>OIXR01000034.1_pt1 | contig 133449 bp, 127 predicted proteins | sample 1587831 | NCBI WGS metagenome assembly OIXR01 (sample SAMN03283263) | human gut metagenome | biome: human-associated habitat; material: feces | host: Homo sapiens | place: USA | collected 2013
CTGTTACGGAAGCCTTGAGATTCTGTACCGTCGGGCACGCTGCGCCGAATGTATACCCTTCGCTTTCCGAGCTGTCTCCGTCATCGTTATATGCTGCCACCTTAATTTCATAAGTCCAGCCGGGAACCAGATCGGTGAATGTGAAATTCGTGGCTGTTGTTGTGCCCTTGAGTCTGTTGATTCCGTTTGTGATCTCGTATACTTCATACTTTGTTGCTCCGGGAACGGCATTCCATTCTATTTTCGCTCTTTCTCCGTCTCCGCCGCGCGCGGTAAGTTTTATACCTGTTGGTTTGCCAAGTGTTTCAACATTCAGATCAACATTATATGAAACCGGAAAGGTTACGCCAACGTTGGAACCGAGGCCGCAAACGAAAGAGTATTGTTCTCCGGCTTGAAGATGCACACGGGCATAAAAATTCCGGCTGTATCCATTCACATCGCTGTCATCATACGGTGAATCACCGACCGGCTCGCCTTTGGAGTCATTTATATAACACAGCGGATCCAAATGATCCGGCGCATGTGAACGGAAAATATAATATCCGTTTTTCTTTGGCGTAAATGTAAACGCCTGCACGGAACCACTGTTCGGAACAGTTACCGATGTGATTGCGCCAAGTGCAAGTTCCGACTCCTCCGCAAAGGCAGTAAAACCGATTGAAAACATACTGATTGCCATAACGGCACTCAAAAGTATGCTTAAAAACTTTTTCATTTAAAACACCCCTTTAGATCTTGTGCGGACAGCAAGGCATCCGCACATCTATTATAAAGCACCCGCTTGCTGATTTTCAACTGTTATATTAACTGGTAAATATAAAAAACGGCGCGCAGTCAAAAAGTGCGCGCCGAAATTTTATTATTCGAAAATCCCCTGATAAAGCAATGAATGATCCCGAACGGTTATATATCCGTCATGGTTCACATCAAGTGCCGCATCATAATTTCCATCACCAACGGCACTGTTCATGCAATCCTCAATATTTACCTGATAAGTATCGGAACACACTTCGCATTGAACAGTGGCTGTTTTATTTTCATAAGCTGTTACTTTATAAGTGTGCGCTGCGCTCCACACCGCATAAATAACCATATCCGACGTTACATCAACAGCCTGCTCGCTCCAACGCGGACATACGCCGCCCTCAGGAGCTTCGGGAAATGCCGGCGCAGCTGCGCTCTGACCCGAAACAACATAGGAATAATCGATCAGCGCGCCGCCTTCGGACTCATAATATGATACTCTGTAAAAATCCTTTGAAACCGTTACATTGACGCTCATATACTCCGCGCCGGGGCAATTCACATTATACTCATATTTAAAGCCGTTTTGCGCCGAGGAATAATCGCTGAACTCAAATGCTCCGTTCTGCGCATTGTAACCGCCGTCCGCAAGACTTGAGGAAACGATATTCGCCGCCGAGCCTATGCTTACAGGCACCGAGATCGTTTTTCCGTTCGCCGTAGCTGAAGCATTTACAGTCTGATTCCCGAGGTTATAATCCGTCAGTGAATTGGCAAGCAGCGTGTTTGCCGAAAGATCCAGACCGGACAGTTTGTTATACGAACAGTTCAGCTCAGCCAAAGCTGTATTGGAAGATAAATCAAGACTTTCAATGCCATTGTTATAGCAGATCAGGGACTCAAGCCCCGTGCAAGCGCTCACATCAAGAGAGGTAAGCGCGCAACCGTCACACTGAAGCGCGGTGATGGACTGCGGAAGAATCAATTCGGTAAGATTTTCACAGCCGCGGCAATTCAGTTCTTTCAAAGCCGTATTTTGGGAAACGTTCAGAGATGAAAACGCGTTGCCGTTCACTCTGAGTGAAGCCAGCTTTGAAAGCGCTGAAAAATCAGCCTGCGCTATTCCAAGATCCGCAGCATAAAGGCTCGTAAGCTCCGTAAAATATTCAATGCCTTTGAGATCATTTATATCTCCGTCGGCAAGGAAAACAAGCGGCATATTGCTGACTGCCGCGCTCTCCTGCGGGCTGAGATATCCGTTTGAATCGGTATCATAATTATCCAGCACAACCGCACGGAAATTGTCGTCAGGAAAATTCTGCGCATTGATTGCAACCCCGTCCTCCGCATTCACACTGAGGATTCCTGCAAAGCAGGAAAGAGCTATGACGGCAGCCAGAAAAACCGAAAATCTGTTTTTAAATCGTTTGCTCATTTTTACTCCTTCCTGTTAAACGCCTACTCGGAACGTTACGGGTATGGAATTGGTAACCGTTGAGCCGTCACTCAAAGTAAGCGTACAGGTTATCGTAGCGCTGTAATTGCTTGCCGTTATCAGACCTGCTATCGCAACAACGCCGTTTTCATCAACCGTGATCTTTGAATTGCTTGACGACCAGCTTATCGACGTATAGCTTTCCGCCGCTTCGGGATACGTGTTGATGGAAAGCTGTATGGTCTTGCCGTACAGGTTGAGTTCTTTATATTCAACGCTGTCTACTTCTTCGCCGTTATATACGAACTTGAACGACTCAATCATTTTAACGCTGTCTGTAACCATTATGTTTCTGGTAACTGTCGTCACTCTGTCATAATCATCCGTAACAGTATAAGTAACTGTTATGGAGCCGTAATCAGCGTCATTGTCTTTCACAACAGTCAGAACATTGCCGTTGACTTCCGCGGTTACATTCTGTGCGTCAGAATATGCAAGCTCTGCGGATTTGATCATTGCGCCCTGAGCATAAGAAGCGGTGATCACAACGCTGTTGTTGGAATCCTTTACATAAGATTCGCCGTCCTTTACTTCCTGACCGTTTATCTGAAGCGAAAGAGTTCCCGCCCCTATAAACGGATGCTCGTCAAGGTTGTTATATGCCGTTTGCAGAACTGCCAGCGCGGAATCTATTGCATCCTGTGTGGAAAGATAATCCTCGCTCACCGCCACTGCGTTTTCATAAGCGGATTTGAATGCCATTCCGTAATCATATTCGTAATCCATATAATTTACGGATGAATATTCTTCTATTGCCGCATTAAGAGCGGTTGTGTCGTTTGTCGTTATTGCCCTGATGGTTGCCGAATGTCCGCCGTCTGCGGAATATGCGGTAATAATGCATTCGCCGCCTGCAATGAATGTGACCGTTCCGTTTTCGTCAACGGTTGCGATCTCAGGATCGGAAGTTGTGAAAACACAGTCTCTTACACTCGGTACGGAAAGCACCGATGAGCCTGAAACATTCGGGTTCAGCGTTACCGTAGTGGAAGGCGAACCGTAAACATATTCGTCATCAAAAGATACGGAGACTACGGGTATCCTTACGAAAGAAACATAAACGCTGCTTTCGGCAACATTGCCGGCTTCGTCGGTCGCCTTTGCTGTTATTACTGCATATTCGGGCGAAATACCGTTTTTGGTGACCTTGCCGTTTGAATCAACGGCTATATTGCCGTTTGAGGAGGACCACTCAACCGTTACTCCCGTGCAGTCTGCCGGTTCAAACGCCGCATTAAGCTGAATGGAAACACCGTTGAGCGATGCAGATTCATATCTGATGAATCCTTCATTTACAACAGACGCCGCGCTGTTTTCATCAAGCTCTATCGAAACCGCGCTGACGGGAACGAAAAGCACAAGCCCGTTATACGCGTCGATAAGCTGCTGTAACATCAGGTCTACATCTGCCTGTTTTGCGGTAGATTCATTTATAACATTATTTGCAAGTTCAAGCATCTGCCTGAGCGCTTCAAGCGAAGCATTGGTGTACGTATGCGTATCCTTTGTATTCTGATAAAACTCATTATACTGGGCATATGTGTTGGCGAGCACGGTGTAATCCGTTCTCAGCGTCACGTTACAGCTTGCCTTATAGCCGCCGTCAAATGTTTCGGCAGTTATAACAACCGAACCTGTATTGACCGGGGTAACATTTCCGTTTGCATCAACAGTTGCCACGCTTTCATCGCTTGAGGTCCAAACAACATCCTTGATTGCCGCGTCATCCGGGGTAACCTGCGCGTTGAGCTTGAATGCTCCGGCATTCGCGTAGCGGTCCACATTTGTCTGATCCAGCGTTATTCCGCTTACCGTATCGTCTGAAACCACCACTCTTATTGTTCTTGTCACCGTTCTGCCGTATGTGTCAGTGGCTGTAACAAGAAGCTGAGCTTTTGCGGAAGCGGTAGCGCTGCCCTGCTCGACTTCAACGGTGGAGCCGCTTATATTCACATCGGTGCTGCCCGACTTATCAGCAACACTCCAGGAAATATCAGTGTAATTCGCAGCTGCCTCAGCCGGAAGCGACGCACTGATGATTGTTTTTGCCTTGTATCCCGTGCCGTCAGAGCTGTTATAGGTGTGCGTTGCGGCGTCATCCGCAATACTGCCGCTGCCCTTTGAGCCGTACTGCCACAAAAGGTTCTGTTTTTGGTTGTCATAAGCGAGATGAATCACGGACGCGGCAACAAATTCGTGCCCTGTAAGCGCTTCGCCTGCCTGATTGAGGTTCAGCGTTATCTCATCTATTTCAGATTGGGTGAGCGAATTATCACCTATCGCCGCCTGTGCCGTCTCATAAGCATTTTTGAACGCCATACCGTAATCATACTGATAATCCATATAATTTACGCCGGCGTATTTGGACAGGGCTGCGTTAAGAGCGGCTCTGTCTCCGGAGGTGGACACACTGCACTGTGCGCTGAATCCGCCGTCGTAAGAAGTAACTCTTATCGTTGTCGCTCCTGCCCCGGTAAAGGTTACAAGTCCGTTTTGATCAACAGTCGCAACTGTTTCATCGTCAGACTCCCAGTAAACATCTTTTATACTTGCCTGACCGATATGGAAAACCGGATCGCCGGTGGGATAGATCACACAGTTGAGCTGCCTTTGATCGCCCACATTACCTGCAATCTCCGATTCACTGAGCGAGACTGAGGTAACGGGATAATAAGCAAAAGATACCCATACATCGTCGCTCCACTGATTTCCGAAATGATCCGTAACAGTGCAGGTTATCATGCCGTAACAGCTTGAATCCTGTGCCGGGCTGGCAGTTCCGTCCTGCGTTACATTGATAAGTTCAGTTGACGAGGTCCATTCTACCGAAGCATAGCTTGCATTGTTCGGATAAAGCCTTACATTCAGGTTAAGCTGGGCATTTTTATAGGAAAGACCTTCGCTGAGAAGTGACAGATCATACTGATAATAATCCGATGTGGCTTCGCCGTCCAGATAGAGTTCAACCTTCTGAATAAATGTATATTTCTTCAGTCCGTTGTAAGCCGCTTCAAGCTCTTTATACATATTGTCTACTTCTTCCTGCGTTGAAGCGTTTGCGTCTATCATCTGCTGAGCGGCATCAAGTTTTTCAATATACGCTTTATACGTATCTGGATAATAGTTTTCCTCTTCCAGTGAAAGATTTTTATATGTGGTCACGAGCTGCTGAAGAGCGTCATAATTCGTTACAACATGAACAGCGCATTCAGCAGTATATCCGCCGTCCGCAGTAATCGCCGTTATAACACAGTCGCCGCCGTAAACGAAAGTCACATTTCCGTCTCCGTCAACTGCCGCAACGTCTTCATTGCTTGACGACCATATAACATCATCTATATCTGCCGAAGTGATCCCAAGAACCGTGGGCTGAACAGTTGCGTCGATCTGCTGCGACTCTCCTGTTTTGCCGGTTATCTCAGTAGGATCAACGGTGATTCCGGTTGCCTGCGTTCTTGCGAACGCGACCACCACGCTGTCTGATACGGTATCTCCGAAATAATCTGTTGCAGTAACGGTGATCGTTGCGTAGCAGGCTGAATAGGTTTCGGTCGGTGTGCATTTGCCCGTGGAGTCAACCGATACCGAATCATTGCTGGAAGTCCATTTGATATCGCTGTACATTGCTCCGGCGGGATTCAGTTCATAATCGAGCTGATACGAGGTGTTATAGTAGTAAAGCGTGTCTACCGGGACGCTTATATAGTCCGCCGCCTCTTCTCCCGCATGATTAAGCACCGAAATGCTGTTCAGACCCACATAACCGCCAAGCTGATAGAATACATACAAAAGCTCGTCTGCATATGTATCGACCGCTGACTGTGACGCCATCGGCATTTCTTCGTCAATATAATAAGCATAATTGAGCTTCCTCATATAATCTTTATAGTAGGAAGCGTTTTCATCTGTTTTGAGGATAACTGTTTTTTCGCACAGACCGATTATATCCCTGAGTCTTTCTTTATCAGGATAAACGGTAACCGTTGCGGTATCGACTATTCCGCCGTCGGCGGATACGCAGTAGAGCGTTGCCGTTCCGACATCAACACCCTTTACAACAACATTGCCGCTGCTGCTGTCCTTGCCGACTATTTCAAGAACATCCTCATCGCTTGAATACCAGTTCGCGTCATAGCAGGCGGAATTCTCGCCGGTAAGCGAGCCTTCAAAGCTCATGGAATGCGTAACATCCATTGTTTTACCGTTTGTAAGCGAAAGCTCCTCGCCTCCGTCAATCGTGTTTGACGACGCGTAATTTCTTGCAACGGTAAGCGTTACGGTATCGCTTTTTACAGAACCGTCCTCTGAAACGCAGTAGATATTTACACTCTGCGCCCTCTCATTACCGGCTTTAAGCTTAACATCCACCGTTCCGTTTGTGTTGTCCTGATTCGCCAATGTAAAATTATCGTTGTCAATATACCAAGTGATATTTTTATTTGTTGCATTTTCGGGATCAATATTCGCTTTGAGCTTTATTCCTTTGTTAACATATGTAATATTTGCATCGCCTACCGCTATTTTAACGACTGCATATTTTATATATTCGCCGGTTACCTCTGCGTCCGTTACGGTGAGTTGGCTTCCGTTCGTTGTGCCCGTAACTTCAAGCGCAATGTTTTTGATCGGCTGTCCGTTGTCAAAGCTCTTTTCGTCTGTAACAGACGAGATCTCATAAAAATTATCAGAGCCTATATAGTAACCCGTCTGCGCCTTGCATACAACCGTGCAGCTTCCGCCGCCCACGGCTGTATAAAGGCCGTTTGCGTCTATCTTTCCGATTCCGTCCGAAACAGCACCGTCATTCATAACGGGATTTCCGTTGTCATCAACGAGCGGATCGCCGTTTTCATCGGTCTCTTGATACGGCTGTGCAGCCCACAGGTACTCATCCTCACCCGTTTCTGCATTCTTGGTTTTAATGCCCCATGTTATATAAAGATTATTTGCATCTGCAACACGCGACGGATACACATTTGCATGCAGATACTGCTGCTCATCAATATTTATACTGTCTCTCTCGGCAACGATTTCAACGTCAGACAGGTATTTCCCCGTTCTTCCCGTTACTGTTATCGTTACGGTTTTAGAGATGTTGTTCGCAGCCGAGGTCGCCGTAATCTCAACCGTCTGCTGTGAATAGGAACCGAGCGAGCCGCCGGCGTCTCTGCCGGTGATAATGCCCGTAACAGGGTCAACGCTCGCTATGGACGGATCACTTGAAGTCCAAGTGATATCGGAAGTATCGGCAGCTTCCGGTTTGGCATTTTCTATCGAAAGCTGAATATCGGAACCTTCCCTTACGGTAGTCGCTCCGCCGATTTCAAAATCCGTAAGCGGAACTCCGTCAACAACAGTAAATGTGATGGAATCGTTAGTTGTAAACTGAAGAATGATATTCGCGATGACCTTGACCGCCGTTGCCGTAAGCTTGACCGGATCCGCCGTATCGCCTACAATATCCGAGATGGCAAAGCAGGCGTCAAGAATGGCAGTGAGCACTGTTCTGTTGATATCAAGCCCCACGTATTTAATAAGTATGTCGGCGATCTGGCTTGAATCGATCGTTGTAAGATCATTCAGCTCATAAATATAGTTTATATATTTTAGAAGATTTTCAATAAAGCCGTCCGTATCCGGCGAAACGACTATCGTTACCTCGCCCGTGTTCTTGAATGTAACAAGACCGCTGTCATCAACGGTTGCTATTACCTTTCCGCTTGAAAAAATAGAAGAATTCTTAACGGAATAAATTACACCCATATGCAGCCTTGTAGGTGTAGTGCAGGCAGAGATCTGAACAGTAGATCCAACCGCAACGGTCGTAGGAAGATCCTGTTTGTTTGTAATATGCGTGCCGTTAGGTATAAAATCGGCATAGATCTCCTGCGACTTCTGAACACACACTTTAAAACTGTCCGTATCGAGCACATTGCCCTGTGCGTCATACATCGTGCAGCTTATCGTGGTGTTTACTTTATCAAGATATTCCCTGAGCGAATCGATAAGCTCGCCTTTATAAGAATCAATATATTTATCCAGCAGGGAATCAGAGCCGAAAGCAGCCTCAACAACGGCAATGATCGCGTCCGTATCCATCGTGTCCACATTTATGGTATCGTTAAAAAGCGCTTTCTCAAAAATCGTTTTAAGAAGAGAGCCGATCAGCGGGACCGTTGCCACCTCATTATCTATCCAAAGCCTTACTGCCGCGCCTTTTGAGGAGTCAAACGCGCGCACAAGACCGTCCTCGGTAACATCGCACACAGTGGGCGTATCGCTGGACCACTTTACATACCCGTTATCGGGCAGAGTGCAGTCTATGAACTGGTATGTAAACTGTTTCTTGTCGCCCTCATACATATACTCAATGTATTCGGTCTCCCCGTCCTCCTGATAGGAAGGAACAAGTGTTCCGTCTTCATAAAAGATCTCAACATCATAAAAGCCGATAACGCCGCCGCTGCCGTCCTCTGCGGCAAAAGCAGACAGACCGGGCGCAAGAACGCCCGCAACGGTGATGACCGCAAGGAAAATGCTGAGCAATCTTTTTTTGATTCCCGTTGATTTCATAATTCCGCCTCCGATAAAAATCCTGACAGTTAAAATACGGTACAGGTCAATTGCCGATATTAATCCATATTACTATCGTTTTAATTATAGTTATTTTTACATTTATATTCCATTGTTAAATTAGACAAAATTTTCATTTCCGATTTGTATATTATTTATATACAAATTGTGAAGCTTTGCTCGCGAAAAATCTTACAGTATATTTAATAAATATGCTGAAAATGAATAAATCCGTTTTATCTTCAGGAATGTAAAAAAAAGAAATGCTTAACGGAAGAAAAAAACACCACAGGTCATTCCTGTGGTGTTGTAATTCTCTATTTGATTTCTTCCAGCTCGCAGATCGCCGCCATAGAACCGTCCTGCTGGCTTATCAGTTTTCTCCTATCGCGAACTTTTTTAATTTTAGAGCCTTTTGCTTTCAGCAAATACTCTGATTCGCATTTGCCGCTCCTGAGAATCTCTCTCTTGAGCGTTTCAGCAAGATGTTTCGGATCACCGTCTATGATACGGGACAGATCGCCGTCAAACCTCTCAAAAAATTCCGTTCGCGAATACCCTGTAAGCTTAACGAAATCGCCGCTGATCAGATCGCATTCAAACGGTTTTTCGGGAGTTGTGAAAAAGATCGCCCCGCTCAGATTCTCAAGCAGATTGACCAGCTTGTCATACGCTCTGTCCGCTCTGGCTTCAGCGTCCTTAACACGCGTAATATCCGTAAACATGGCATGAAAAACAGGGCATCCCTCATCATCTGTTTTATGTACCGCGGCATTGCACTTGCACCATATGTATTTCTCTTTATGCTGCCTGATTCTGTACTCAATGTCGATCTGCTCGCCTGTTGCCATCGCAGCGCCCACAGCCTGATAAACAAGCGTTTTATCCTCCGGGTGAATGATTTCGTCAAGCCTGTAAACCTGTTTTCTGCAGTTCTCTTTTGTTGTGCCGAAAAGGCGGCAGCCGCCCTCGTTTATATACAGCGTCTCAAAGTGCATGTTGGGCGTAACCTTGAACAGGCACACGCCGCCTGTAACAAGATCTATCAGGTGATTGATCTCCTTTGCGCGTTCTTTGAGCTGTCTGTTTTTTTCACGGCTTTTTGAAACATCCGCAAAAACAAGTCTGCAAAGCGGCGAATCCTCAAGATTCTGGGCGGTGCAGTGCACATATACCTGCTCTCCGTCACCGTTTACTATGTCCATATCCATGTATACGAAACGGGAATCCTTCTTGCAGATCTTTTCAATGACCTCCTGCCTGTCTGACGGAATAACTATATCCTGTAAAAACAGCTTTCCCTCTTTTATCTTTGAGGGGTGAACCCCTGCAAAATCGGAAAAATGGCTGTCCGAATCAACGATTCTGAAATCGTCCTCTTTATCCACTACGCAGTTTAAAAATTCAACCTCGTAAGCTCTGTCCTCATTCGTTTCGGTCACGCTTCAAATACTCCTTTCAAAAGCTTTGCCGACGGGGTCTGAACCCAACACTATATTATATCGTCATTATAGCATAAAAATAATTATTTTGCGAATTTTTTGTTAATAATTGTGCCGAAAAATGTATTTACCTATAGGCAAAACGAAAACATTGTGTTATTATACTAATTGATAATTTAAAACCGTGTAGATTATTTCCGTTCGTCAAATAGAGCGGGGTGGATTTACAGAAAAAAGGAGTAGTACTATGGCAGATGTTTTTCGCGTTTTCGTTGAAAAAAAGAAGGGAAACGATATTGAAGCAAAGCAGCTTAAGGATGACCTGATCTCAACCGTCGGCATAACAGGTTTGAAAGAGCTTCGCCTTATAAACAGATACGATGCGCAGGGACTTTGCGCAGAGGAGTTTGATCGTGCCGCAAGGCTCATTCTCTCCGAACCAAACCTTGACAATGTTTATGACCGGCTTGCTATACCAAACGGCTGGAGATATTTTGCGAGCGAATTTCTGCCCGGTCAGTACGACCAACGAGCGGACAGCGCGGCACAGTGCATACAGCTTCTCACGCAGGGCGAGCGCCCGCTTGTTTCCAGCGCAAAAGTTTATATGCTGGGCGGCGATATTACAGACGATGAGTTTGAAAAGATAAAATCATACATAATCAATCCCGTTGAATCGCGCGAGGCTTCCATGGAAATCCCCGAAAGCCTTGACATCGCTGCGGATGTGCCCGCGGATATTGAGAGAATCAACGGCTTCATTGAAAAAAGCGATGAAGAAATAAAAGAATACCACGCGCAGATGGGCTTTGCCATGAGCGTGGCTGACCTCTGCTGGGTAAGGGATTATTTCAAAACGGAAAACAGAGATCCCAGCCTGACCGAGCTCAAGGTCATAGACACCTATTGGAGCGACCACTGCCGTCACACCACTTTCAGCACCATACTTGACGAAATAAAGGTTGAAGATTCCAAATATTCACAGGCACTCGAAAAAGCTGTTGAGCAGTATTTTGATCTCCGAAAAGAGGTTTACGGCAGCCGTGAAAAGGACGTATGCCTTATGGATATGGCGTGCATAGGCACAAAGGCTCTTAAAAAGCGCGGACTTGTAAACGATCTTGACGAAAGCGAAGAAATCAACGCCTGCTCCATTGAAGTTCCCGTTACTGTTGACGGCAAAACAGAGCAATGGCTCGTTCAGTTCAAAAACGAGACCCACAACCACCCGACGGAGATAGAGCCGTTCGGCGGCGCGGCAACCTGCCTCGGCGGCGCCATCAGAGATCCGCTTTCCGGCAGAGCATATGTATATCAGGCTATGCGCGTTACCGGCTCCGGCGATCCCACCGTTTCTTTTGAAGACACGCTTGATGCTAAGCTTCCTCAAAAGAAGATTACAACAGGCGCGGCACAGGGCTATTCCAGCTACGGCAACCAGATCGGACTTGCAACAGGTCAGGTCGTTGAGCTTTATGATGAGGGATATGTTGCAAAGAGAATGGAGATCGGCGCGGTAATAGGCGCTTCACCAAAAAGCAACGTGATCCGGGAAGTTCCGCAGGACGGCGATAGGATCGTTCTGCTCGGCGGACGCACAGGAAGGGACGGCTGCGGCGGCGCTACCGGCTCTTCAAAAGCACACAACAGCATGAGCATTGAGACCTGCGGCGCGGAGGTTCAGAAGGGAAATCCGCCCACGGAGAGAAAGATCCAGCGCCTTTTCAGGAATCCCGAAGTTGCAAGAATGATAAAGCGCTGCAACGATTTCGGCGCCGGCGGCGTTTCCGTTGCAATAGGAGAGCTTGCGGACGGACTGAGCATCGACCTTGACAAGGTTCCCAAAAAATATGACGGACTTGACGGCACGGAACTCGCCATTTCCGAATCTCAGGAAAGAATGGCAGTTGTGCTTGATAAAAACAATGTAGACAGATTTATCAAACTCTCTAACGAAGAAAATCTGGAGGCTACGCCCGTTGCCGTTGTTACTTCTTCTAACAGACTTGTTATGACATGGCGCGGCGATAAGATCGTTGACATCAGCCGTGATTTTCTAAACACAAACGGCGTTACACAGCATGCGAAAGCAGTGATCGAAGCTGTTGACGCAGAAAAGAATTACAGAAATATCGTTCCCGGCGCGCTTAACGGAATGAAGCCCGCAAAAGCGCTCAAAGCAAACCTTGAAAGACTGGAGGTCTGCTGCCAGAAAGGTCTTTCGGAAAGATTCGACTCATCGATCGGCGCAGCAACCGTTCTGATGCCGTTTGCCGGCAAATATCAACTCACTCCCGAAGAGGCAATGGCTGCGAAAGTGCCTGTGTTAAAGGGAGAAACGGATACAGCAACGGTTATGTCCTACGGCTTTATTCCAAAGCTTTCAAGCTGGAGCCCGTTCCATTCGGCAGCGTTTGCCGTAACGGAATCTCTCGCGAAGCTTGCCGCTGTCGGCTGCGACCCGTCAAAAGCACGCCTTACTTTCCAGGAGTATTTTGAAAGACTGAATGACGACCCGAAGCGCTGGGGCAAGCCCGCCGCCGCTCTGCTCGGCTCAATCACCGCGCAGATAGGCTACGGTACACCGTCGATCGGCGGAAAAGACAGCATGAGCGGTTCGTTCAATGCGCTTGATGTGCCGCCTACGCTTGTTTCATTCGCAGTCGGCATGAGCGAAGCGTCAAAAACGGTTTCCGCACGTTTCAAGAGAGCGAATTCAAAAGTTTATATGATAGAAATTCCTGTTTGCGAAGAAACAGGTCTGCCGGATTACGAAAAGGCAATGAAAGTGATGAAAGCCGTGTATAACGCCGTAAGAAACGGCTCCGTGCTTGCCGCGGGCGTGGTAAAAGAGGGCGGCGCCGCCGCATGCGTCTGCAAAATGGCTTTCGGCGACAAACTCGGCTTCACCTTTGAGCAGGAACTCGATATGCGGACTCTTTTTGCCGCGGCGCAGGGCAATTTCGTTGTTGAAGCGGCAGACGAACTGCCGGAAGAATTTGAAAACGCCGTTCTTCTCGGCGCAACAAACGACAACGGCGTATTTATCATAGACGGCGAAGTACTCACCGTTGACGAGCTTATCGACGCATGGTGCTCCAAGCTTGAAAAAGTGTTCCCGCAGAACAGCGGCGTTTCGGCGGATATGCCACAGGAAGTAGAGCTTTATAAAGAGCGTTCCATATTCATATGCAAAAACAAGGTTGCAAAACCGCGCGTTTTCATACCGGCATTTCCGGGAACCAACTGCGAGGTGGACACTGCCCGCGCGTTTGAAAAAGCGGGAGCAGAGACGGAAATCCTTGTTGTGAACAACCTTTCACCTGCCGCCATCAATGAAACGATAGAAAAGATGGTAAAGGCAATCAGCAATGCCCAGATCGTTATGCTGCCGGGCGGATTCTCCGGCGGTGACGAGCCGGAAGGCTCCGGCAAATTCATTGCCACCACATTCCGCAACCCGAAAGTTGAAGAAGCGGTCATGAAACTTCTGAACTGCCGCGACGGACTTATGCTCGGTATCTGTAACGGCTTCCAGGCGCTCATCAAGCTCGGTCTTGTGCCTTACGGCGAGATCAGGGAGATCAAGCCGAGCGATCCGACACTTACCTTTAACACAATCGGCAGACATATTTCTCAGATGGCGTACACAAGGGTAACGAGCGTGAAATCGCCATGGCTTGCAGGCGTAAACGCCGGCGATGTATTTGCTGTTCCGATCTCACACGGCGAGGGAAGATTCACGGCTGACGCTGAAACGATAAAACGCCTTGCCGAAAACGGGCAGATTGCAACGCAGTATGTGGATCTGAACGGCGAACCCGTAAGCGATATGCCGTTTAACCCGAACGGCTCCGTCTGCGCGATAGAAGGCATCACCTCCCCTGACGGACGTGTGCTCGGAAAGATGGGCCACTGCGAGAGAAAGGGCGAAAATCTTTACGCGAACGTGCCGTTTGAAAAGGATATGAAAATATTCGAGAGCGGCGTAAACTACTTTAAATAATGCACCGGCGCGGGCACTTTCCTACAGGCCCGCGCTTTAAAAGGAGAGAATACAGATGAAATACGTTGTTGTTCTTTATGACGGCATGGCGGATTATCCCGTGCCGGCTTTGGGCGGCAAAACGCCTATGATGGTGGCGAAAAAGCCGAACCTTGACAGCCTTGCCCAGCGGGGCGAGGTCGGTCTTATCCGCACCGTTGCCCCGGGGCTCAAGCCCGGCTCCGACGTTGCAAATATGAGCGTTATGGGCTTTGACCCAATGAAGTATTACACCGGCAGAAGCCCGCTTGAAGCCGCGTCAATCGGAATTGATATGAAACCGAGCGATGTTTCGCTGCGCTGCAATCTTGTTACCCTTTCCGAGGATGACAAACCATATGAGGAAAAAACGATTGAGGATTACTGCGCGGACGATATTTCAACCGAAGAGGCTGAAGAACTGATCAACGCCGTTCAGGCGGCGCTTGGAAACGACACATTCCATTTTTACACAGGCGTATCCTACCGTCACTGCCTGATCTGGCACGGCGGCACCACCGAGCTCGGCACCATGACTCCGCCGCACGATATCACCGGCAAGGTTATAACAGAATATCTTTCCAAGAGCGAAAACGCCGTTCCCCTCATTGAAATGATGAAAAAATCATATGATATCCTCAAAGACCACCCTGTGAATCAGAAAAGGAAAGCAAACGGCAGGCGTCCTGCCAACTCCATTTGGCTCTGGGGCGAAGGCACAAGACCGGCAATGGGCAGATTTGAGGAGATCTACGGCATCAAAGGCGGCGTAGTTTCCGCCGTTGACCTCATAAAAGGCATCGGCAGATGCGCCGGCATGGAGGTTGCCGAAGTAGAGGGAGCAACAGGATATATCGACACGAATTTTGAGGGCAAGGCAAACGCCGCGCTGGACATTCTTGAAAGGAATGATCTTGTTTATATCCACTTTGAAGCGCCTGACGAATGCGGCCACAGAAACGAGCCCGAAAACAAGGTCAGAGCGATAGAACTTATAGATGAAAAAGTTTTGCCCATACTGTTTAAAGGGCTTGAAAAATACGATGATTACAAGATCATGTGCCTGCCGGATCACCCGACCCCGATCGTTACGCGCACACATGCATCTGACCCGGTTCCCTTTGTCATCTACCGAAAGAGCAAAGAGGTAGAAGGCGTTGTCACGATAAACGAGGAAACGGCAAAGGAAACGGGGATCTACATTGATTTCGGCCCTGCCATTATGGAGCATTTCCTGAAATACTGATAATCGGAGAAAGCTATGAAAAAACTTATCATATGCCTTGCCGTTTTAACGGCGGCAGCGTGTATATTCACAGGCTGTGCGGCTGACGACGGCGGCGAAAGCAACACGGTTTCCAACACATCCGAAACGGTTTCGGATACGCAAAGCACCGAGCCTGAAACTGCAACCGCGCTTGACGAAGATACCGGCGAGGCGATCCCGTATGTCATAACAGAGAAACAGGCGCAGAACGCGGCATACAGCAGGCTGAAAGCGCAAAGCGAAGCCGGAAATTATGATTCGGTTGATAAATATGAATTTGAAAGCATTGAACTGAAAGCCGAAAGCGAAGAGTTTATGGCATACAACGCCAGCTACGGCAACACGAGCGAAACGGAAAACCTCACGGGTCATTCCTATTATGCAGTCTCCTATTTTTATACAGATTCACTTGCCGATATCGTCTATTTCTGCGTGGACGCTATGACCGGCGACATTCTTTTTGAGGGATATATGGGAGACTAAAAATCTAAGGAGGATCATTATGAAATTAGACACAATATGCGTGCAGGGCGCGTATGAGCCGAAAAACGGCGAACCGCGCGTGATACCTATTATTCAAAGCACCACATACAAATACGATTCAAGCGATGAGATGGGCGATCTCTTCGACCTGAAAAAGAGCGGCTATTTTTATTCAAGGCTTCAGAATCCCACCTGCGATTACGCCGCGGGCAAAATAACAATGCTGGAAGGCGGCGCAGCCGGAATGCTCACATCAAGCGGTCAGGCGGCAAATTTCTATGCTGTATTCAATATCGCGCAGGCAGGCGACCATGTTGTTTCCAGCTCCGCGATCTACGGCGGCACATTCAACCTTTTCAATGTAACGATGAGAAAACTCGGCATCGACTTCACCTTTATCTCCCCCACTGCTACGGCAGAGGAGATTCAGGCGGCGATCAAGCCGAACACAAAATGTATCTTCGGCGAAACCATCTCAAACCCGAGCCTTGACGTGCTCGATATAGAAACATTCGCAAAGGTTGCGCATGAAAACGGCATTCCGCTCATCATAGACAACACTTTCGCAACGCCCATAAACTGCCGTCCGTTTGAATTCGGCTGTGATATCGTCACCCACTCCACCACAAAATATATGGAGGGTCACGCCTCAACCATAGGCGGCGCAATCGTGGAAAGCGGCAAATTCAACTGGGAGCAGAACGATAAGTTCCCCGGCCTTACCACGCCGGATGAAAGCTACCACGGTCTGACCTACACAAAGGATTTCCCCGACGCGCCGTATATAACCAAATGTACGGTTCAGCTGATGCGAGATCTCGGCTCCATTCAGGCGCCGCAGAACGCTTTTCTTCTGAATTTAGGGCTTGAAACGCTCCATCTGAGAATGAAAAGGCACTGCGAAAACGCGAAAAAGGTTGCCGAATACCTTAAAAACAATGACAAGATCACTTGGGTTAAGTGCGCTATGCTGGAAGACGACCCCCAGTATGAACTCGCCAAAAAATATATGCCGAACGGCACCTGCGGCGTTGTTTCCTTCGGAATAAAGGGCGGCAGAAAGGCCGCAACCGTGTTTATGGACAGTCTGAAGCTTGCCGCGATCGTTACCCATGTTGCGGACGCGCGCACCTGCTGCCTGCACCCCGCCTCAACAACGCACCGCCAGCTTACGGACAGCGAGCTTGAAGAGTGCGGCGTAACCCCCGACCTGCTCCGCTTCTCCTGCGGAATCGAGGACGCGGACGACATCATTGCCGACATCCGGCAGGCACTCGATAAGATCTGAATAATAAAAATTAATTAGAAATAAAAAAGACTGCAAGCCCGTTTTTAGGGTTTGCAGTCTTTTTTAATACTCATGACTAAAGCCGCAACTACCGCAATGGTACAGTTTTTTCTTTTTCCCAAGTGCTCCTCCGACTAATCCTACCGGTCCGAAAAAATCGCTCCTGCTGCAGCTTTGCCTACACTGAATCCTTTTTTTGAAGTATCAACAAGCCGCCATTTTTGCACCTCTCCGCATATCGAACATTTCTTAGGTGCTTTCCCCATTTTTAATCATCTCCTTTCATTTTTTATCCAAAATTACAAGGTAAAACAAATGGAATTTTATTGCAAAATCTAAATTCGAACCACAATATATTAAGAATATTCTGTTTTACAAAATAAAAATACATAAACCCGACCAATTTTAACACTCACTGAATGTCAATATCTTATTTGAATTATAGCATACTATATTTGAATTGACAAGCACTAAATGTCAAAAAAGGAGAAAATATAGTATGTTTAAAAACAAAACGGAAAGCGGAAAAAACAATTTCTGCGGCGAGCACATTGCCGCTCTGCGTGAAAGCATGCAGCCGAAATGTAGTCAAAGGCAGCTTGCGGATAAACTGCAGATCATAGGGCTTGATGTAGATAAAAACGCAGTACAGCGCATTGAATGCGGAAAAAGATTTATAACGGACATTGAGATCGTTGCGCTCTGCAAGGTTTTCCATATATCCCCGAACGAACTTTTTCAATACAAATAATTTATGTTGCTTTTTTGAAGTGATTTTGTTAACCTATATATGTTAATAAAACGAGGTGAAAACATGTTTGTTGATATAGCTAAGATCAAGATAAAGGCAGGAAACGGCGGCGACGGAGCCGTTGCGTTTCACCGTGAGAAATACGTTGCCTCCGGCGGGCCGGACGGCGGCGACGGCGGCAAGGGCGGCGACATCATTTTTGTTGTGGACGACAATCTTGCAACACTTGCCGACTTCAGATACAAGCGCAAATACGCCGCAAAAAACGGTCTTCCCGGCGGCGGCGACAGAAAGCACGGCAAAAACGGCGAAGACCTTGAAATACGCGTGCCGCGCGGAACGATAATCAGAGAACAGAACAGCGGCGCCGTTATGGCGGATATGAGCAAGACCGAACGCTTTGTTGCGGCAAAGGGCGGCAAAGGCGGCTGGGGAAACATGCATTTCGCAACGCCCACAAGGCAGGCTCCCCGTTTTGCGAAGCCCGGTGTTCCCGGTGAGGAATGGGAAGTGAGCCTTGAGCTGAAGCTGCTTGCCGATGTGGGGCTTATCGGTTATCCGTCAGTCGGCAAATCCAGCCTGATTTCCGTTGTTTCGCAGGCAAAGCCCAAGATCGCGGACTATCACTTCACCACCCTTTCGCCGAATCTCGGCGTTGTTTATATGGGCGAGGGCAACTCTTTTGTAATTGCGGACATACCCGGGCTGATCGACGGCGCAAGCGACGGTGTTGGGCTGGGTCACGAATTTCTGCGCCACATAGAGCGCTGCCGCCTGCTCATCCATATTGTTGATGTGAGCGGCTTTGAGGGCAGAGACCCCAAAGAGGATTTTGAAAACATCAACAAGGAGCTGAAAAAATTCAACCCCGAGCTTGCCGATAAGCCGCAGATCGTTGCCGGCAACAAGATCGATATGGCAGAGCCTGAGCAGATCGACGATTTTAAAAACTGGATAGAGGCGAAAGGCCTTGAATATCATTCGATCTGCGCCCCGATATCGGAGGGCACACAGGAGCTTATGAACGCCGCCTGGAACAAATTACAGACCCTGCCGCCCATCAGGGAATACGAGACGGAGGAGATACCTGTTGAAAGCCTTGTGAAAAAGGACAGCAATTTCAAAATAACCCAGCCGGAGAAAGGCTATTTTGTAGTTGAAGCGGCGTGGTTCCCGCGCGTGCTGAAAGGCGTTGACACCGAGGATTACGAAAGCCTGCAATATATGCAGAGAGTGCTTGAAAAGAGCGGCGTCTTTGACGCCCTGCGCGAAAGAGGTATTCAGGAGGGAGACACGGTAAACGTCTACGACGTTGAATTTGAGTATATACCGTAAGACCGACATATGAGATTTACAGATTCCGATATTGAAGCAAAGCAGCTCAGCCCGCTGAACCTTGCGTTCATAGGCGACTGCATATATGAGATACTTGTGCGCGAAACGCTTGTTGCGCAGGCAAACAGACCTGTTAACGATCTGCACCGTGAGAGCGTTAAATTCGTAAGCGCAAAAGCGCAGACACAGGCTTATGAAAAAATCAAAGACTTGCTGACCGAGGAGGAAACGGCTCAGTTTAAGCGCGGCAGAAACGCCAAAACAGGGCATTCACCGAAAAGCGCAACCGGCGCGGAATACCACACGGCAACAGGGATGGAAGCCCTTTTCGGCTACCTGTATCTTACAGAGCAGACAGACCGTATAAAAGAACTTTTTACCGTTATAATCAAGAATGAGTTATAAAAGCAACAGCGGCGCAGTTCATTGAAACTGCGCCGCTGTTTTTGTGATTCCATACCATCTATAAACATACTCTGCAAGTGCAAATACCGATTTATCTCATACAAGCATTTACAAATTTCATAGGTACATTCATCCGTTCTGCGACCTGTTCCGGCGTCATTCCACTATCCAAGAAACGCTTGCATACCACCTTCATATTCTCGCCGACTTCAATAATATGTTTATCGGGATCAAAAAAGCGAACAACTCTTTGTCCCCACGAATGCTCCATAATCGGGTGGACATATTCAATATCACATTTCTTCAGCTTAGAGGCAAACTTGTCAAAGTCATCTTCTTCAAAATAAAGCTCAAAATTATTGCCGCCGAAAGAAATATCATTTGTACCGATAAAGTCCTTGTATGTTTCAGCCGTTTGCAGAGCTAAACCGCCTGTCAGAGTTTTATTTGCTCCAAAGTCCATAATAACATGAAGCCCGAATATTTTTTTATAAAATTCAACCGATCTGTCTATATCGGTAACTACCAGCATAGGATTTTTAAATTTCATTTTTTCCTCCCAATATTCTCATCACTATTTCCGATTTGGCTTTCTTTTAATAGTCAACAGTTTTATATAATCATCAAACTCAGAAGTATCGGTCGGCTCAAACATCACCCATTTTCCGTCACGATAGGTTGTTGCTTCATCATATCGCTTGCAAACAGAGTCAGAAAGCGTATCTCTTATATCTTCAAATTTCGCTCTTTCGACTTTGCCGAAAACAATCATAAAACCAACACAGTTCCTTTTTGCGTATAGACTGCAAAGCGTTTTGCCGCCTCTGCGGTACTTATATTCATAAGTCCAGTTCTTACCGCCGGTGTTCCATATCCGTTCCATATCGTATTTTTCATCAATCGCCGAACACAGCTCTTGCCAGACCTCAAACAAAGGTTGTCCGAGCAATTCCGTCATAGTGGATTGAGTAGGGGTGTTTTCAAGCATTGTATCTCCTCCGTAAATTCCGATTGTTCTATTTCTTCAAATTTTCTATAAAACCGGAGATAGCGGATATAAGCCAGCCCAAGCCAATAATAATTAACGCAATTTTCCACCCAATACCATTGTCAAAAACAAAGATAAATGTATATAGAGCAAATAAACTAACTGGAATAGCAATTCCATATAACACCAAATGAAACTTTCTCTTTTTTTCTTCATCCATTTATTCGCACCTCATTCACTTCCAATTTGCTGCTCTATGTATTCTAACCTTTCAAATTCTCCAAAGCGGACGGATTGTTTTCAAAAATCGCTTGGACAGTCTGACAGCTATCTAACTCAGGGCAATCGCCGCAGGTGGCAACACCTTTTTTCAACGCGCATTTGCGGATTTCGCACAGATTATTGCAAAATACCGTTTTCGCTCCGTTCGCTCGGCAGCCCTCGCAGTTGATATGTTCCGGCAGAATGGGGGCGTTATTTAACTCTGCCCACAGTTTTGCCGTTTTCTCTCGCAATGCCTGATCGTTGTTGACGGTCGCAAGGTATGCGTCACATTTTTCGCAGTCAAGTCCGCAGTATCCGATCATCTCTTTCACAGGCCATATTCCCCCGATCTTTTCATTATATCTGAAGCATATCATGCTTTTATACAAAGCCGCCATTTACATGAGATATTATACTTTGCTTTTCAGAGAAATACAAGCCAGCATAAAAGCACACTTACTAAAAGTGTGCTTTTATCCATTGCATGTTATAAATCCTCATTTAGGCTACTGTTCACATATGACCGTGAGCGAGCCGCTGAGATTGTCTCCGCGGACAGAAATGTAATGATCGCCTGACGATATTTTCCAGATATAGGTGCCGCTTTCGCTTTTATCGGTCAGAAGTATTTTTTCTTCTGAATCCGCAACATAGATATCGGCAGAGCCGTCTGTTATCTGAAGTTCATAAGTGACGCAGATATCACTGCCGCCGTGGCGTTCAAGCAGAGTGCCGCCGAAAAGATATTCCTCGCCGCTGAAACCGCTGTAATCCGCGTGATATGTTCCCGTAAAGCTGTCCTCACCCGGTGTTCTGCTGCCCTGAAGCTGAGAATCCGAAGTGAGCGCAAAGCGGCTGAGCGACGAGAGCGCCCTGTTGAAACCGCCGATAATATGATCCTTTAAGCCGTATCCGGCGGTGCAGCCGCCGAAAGCCGCCGCTATTACACAGATCACACACAATACGGCTGTGCATTTAATCGCTTTCATATTCTAAAACCTGCCGAAAATCGTCATGCAGATGATCGCTATCGCGCCCACGGCATACAGACCGTTGATGACCGTGCATATCTGCATCAGTTTATTTTTCACGCCGCCCTTAATATACGCGGCAACAGTAAATATGCCGGAAAAGATCATAAACGCGGCATAGCTGTATATCATGATCTCGGCAACAGGCGACTCGAGCGCCCAGTCAAAGGTGCGCAGCGGCAGGATCGTCCACGGCACAAAGAGCATCACTGTTGAAACAGCGGTTATTATTTTATTTTTCATAAATATCCATCCTCTCAAAACGAAATTATATTAAATCAAAAGTATGCAAACTGCATTTTAAAACAGGTGCAATATTTATTTTCTTTCCGCAGCTCCGAAACGCAGGCAGGATACTGCCAAAGCGGCAATTGTGATGCCGGCGGCAACGGGCAGCCACGGCAGCCAGTCGATCTGCGTTGAATAAACGCCTTGCGCCGCTCTGCCGTATTCGATCATCAGAAGATAAAACGGATAGCTCATGGGGTACATAAACCAAGCTTTCGTGTTGATCATCAGAACAGAGGGAACGATCGAGGCAAGCCCGATGCCGACGGAAAATACGGGGGTAGAAATCAGCGTGGATATCAGCCAGAATACAGCCGCCATCGGGATTGCGCCGGCATAGAACACAAGCACACAACGGCAGACATAAAGCGGCTCCAAAACAAAATTATAATCGTTCAGCTGAGACGCAATTGCCGAACAGATATAGTACGCGCCGATCGCCATTACCATCTGCACGGCGGCAAGAATAATGAGAACGGTGAATTTCGCAAGGCACAGCGCAGCGGTGTTGACCGGCAGGGAAAGCATTTTCACCATGCCCTTGTTTGCGCGCTCCGTTTGAGTGAGCAAAACCGTGCAGATGATAAGGGTGGCAGGGATCATAAACCACACCATTCCCATAAAGCCCTGAATGAAGAAATTGTTTTCGGGCGTTATGGGCACGGAACGGGTGTCAAAATTAAAATCAGCGTTTATAATGCTGGGGATCCACATGATGATAACGGGGGCAAGCAGAATAAGCAGAATTTTTGAGCGGCGCAGTTTTTTAAGCTCTATGCCCAGCAGTGAAAAATAATTCATTCAAAATTCCTCCTTGCTTTAAGATAAATGAATTCCGCAACGCCGAACAAAACCGTCTGCGCAGCGCATACGCCGATAAACAGCCACTCACGCCCGTCCGCCTGCGCGTTTGAGAGCAGCTGGTACGGAGCGGAAAAAGGCAGCATACTGAGCACGGCGTTATCCTGCGGCATAATGGAAAGCGTGAACACAAGAATAACGCCTATGCCGAGCGAGATCCACATATTTTTACAGGCAGACGCGATAACGAGCATCAGCATGACCGTGGGCAGAGTCACCGCAAGCTGAAAGCCGGCACTTGCCAAAACGCCGGAAAGCTCAAATTCATATGACGCAAACCAGTGCGCCGCACAGCCGACCAGAGACGCAGTCTGCAGTGCCAGCATAAGCACAAGCAACAGTGCAATGATTACGAATTTACCCAGAAACATCGCGCCCTGACTGATCGGCAGCACCTGCATTTTCTGAAAGCCGTTATCGGCGTATTCCGTGTGGTACATCATACACGCGCCGCAGATGACCGCCAGAATATTGAGCATTGCCATCATCTGCCAGTTGGCGTCAGCAAGTATATGAAAAGGATCGCCCGGCAGCGAAATATAATTTTCGGAACGCACCGCCATATTCACGACCGGCACTGCTGCGGCGAGCAGACCCGCCAGCACGAGCGCGGCAAGGCAGCCGGTGCGCCGCAGCTTTTTGAACTCAAGAGCAAGGCTCATTTTGCCGCACCTCTTTTCATATTGTCCTCATCTATCATGGCAAGGAAAGTCTCCTCAAGGTTATCCGTTGGGAATCCTGCGGCACGCGCGCCTGTTTTCAGGTCTTCCATCGTGCCTTCAAAAAGCAGCCTGCCGTGGTTGAGTATTCCGATATCATCCGCCATAAGCTCAACTTCTGCCAAAAGGTGTGAGGACACAAGCACGGTGCAGTCAAACTGCTGCGGCAGGGATTTTATGAGCGTTCTGATCTCGTGAATACCAACGGGATCAAGTCCGTTTGTCGGCTCATCGAGGATCAGAATAGGCGGTCTGCCTATGAGCGCGCCTGCAAGACCGAGACGCTGTTTCATGCCGAGCGAGTATTTCTTGGCAAGCCTTTTCCTGAACTGCGCCAGACCCACAAGCTCGAGCGCGTCGTCCACACTGCTTTTCGGCAACCCAAGTATACGGCGGATGATATCCAGATTTTCCTCTCCGCTCAGATTGCCGTAAAACGCAGGCGCTTCTATAAACGAGCCGATCTCCTTTAATATCTCCACCCTGTTTTTGGGATACTGCTTTGCATCGATCGTAAAACTGCCGGAGGTGGGCTTTGTAAGACCTAAAAACATCTTCATCGTTGTGGACTTGCCTGCTCCGTTCGGGCCGAGAAAGCCGTAAACACTCCCCTTTTTGATGTGCAGGTTCAGAGCCGACACGGCTTCAAAATCGCCGTAAGTCTTGGTTAGATTTTTTGTTTCTATGATATTCATGACCATTCTCCTTTCGGTTTGTGAGGCTATTCTACAACCTTAACCTTGCGTGAACCTTTCCTTTTCCTTACATTTACCTTACATTTTCAAATTCACGAGAAATATTTTCCGTTTTATGCTATACTCTAAAGCAGGGAGGCAGTAAAGATGGATCACGATTACTATAAAAACAAAAAGATACTTATTGTGGATGATGAACCGCAGCTGCTTGAAATGGTGAGCTCCATACTTGCTCAAGACGGATTCACGAATACAGAGACCGCCTCCACCGTTTCACAGGCGGTTGAAAAAGCCCGGGAATATCAGCCCGATCTTGCCGTGCTGGATGTTATGCTGCCGGACGGTGACGGCTTTGGGCTGCTTGAAAAACTCAGGGAATTCACCCGGATACCCGTGCTGTTTTTAACTGCGCGCGGAGAAGATGAAGACAGGATCAAAGGCCTCGGCGCCGGTGCGGACGATTATATGGTAAAACCGTTTCTGCCAAAGGAGCTGACGCTTAGGATCGGTATCATCCTGAAAAGGTACTATAAGGAAGATGATCCGCTTGTAAAGCTGGCCGCATGTGAAATTGATTTTGAACGCGCGCAGGTGATAAAAGGCGGCGAACACATTCCGCTGACGGCAAAGGAATATGAGATACTTGCCGTGCTCTGCCGCAACGCCGGCAAGATCGTTACCATAGACAGCCTGTGCGAAGCGGCGTGGGGAGACAATCCTTACGGATATGAAAACAGCCTGATGGCGCACATCCGCAGAATCAGAGAAAAAATAGAAAAAAGCCCCTCAAAACCGGAATCTCTGATAACCGTTAAGGGGCTTGGGTATAAATTATTAACAAAATAAGGAACATAAAAATGAAAAGCACATTAAAACTTGTACGCCGTTTTATAGGAATATTACTGCTCAGCTCTTTTCTGATATTAGTGCTCAATATGATTCTGCTTCTGATCGCCGCCACGGTCTATGCCAACACCGGCAGTATGAACGGCACATGGAGCTTTGCCGAGGAAGCGGCGAACGCGATCACACAGACGGACGGCGTCTACGCCCTTGACCCGAAAGAAGAACAAAAACTGATTGACGATGACACATGGGCAATATTTATTGACAACGCCACACTTGAAGTGGTTTGGCACAGCAGCAATCTGCCGGAGGAGATCCCGCTCAGCTATACCGCAGGTGAGCTATCTGCCGCCACGCGCGGCTATATCAAGGACTATCCCACTGCAACATCCACCGACAAAAACGAAAACGGACTGATGATCCTCGGTTTTCCGAAGGACAGCTACTGGAAGCATATGAATCCGATGTGGGATTACGATTTTATTAAGAACTCACCAATGATCGTTGTGGGCGTTTTCGCCGTAAACGCCGCGCTGATCATGCTGATTTATGTAATTGCCAATGCAAGGCTGCTGCGTTCCGTGAAGTCAATAGTCAGCGGCATAGAGGACCTGCCCACGGGCCGCCCCGTATATATTAAGGAAAAGGGGCTGCTTTCCGAACTCGCCTCAAAGATCAATAAGACCTCCGATATCCTGCAAATGCAGAAAACGGAACTTAGAAAAAAAGAAAGCGCGCGGGCAAACTGGATATCGGGCGTTTCACACGATATCAGAACACCGCTTTCCATGGTCATGGGATATGCCGGGCAGCTTGAGGAGGATTCAAAACTGCCGGCGGAAAGCAGAAAAAAAGCCGGAATCATCCGGCAGCAGAGCATGAAAATGAAAAATCTGATCAATGATCTGAATTTAGCGTCCAAGCTGGAATACAACATGCAGCCGCTCGCTCCCGCGCCTGTCAATCTTGTCGGCGCGGCACGAAGCTGTGTTGTGGATTTTATCAATTCCGATACAGACGGCAGATACAGCTTTGAATGGAACACTTCGCCCGATCTTACGGCGTGCATAATAAACGGCGATGAAGCGCTTATACGCCGTGCAATGAATAATATTATAATCAATTCGCAGGTGCACAACCCCGAAGGCTGTAAAATAAGCGTTGCGGTTTGTGAAGAGGAAAAGGTATACAAAATCACAGAAGAAGATAACGGGAAGGGAATCACGGACGAAAAGCTCAGCAAGATCCGGAACACGCCTCACTATATGATGAGTGACGACAGTGTAAACGAGCCGCGCCACGGGCTCGGTCTGCTGATCGTGCGCCAGATCGTCTCGGCGCACGGCGGCAGCGTTGCGTTCAGCCATGGCAAAGACGGCAGCGGCTTTGCCGTTACCCTGATCTTCCCGAAAGACGGCAATAAATAACAAAAAGCCTGAAGCCCCGGCAGAGCCGGGGGCTTCATTGAAAAGGAGTAAAACCTTCAGCATAATGCCGAAAAGTATTTGCGTTATTTTGTCTTGTGGGTGCCTTTGTCATTCTGCGCGCAAGTGCCTGCGCAGCCGCACGCACCGCCGCAGGAGGAGCAGTCTCCCCCGCAGGAGGATTTGCCGTTTTTCTTATCTCTGATCATTTTGGCAACCACTGCCGCAACGACGGCAAGGATGATCGCCAAAACCACTATACTTCCCCAAGTCATAAAAACACCTTATTTCATTTAAAAGCTTATTTAACTGCTTTTGCTTTCTTTTTTGTTTTGATATCTGTATAAGCGAGCCTGTTTTCATCATACTTGTTCTTTCTGAACAGCAGATACAGGAAGCCTGCCAGCACGATGACCGCAAGCACCGTCCAGAACGAGAAGGAAACAGAACCCATAATCAGACCGACAATCTGATAGACCATAAGTGAAATGCAGTATGCGAAAATCGTCTGATAACCGATCGCGATCCAGGTCCACTTCGCGCTGTTCATCTCTCTCTTGATTGCGCCGATTGCCGCGAAGCACGGAGCACAGAGAAGGTTGAAGATGAGGAACGAGTAAGCCGCGATATAGGACATGCCCTCAAAATCAAGCACGCCGAATACGCCGACGACTTCTTCTTTTGCAACCAGACCCATAATCGTGGCAATCGTTGCCTTGATATTATCAAATCCGAGCGGCAGGAATATCCATTTCACAACATTTGCGATCATTCCGAGAATGCTGCTTTCCAGCTCCATCTCAAGCTCAAAGCCGAAGTTTCCGGCAGAGGTGGTGCCGAAATGCGAGCCTGCCCAGATGAATATGGATGAAAGCAGAATAATAGTGCCTGCTTTTTTGATAAAGGAGGAGCCGCGCTCCCACATGGAACGCATAACGGAACCGAAAGTGGGCACGTGATAAGCCGGAAGCTCCATAACGAACGGAGCGGGATCGCCTGCAAAGATCTTTGTCTTTTTAAGAATGATACCTGAAATGATGATCGCAGCTATGCCTATAAAGTACGCGCTGGGCGCAACCCACCAGGCGCCATGGAACAGTGCCGTTGCAATCAGCGCAACTATGGGCATCTTGGCTCCGCAGGGGATAAATGTAGTCGTCATGACCGTCATTTTTCTGTCCCTGTCATTTTCAATCGTACGGCTTGCCATAACGCCCGGAACGCCGCAGCCCGTGCCTATGAGCATAGGAATAAAGGATTTGCCGGAAAGTCCGAAGCGGCGGAAGATCCTGTCCATAATAAACGCAACACGCGCCATGTAGCCGCAGCCCTCAAGAATGGCTAGGAATATAAACAGCACAAGCATCTGCGGAACGAAGCCGAGTACTGCGCCCACACCGCCGACGATACCGTCAAGCACAAGGCTCTTGAGCCAGTCCGTGCAGTTTATAGCGTCAAGCCCGCGCTCAACAAACACGGGAATACCGGGAACATAAACACCGTAATCCTCGGTTGCGGGCACATTTTCCATCTCAAGCGCCGCGTCAACGGTTGCCGAAATATCATAGCCTTCTTCGGCAAGCGAATCCGCGTAAGAGCCGTAAGCCTCGTCAAACGCTGCGTAATCGCCGTCAGCAATAGCCGTCTGAATATCCTCAGCGCCCGCAACATCGGCTGCAACAGCCGCGTCAACCGTATCAACAACGCTCGGTGTCCAGATATACTCCGCCGCGAATTCGTTCATCGCGTCATCGTAATCTCCCTGACCCGTAAGATGCCAGCCGTCGCCGAAAACGCCGTCATTCGTCCAGTCCGTCAGAACGGTTCCCACAGTAGTCCACGAAATATAATACACAAGAAACATAACCACCACGAATATCGGCAGCGCAAGGAATCTGTTCGTAACTATTCTATCAATTTTATCCGAGGCAGTCAACTTGCCCTTTTGCTTGTTAACATAGCAGGAACCGATGATCGAAGTGATATATTCATACCTTTCATTGGTAATGATGCTTTCGCTGTCATCGTCAAACTCCGTCTCGGCTTCCTTAACAATGTCCTCAACATTGGGAAGGCTTGCGCCCGTTTCCGCAATCTTATCATCACGCTCAAAAAGCTTGATCGCGTAAAAGCGTTTCTGCTCATCCGGAACATTCAGCTGCGCTTCTATCCTGCCGAGGTAATCCTCAACGCCCACACTGAATTTGTGAACGATCGGCTGTTTGTGACCGGCAGCGGCAACGACCGCGTCAGCCGCCTCCTTGATGCCGTCGCCCTTAAGAGCCGATATTTCAACCACAAGGCAGCCCAGAGCCTGAGAAAGCTTTTCGGAATTTATCCTGCTGCCGGATTTGCTTACAACATCCATCATATTGACGGCAACCACAACCGGCACACCCAGTTCAAGAAGCTGCGTGGTAAGATAAAGGTTTCTTTCAAGATTCGTGCCGTCCACGATATTCAGTATCGCGTCAGGCTTTTCATCCAGTATGTAGTTTCTGGCAACGACTTCTTCCAACGTGTAAGGCGAAAGGCTGTAAATACCCGGAAGATCGGTGATCGTAACGGTTTTATCGCTCTTCAGCTTACCTTCCTTTTTTTCAACTGTTACACCGGGCCAGTTTCCCACAAACTGATTGGAGCCTGTGAGCGCGTTGAACAGCGTTGTTTTACCGCTGTTGGGATTCCCGGCAAGCGCTATTTTGATAGACATAATGTTCCTCCTCACAAATCGGTCGGAAAACAAACGTTAGTTTCTCCTAACCGTTATGTACTGTATTTTGCTTTTGCCTAAGCCGCAGTGTTATTCCACCTCAATATTCGCGGCGTCCGCTTTTCTGAGAGAAAGCTCATAGCCCCTGACGGTAACCTCAACCGGGTCGCCGAGCGGCGCAACCTTGCGGATATAAACAGCAACGCCCTTTGTTATGCCCATATCCATGATCCGTCTTTTCAGCGCGCCCTCGCCGTTAATTTTCTTAACGGTAACGGTAGAGCCGATCTTTGCTTCCTTTAAAGTCATTGCAACTCCTCCTTATTAAGATTAAGCAACAATTATTTTATTTGCAACTGTTTTGCTTATCGCAACGCGGGCATCCTTAATATTCACGATCAGATTCCCGCCGAGGCTTGACACAACCGTAACGTCAGCCCCCTCAACAAAACCGAGGTTTTCAAGATGATGCCTTGTTTCCTCTTTGCCTGTTATTTTTGCGATCTTTTTCCTTTCTCCGAAATCTGCCATTGAAAGAAGCACCGTAACATCTCCTGACCGGCGGCATATCGAGTTAGTTTTCACTAACGCTGCCGCAAAAGATAATGGTTAGTACTAACTAACCTATAAAAATATACCATGATTACTCATTTCTGTCAATACATTTTTTAAATTTTTAACAGAATTTTGCAGCTTAAGTTTTCTTCGATGCAGCAATCAAAAACCGTTCACTTTTTCGGCATATACATAACGCCAACGATTTGATTTACCGACCCGGCAGGAAGGAGCTTTTGCAACAGGCAGAAGGATTTATACTTTGCGCCTATTGTTGCCAGAACGGGCAGCCGCTTTTTTTGTGAGATCTTCACAATGTTTTTTGCGATATACGCAGGCGACATGCCGTTTATTTCGTCATTTTCCATAACCTTAACACTGCGCCCTATCGCCCCATCGTAAACATCATCTCCGGCAAAATCCTTTTTGCGCGCGGCAGTAAACCCCGTTTTAACATCGCCCAGCCTGATCGAGCATACCGAAACACCGAACTGCCGCAGCTCATTTGAAAGCGCAAGGGAAAGGCTTTCTATCGCCGATTTTGTTGCTGAGTAAAACGACTGAAACGGAATGGAAAAAACAGACGCAGCGGAGGAGATAAAAACGATCCTGCCCCTGCTTTCACGCAACTTCGGCAGTGCGGCCTTTGTTACGGCAATATGCGCAAAATAATTCAGCTCAAACTGAGAGCGGATCTCGCTCATATCCGTAAATTCCACACAGCCCGAAACACCGAAGCCGGCGTTGTTGATAAGCAGGTCTATCCTGCCGATCTGTGAGAAAGCCCGCTCTATATCCTGCTGATCCGTAATATCGCATCGAATACTTTCAACACCCGGCACATCACATGCACGCCGCTGAAGGCTGATGACCTGCCAGCCCTCATGAACAAGAACACGCGCTGTTTCCTTTCCGATTCCGCCTGAAGCTCCCGTAATGACCGCAACCATAATAACGCCTCCAAATAATTAAAATAATGTAAATAATATATAGTATAGCACCTGTAAAAAGAATTGCAATATGTGCAAAATATAAAAAACACGAGCCCGCTGTTGCGGACCCGCGTTTGCTTTGACCTTAATAAGATTATTACTGCTCAACAGGGTAAACAGAAACCTTTTTCTTATCCTTGCCCATTCTTTCAAACTTAACGGTGCCGTCAATAAGGGCATAGAGCGTATCGTCAGAGCCGATGCCTACATTATTGCCGGGATGAATGTGCGTTCCTCTCTGGCGGTAAAGGATGTTGCCTGCCAGAACGAACTGACCGTCCGCTCTTTTAGCGCCGAGACGCTTGGATTCGGAATCACGGCCGTTCTTGGTTGAACCCATACCTTTTTTATGAGCAAAAAGCTGTAAATCTAACTTAAGCATTTACTGCACCTCCGAAATGATAACTTTAATGTTTTCAGGATACTCTTTCTGAAGCTCGTTCAAATGGAGCAGCAGACCTTTCAGTATATCCTGAGCGGAAACCGGATCGTCTTTTATTTCCAGCCTTAAAAAACCTTTTTCAGCCTCTGCATCGGCGGAAAGATTCAAAACATCGGTCACGGTATTCGCCGCCATCAGGCATGCGCTTGAAACGAACGCACACAGGATATCCTGCCCGCTCGGAGCGGTGAGCGAATGACCTTTTGATGTAAAGCCCTTAAAAAGACCTTCCGATCTGAAAAATTCAACTTCAATCATTTTGATCAAGCGTTGATCGCGGTGATCTCAACCTTTGTATACGGCTGACGATGACCCATCTTGCGCTTTTCGTTCTTCTTCGGCTTATAAGTAAATACAGTGATCTTCTTAGCCTTGCCGTTTTTAAGAACCTTGGCGGTTACGGTTGCCTTCGCGCAATCCTTGCCGGCTTTGATGCCTTTGTCGTCACATACAGCAAGAACCTGATCAAAGGTTACTTCAGAGTCTGCCTCTGCGCCGAGCTTTTCAACGTAAACAACGTCGCCCTCGGAAACCTTATACTGCTTGCCGCCGGTTACGATAACAGCGTACATAGATTTTACCTTCCTTTATTCAGACTCGCTATGGCAGGTGAACATATATGTTTCTTGCATACCTGCAATATGCGGCTTAATAATTATAGCATATAAATTTATATTGTCAAGAAAATTATTTGATTTCCTGCTCCAAATCATAAAAATATTTTGAATTGAAAAATTCCTGAATGGATATGTTTAAACCGTCGCACATCTTTTTTATCGTTGAAACGGTAACGCTTTTATTTCTTCCGCTAACAATATTGTTCAGTGTGGACTGCGTCATACCGCTCATAATCGCAAGTTTATTTACAGTAATATCATGATCTTCGCAGAGTTCAATAATTCTGTATCTGGTTGCTTCGCCTATCGTCAAATGAATCACCCTCTTAAGGATAATTCAAAAGAGTTAAAATGATTAACTCTTTTGAGTTGACAATTTAGTTTAATAATGTTATAATTAACTCAATTGAGTTATTTATGAGGTGAAACCGATGAAACGAATAAAAAACTTTGCAATGATTGCAATCATTGCAGCAACTTTGAGTTTATTGTTCTATGGCTGTGGTTCGATTGTTAATGAAAACGAGTTACAAACTCCCTCGGATAACAGCAATACACATAATGCCTATGACTCTGATAATGGTACGAAACTTTCAGATGAATGTGATTTTCTTTTGTCAATCGGCATAGATGATGCTGGAAACACATATGAGCTTGTTGCAAATGCCGCTGAAACATTTGACGATACCAACAAAATAGGCGTTATAAAAAACAATGAGTGGTATATTGAGCCGACAAATGATTGCCCGTTTATTGACGAGAACGGCCGCATTATGGGTGTAACCATAGGTTTCGATCAGCATAATTACTATATTTATGACGGTAAAGACTGGGAATATATTTATATTGGGAATGATTGTTTTGCATACTCCGAAGGATTGATTGGCTGTAATATTTTATGGAATGCAAGAACAAAAGCCTCCCATTCTTTTCGTTTTGGAGAATACAGTACTGAATATGTTTTGGACATCGTAGTAAAAAATGTCGGTGAAAATGATTATTTGCAAAATAATTTAGACTCTGAATATGTTCTTTTTCTTGATGACAAGGGATATGAATGGGAATATAAACTGCTTAACACCAATACAATGACATTTGACAGCGAATTTACAGATATAGGGTATGACAAATATTCTGTATATCCTTATTCAGAGGATTTATTCTTTGCCGAAACAGAAAATGGACAGTTCGGATTTTTTGATAAAAGTGGCAATTTAAATATAGATTTTGCAGAATATTCTGACTCTTTTAATCTCGGAACTCCAACGCCAAGATATTTTCAAAACGGAACATTTAAATTCAATTATCCAAACAGCGCCGGCGTGTTTTTTGAAATAACGATTGACAAACGGGGAAATATAATTTCCGAAGTGTCTGAAATGGAAACAAAAGAATAATATTTTACTCTTTACAATTTTGTTTTTGTGTGCTATAATGCTTTCGCTGTATACGAATTACTCGGATAAGGGCGCAGGCGCCATTGGCGAGTTCACCATTCCCCTATCTGTGTTTTTCGCTGACCGGCAAATACGATTAAAGAGGTGAAATGAAATGACACAGGCAGAAAAGCAGGCTATCATCAAGGAGTATGCAACGCACGAGAATGACACCGGTTCGCCGGAGGTTCAGATCGCGGTTCTTACCACAAGGATCAATGAGCTTACCGCTCATCTGAAGATACACAAGAAGGATAACCATTCCCGCCGCGGCCTTCTTAAAATGGTTGGTCACAGAAGAAATCTTCTTGCTTATCTTTATAAGTCTGACATCAACAGATACCGTGCGCTTGTAGCAAAGCTCGGCATCCGTGACACGCTGGACAGATGATTTTTTGCAGACGGCATTTCCCCTGCCGTCTGCTTTTTATCTTTAAAAATACCCGAAAGGGGTAAAAACCGACCGTAAGGAGGCTCACCAAATAGTAGTAAATTGAGGGCATAACGCGCTTTGTGCACTGAATTTATTACTATTGCGCCTCCTTTGGAATATAAAAATAAAAGTGAGGTAAAAAGGATGTTTTTCAAAAACTACAAAAAATGGGAAACAGAATTTGCAGGCCGCAAATTTACGCTTGAAACAGGCAAAATGGCAGGCCTTGCAAACGCCGCGTTCTTTGCAACATACGGCGAAACTCAGGTGCTCTGCACCGTAACGGCTTCCGCAAAGCCGAGAGAAGGCATCGACTTCTTCCCGCTTTCGGTAGACTATGAAGAGAAGATGTATTCCGTTGGCAAGATCCCCGGCTCATTCCTGCGCCGCGAGGGCAGAGCAAGCGAAAAGGCTATCCTTACCAGCAGATGCATAGACAGACCGATCCGCCCGCTTTTCCCCAAGGATCTCAGAAACGACTGCTCCGTTGTTGCAACCGTTATGAGCGTTGACCCCGACTGCTCACCCGAGGTTACGGCAGCGATCGGCGTTTCGGCAGCAATTGCGGTTTCCGATATCCCGTGGGACGGCCCGATCTCTTCCGTAAATGTGGGTCTTGTTGACGGCGAAATCGTTCTGAACCCCACACTGGAGCAGAGAGAAAAGACAGAGCTTACGCTCACGGTTGCCTCCACTGCCGACCTTGTTGCGATGATCGAGGCAGGCGGCAACGAGATCCCCGATGATCTTATGTTCGACTGCATTATGGCAGGCCACGAAGAAAACAAGAAGATGGTTCAATTCATTCAGGGCATCGTTGACGAAATCGGCAAGCCGAAATTTGAATATGAATCATCAGACCCGGATCCGGAGACCCTTGCCGAGATCGAGGATTTCTGCATAGAAGATGTGAAAAAAGCGCTTGACACGGACGACAAGCTTGTCCGCGACGAAGCTCTGCTTCCGGTCTATGCCGCGGTTCACGAGAAGTTTGACGAAAAATTCGAGGGCTGCGAAGAAAAGATCGACGAGATCATGTATCTTGTGCAGAAGCATGTTGTACGCTCCTGGCTCAAGGACGAGCACAAGCGTGTTGACGGCAGAGGAATTGACGAGATCCGACCGCTCAACGCGGAGATCGACCTGCTTGACAGAGCGCACGGCTCAGGTATGTTCACAAGAGGTCAGACACAGGTGCTTTCGGTTACCACACTCGGACCGATGAGCGACTGTCAGCAGCTTGACGGACTGGACGAGCAGAAAGAAAAGAGATATATCCACCATTACAATTTCCCGTCCTTCAGCGTCGGCGAAACCAAGCCTTCCAGAGGTCCCGGCAGACGAGAGATCGGTCACGGCGCGCTTGCTGAAAAGGCGCTTGTTCCCGTACTTCCGAGTGTTGACGAATTCCCCTACTGCATAAGAGTCGTATCCGAAGTTCTTTCTTCCAACGGCTCCACTTCACAGGGTTCCGTCTGCGGCTCCACGCTTTCGCTTATGGCGGCAGGCGTTCCCATCAAGGCTCCCGTTGCCGGCATCAGCTGCGGACTTATCACCGGTGATGAAGGCGTTTACGGCGACTTTATGACCATGGTTGACATTCAGGGTCTTGAGGATTTCTACGGCGATATGGACTTTAAGGTCGCCGGCACAAAGAAAGGCATCACCGCCATTCAGATGGATCTGAAAGTACACGGTCTTACGCCCGAAATCATTAAAGAAGCTTTCGCGAAGACGCACAAGGCAAGGAATTATATCCTTGACGAGATCATGCTGCCCGTTATCAGCGAGCCGCGCAAGGAGCTTTCAAAATACGCACCCAAGATGGTTACGCTTTCTATTGATCCCGACAAGATCGGCGATGTTATCGGCAAGGGCGGCAAAGTTATTCAGGAGATCCAGAGCGATTTTGATGTTAAGGTGGATATCGAAGAAGACGGCAGAGTATTCATCAGCGGTCTTGATATAGACAAGTGCAACAGCGCAAAGGATGTTGTTAAACTGATTGCAACTGACCCTGAAGTAGGCGCTTTCTACAACGGCGTTGTTACAAGAATTATGAACTTCGGCGCGTTTGTTGAGATCGCGCCCGGCAAGGAAGGTCTTGTTCACATCTCAAGACTGGATGTCAAGAGAGTAGACAAGGTTGAGGACGTTATAAATATCGGGGACACCGTTATCGTGAAGTGCATAGAGATCGACGATCAGGGAAGAATCAATCTTTCCAGACGCGACGCGCTCATTGAGCTGGACGGTTTAAAGCCGGAAAACGATATTGACGACGCTCCCAGAAAACCGAGAAGAGACAATCGCCGCCGTCCGCACAGGGATTGATCTAACAAAAAAACATCCAAAACCTTTTTAAGGCTGTGGATTTTTCTGGGCAATGCTCATTTTTCGCCACATAACCCCATCGGTTATGTGGCTTTTTGTTTAAACTTGACAGTTCTATAAACATTGCAGACTAAAGGAGGAACACAATGGAGCAGTCCTTTATGAAAGAGCGCAAAATCGTGCCGCTTGTAATTACGATGGCGCTGCCGATGACGGTCTCTATGCTCATAAATTCCCTGTATAATATCGTTGACAGCTACTTTGTTGCCAAAATAAGCGAGGAGGCAATGACGGCGCTTTCACTGGTTTACCCCGTTCAAAACCTTGTGACCGCCGTAACCGTAGGCTACGGAATAGGCGTGAATGCCGTTATCGCGTTTTATCTTGGCGCCGGAAAACAAAAGCACGCTGATACGGCCGCTTCGGCAGGCATGTTTTTCAACCTGCTGCATGGTGTCATCTTAACAGGCTGTGTATTTATTATGCCTGCGTTTCTGAGGATGTTTACGGACGACGCGGTTACACTGGATTACGGTATCAGATATTCAAACATCGTATTTCTGTTTTCCGTACCGATTGCGATCGGCATCGGGTTTGAGAAGATATTCCAGTCCGTAGGCAAAATGACCGTTTCCATGATCGCCATGCTCGCGGGCTGTATTACCAACATCATACTTGACCCGATTCTCATTTTCGGCTGGTGGATATTTCCCGAAATGGGCATAGAGGGAGCCGCGCTTGCAACGGGTATCGGTCAGGTGGTTACGCTCGTCATCTATCTTGCCATATATCTCAGTAAAGGGCTTGCGGTCACAATACGCTTCAAAGGCTTCACTGATTTCGCAAAGATCAGCCGCCGCACTTATGCAATCGGTATTCCCGCGGCACTGAATCTGGCGCTGCCGTCGCTGATGATCTCCGTTCTCAATTCGATTCTTGCCGTGTTCTCACAGACATATGTTCTGGTGCTCGGCGCTTACTATAAGCTTCAGACCTTTTTATACTTAACGGCAAACGGAATCGTACAGGGTATGCGCCCCGTTTTGAGCTACAATTACGGGGCGGAGGAATATAAGCGTGTGCATGGCATATTCAGAGTAAGCCTGTCGTTCATAGTGGCGGTAATGGTATTCGGAACCATCCTTTGCGCCGCCGTGCCCGACAGGCTGATCGGTCTTTTCAGCACAGGAAGCGAGACCATTGAAATCGGTGTTCACGCGCTGCGGCTTATCTGCATCGGATTTATCCCGTCGGCGCTCAGCGTAACCGTTTCCGGCGCGCTGGAGGGACTCGGCAAAGGCGGCGCGTCGCTTTGGGTCTCCCTTTTCAGATATGTAATCATCATTCTGCCGGCGGCTTTTATTCTGAGCAAAACAGCCGGCGCTTCCGGCGTTTGGAACGCCTTCTGGATAACGGAAATCATAACCGCCGTTTTTTCGGGCATCATGTTCGGCGTTACTTCAAAACGCAGTCTTTCAAAAGCCGATTCAAAAAGCAATTAAATATATTTTTCCCGTGTAACTTTATTCATTTTTTGAGCGAAAAATTTTCCAAAAAAAGCTTGGTAAATTATCGTATACTGTGCTTTTATATGTGCAAAATATTACAGATAAAGTTACAGATTAAGGGAGAAAGATGATATGAAAGCAACAGGAATTGTCAGGCGTATAGATGATTTGGGAAGAATAGTCATTCCAAAGGAGATTCGCCGTTCCTTTCGTATAAGAGAGGGTGATCCGCTGGAGATCTTCACGGATGCCGATGGTGAAGTCATATTTAAAAAGTATTCCCCGATCGGCGAGCTTTCCAATTTCGCAAACCAATACGCCGAGGTCTTGCACAAAAGCGGCGGACTGCCGATCGCAATAATGGACAACGACCACGTTATCGCCGCTTCGGGGCTCAGCAAGCGAGAGGTGCTTGAAAGAAGAGTTACGAAAAATCTGGAAGATCTTATGGAAAACAGATCCATCCATATTTCCACAAACGATGTTCCGCCTATGAACGCCATCGAGGGATTCGACAGAAAAGCAAATGTTGTTTACCCCATCATTTACGGCGGCGACGTTTCGGGAGCGGTAGCGCTTATGCAGAGCGATGAAAATCATCTGCCTACCGAAACGGAAATCAAGCTGGTGCAGGTTGCCGCCGCGTTTCTGGGCAAGCAGATGGAATAAAATTTCATATTTATCCAAAAAGGAGCGCCCTTTCTGAATGATTGCACCTCCAAAAGTGTCTAACTTTTGGGGTTCGCTTCAGAAAAGCGCTCCTTTTTATACTTTGTTTTTCCTGTATCTGCCCGGACTGACGCCGTTAAGGCTTTTAAAGTAAGCTGAAAAATAGTGCGGATCGGTAAATCCAAGCTTATTCGATATTTCTTCAATGGATAAATTTGTATTTCGCAGATAAAGCTTTGCCGTGCGTATTTTTTTATCGTTAAAATACTTATACGGCGTTACTCCGTATTCTTTTTTAAATATGCGTATGATGTGATTTTTTGAATATCCGTATTTTTCACACAGCAGATCCAGTGAAAAACCGTTGCCGGCATATGAATTAATATCAGAACATATTCTCTTGCATATGTCACGGCTGTTATTTTCGAGCGTGTGCCTTATGCTTATGATCATTTTGTATATAATGACCGCAATTGCGTCGCACATGGACGGATAATCTTCGGCATACCGCTGCGCCTGTTCATCGATTTCATCAAAAAGCGCGCCGAGATTGCAGTGTTCAAAACAATATTCTTTGCCGGGCAGATAAAAATCAGCCAAATTCATCAGAATATCCGAATCAAACACGATCCATCGTTTTTTCCATCTGTTATTTTTATCCGTATAATATTTGTGGCTGCTTCCTTTTGGCAGAATAATAACACTGTCGGCTCCGGGAGCGTAATGCTTTTCATTGACCTGCAAAAAACCGCTCCCGCATTCAATATACTCAAATGCGCAAATCGATGAATTTTTTCTCTCAACAAAATAATCCGGCTTGCACAGGGTCTTTCCTATCACCATAATATTCACAGGCAGTTCGGGATTATACTGCTGCCAGTATGCTCTTCCTAAGTCTGTTTTTCCTCTGCTCATGTTGATTTTCCTAACTTTTTTGAGTATTTTTATAATTTTATCGTATAAAAATATATGCTATTATATATTATAGCTTATTATCAGCATTATTTTCAAGAGGGTGATTTTATGAAATACAAAATTGAAATGATCTATCGGCATGGTACCGATACCGCCGTTCTCAAGGAACTGCGTGATGACATCTGCTCCGTTAAAATAGGTGCTCAGGGCGGCGTTGTAAAAGCCGAACTTGAAACAAAAAAGGAAATTACCGTGAAAAAATTCCGCCTCACGGTTCCGTATGAATACAGCAGTAACAGCCGTATATTCGCAAACGGATTTCAAAGCTGGACGGATTCACGCGAATATATGCCGCATGAAAAAATGAGCGAGCTTAATCCACTGGTTGAGCTTTTCATAAATTCGCCGCTCGGCGCGCCCACGGGTCTCAACAGATCGGGAGACGGCACGTTTCACAAATACCCGCGCAAGAAAGGAATTTTTTACGGATTTTCCTACGGCTATGTAAGAAACGGCGACCGAACAGAGCTTTTCGGTTCTATGAGTGAGAGAACAGGCTATACGATCCTGACCTTTGACGCCGCAAACGGTCTGATTCACATTGACAAAGATCTTGAGGGCAAAACATTCAGCGCCGATTCCGTAAGCGAGATCATGTCCTTCGTAAGGATCGCCGGCGATTACAATGCCGTATTCGACAAATATTTTGATCTGCTGAATATCGCTCCGCCAAAGGCGAAAAGAGCCTGCGGCTACACAACCTGGTATAATTACTACGGAAACGTAACGGAAAAAGTGGTTGACCGCGATCTTGAAGCCATGGCGGAATGTAAGATAAATATAGACTTCTTCCAGATCGACGACGGTTATCAGAACGCGATCGGCGACTGGCTGATCACGGACAAGGTCAAATTCCCCTCCGGCATGAAAGCCGTTGCGGACGCAATTCACAGCCAAGGCATAAAGGCAGGACTGTGGCTTGCGCCCTTTGCCGGAGTTAAAAAGAGCGAGCTGTTCAAAAAGCACCCGGATTGGTTTATTAAAGATAAAAACGGCAAGCCCTATATAACCGGTCCGAACTGGGGCACCTTCTATGCGCTTGACATCTATAACCATGATGCGCGCGAATATATCAAGCATGTTTTTGATACGGTGCTGAACGAATGGGGATATGACCTTGTTAAGCTTGATTTCCTGTATGCCGCCGCAGTGCTGCCGCTCCACGGAAAAACACGCGGCGAGATCATGTGCGACGCGATGGACCTGCTGCGCGAATGCTGCGGCGACAAACTCATCCTCGGCTGCGGCGTGCCTTTGATGCCCGCTTTCGGCAAGGTGGATTACTGCCGTATCGGCGCAGATGTTAAAAACCACTGGGCGCCCGTTAAATTCACCACACGCGAGGATGTTTCAACACCGCACGGAGTAAACAACTCCATCTTCCGCCGCCATTTGGACGGCAGAGCGTTCATGAACGACCCCGATGTGTTCTTCCTGAGAAACAATAATATGAAAATGAGCTTTGAGAAACGCACGCTGCTTGCCAAGATCAATTCTCTTTTCGGCTCTCTTTTGTTTGTTTCGGATAATGTCGGCGATTACGATGAAGAGCAGATGCGTGTTCTGAAAGATGTGTTCACAAGTCAAAAAGCCGAAATCCTCTCGGCGGAATATACAGGCAAAAAACGTATCACCGTCAAATACAGGCTTGATTCCGAGGAAAACACGATCAGCTTTAATCCCGATAACGGCTGCATGGATTAAGGGGAGAAATAAATAATGGGTTCCAAATTTTCCGCAAAAAACGCGGTCTCAATGGTTAAAGGCGTTGTAAATGATGTGAAAACACATTGGAAAAAGCCTGCCGAAAACAAATACATATCCTATAAGGAATTCACGGCTTACAGCGTTGGCGGAATAGGCGTTAACACCATAAACTCCATTTTCGGATATGTGGCGCTGAACGCGAACTGCCTGCTGCTCGGCTCGGCATACGGTATAGATCCCGTGCATCTCGTCTGGATGTCTACCATCGTAAATATTCTGAATCTTGTCAAATCGCCGTTTATCAGCATGCTGATTGACAATACAAACACAAAGCACGGAAAATTCCGTCCTTATCTCATTATTACCGGCATACCCACGGCATTTTTGATATGCCTTATGGCTTTTATTCCCAACACCATGAATTACACGGTAAAATGTGTGCTTTTGTGCTTTATCTACGCCCTTGCCATGCTGTTCCAAAGCACCTATTCTCTTGCCTATTCCAGCCTTGCTCAAGTGCTTACTCCAAACAGCTCGGAGCGTACGTCTCTGCTTTCGGTCAGCGCATTCATCTACAATCTCGGGCCAAGTATCGTCAATATGCTTCTTCCGATATTCGCAGCGTTTTTCGACGGCGGTATGAGGGGCTTTACGGCTTACCGCGTTATGTTCCCCATCTTTTCCGTTGCCGGAATTTTGCTCAGCATATGGACCTTTAAGGATACGGAAGAAAAGATCATCGTTTCAAAAGATTATGTTGCAAAGGTCAAATTTACCGACGGCATTCGGGAGATCAAAAATAATAAATATTTCTGGATCATTTATCTTTATCAGATCTTAGGCGTTATGAAAGGCGGAATCTCAAGCATTCTTGCATGGTACTGCTCTTACGTTATCCAGAGCGACAGCGTTCTCGGAATCATGAACACCGTTATGGGCACAGCCTCCGTTCCCGGCATGCTCCTCGCTCCGCTGCTTGCCAAAAAGATTGGAAAAAGAAACTGCCTGATCGCGTTCAATGTGATGCGCGCAGTTTTTGCCGCTCTGATGCTTTTCACGGCAAACAGTCCCGTTCTTTTCCTTGCAAGCCTTTATATAGCTACTCTGGCAACAGGCGGCGACGCCGTGCTCACATCCGCCATAACAGCAGATATATTTGATTATCAGCAGTGGAAAACAGGAAAACGCCTTGAGGGCTTCATCACGCAGTTCGGCGGCATGCTCGTCACTGCTGCGTCTATGGGTTCCGCCTTTATTCTGCCGTATTTTTACAGGCATTACGGACTCGGAACAAATTACGATGTTTTATATGATTCCGCAGTCAGAACACCGATTTTCAACATCATAATCATCACGACTGTAATATCCTGCCTGCTGACCGTTATTCCCATGCTGTTTTATGATATGACGGAAAAAAAACAGCAGCAGATCATTGAGGACTTAAAACTGCGTGCAGAGGAGAAAAACGCAAATGAAGTTTAAAGTAAAGCTGCGAAACAAAGTGTTCAAGCCGGCGGCATTTGCCGCTTGGGCAATGCCCGGTGTAAAGGCCATGAACGATTCCAGAATAAAAAAACTGCTTGACGATAAAGGCGTGTTATGGGAGATCGGCAGAGAATCCGGCGCTTGCAGCGACCATATGGAAATGAGCGGTTTTCAGTCGAGCTCCATCCTATGCGCAGGTAAAAGCGCCTCCGGCAAACTTCTTGTGCACAGGCATATAACCGTACCGGGGCTAAGAATCCTCCCGAATGATACAAGCGGCAGCTTTTGCTTTAATTTTTCAAACAGCGTCTGCGCAATAAAAGTGAACGGAAAAACGCAGTCCGAATATCCCCAAAAGATGATTATGCGCGGGGATCTGACTGTTCTTTCGGACTCCTGCGGCGCGGAAATCACAAGGGAATTCATCAACTGCGCGGACGCTCCGGCGCTGATTGAAAAGGTAAGCATTCGTGTAAAAAGCGACTGTATTCTTGAAATAGACGTTCCGTTTAAAAAGAAAACGCTTGGGGCGGAATATTGCGTCGGCAAAGAGATCGATTATGCCGTCTGCGGCTGCAGCGGAGACTCTGTTTCTTTTGAAAGGGCATACGATTTTAAGACCAAACAAAATATGCGAGCCAAGGAAAGCTATACATTTTATATGGTGTATTTTGCCGGCAGGGAAAACACCGTCATAGATGTGAAAGCACAGATGCAGCAGCGCGGCGCTTTGATTGAAAGCATGTTTTCCGCTCCGCTTTTATCAAGCGGCAATAAATACCTTGACGCCGAGTTCTCACACTGCCTGCTCAGAGGTCAGGAAAGCATATACAAAACCAAATCGGGTCTGTTTCACAGTCCGGGCGGCGGCAACTACTACGCCGCTTTGTGGACAAATGATCAGTGTGAATACGCCAACCCCTTTTTTCCGTATTCGGGCTACGCTCCCGGCATAGAGAGCGCGCTGAACTGTTACAGGCAGTATGAAAAATATATGGATAAAAGCGATACGCCGTTCGAGAAGAAACGCGCGCTTGTTACCAGCATTATTGCCGAGGGCGAGGGTTACTGGAACGGCGCGAAAGACCGAGGAGACGGCGCTATGTACGCTTACGGCATCTGCCGTTTTCTGCTTGCGCTCGGCAAAAAAGACCTTTTTGAAGCGTTTTTTGATAACATAAAATGGTGCTTGGATTTCTGCCTTTCAAGGAAGAATGAGAGCGGCGTGATAAGCAGCGATTCAGACGAGCTTGAAAACAGGTTTGAATCGGGAAACGCAAATCTCAATACAAGCTGTCTTACATACGACGCCTTGCTGAACGGCGCGCTTATATGTGAGATACTGGGCAAAAACGAATTGGCAGACGAATGGAAAGCAGAAGCCGAAACGCTGAAAGAAAATATCGAAAGATATTTCGGCTCAAACGTGGAAGGTTTTGACACATATGCTTATTACAAGGGAAACACCCTTCTGCGCTCCTGGATCTGTACGCCGCTTACCGTTGAAATTTTCGACAGAAAAGACGAAACCTTGAAAGCGCTTTTCAGCAGTAAGCTGTATAAAAACGGTACCCTGCGCAGCGTATCAAACCATGCTACCACATGGGATCGCAGTCTTCTTTACGCGCTCAGAGGCGCGTTTCTTGCCGATTATGAAAAGGCTTTTGAAAAGGTATGCGCATACAGTAAGAACCGCCTGCTCGGCAATCACTCCCCTTATCCGTTTGAAGCATTCCCGGAGGGGAACAGAGCGCACCTCAGCGGAGAGAGCATCCTGTTCTGCCGCATCATCACGGAGGGACTTTTCGGTCTGAAAGTAACGGGGATGAAAAAGCTGCAGATCGCCCCGAAAGCGAAAAACATCTCGCTGTCAGGTCTGCATCTCTTCGGAATACGGTTTGATATATCCGAAAAGAACGGTATTATGATCACGGTAAACGGAAAAGAGCACATCAGCGCATCTAAAACCGCAGTGTTTGATTTTGAGGCCATGCAGTTTTGTGAAGCTTGAAAACAGACGTTAAAGAATCATATAAAACTCGAGTAATCGTTGCGAAACAAAACAGGTTAATATTTGTGCAATTTGCATAATTTTCCAGAATATTCTTTGTGCATTATATTCAACACATAGAATATTGCACAAAAAACTTGATTTTTTCTGATTGCTGTATATAATGTAAGCCAAGAGAGGAAAAAACAGCACAGGGAGCTACTGATGAAGCGTTTTAAAAACGAAGCATACGGTTATATAAAAGATATGTTTATCCAGCACAATATGGTTAAACGCACCGTATTCTCTTTCATCAGTGTTTTCATAACCGGCTTCGCAGTTGCTTTGTTTTCACTTTCCGGATTCGGGGTTGACCCCTTCACCTCGATGAATATGAATATTTCATCTGTCGTGGGTATGCGTTTCGGCACGTATCAGCTTATAGTAAATGTTGCGATACTGATATTTGTGATCATCTTTGCGCACCGCGGCCTTGTGGGAGTAGGCACGGTATTCAATATGGTTTTCGTGGGCTACTCCTGTGAGTTTTTCGAAAAGCTTCTCTCTCCTCTTGGAAGCAGCGGTTCATTGCCGATCAGGCTTGCGCTGCTTGCCGCAGGCATTGTTACCATGTGCTTTTCCAGCAGCCTGTTTTTCACAGCCAATGTCGGAGTCGGTCCTTATGACACTTTGGCATTTATGATAACACAGGCAACAAAGGTTCCAATGAAATGGACCAGAGTAATAACGGACATTTCCGTTGTGCTGATCGGGCTTGCCGCAAGCGGAGGGCTTACCGCCGTTTTTCATGGAAACTTTTCGGAAGTAAAAAATATCGGAATCGGCACTCTTATTACAGCATTTTGTATGGGGCCGCTTGTAAATTTCTTTAACAAGCATCTCTCTTCAAAAATTCTGAAGGTGGATTATGAAAGCCTGAGCCGTGATCTGGCGTTTTTCCTTATAAAAGGTGCGCTTATAAAGAATTCACTCAGGCCGGTAACACAAATCAGAAATTCCGAAAATGAGCCTAAGCAGAGCCGTTTCCGTTAATCATACGAGCGTTTTCGCTCCCTATTTGCCCGCAAGCAAGCAATTGCTTCACATAAATTTTTACCCCTTAAGGAAAAGAACCGTCGGTTATCGGCGGTTCTTTTCTTTTTATAAGTTTTAACAGATACGCAAGAATGTTATAAAAATATCAACGTTGATAGAATTTCTAAACAAAAAAGTTGTTTTTCTATTGTATTGCGCCATTAAATATGTTATATTTTAGTCAAAGTGGTGCTTTATTAAAATAAAGCAGTCTTGATTAAGATTTTGTTTTCTTAATGTTATTCAATGAAAGAAAGGAGCTAAAATGTTATGAAAACAAAAAAGAGAACCAGGCTTATCAGTCTGTTCCTTGCCGTTGTAATGGCAGTTTCCGCTTTAACTGCTTCCCTTTCGGCACAGGCAGCTTATAAGCCGACCTACGGTGAGAAAGCCACCGAAGAGGATTTCGCTCTTATGATTGAGGACGTTAATACAATCCTTAACGATGCTGTTCTTACCGGCGACACAATCGAAGAATTGTACAAAGTGCTTCCGGCGCTCGACATCTTATTGATGATCGGCAGCGATAAGTCTTCTACAGTAGGTTTTTATGTAAAATCTCAGCCGGAAAGATTTGCAGATCTTGCAAAATACAGCGATGACGGCACTTCAATTATTGATGATGTTGTAGCCGAAGACGGAACTGTTACAACACCCGGTACTTTTACAAAATTCTTTGAAGAAAATCCGATCACCTGCGCTTCCGCAGAGGATTTCCAGAAAGAGCTCAACACTTGGATCGATACTCTGTGTGTTGAAAATATAATCACTGCTCTTCGCTTCGGTCTTCTTATGGGCGGCGGTACCGAACTTGCAACCGGTCTTGATGAGGTTTGCGAAGCACTTGGGATCGAGCAGGAAAATCCCGCTTCCTACGGACTTGGTCTTGCCCAGGGCGAGGACGGCACGGATTATACACAGGACAGTGCAGCGGCTGCAAAGGTTCTTGCCGGATATCTTAAAAATATAGTAGGAGCTATTCTTCCTGATACTGCAAATAATGTTCTTGATATTGTCCGCACTGTAACGGTTGATGCAAATGCCGCCAAGCTTTACAGCGGCGTAAACCGCATACTGACAAGCCTCGGCAACGTGCTTCAAATGTTAGGTTCATTTGGTCTCGGCGATTTGAGCGCAATCATTGATACTGTTAATAATATCAAAGCAGTATGGGATCGCATTCCCACGACAGGTGAAGGCGATGCCAAGATGATCGATGTTAATCAGCTCATTGCATTTGTTTGCAATGAAGCAGGTCTCGGAATCGTGACCAGCCTGATCAAGTTCCCGGCAATTGATCTTGCCAAAGTATCCGGCACGGAAACCAACGCAGATCTTGTTAAGACTGTATATGATTATATCTACAACACCCTGATCGGCGATGCAGGAAACAACGCAAAGCTGAAGGGCGTTATTCAGGATCCGACAGGCGAGGGCAGCATCCTTGAAGGCGCTTTGGGAACCGAGCTTCCCGTTGAGGTTGAAAACGCCCTGCTTTCCGCTTTCGATATGAGCAATGATGATATGGCTAACGATCTTATTGTTACTGTTGCAGAGCTTGCAGGCCGTCAGATCGAAGAGCCTTCAACCGAAGATCCTTCCGAGAATCCCTCTGAAGATCCTACAAAACCCGGGGCCGAAGATCCTTCTGAGAATCCTTCCGAAGATCCCACAAAGGATGACACAACTACTACCACTGCAGGCGGCAATAAACTGCCGAACGCAAATACAGACAACCCGAATCTTCCCAACACAGGAAGAACATATGATGCGCTTACAGCAGTTTCCATGATCATCTGCCTCAGCGCTGCTGCTGCTCTTGTAGTTGTTCTTCTTTCTTCAAAGAAAAAAGTTACTGAGTAATCAGTACTTTTTCATCAAAATTTTACTCCATTTTTTGGGAAGCACCGCTGTGTAAACGGCGGTGCTTTTCCTATTTATCTTATAGGTGAAAAATATGAAATTGATTGTCTGAAAAACATATAGTATAATGAAACCGACGGAGGTGTTTTGAATTGCTTAAATATTACAGAAAAAGCATAATCCTATTCTATATTTTATGCGCCGCGGCGCTTATCGCCGCCGTTTTTGCGGACTTAAAGCTCGACATTCTGCTCAACGCTCCTGAAAACGTGGTTGCCGTCTGGTTTTACAACACAGGAGAAATCCCCTGCCGTCTCATCTGCCCGCTTGCCGGCACGGTATTGCTCTATTGCTGCTCATCAAAAATAATGCGCTTTATCGGAACCTGTGTTGCACTGGGCGGATCCGTTTATTTCGGATATTATTTCGGCGGTCACTTTTTTGCCGAAGAAAACAACCTTATATTCAGCTTAGTATTCGGTTTCGGTTTTGGATTGGTTCTGATCTTTCTTTTCAGATTGATCAAGATACCCGAAAAAATAAAAAAGCCCCTTGCCGCGCTTGCCATTGCCGGCATAGCAGTAATGGCGGTTCAGCTTTCGCTTGTTGAGGCCATGAAATACCTTTGGGGGCGCGTACGTTTCCGAGATTTGCTTGCAGCCGGCAGCTATGACGCTTTTACTCCCTGGTACATAATAAACGGAATAAACGGCAACAAATCGTTTCCCAGCGGGCACACGGGCGGCGCCGCAATGAGCTTTCTTGCAATGCTGCTGCCTTATGTAAGCAAAAAAGCAAATGAACACAAACAGCTTTGCTTTTTCATTCCGTTTGCATACACTTGCACGGTCGCGGTAACAAGACTCGTAATGGGAGCGCATTATCTTTCAGATGTTGCCATGGGCGGCGCAGTGGGTCTTATCACCGTTATAATAGCCATGGCTGTATTAGATAAAAAACTTGTTCATCAGAATCAAGCCCTGACTTAATCAACCTGCATAATACAACGTCAAATTCAAAAACGCTTAACGCAAGAGGGACAAGATCGGGTGCTTTTAGAATCTGCAATCAGTTTCTTAACGCTCAGACCCTCCCGGGTTCAAATCCCTTTTTATTTAATAAAAAAATAAAGGGCACTGACGTACCCTTTATTTTTTTGGCGCAGATGAAGGGATTTGAACCCTTGAAACGGTGTTCGCCGTTTACACGATTTCCAATCGTGCTCCTTCGGCCAGCTCGGACACATCTGCGTATACGGCGGATTTTGCACCGCCCATATAATTTACTATATTTTAAGCAATTAGTCAAGTACTTATTTACAATTTAATCGAGCACCTGATAATATGCGGAAAACTGATTGAGCTTTGTTTCAAATTTATCCTTCGGCTGTTCTTTTGGCGCTTCAACAGGATAGTTCCCCGTAAAACAGCCGTCACAAAATTCTATGTGCGTGTTTTCGGCAAGATGATGCGTAGCATCAACAGAAAGATACGCCAGTGAATCAACGCCTATCACTTCGGCTATCTCATCGACCGTATTATATTTGCAGGCTATAAGATTTTCACGGCTGTCCACATCCGTGCCGAAATAGCAAGGAAATTTAAAGGGCGGTGAAGAAACGCGCATATGCACCTCTTTTGCGCCCGCCTCACGCAGAAGACTCACGATTCTGGCGCAGGTCGTGCCGCGCACGATGGAATCATCTATCATAATAACACGTTTATTTTTGATATTTTCTTTGATAGCATTCAGTTTGATCCTCACTGCGTCCTCGCGCTGATCCTGATTCGGCTGAATAAAACTTCTGCCTATATACTTATTCTTGATGAAACCAACGCCATACGGTATTCCGCTTTCTCGCGAATAGCCGAGCGCCGCGTCAAGCCCCGAATCCGGCACGCCTATAACAATATCTGCGTCCACAGGACTTTCTTTTGCAAGATATTCGCCGGCTTTCATCCTTGCGTGCTGAACGGATGAACCCTCAATAACAGAATCGGGACGCGCAAAATATATGTATTCAAACACGCACAGACCGCACTTGCCGCCGCAGTGCGTTGTGTCGGAGCTGACGCCTTGTGTGCTTACGGTTACGATCTCGCCCGGCTTGATATCACGGATAAAATGAGCGCCGATCGTATCCAGCGCACAGGATTCCGAAGCAATCACATATGCCCCGCCGTCGGTCTTGCCGATACAGAGCGGACGAAATCCCATCGGATCTCTGAAAGCGATAAGCTTCGTTGCCGTCATAACGATGCAGGAATACGCACCCTTTAAACGGTTCATAACTTTTGAAACGGCTTCTTCGGTGCTTTTGCTGGCAAGCCGCTCTTTCACTATTGCATACGCTATCGACTCTGTATCGGAGGTGCCATGAAAAATAGCGCCGCCGAGTTCAAAGCTTTTTCGTATCTCCTGCGCGTTTACAAGATTTCCGTTGTGCGCAACGGCAAGATTCCCCTTTATGTGGCGGATAACAAGCGGCTGGATATTATTGTGATTTTTTCCGCCCGTTGTTGAATATCTGACATGCCCTATCGCCATATTGCCTTGTCCCAACGCTTCGAGCCTGTCTTTTGTAAACACGTCAGGCACAAGCCCGTCTCCGCGGTGATGCGTAAACACACCGTCGTCATTAACAGCGATACCGCAGCTCTCCTGCCCTCTGTGCTGAAGCGCATAAAGAGCAAGATAAGCAGTTCTGGCAACATAAGTCGTTTTATTTTCAAAGATTCCGAATACTCCGCATTCCTCATGAATACTGTTAAACATAAAATCAAACGCTCCCGGTAAAATTAATTAGGCGTATAAAGATTAGCGTAAGGTCTTGAAGTGGCAGGCACAAGCTTTTTAAACGGCTTAGCCATGATCTCACCGTAATCGGCGCCGAAATATCGGCAATATTTTTTCACATATCCTGCAAGCTCTTTTTCATCCGCTGCGCTGAGAGCCGCTATCTTTATGTTAGGAGAAAGATTTTCCTTTGGAAATGCGCCGCGCACAAATATTTTGCCGCCGTGCATGCCGGACGCACAATGCGTGCCAAATAGCTTTTCGCCGCGTTCCATACCGAGACCGAGCAGAACGATCGTGCCGCCTGCCATATATTCGCCGAGAAACGAGCCGGCGTTCTGCCCGATCACGATAACAGGCTTCATCTGCTCAAATTCTTTCATGTGAATACCGCCGCGGCAGGCAACGTTATCACGCACATATATACTGCCGTCCCTCATACCGTAGCCGAGAGCGTCTCCGCTGTGACCGTGAATAATGATCTCGCCGCCGTTCATAGTATTGCCCACAGCATCCTGTCCGCTTCCGTAAACAATGATTTTACCGCCGTTTAAGTAACACGCCATATCGTTGCCGGGCGTTCCATGAACCTCTATGGTTTTGCCCCTGTCAAGCGCGCAGCCGATATATCTCTGACCGTTTACATCCTTAACAGTCACCTTGTTTTTCTTTTCAAGCTGCGTCTTGATCAGCTCGTTTACGGTTTCATATCTCTGAAGTCCCGCTTCAATATTCATACCAGATACCTCCAGTTCGCATATTCTGCGCGTTTATTCGCCTGCATGCTTGATTCCGAGAATTTCAAGCTCTTTTTCATTCAGTCCGATACCTCTGAGCATAAGCCGGTTTCCGCGAAGGGAATCAATCGAATTTATACCCATTCCGCCCATGATTTCCTTGATCTCGTGATTCCATGCCTTAACAAGATTGACAACTCTCTGATGCGCAGTCTCAGGATCAAGTCTCTTCGTCAGATCGGGGCGCTGAGTGGCTATGCCCCAGTTACACTTGCCCGTATTACAGGTCTGGCACATATGGCAGCCCATTGCAATCAGCGCTGCTGACGCAATGTAACAGGCGTCGGCGCCAAGTGCGATTGCTTTAACGATATCAGCCGAGCAGCGGAAAGAACCGGCCGCCACAAGAGAAACATTGGAACGTATGCCCTCGTCACGCAGCCTTTGATCCGCTGCGGCAAGCGCCAGCTCAATAGGAATTCCCACATTGTCACGTATTCTTGTGGGTGCAGCGCCGGTGCCGCCCCTAAAGCCGTCTATAACAACGATATCGGCGCCCGCTCTGGCAACGCCGGAGGCGATTGCGGCGATATTATGAACAGCTGCTATCTTTACCGAAACCGGCTTTTCGCCGTTCGTAGCCTGTTTCAGTGACCAGATCAGCTGGCGCAGATCCTCAATGGAATAAATATCATGGTGAGGAGCCGGAGAGATAGCGTCCGATCCAACAGGTATCATTCTGGCGTTTGAGACCTCTGCATTGACCTTTTCACCCGGCAGATGACCGCCGATTCCGGGCTTTGCGCCCTGCCCGATCTTGATTTCAATAAATCTGGAGTTTAAAAGATAATCCTTATATACGCCAAAACGCCCCGATGCGACCTGAACGACAGCGCATTTGCCGTAATCCTGAAGATCGCTGTGCAGACCGCCCTCGCCTGTGTTGAAAAGCGTGCCGAGTTTATCGGCAGCCATGGCAAGAGATTTCTGCGCATTTAAGCTAATTGAACCGAAAGACATAGCCGAAAACATGATAGGCGTTTCGAGAATGACCTGAGGCGGCATTTTGGTGAGTGATTTTCCTTTTTTCTCAACAACAAGCTTATCGGGCTTTCTTCCGAGTATTGTGCGTATCTCCATAGGCTCACGCAAGGGGTCAATGGACGGATTCGTGACCTGCGAGGCATTGAGAAGGATCTTATCCCAATATATCGGAAACGGCTTTGGATTGCCCATTGCGGAAAGCAGGGTGGAACCCGTGCTTGCCTGACGGCAGATCTCCTGCTGATACTGAGGGGTCCAGTTTGCGTTTTCTCTGTAATCACACACATATTTTTCAATTCTGAGCGCTCCTGTAGGGCACAGATCAACACATCTGTGACAAGCCACGCATTCGTCGGATTTGGACACGACCGTTTTGCCGTCCTTTGGTGAATAGAAATGGCACTCGTTAGCACACTGGCGGATACATAAGCCGCAGTTTATACAAAGGTCTTTATCTCTTACGACCGTAAATCTTCTCGGGATATAATTAATCATTTGCGCCGCCCTCCTTTTCGTCAAGCTCAAGCGGAACGAAAACAGGCTCTGCTCCGCTTACGGACCAGACCTTCTCCGGATCGGGGCACACCACCCGGATCGCCGATTCCTCAGACGCAAAATACGCTCTCGTGCCCTTTACGGCAGCGGTCAGCGAACGCAGTTTCAGTCTGTCATTTATCGCAAGAAGCCCCTTGTTCGAACCCAGTATAACAGAAAAAGGTCCGTTCACAAGCGCGGCGCTGTAAATTGCGCGCAGATTGGTGAAGTATTCTCTCTTTTCGGCAGGCATTCTGTCTATCTCGTCCCATTCGGGAGCGGTAAGGACATCCGCTGCCACCTCAATCGGAAGCCCATGATGGCGTATCAGGTGATCGAAAAGATAGGTGATAACCTCTGTATCTGTCTGCATTGTGCAGACATAGCCAAACTGCTCTATATATCTTCTGTTTGCGTCATAGGAGGATATCTCTCCGTTATGAACGATGGACCAGTCCAGAATATTAAACGGGTGCGAGCCTCCCCACCAGCCCGGTGTATTTGTCGGAAATCTGCCGTGCGCGGTCCAAAGATATGCGTTATACTGATCCAGCATATAGAATTCGCCCACATCTTCGGGAAATCCCACCGCTTTGAAACAGCCCATATTCTTTCCGCTGGAGAATATAAATGCGCCGTCGATCCCCTGATTTACTTTCATGACGCACTGAACGGTGTATTCCTCCTCGTCCATGCGTGTTTCATTCATTCTCACCTTATTCGGTTTGGCGAAATAGCGCCATATATCGGGTCCGTTTGCTATCGACGCGATCTTTTTAGTGGGTATTTTTTCAGAAACATCAACGTTGAAATGCTTAAACAAAAAGTCCTCGCACTCGCTTTTTGCACGCGCGCTTTCATAAAACACATGAAATGCGTAATCATCGGCATGCTCAGGATAGATTCCGTATGCCGCAAAACCGCCGCCGAGCCCGTTGGAACGATCGTGCATCAGCGCAATCGACTTAATGATCTCAGAGCCGTTTATCTTGCCGCCCTTCCTGTCTATAATAGCCGCAATCGCACAGCCGGACGGTATTCTTACCTGACCTTCTCTAAGCATAAAACTCCTCCTCAAAAGAACTTCAGAAAAATTATAAATCTTTACAAATGCAATGGCAATGAAAATCAGACAATTTCATCATTTTATAAAAAAATGAGCTGCGTAATCTGCAAATATATATAATAATTCACGAAACCACTTTTTCCTTGTTAAATATATACAAATATTTTTTTAACAAAAGCTTAATACCACTGTTTTTTAGTTAAAAGCAATAAAAATCCGATCAATGCGCGCTCACATAAAAAGAAACATACAAAATGATTGCAATTGACGGATTTTGAAATAAAAACTATAATGAACACAGAAGAAAGAACGGAGATGATTTTTTTATGGATAAATCAAAAAAGAAGAAGCTGCCCCGCGCATTAAAGGCTCTGCTCCTGTTTCTGGTCATTCTGGCAGTTATCATCATTTTCGAACTGATATCCGTAAATTATCAGTCAAATCCACAGAAAGTGCTTGCCTATGAAACGAGCAACCCATACATAGCCGGCGATGAAGGAACGCAAATAAGCGCGCACAGAAGCGGCGGCGGAATCGCGCCGGAGGAAACGATGATGGCATTCAGGAACTGCGCCGAAAACTGTGATTTCACGATCGACTGGTTTGAATTTGATCTGCACATAACGAAAGATGATGTGCTTGTGCTCCTCCATGATGACACGCTGGACAGAACGTCGGACAGTGAAACCGTTTTCGGCAGAAAAGATGTTCGCCCGGAAGAAATGACATATGAGGAACTGCGAACCCTGAACATGGGGGCAAAATTTGAAAATGAACACGGCGAGACGCCGTACGCAGAGCTCAGCGGAGAAGAGGTGCCGGACGATCTCCGAATCGTCCGCATTGAAGACGTTTTGGATTATCTGCAATCCGTAAACGATTACAATTATATTATTGAAATAAAAAATGACGGCGAACTTGGGACGCATGCTCTTGATATACTTTATGGTATCCTTTCGGAGCGTGATTTGCTTGATAACGTAATATTCGGAACTTTCAACGAAGAAGTATCGCTTCATGCAGACGCAAACTATCCCGATCTCAACCGCAGCGCCACTATAAAAGAGGTTCTTGAATTCTACACGGCGGCAATTACCGGCGACGAGGATTTCAAGGCGGAGTACACGGCTTTGCAGATCCCCTACAGCATGCCGTTTCGGCTTGTAGCAAATCTGGGAACTGCCGAAGTGGTGAATTATGCGCATGAGCATAATCTTGCGGTACAGTACTGGACGATCAACAGCGAAGAGGATTTTGAATATCTCTGTTCTCTGGGCGCGGACTGTATAATGACGGATTACCCGGACGCTATGTATGGCTATTTAGATTGATTCGACTGAAATAAAATAGAAAAACAAATTCGGGGTGCGCCTGAACCGGCGCACCCCGTTGTGCTATAAATCGACCGACGCAAAAATGGATTGCGCCGGCCTTTAAAGGCATTACTGCCAAAGAGAGGGCAAAATTATTTCTTGAGGTATCTGTTTACTTCCCACTGTGAAACCTGTGTGCGGTATTCATCCCATTCATTTTTCTTGCCTTCAATGTAGGCGTTGAAAATGTGATCGCCCAGGGTCTCTTTAATAAACGGATCTGCCTCTGCTTCATAAACAGCGCTGATAAGGTCGCTGGGAAGGCAATCTATGTTTTCTTCTTCAAGCTTATCTGTGTCAAGCCCAAATACATTATAATCCACAGGGGCGGGCGGTGTCAAACCTTTTTTTATTCCATCCAGTCCTGCGGCAAGGCAAAGCGCCATTTCAAGATACGGATTGCAGGTAGGATCGGGGCAGCGAAGCTCTACACGCGTGCCTTTTCCTCTTGCAGCCGGTATTCTGACAAGAACGGAACGGTTGGAAGTTGACCATGAAAGATAACAGGGGGCTTCGTATCCCGGAACAAGCCTTTTGTATGAGTTTACGGTTGGATTTGAGAACGCCGCGATGCCCTTGACATGCTTCATAATACCCGCAATAAACTGATATGCCGTTTTGGAAAGGCCGAGCTTATCGGAAGGATCGTCAAAAGCATTTGAACCGTCCTTGAGATTGAAAAGGCTCATATTGGTGTGCATGCCTGAGCCGTTTATTCCGTAAATCGGTTTGGGCATAAAGGTTGCGTGCAGACCATGCTTTGTGGCATATGTTTTAACTACATGCTTGAAAGTCATAACCCTGTCTGCCGTTGTCATAACATCGTCAAATCTGAAATCGATCTCATGCTGGGATTCCGCAACTTCGTGATGGGAAGCCTCGATCTCATATCCCATATCCTCAAGAGCAAGGCAGATATCGCGGCGGCAGTTTTCGCCGGCATCATTCGGGTTCAGGTCAAAATAGCCGCCCTCATCCGTAAGCTCGGTTGTGGGATTTCCGTTTTCATCCAGCTTAAAGAGGAAGAACTCCAGCTCAGGACCCACATTAAAGCCGAATCCCATTTTGTTTGCCTCTTCCACAACTTTTTTAAGTATATTTTTCGGATCTCCCATGAACGGAGTCTTATTATCTGCCATATAAACGGAACAGATCAGACGGCCTGTTGTTTTGCCGCCGAAAGTTCGCCAAGGAAAGATCGCCCACGAATCAAGATCCGGGTGAAGATACATATCCGATTCATCGATGCGAACGAACCCGTCAATGGAAGAACCGTCAAACATACACTCATTGTCAAGGGCTTTCTCAAGCTGCGAAACCGTGATGGCAACATTTTTCATAAGGCCGAAAACATCCGTAAACTGAAGCCTTACAAATTCAACATTTTTTTCTTTCGCATCCTTTAAAATTTCCTCTTTCGTAAGCTTGCTCATAAAACATATACTCCTTTGTAAAATATAAAAAGGCATTCCGAAACTGTTCGGAACGCCTTTGTTCTTACTGCACTACCATTATACATTCGGGATCAAAGAAATGTCAATATAAATTTCCAATTTTGTTTGGTATGTAATTTTCGCATAAATTATTTGTGCCATATTTGTGCAAAATCCACAATTAACCAATATCCAAAAATTCCTCTGGAACTATATCGGTTGCATACTCTTTGAAATATTCGGGAGTAGCGCCGCTTTGTGCATGGGATGAGCCGAGCTCTTCGGTATAATCGGAAAGCTTATAAACGGAGAAATCATACTGACCGCCTGTATTTCTGTACCAGCACACTACGGGTGTGAGCGTTGCGGAAGTGATTGTGATCTCGTCATTTCTTTTTTCAATATTTATCCGTGCCATTCCGCCGCAGAGCTGATTCAGACTTGTCTGATGAGATATAAAATTACCGAGCGAATAATAAACAAGCATTTTTTTGCCGGTCGTTTCATTTTCAACCCATTCAACGGGCTGAAGCACATGCGGGTGGGTGCCTATAACGATATCGACGCCGAGATCGGAAAACAGCTTCACATATTCACGCTGATAGTCCGAAACCGAAGTGCTGTTCTCCGTGCCCCAGTGCGGAAAAACAATAACAACATCCGCGTTCTGCCGCGCTGCCGTAACATCCGAAGTGATCTTTTCCTCATCCATCATATTTACACACCAGGGTCTGCTTTCGGGTATCGGTATTCCGTTGGTGCCGTATGTGTAATTCAGTATCGCAAACCTTATTCCGTTTTTCTCATAATAAACTATGGAATTGTATTCCTCCTCGGAATCGTTTGTGCCGACGTGCACAACCTCGGTATGCTGATCAAAAAACGCACATTCCTGCTCTATTCCGGAATAGCCCTTATCAAGAGAGTGGTTTGTGGCGCAGGTAAATATATCAAATCCGGCGTCAATCGCAGCCGTACCGATCTCCCACGGGGAATTGAACGTGGGATATCCCGTATATTCAAATTCGCTTCCGCCGAGGATCGTTTCCTGATTGATCACAGCAACATCCGCAGACGAGATATCATTTTTGATATTTTCATAAAATGATGTATAGTTAAGAGAACCGTCCTCCTGCTCTCCCGCCGATATCAGCGTATTATGTATCAGATTATCTCCCACTGCCACAAGCGAAACGCTTGAAACCGTGTTTGTGGTCTGCTGGGTCGTTGTCTGCGTGGTGGTCTGCGCAGTCGGCATCTCTCCGTCCATATTCTTGGTGATATGACCGCTTACGGCAAACCCGCATATAACAAGAACGGCTATTATTACGGGAACAATAACGCCAATAACTTTTTTTCTTTTATCACTCATAGAAACACATCTTTCAATCAATCATTTGATTTATTGTACCATAATCATGAATCATAATCAATTATGAAGGCAAAAAAGTAAAAAATAAAAGCGGCCTGAACAGCCGCTTAAATTTTAAAACAGATTACAGATCCAGTTTGCCGGTCTCGCCGTCTTGGGCAACATAATAAGCGGCGCTGTCCTCAGCTTTAACATAGATCTTAACGCCGGTGCTCTTTTTGCCGTCTGCTTTGCAGGCAGCTTCAACAGCCTTTGTGATTTCATCAGCGCGGATCTGCTTTCCGGCAAATTCAAAATAGATTTCCGAAGCTGCTTTTGCAGCCTTTTTCGCAGGCTTTTTAGCCGCGGCTTTCTTTGCCGGCTTTTCTTCCTTAACAGATTTCTCTGCCTTTTTTTCGGCGTTATCTTCTTTTACTGCCTTATCAGCCTTAACCTCTGATTTTTTCGCATCGGCTTTTACTGCTTTTTCCTGTACATCAGCGGTTTTCTTTACCGTCTTTTCAGCGGCTGATTTCGTTTCGTTTTTCTTAACAGCCATAATCATTTTCCTTTCAAAATAGAATAAGCAACTCTTTCAGTAAAGCGTTTTACTTTACAGAGATATATTAGTACCTTTATCCTATAAAGTCAATGAATTTTATACATAATCTACAATTCGCAGCCAAGATGCACAAATTGAAGCTGTTTTTTTGGACAAATTGCATAGAAATAATTGTCAAAACCTGTCAAGCAGTTTTGCAACGCCGTCCTTTTCATTTGTATCCGCGACCATATCCGCTCTCTGCTTTACATAATCGGAAGCATTGCCCATAGCAACTGATACTCCTGCCGCTTCAAGAAGCGCAAGATCATTTGCATTATCGCCAAACGCCGCTGTGTTTTGGCTGAGTATGCCTAGATGTTTTCCGAGAAAATCAAACGCGCAGCCCTTGTCAGCTCCTCTGCGCGTTATTTCAAGAAAAGTATCCTCAAGCAGGCAGATTTGCACATCCATATTTTTTCTGAATTCTGCTGCGAGCAACTCTCTTTGGTGGCTGCTTTCACAGATTATGAATATTTCATCCGCACATTTTCTTTGCTTCTTGAATTCATCAAGGGGGTCTTCAAAAACCTTTCTAGATAAGCGAATATATTCGCCTACGGGTGACCCGCCGTATTTCTCATGATACTTTGCCATCAGAGACGGTTTGAGATATCCTGCTCCGTCGGCAAACGTCTCATAATCGATCTTGTTTTTCTCAAGCTCAGACATTATGATAACCGCTTTTTCGTGCTCAATAGGCGCGCTGTAAATACATTCGCCCGTTTTAAGCCGGGTGATTACCGCGCCGTTTGTTGTTATCGCATAATCACAAACGCCTAAATCCGTTATACATTTCGGTATACCTGAAAGCGGTCTTCCTGTAACCGGCACGATATGAATTCCTCGTTCGGCAGCGTTTATGAGCGACTTCGCCGTACGCTCGCTTATGGTTTTGTCATTTCTGAGCAAGGTACCGTCCAAATCAATACCTACAAGCAAAATTTTATTCTCAAGGGTCATACCGTCACACGTGTCTTTCCTTTTTGTGCAATCTTCTTTCCAGAGCAGCACGGATTCGGATTTCGGCAGTATGCGTCAATTTATCGATTCTGAGCAGCTTGAAAAGGCCGAGCCGAATCCCATCGATCGCCGAACAGATAAGATAAATCAAAAGTACTGTTGCAACAACTGCAAGCACCATAGCACGCGCGCGCAGTTCCATGTAATCCGCAAAAGCGTCTGCGATCATATAATTCCAAACATATTCGCTTGTGTGTATTATATAAACGCCGAAAGTGAGGGGTGACAGCGTTTTTATTATTTTAACAGGCACTTTTGCTTTTATTTTTGAGTTTGCGCCAGCAAGAAACAGGCAGAAAGTGCCTGCCACAATATTTGCGGAATAATAGGATATCAGCAGGTTACCATCACCGACGGCAAAATCAAGCTCCTCAGACGCGATTCTGAAAGCTGTTCCGAGCAGCGACAATAAAATATATGCAGCCGCCATAAACCAAGAATTGACTTTTTCATGAAGCCGGATCTTATTGGCGCTTCCGCCTAAAATATACAGAAGAGACAGCCACAGAAAAGAATACCCCCGGTTCAATTCCATCAGATCTATCTGCCAAATCGTAGGCCACAGTGAAGCAAATATAAATATGATACAGCAAAGATATTTGAGCTGCTTTTGATTCAAAGTATTCAGCAGCTTGTTGTATATTGGGGTGAAGAAAAACATTATGAAATACGCTGTAAAATACCAGTATCTGTTTGTTGAAACCGGAAAAAGGCGGTCAACGATCATAGCGGGATCAAGCTTTTCCGGCTGCAGGCAGTATATGATAACAGTTGAGATGATACAATACAATTCTACCTGAAGCCACATAGACGCGAGTTTATAGAAGCGCGTGCCTTTTGAATTAACGCCCACAAAACCGCTGATCAGCGCATACAGGTTTACCGCGCCTATACAAAGCGCCTCCGCTGTCCATACAGCAAGATAGCTCAGATTCCCGGGCTGTGCAGCGTCAAGCATACCGCCCTGCCTTAAAACATGAAGCGTTACGATCATCACCATGGAAACGATCCTTAGCAGATCGATCCCGTAATTTCTGCCTGATGATTGATCTTTCTTCAACACATTTATCGATTCCGCCATAAAGAAGTATTCCTCCTCTTAAAATACATCTCCGCTCCGAATCTTGTAATCAGTTTTGCAAAAGCTCGTCCGCAAGCTTTTCGAGCGAGGGCACATCACTTTCTTTAAATGCAGACTTAACGGTTACCGTGTTTTCACAAACCGTGATATTTTTCAGACTTTCAAGAACCGCTTTCATCGCTCTGGCTGCACATGGAGCCCAAGAGCCGTTTTCTATGATTCCGATCTTTCTGTTTTGGAACGCCTTTGATTTAAGGTGGCTCAGGAATGCTTCCATCGGCGGAAATACGCCGCCGTCATAGCTCGAAGCCGCGAGCACCGTTGTGCCGTACTTAAACGCGTCCTCAACAGCCTCGGCAACATCGTCTCTTGTAAGATCTGAAAACGCAACCTTAACGCCTTTGTTTTCAAGGATCTCCTTAAGTTTCAAAGCGGCGTTCTTTGTGTTTCCGTAAACCGAAGCGCAGGCAATAAATACACCGTCCGCCTCCGGCTGATAAGATGACCAGATATTATAAAGATTGATATAGTAATCAAGATCCTTCGTGAGGATCGGTCCGTGCAGCGGGCAGATCGTTTTAATATCAAGGTTTGCAGCTTTTTTAAGCAGAGTCTGAACCGGGCCGCCGTATTTTCCGACTATATTGAAATAGTAGCGCCTTGCCTCGCAAGCCCAGTCCTCGTCTGTGTCCAGCGCACCGAATTTGCCGAAGCCGTCCGCGGAGAAAAGGATCTTTTCGCTTTTTTCATATTCCACCATGACCTCCGGCCAGTGCACCATGGGCGCCATAATAAAAGTAAGCTCATGGCTGCCGAGTGAAAGCGTATCGCCCTCTTTGACCGTAAGCTTTTCAACTGACGGGGCTATATCAAAAAACTGCGGAAGCATAGCAAAAGTCTTGGCATTGCCCACAAGAACGGCGGATGGGTATTTTTCCGTAAACGCCTTGATATTTGCGGAATGATCCGGCTCAAGGTGGGATATAACAAGATAATCGGGCGTTCTGCCGCCAAGCTCTATTTCAAGGTTTTCAAACCACTCATTGCCTTTGCGCGCGTCAACGGTATCCATAACGGCAATTTTTTCATCAAGAATAACATATGAATTGTAGGAAATGCCGTTTGGTATGCTATACTGGCTCTCAAAAAGATCAAGATCTTTGTCATCAACACCTATATATTTTACAGAATCTGAAAAACGGTTCATGAAAATCCTCCTGAATTATATAAAATTTACAGATATATTATATTAGTTTAGTTTGAAAATCTCAACAAAAATTTTAAATTTATATAAATTGGCACTTTTAATCTTTTATAATCATATCTTTTAAGGGCGTTCCTATGACTTCTGATTGCCGTTTTTTTATATCTGTTTTATTGACAAGAACAGGCAATGGTAGTAAAATTATATCTAACAGAAATTTATAGAAAGAAGTCTTTTTTATGGAAAAGAAAAATATCGACTGGTCAAATCTCGGCTTCGGCTATATGCCCACAGACGCGAGATTCGTTTCCAATTTCAAAAACGGTAAATGGGACGGCGGCACCATTACCTCAGACCCCAATATAACAATAAATGAGTGTGCCGGCGTTTTGCAGTATGCGCAGACGGTCTTTGAAGGTCTGAAAGCCTACACCACGGCTGACGGCAGGATCGTATGCTTCCGCCCCGATCTCAACGCATCGCGCCTCAAGGCATCCGCCGAAAGGCTTGAGATGCCCGTTTTCCCCGAGGATAAATTCGTTGAGGCGGTTGATGAAGTCGTTAAAGCGAACGCAGCTTGGGTACCCCCTTACGGCTCGGGCGCAACACTTTATATCCGTCCTTATATGTTCGGCTCAAACGCCGTTATCGGTGTAAAACCGGCAGATGAATATCAGTTCCGAATCTTCTGCACTCCTGTTGGTCCTTACTTTAAAGGCGGCGCAAAGCCCATCACTATCCGCGTTTGTGATTACGACAGAGCTGCGCCTCACGGCACGGGTCATATCAAGGCAGGACTCAACTATGCGATGAGCCTTCATGCCATTGTTGAGGCACACGAGCAGGGATATGACGAAAATATGTATCTTGACGCTGCCACAAGAACCTATGTTGAGGAAACCGGCGGCGCGAACTTCCTGTTCATAACAAAGGACGGCACTGTTGTTACACCTAAATCAGGTTCTATTCTGCCGTCTATCACAAGGCGCTCACTCTGCTATGTTGCCGAGCATATGCTCGGAATGAAGGTTGAGCACAGACAGGTTGCGTTTGAAGAGGTTAAGGATTTTGCCGAGTGCGGTCTCTGCGGCACGGCGGCAGTTATCAGTCCGGTAGGCAAGATCGTTGACCACGGCAACGAGATCTGTTTCCCGAGCGGAATGGACGAAATGGGCCCCGTTACAAAGAAACTTTATGAAACCCTTACAGGAATCCAGATGGGCACGATTGAAGGCCCCGAAGGCTGGGTTCACGAGATCAAAGTCGACTGATAAACCCAAAACACAAAATTTATCGGTCCGAACAAATTGTTCGGACCGATTTTTGATTTTTATGGTTATAGTAGTAATCTATTTTTTCGACTATTTGAGTCAAAGTTCCATAACCTCTTTGAACATCTTTTCAATGCCCTTTTCATCCGCATTTTCAACAAGTTTAATACCGTAATATCTGCCATGCATTCCGTCGTTATCAAACTGTATAGGCTTTAAACTAAAGCTTTTGTTTGGCGGGTATTTTGTAACAACAACGCCATACCCGTTTTTAAAACGATAAACGCGGCGTACTGCTCCAGCATAATCTTGATTATTAATCAGATATTCTGCGTAATTGTCCAAAATCATAAACAGCACTTCCTGTTCAGCGATAATTTTCAATTAAATTATAACTGAAACGCACATAAACAGCAAGAAATATATAAAAACTGTGCTGTGCCATCCCGAAACAGGGACAGTACAGCGCATACTCAATAATTATTTATAGATATAAAGCAGTACGATCATGCGGTTTTTCTTGGTTTTACCGAGCACTTCACCAAGCTTAAAACGCCCCTTGCCGCGGACGGAGATGATATCGCCCTCTTTCGGCACAAGGGAAAAATTCTCGCACAGCCGCGAATTAACAAACACCTTACGCTGCGTAAAAAGCTCCTTAACAGCGCTGCGTGAAAGATTATAAACAGCCGCGGCAAGCACATCTATACGCAGGGACGCCACGATCTCCTGCTGCTCCTCAGGCTCGCTCTGCACATCGCCGGGCAATTCGTTTATAACAGCACATTTCACACTTGTGTGCCTGACCTTATCCAGATTGCCCACAATATATTCCGCAACAGAGTCAAGGCACATCAGGTAGCCGGTGCTGTCATTGATAAGAATATCGCCGAGCACTTCGCGCTTTAGCCCCAATCCCATAAGGGAGCCGAGGAAATCACGGTGCGTAAGTTTATCGGCAAACTTTTTCGCGGCAGGCTCGATCTTTATATAAGTGATCGGAAACGGAGCGGATTCGCAATCATATCCGAAAGCGGCTACGCATCTTTCCGCGCCGTCATATCCGCCGTAAAGCTGAAAAGGCACTTCAAGGCGCAGTGAAAGCAGTTCGCTCTGCTCCTCCATATTCAGGAACTCCGTATATGTTGTGTAGCACCGCTCATCGGCTCTTTTCGCAAGCTCTTCAAATCTTTTTTCCGTAAATTCCATATGAACACCACAAAAGCGGCTTGATTTTATTCAAGCCGCTTTATTTTACATTATACTTATCAAGCGTTTTTGCGGGCTTTAACAGCCTCTGTGATAAGCGGAACGATCTTGTTGAGATCGCCTACGATGCCGTAATCCGCAACATCGAATATAGGAGCGGATTCATCTTTATTGATCGCAATGATAATATCAGATTCCTCCATACCGGCAGTGTGCTGGATAGCACCGCTGATTCCGATAGCAAAATATACGGTCGGGCGAACGGTCTTGCCCGTCTGACCTACCTGAAGGTCTTTCGGCATCCAGCCGTTATCAACAACCGCTCTTGAGCAGGAAACCGTGCCGCCGACAGCGTCCGCAAGATCCTGAAGAATCTTGAAATTCTCCTTGCTGCCTACGCCTCTGCCGCCTGAAACAAGGATCTTGGCATCCTGAATGTCGGCAACTTCCGTAACTTCCTTAACCACATCAAGAATCTCAACATAGCAGTTGTTTTCTTTAAGTTCCGGATTGAACTCAACAACCTCTGCCTTTGCGCCCTCGATCGGGTCGATCTTCTGCATAACGCCGGGGCGTACCGTTGCCATCTGCGGGCGGTTGTCCGGGCAGGCAATCGTTGCGATGGTGTTGCCGCCGAACGCCGGACGGGTCATCAGAAGCTGATTGTGCTTCTGCTCCTTATTCGGGAGAGGATTAAGCGGAAAATCACCGATTTCAAGCTGTGTGCAGTCCGCCGTTAAGCCAGTACCGACTCTTGCGGAAACTCTGGGGCCGAGATCACGGCCGATAGCCGTTGCGCCGACAAGCATAATGTCGGGCTTATATTCATTGATAACAGCCGCAAGCGCCTGTGTGTACGGCTCTGTTCTGTAAACTTCAAGAACGGGGCTGTCCACAACGATAATTCTGTCTGCGCCGTACTTAGCAAGCGAATCCGCAAGCGCTTTAACATTGCTGCCGAGAAGAACGGCAGTAACATCGGTATCAAGATCTGCGGCAAGGTCCTTAGCCTTTCCGAGAAGCTCATACGCGATCGGGCTGATCTCGCCGTCTACCTGCTGGGCGTAAATGAAAACGCCCTTATACTGTTCCATATTTTCTGTAACCATGATTCAGCCCTCCTTAAATGATATGCTTTTCTTCAAGCTTGGAAATAATGTAATCCGCGGATTCCTGCGGCGTGTCAAGCGCAACCTTTTCACCTGCGCCCTTTCTTACCTTATCGGAAGCCTTGGCAATCTTTGTGGGCGAACCGCTGAGACCGAGATTGGAATCGTCAACATCTTTAAGGTCCGCTCTGCCCCATACGGTGATCTCTTTCTTATAAGCGTCAAAAATTCCGCCGGGAGTCATATATCTGGGGTCATTCAGCTCTGAAAGAGCCGTGATAAGTACTGGCATCTTTGCCTTGAGCATATGATATCTGTCATCAAACTGACGCTTAACAACAACGCTGTCGCCCTCAAGCTTGATATCCTCGGCATAAGAGATTACCGGGATTCCGAGATGCTCTGCGATCTGCGGACCTACCTGAGCGGTATCTCCGTCTATAGCCTGACGGCCGGTAATAATAATGTCGTAATCAATATTTCTGAGCGCGCCGGCAATCGTTGTTGATGTTGCCCATGTATCCGCGCCGCCGAGTACTCTGTCCGTTACCAGAATACCGTCGTCAGCACCCATAGCCATAGCTTCGCGCAGAACTTCTTCCGCTTTGGGAAGACCCATGGTAAGCGCGGTAACATGCGCGCCTGTTTCATCCTTGATACGAAGTGCAGCCTCAAGGCCCGCCTTATCATCAGGATTCATAATCGTGAGCATAGCCGCTCTGTTTAAAGTACCGTCAGGGTTAAACTGAACTCCGCCCTTTGTATCCGGCACCTGCTTAATACAAACTACAATATTCATGATTTAACCCTCCTTATTTAAGCAGATTTCCGCTGATAACCATACGCTGAACCTCTGAAGTTCCCTCGTAGATCTCGGTTATCTTGGCGTCGCGCATCATGCGCTCTACTTCATATTCTCTGATATAGCCGTAGCCGCCGAACAGCTGAACAGCCTTCGTTGTAACTTCCATTGCAACCTCTGCGGCAAAAAGCTTTGCCTGCGCTGCCTCGAAGGAATAGTTCTTCTGTGTTGCCTTTGCCATAGCGGCTTTATAAACAAGCATTTTTGCGGCTTCAACCTTTGTTGCCATATCCGCAAGCTGGAACTGCGTGTTCTGGAAAGCGCCGATAGCTCTGCCGAACTGCTTTCTTTCCTTAACGTATTCAACAGCTCTGTCAAGCGCGCCCTCTGCAATGCCGAGCGCCTGAGCGGCAATACCGATACGGCCGCCGTCAAGGGTGTGCATAGCTATGCCGAAGCCCTTGCCCTGAGGACCGAGAAGATTTTCCTTGGGGATCCTGCAATCCTGAAAAATAAGCTCATATGTGGATGAACCGCGGATACCCATTTTCTTTTCCTTTGTGCCGAAAAGAAATCCGGGAGCGGTCTTGGGAACGATAAAGGCGGAGAACAGCTTTTTCTTTCTGCCTCTCTTGTCCTCAACAACGTCGGTTACGGCGATAACGATATAAACATCAGCCTCTTTGCCGTTTGTGATAAAGCACTTTGAACCGTTGAGAACCCACTCGTCGCCGTCAAGCACAGCCTTGGTCTGCGCGCCCTGCGCGTCCGTGCCGGCGCCCGGCTCCGTAAGAGCGAACGCACCGAGCATCTCACCGCTTGCGAGCGGCTTTAAAAATTTCTGCTTCTGCTCTTCCGTTCCGTAAGTAAGGATCGGGTCGCAGCACAGAGAAGTGTGAGCGGAAACGATAACGCTTGTTGTGGCGCAGGCTTTGGCAAGCTCTTCAACGCACATAACATATGTAAGCGGATCGCAGCCCTGACCGCCGTACTCCTTGGGAACAGGAATACCGAGAAAACCGATCTTCTGCATCTTCGTAACCGTTTCTCTGGGGAACTGCTCGGTTTCATCGGTTTCAACAGCAAGAGGCTTAACTTCGTTTTCAGTGAAATCGGCGAAAAGCTTTCTTGCCATTTCATGCTCTTTGCTTAAAGTGAAATCCATTAGAATATCCTCCGTATAAATTTTGCATCATATTGCTGCGGGCAAAAGCCCGATACAGCCTAAAGGCTTCCGCCCTTTTGCAGGCGAAAGCCTTTATCCTCTTTTTCGGATTACTTGCGGTAATCGTAGAAACCAACACCGGTCTTGCGGCCGAGTTTGCCTGCGCGGACCATCTTCTTAAGAAGAGTAGCGGGGCGGTATTTCGGATCGCCTGTTTCGGAATAAATCGTTTCCATGATAGCAAGCACGATATCAAGACCAACATAGTCGCCGAGCTCGAGCGGACCCATCGGATGGTTTGCGCCGAGTTTCATAGCAGTATCAATATCCTCCACGCTTGCAATGCCCATTTCATAAACGGTGATGCCCTCGTTAATAAGCGGAATCAGGATTCTGTTTACAACAAAACCGGGAGCCTCTTTCACTTCAACGGGAGTTTTGCCGATCTCGACCGAGATTGCCTTGATCTTCTCAACCATTTCAGCAGGGGTGTTAGCGCCTGCGATAACCTCAATCAGCTTCATAACAGGTGCGGGATTGAAGAAGTGCATGCCGATAAGCGGTCTGTCAAGCCCTGCGCCGATCTCTGTGATAGAAAGTGAAGATGTATTTGTAGCGAACATACAATCGGGCTTAACGATATCCTGAAGTTCCTTGAATGTCTGCTTTTTAACATCCATAACCTCAAGCGCAGCCTCAACAATAAGATCACAGTCCGTGCAGATCTCTTTTGTGCCTGTTGTGATTTTTGCAAGGATGGCATCGGCAGCCGCCTGCTCCATCTTGCCCTTTGCAATTCTCTTCTCAAAGCCTTTTGCAATCTTCGCCTTGCCGTTTGCGGCAAATTCATCGTTGATGTCGCAAAGAACTACCTCATAGCCGTCTACCTGCGCAAAAGCCTGCGCAATGCCGGAGCCCATTGTACCGGCGCCAATAATTCCAACTTTCATTCTGATTTCCTCCCTAATTATTTATTCTTGAAAGGCTCTTTTACCTTGTCTTTATTTCTGTCCAAGAAGAATGCCATTCCGTATCTCTGATCCTCTGTTTCAAAGCAGTCTCCGAAAAGCTTTTCTTCTATTTCGATACCGCTGTCAATATCGGTCTGAAGACCGTCATTGATGGCTTTTTTGCAGTTCCTTACCGCAATCGGGGCGTTTGACGCAATAATCGAAGCCATCTTCTTTGCAGCACCCATAAGCTCCTCAATCGGGTAAACCGCGTTTACAAGACCGATTCTGAGAGCCTCCGGGGCTTTGATATTTCTTGCGGTATAAATAAGCTGTTTTGCCATGCCTACGCCTACCGTGCGCGCAAGGCGCTGTGTGCCGCCGAAACCGGGAGTGATACCCAGACCGACTTCGGGCTGACCGAAAACAGCGTTTTCAGAACAGATTCTTATGTCGCAGGCAAGCGAGATCTCGCATCCGCCGCCGAGCGCAAAGCCATTCACTGCGGCGATTACGGGAATAGGAAGTGTTTCAAGCTTTCTGAAAACATCGTTGCCTTTTTTGCCGAAAGCTTCACCCTCTGCTTTGGTGAGCGTGCTCATTTCTCCGATATCGGCACCCGCAACAAAGGATTTCTCACCTGCGCCGGTAACAATAAGAGCGCGAACTTCATTTAAGTCTATCGAATCGATCGTTTCGCTGAGTTCATCGAGCACCGTGCTGTTCAAAGCGTTTAGCGCTTTCGGACGGTTTATAGTGAGTACCGCAACCGCGCCGTCAACTTCATAATTGATAAATTCCATCTTAAAATCCTCTTATATGCTAAAATTAATCTCTTTCAACAACCGTTGCACAGCCCATACCGCCGCCGATGCAAAGCGTTGCAAGACCTTTCTTGGCGTCTCTTCTCTGCATTTCGTGAAGAAGCGTTACAAGAATGCGGCAGCCTGATGCGCCTACGGGATGACCGAGTGCGATCGCACCGCCGTTTACATTGAGCTTTGAAAGATCAAAATTGAGATCTCTGCCTACTGCGATCGACTGAGCGGCGAAAGCCTCGTTCGCCTCAATAAGATCCATCTCATCAACCGTCATATCAAGCTTTTTCATAAGTTTGTTTGTTGCCGCAACAGGACCGATACCCATGATGGACGGGTCAACACCTGCAAGCGCACCGCCAACCCATGTTGCCATAGGCTTAACGCCGAGTTCCTTTGCCTTTTCTTCACTCATAACAACGATCGCTGCAGCGCCGTCATTGATGCCTGAAGAGTTACCTGCTGTTACGATACCGTCTTTCTTGAAAGCAGGGCGGAGCTTTGCAAGGCTTTCAGCCGTAACGCCCGCTCTGGGACCTTCATCTGTATCAAAAACGATGGTCTCTTTCTTTTTCTTAACCTCAACGGGAACGATTTCATCCTTGAATTTGCCCTCGGCTCTTGCCTTTTCGCATTTCTGCTGGCTGTTTGCGGCAAACTCGTCAAGCTCTTCACGTGTGATACCGTATTTTTCGCATACATTTTCAGCAGTGATACCCATATGATAATCGTTGAATGCATCCCAAAGAGCATCGTTGATCATTGTGTCAACTGCCTGAGCGTGACCCATTCTGTAGCCGTAACGCGCCTGCTTGAGCGCATAGGGAGCCATGCTCATGTTTTCCATACCGCCGGCAACAACGATATCGGCGTCGCCTGCCTGGATCATCTGCGCGGCAAGATTTACACTGTTAAGACCCGAACCGCACACAACATTTATTGTTACTGCGGGCGCCTCAATCGGAATGCCGGCCTTAATAGAAGCCTGACGGGCAACATTCTGACCGAGACCTGCCTGAATAACGCAGCCCATATATACGTGATCGACCTGATCAGCAGGAACGCCCGCTCTTTCAAGCGCGTTTTTGATTACTATAGCGCCGAGATCAACTGCGGGAGTTGTGCTCAGGGTGCCGCCCATTGTACCGATGGCGGTACGGCATGCACCTGCAAGAACTACTTTTTTTGACATAATGATTACCTCACATTTTATTATTTGCACCCCGCTCTGCGGGGCGGTTTTTAAACCTGCGTTAATATAATAATATAGTATTTCGCGATTGTCAATTAATTAACAAATTTTCGGCAAACATAATAAAATTATATGATAAAACGCCGTTTTTTCGTGCATTTTGAAGGTGCTGAAAATCGCTTTAAAGCCTGTTATTATGCGGATTTTACAGCTTCGTGTAAAATATATCATTCTTTTTTAAATTTTTAGCAATCGTTCTCATAACACCTTTCATAAGCGAATTGATAAGCCGTAAACCCGCCTCACTGAGATATCTTAAAACATCTATGAACAAAAACTTAACGCGTTCCTCTTAGACCGCATGGATGAATAATAATTTTATAACAAAAAATGAGCGGCAAAACTGCCGCTCATAATCTGCTCATTAAAGCTGTGTGATACCTTTTTCCGTAAGCTGCTCTGCAGTTGCGGGGAAAGTATTCTTATAAACTATATCAAGAGATGCACTCTTATTTTTAAGAACAAGTACATTTGCATGCGATACATCAATGTGAACATTCATCGTATAATCGCCTGAAAGGATCTCACCCGTTGCCGTGTCGATAGTGACCGTGCCGGTGCCGCCCTCATAATTTACAACGAAGTTATCGTTGATCGTACCTGAAGAGAACGAAAGCATGCTGATGGATTCAACCGTTGAAGAGATATCACCGAGTGTATTGAAAAACTTACCCTGTGAATCTTGACCGGGCATGGAAAGTATAACGGCTTTCGGCTGGATAGTAATATCGATCGTACCGTCGCCGTTGTCCTTAACATTCGCAGCAAGCACATCGTCCGCCGTAAGCAGAGACTTTGTAACATCAATTCCGTCGCCAACGGTATCTGCAGTCGGGCTGATATTTCCGCAGGGAGGAAGTCCCTTAAGGCCGCCTGTGAACAGACCGCCGACAATACTCGGAACCAGATCATTGATCATATCGTTTGATTGACCCTCTACAAGAAGGTTTTCAACCGTAAGATCTTCCATACCGAGTAATTTGTAATATGTAGCGGTCGTACCGTTATCATTATACTGCGCAGTAAGCGCTTTAGTATAATTATAGCTTTCAACATAATAGTTAACGATATCTTCAACTGTATCAAACTGGATTCCGCCGTATTCGCCGGGTGTGAATTCACCGACTGATGACGCGCCGGCAGCATCCGCATCAACCGGGGCAGCTTCATAAGCACCGCCGGGTTTAATTACGGTAACTGCAAGCACAAGAAATACGATTGCGGCTACCAAAAGAACTGCTAAGAATTTATTGAAATTACCGAGTTTTGATTTAGCTTTCATATCAAAAATTCCCCCTTGCCATATAATAATAACCTATTTGAATCACTTTTTCAACATTTTTTTAAAATTATTGCAAAACTTTATTAATTGTAATAAATAAAGAAAATTTTTCCGATCATACGAAGCGATTCTGAATTTATGGTTGCAATCGGCGGTCTGTGTGCTAAAATATTCTACGGAATATGAAAATCCCGTTTATCGTTTAATAAAATTTCGGAGATATTTATGGAAAAGAAGATAAAAAGCACGCTCAGAAAATTAAAGCATAAAAAATATGAAGGGTTTCTGCTGATTATCCGCGGAATAGAGATCGGCATCGCGGCAGGATTATTGTGCGTTCTTTACCGTTTTCTTCTTTCAAAGGCAGAAGAATACTTATATAGGATTATAGATTATGTAAAGAATTCACCCGCACAATCTGCTCTCTGGGTATTTCTTGCAGCAGCTTTGGGCGCTGTTGTGGCATTTATCATAAAGCGTGTGCCGGATGCAAGCGGAAGCGGCATTCCGAATGTAACCGCGGAAATAAACGGGCATGTTTCCGCCTGCTGGTGGAAAGTGATTATCGCAAAACTTTTCGGAAGCACGATCTCCGTGTTTTCCGGGCTCAGCCTCGGAAGAGAAGGCCCGAGCATACAGTTCGGCGCGATGGCTGCAAAAGGAGTTGCAAAAATAACAAAAGCCGACAGCACGACCGAACTGCGTATGATAGGAAGCGGCGCGGGCGCCGGTCTGGCAGCGGCTTTCAACGCGCCGCTGGCAGGCGTTATGTTTGTGCTGGAGGAGATCTACCGAACATTTGATAAAGCCGTTATATGTATGGCTGTTGTGGCGGCTGTCACGGCAGATTTTATATCCAAGCTGTTTTTCGGGCAGGGCACGGTCTTTAGCTATCAGCCCGAAACGATCCCACTGCGCCTGTATTGGCTTCTGATCCTGTTCGGCATCATCGCCGGTGTGTTCGGAGCGTTTTACAATACATTTATGATCGCTCTGCGCGATTTATTCCGCAAAATAAAAAAAGTGCCGCAATGGATTAAATTTATATTTGTTTTTGCCGTGAGCGGCATAGTGGGTCTTTTTCTGCCGCAGGTACTCTGCGGCGGGCACACAATGGTGCAGACCCTGATAGAGGATCAGCCTTCCCTTTCCGTTATCCTTGCGCTGTTCACAGCAAAATTCATTTTCGGTGCTTTCAGCTTTAGTTCGGGTGCGCCCGGAGGAACGCTCTATCCCATGTGTGTTCTGGGCGCTTACGGCGGAGCCGCCTTTGCGCAGGCGGCGGCAGGACTGTTCGGACTTGACGACTCCATGTGGCAGACTTTCGCCGTGCTTGGTATGGCAGGGCTTTTCGCTTCAATCGTAAGGGCGCCGCTCACCGGGATTATTCTTGTGTTTGAGATAACGGGAAACATAAACACGCTTCTGCCTCTCGCCGCTGTGTCTCTGATCTCGTATGCCATAGCCGACGCACTTGGCAACACTCCTTTTTATGTTTCGCTTGCGGAAAGGATCACATCCGGCGAAAATGCAAAAAACGATTCCCGCCAGAGCGAAAAAATACTGAAAACCTACGTTATCCCCGTTGGCAGCAAGCTGGACGGAAAACCGATTTCTGCAACGGAATGGGGCAGGCATTGCATAATTGTGTCCGTTGAAAGGGAGGGCATAACGGTCACCCCGAAAGGAGACACGGTTCTGAAAAGCGGCGACACGCTTGTTTTTATGATAAGCCGCAGACATTTTGCCAGCGACAGCAAAAGGATACAGGATTTGATTGAAAAATAAAAGCTCCGCTTGGTATATAAAAAACCGCCCTTTCGGCAAACAGAAAACCGAAGGGCAGTTTTTTTATATAGAAAGGAGGCAAATTATAGTAAAAACATACAAGGCGGTATAATGTTAAGGTTTGGAGTAAGCGGATTAACGCAATTACCTTAAAAAAACGGATTGCGAGAAAAACAGACCGCCTTGCAATTTCAATTGTATCACAAAACTCATATTTGTCAATATTAATTTTATTTTTTACGAAAATATTTAATATTTAGTATATTTCAGCCTTGTTTTCTTCATTTTCAGTCATTTTTCACCAAGTACAAAAACAGACCGTTTAACAATTTTCGGAATGATACAGGAGTGGTTTTCAGCAAAAAAATATAAAAAGCGGAAATCGATTTGCAAAAAACGGCAGTACATGCTATAATCACATATATGATTTTTAAAATTCATAATAACCAAAAGGATGGTTTTCATTGAAAAGAGCTGAAAAAAACAAAAAAAGCATAAACGAAATTTTAAGTGCTGCAATAAAACTATATTCAAAAGAGGGCAGCAGTAACATTTCAATAAACGAACTTTGCAGAGACAACAACATTTCAAAGGGCAAATTTTACCACTACTTTTCCTCCAAAGAGGAATTGTTTGAAGTAGCTGTAAGCTATGTAATAGATGACCTGTGCAGAGATGTAGAAAGCTTTTATGTTGATCCCGATTCTTCGCTTTCCGATAACCTGAGCCATTATTATTCGGCAAGAATTAATTATTGGTTTCTACATAGTGATTATTTTATGATCGCATATATGCTGCTTGCAAGCCACAATTATGAATTAAGGCAAAAGTTCAAACCGCTCAGGAAGAAATTTGACAACGCGTTAAACAGCAAGACCCTTGAAATCATCCACGCGGCGAATATTGAAAGAAACATTCCCGACAACGAATTGCTTGAAGTTCTGAAGGTTGTTTATGACAATATGTTTCTTAATGATATGTATAAAATCATAGTAGCATTAAATAAAGGCTATACAGAACACGCAAAAAGACTGAGTGAAGAGCTGCTTAGCCTTTATAAAAGACTTATAAACGTGCTGCTGCACGGAATAATAGCAAACAAAAGCGAATCATGAGATCATTAGGTCTTTATACACCCTTCGGACGAGTCAGGCGCCGGCTTTCAACCCGTTATGACGAATCCGAAGGGTTCTTTTTTCAGAAGCTCAAAAGCCGCCTCTCGTTTCCTTATGAAGCACAAACGCATCTCTGACTGCCCAAGCCAGCGATCCGCCCAAAATAGAGAGTCCGGCGGAAACGAACATCCAAGCCTGCTCGCCTTGAAGATTGTTCAGGTTGCCAAGACCTATATAACGGCAGATGCATACCATCAGCCCCGTGTATGTCATAAGCAAATGACCAACGCCCTGAGAATATTGCTTTAAGTAAAAATCATGCACCCCAAACACTCCGAAAAACGCCGCAAGATAAAAAGCTTTTCTATCCGAGCCTTCCCAATGCGGCATCGGAGATTTTTCCACAACCGCCGGATAGATATCCGTAAAATTAATAATAAACAGCAATATCAAACCGGTCCAGATCGGTATCAGCTCCGTCAGACCGTTTTTAAGGACTGCTGCATGAATAACGACACACACAATCATCATAACAGTTAAAGCGCCCGCCGTAACGGGATATATCCAGTGCCGTTTGCGGTAATACAGAAAATAACCGATCAGAGCAATGCTGTTGAGAAGAACAAAGATCGCCGTAGCCACCAGATGCGCAGTCTGCTCCCAGCCCCAGTCATTGATAAATACGACCGGCGGCGCCGCAAAGACCGAAGCATACAGAGCAAACAGTCCTGTTTTCCCTGTGCAACCGCTGCGCTTATACAGCCGCAGTAAATTAAAGAAGTAAGCCGCGGCAGTCAGCAGACTCCATACGATCAGAGAGATCGGGTAATCATATCCGATCCAGGAAAGGGTGCTTGTGCGGCTCATGGGATTGCGTGTAAAGCCATATAGAACACTGTACACAAATGCAGATACCAAAACAACAAGGCACAGCGTGGCGTTCGGTATACTGGATCTATCCCGTATTTCTTTTTTGTTCACAACGATCTCTCCTCTCCTGATAAAGGAACCTTTCACAAGTCTATCATAAATGATTTCCGGAACAAAATAAAGCGTTTTTTGCATTTTTTGACAGATTTGTAACGTTTTCAAACATTTGCTTAAATCAGCACTCTGCTCATGCCACAGCACTTTTATTTAATATTAAAAATATCCAAACGCTGAACCGTTCGGATATTTTCGCGCAAACCAGCAATTTAGTTTGATTCTCAAAACCCTTTCAATGTACGGAATGTGCATCTTTCCTGAATCAAAAATCTTCATACACGTGGTTGCTAATAGATTCTATTGCCACACTTCCTCCTCTAACAACTTCCATTTTTCCTGAAAATCTCTTGTTCAAAAATTCAATTATCGAATTATTATTATCTTCAGAATGAACACATTCCAATATCACAGATGAAAAATTATAATCATAAACAGTAAGGGAAAATACTTTTGCAATTCTGAATAATTCATTTAATTCGACTTCACCGCAATCCCTTATTTTAATGAATAAAAGTTCTTTGTTATGGATAACTTTATCTGATAAATCAATGACCTTTATAACCTCAACACATCTGTTAAGTTGCTTTTTGACCTGTTCAAATGTTTTCTCATCACTTGTTAAACTTATCGTCATTCTCGAAGCGCTCTCATCCTCTGTAGCTCCCACAGTAAGACTGTTTAAATTATATAACTTTGCTGAAAACAAGCCTGAAATTCGGGCAAGAACTCCTATTTCGTTTTCCACCAGCAAGCTTAACCATCGCTTTTTCATTTTCCGTCCTCACTTTCCAGCATCATGCCATTAAGCGGATATCCCGGCGGAACAATAGGCATGACGTTTATTTCTCTGTCAATAACAAATTCTATTATAGTCGGTGTTTTGGTGTTTTGCTTTGCCTTTAATAATGCCGCTTTTATTTCTTCTGATTCTGTAACACGAATACCTTCAGCACCATAGCTTTTTGCCAACTGAATAAAATCAGGTATGTATTCAGGACAGCATGGATTCGGCGAATTACATGTTGTGCTGCAGCTTTTACGCCGGCGCATACAAGTATAAGAATATCTTTTATTATAAAACTGTTCCTGCCACTGCCTTACATTACCCAAATATCCGTTATTAAAAATACATATGATGATAGGAAGTTCATAAACGACGGCGGTGGCCATTTCCTGAATATTCATTTGTATTCCGCCGTCACCCGATATCACAATCACATCTTTATCCGGGTTTCCGAGTTTTGCCCCGATTGCCGAAGGTAAGCCGTATCCCATAGTTCCCAACCCGCCGGATGTCATCATTTGCTTATTTTCACCAAGGTTAAGAAACTGAGTAGCCCACAATTGATTCTGACCTACATCAGTGGTAACAATCACATCATTAAAGACATCATTAATTGACTCGATAATTTTTTTCGGTGTCGTTCCTTCATTGCGCATATCCATTGGATATTGTTTTTTCCAAGTGTTAATTTTTTCTGTCCAATCAGAAATATTTAACGGCTTAGCTTTTTCAAGCAATGTACTTATGGCACATTTTGCGTCTGCAACAATAGGAATGTCAACTGTTATATTTCGTGATATAGATGCCGGGTCGATATCAATATGGACGATTTTTGCGTGAGAAGCAAAGGCTTCTATTTTACCGGTTATGCGGTCGTTAAATCTTGTTCCTATTGAAAATAACACATCACATTGACTTATCGCTGTATTAGCGGCATAACTTCCATGAATACCGATATTGCCCACATACAGTTTGTGCGTTGCAGGAATTGCGCCTTTTCCCATGATAGTTGTAATTACAGGAACGCCGGTAATCTCTGCCAGCTTGGTCATTTCCGTGTTTGCGTGTGCAATATTAACCCCACCACCAATCAAAAATACAGGTCTTTTTGCATTATTTAACAGCTCTAACGCTCTATGCATCTGTCCAATATGAACAGAGATGTTAGGTTTATATCCTCTGATATTTATTTCATCAGGATAAAAATCACTGCCATATTCTTTTTGTATATCTTTCGGCAAATCAACAACCACCACACCGGGTTTTCCTGTTTTTGCAATATAAAAAGCTTTCTTGATTGTGTTTGCTAAATCCTCTCGTTTTCTTACCGTTACCGCATACTTGCAGATACTTCTCATTATACCTACTGTATCAACTTCCTGAAAAGCATCATTTCCGATCAGATTTGTCGATACCTGACCTGTAAAACAAACCAAGGGCACACTGTCATAATTTGCAGTTGCAATACCTGTAACAAGATTAGTTGCACCGGGTCCGCTCGTTACAAGACATACACCGACTTTTCCCGTAGAGCGTGCATATCCGTCAGCAGCATGTACCAACCCTTGCTCATGACGGGGTAAAATCAAATCTATATCCTTTTCGCCGTAAAGTGCATCAAACAAGTCAATTACCTGACCTCCCGGATATGCAAACAATGTGTCAACATTCTCCTCTTTTAATGCTTTAACCAATAACTCTGCTCCTGTGATTTTCATATCGTGTCTCCCTTCAAAGCGTGTACTTGCTTGCATAATATTTATTTTATAAACGGTGCATAATATACAGCACCGTTTTTATGTATTTTGTATTCCATTGCAAAAAAGCTCAACGCTTTTGGTTATATATTCTTCTTTCTCGATTACTGACAGATTGTCTTTGAAAGATGCTTTCAAAAATGTATAGCCAAACGTTGATGAAAAAATCGTGATAGCCAGATTCTCAAAATCCAAATGAGGTAGTTTCCCTTTTTCTTCCATTTCTTTAAAATAGTTAATTAGTGAAGAAATAAAGGAATGGGGTACTTTCATAATAAGCGGCGCCGTTTCTTCATATATCTGAGGAGCTCTTAATCCTATTGACAAATTCACGAAATCAGGCGTCATTCTGTTCATATATTCAGTCATAAACATTTTCAGATCACTTTTCAAATCCCATTTAACATTTCTGAATATTTCGGGAGTAACATCTGCTCTCCACTTTTCCTGTTCCATACCGCCCAAAACAATGTCTTTTTTACTTTTGAACTTACGAAATAATGTGCATTCGTTTACTCCTGCGAGCCGCGCAATATCCTTTGTTGTGGTTGCAACATAGCCCTTGTCGCGCACCAAAGACATGGTTGCGTCTATAATTTTTTGACTTGTTTTATCCATAGCGGTCACCCTCATGCAAGTGTTTACTTTCATATTACACTTTTTATTCCTAAAAAGCAAGAGCCATTTCAAAAGAAACGCAAAAACATACTGTTTTTAATATATAAGCCTTCTTTCTCAAATATCCTTATACCATAAAAAGCACACATCAAAAGATGTGTGCTTTTTATGGTGGAGCATAGGGGATTCGAACCCCTGACCTCCACACTGCCAGTGTGGCGCGCTCCCAACTGCGCTAATGCCCCTCAATATTTCGTGTTATATTCTACTATATTTCAATACGAAAATCAATATTTAATTTTATTTTTCATTATGAATTTTAGCATCTGTCTGCATTCGCTTTTACGCAGTACACAATGTGCGGCATATCCACACCGTAATAATGCTTGATTATTCTGCCGCAGGGCTGCATTCCGTTTTTCATGGCAACACGCTGTGACGCAATATTATTATCACGTATTATAGAATAAACCTCTGCTTTTCCGAGCACATCAAAAGCGTATCTTTTGCACGCCTGCGCGGATTCATCGGCATATCCTTTATGCCAGAAGGCTTTCTGAAATAAATATCCTACCTCAACAACGCTTCGTCCGTTGAAATCCTGATAGGTAAGCCCGCACTGCCCTATCATCTTTCCGCTCGATTTAAGCACGACCGCCCAGAGTCCAAACCCGTTTTTCCTGTATCTGCGCAGCTGATTTTCAAACCACTGTATCACCTCTTGCTCGGAAAAGGCATGCTCATAGGCATACATGACCTCCGCATCCTGTAAAATTTCTCGCAGAGCCGGCAGATCTTCCGCCGTCATCTCACGCAATATCAGCCTTTCGGTTTCAATTCTCATTCTGCCGCTCTCTCCGTTCCTTTTCAAGACTGCAAGCCGCCCGTTTCAGATCCTTACAGGTATTCCGTTTTCTTTCAAATATTTTTTCAGTTCGGGAATGGGCAGTTCATTAAAATGGAACAGGCTTGCCGCAAGCACTGCGTCCGCCGCTCCCTTTGTAAACGCATCGTAAAAATGCTCCTTTTTTCCTGCTCCGCCGCTTGCGATAACCGGTATGCCTACCGCAGTTGAAACGGCATACGTGAGTTCAATATCATAGCCGTTTTTCTGTCCGTCACAATCCATTGAGGTAAGCAGGATTTCCCCAGCCCCGCGGGAATACGCCTCCTTCGCCCAGGCAACAGCGTCAATCCCTGTCGGAATTCTACCGCCGTTGAGATAAACCTCCCAACCTCCGTTTTCGCGTTTTTTTGCGTCAATGGCACACACAACACACTGACTGCCGAATTTATCCGCCGCGTCATTGATCAGGCCCGGATTGCGAACCGCCGCCGAATTTACTGAAATCTTATCCGCCCCGGCACGCAAAAGCTCTTTAAAATCATCCGTTGTTCTTATTCCTCCTCCCACGGTAAAAGGAATAAAAACCGTCTTTGCCACACGCTCAACTATATCTATCATTGTGCTGCGACCCTCATGTGTTGCCGTAATGTCAAGCAGCACAAGCTCGTCCGCTCCCTGACGGTCATATGCCGCCGCGCACGCAATAGGGTCTCCGGCGTCTCTTAAATCAACGAACGAAACGCCCTTTACCACTCTGCCGTTTTTAACGTCAAGGCAGGGTATGATTCTTTTGGCATACATACTTATCCCTCCGCCGCTATAAAGTTTTTAAGGATCTGAAGACCTGCGGCGCCGCTTTTTTCAGGATGGAACTGGGTCGCAAACAGGTTTCCGCGCTCAACTGCGCACTGTATTTTCACTCCGTATTCCGCCGTTGCCGCAACATCGCTCAATTCAGCGCCGTTCAGATAGTATGAATGAACAAAATAGAAATAACTGCCTTGGGGGATATTCTTAAACAAACGGCTGTTTGCCCGGATCTCAACGCTGTTCCAGCCTATATGGGGGACTTTCAGACCGTTGTTTTTTGGAATAAGGGAAATGTCTCCGCCAAGCAGCCCTAAACCGTCCGCATCGGGGCTCTCGTCACTTTTTTCAAATAAAAGCTGAAGTCCAAGGCATATTCCGAGAAACGGTTTTCCGCTTAAAGCCGCCTTTTTTACTGATCCGATAAGCCCTCTTTCGTCCATAGATCTCATAGCGTCTCCGAACGAACCGACTCCCGGAAGTATAACACTGTCCGCCGCTTCTATTTCACCGGGATCTGAGGTGATAATGTTTTCAGCGCCGATAAAATCAAGCGCTTTTTTAACGCTCATAAGATTGCCGGCGCCGTAATCGATGATTGCGGTCAATTTTCTCCCGCCTTTCAGGTAAATTAAGACTATGACAATAATTTTATCATATCAATAGCGGCATTTCAACACAAAATCATTGACAAACGCGCCTGTTTGAGATACAATTCATAAGTAACGCGAACATCGCGCCGAACTTCTCTAAGTTCATCAAATACGGAGACGTATCGAAGTGGTCATAACGGGGCTGACTCGAAATTTTGCGGGAAACTGTCCGTTTCGTCCACCAAAAACCTTGTAACCGTGCGGGTTTTACCCGGTTCGAAAATTGAATAAGTTTGCTGTTCTTTCCGTCAGTTCTTTCCAAAGCCCTTTTTCACCGGAAAAAGGCGGGAAAAAACGACGGCTGAGCATATAGGGAGCGGTATCGAAGTGGTCATAACGGGCCTGACTCGAAATCAGGTAGTCCTCACGGGCTCGTGGGTTCGAATCCCACCCGCTCCGCCATCGAAAAATCCAGTAACCATGCGGGTTTCTGGATTTTTCTTTTTTTGCGCCCGCTCCAAAAATCACCCGATTTTGGGCTGTTCTTTCCAAAATTTTGGAAAGAACAGCTTTTTGCTTTATTCCCCACTTTTTTCTGCATTTTGCTCCCATCTGCTGCCGAAATCGCCCGCTTCGGGAAGCGGCATACCGCTCACCATCGCCTGCGCCGAGGAGAGTTTCGAACTGTAATCCAGATGGGCGTAAATGTTCGCCGTGGTGGAAAAATCCGAATGCCCCAGCCAGTCTTGAATCTGCTTGAGCGGCACGCCGTTGGCAAGCAGAAGGGATGCGCAGCTGTGCCTGAGATCGTGGAAGCGCATTTTCTTCATGCCGTGACGCTGGATGAAAGCAGGAAACTGGGATGTCAGATAGTCAGGCTTCATCCGCTCGCCCAACTCGTCCACGAACACAAAGCCGTCGTATTCGTAGTTGTAGCAGTTGCCGCAGACCTGCTTGTTCAGTTCCTGCGCCGCCTTGACCTCCGCAAAGTATTCCTTGAACCTTCCCACCAGCGGCAGAGTGCGCATACTGGATTTGGTTTTTGCCGACTCCTGCTCAATGATCTGCGTTTTCCCGCCCATATTGACGGAGGTCACCGTCCGTTTGATGGTCAGCGTTCCCCGCTCAAAGTCGATGGCGTCCCACTTGAGCCCCAGCACCTCGCCACGGCGCAGACCGTAAAAGGCGGCAACCAGCACCGGCAGCTCCAGCTTTGTACCCTTGACCACGTCAAATAAGCGCTGAAGCTCCGCCGCATCCAGAAATACCGGCTGGAAATCGTTCTTCTTGGGGCGGTCTACCTTCATCGCCACATTCTGCGCCACCAGATCGGTTTTCATGGCGTATTTCAGCGCCTGATGAATCACAGCGTGGTAATGGATGACGGAATTGGGCTTGACGGTTTTCAGCTTCTCGGAATAAAACTGCTGGATGTGCCTTGCTTCCAAGTCCTTTAGAGTAATCGGTTTATTCCGGAAATACGGCTCAATGGTCTGCTTCACCATGCTCTCATAGGAGCCGAAGGTGGTGGGCTTCACCCTGACCTTGACGATCTCCAGCCAGCCGAGAAGATAATCGGCAAACAGCATATTGGAGCAAAGCTCGCCGATCTCTGCTGGTGGCTCAAACTCGCTGCGGATGCGTGCGAGTTCTGCTTCCGCTTTTCGTTTGTTTCCCTTTTCGGGAAGTCCGGTGGATATGTACTTGACGTGCCGTTTGTTTTTGCTGTCGTAATAACTCAGCACGGCGTAGTAGTACCCTTTTTTAACCTGTAAATGTCCTGATACCAATTTATAAAACTCCTTTCTTTGCTTTTACACAGGACAGTCCGGCACCGACAAGGCCATTGTACCCTGCCGGTGCCGTTCTTTCCATTGTGTGAAGGTCGTGCTCCGCACACATTTTCGGTTCGAATCAGCGGCTGTCCCTGTCACGCTCCCGTCTGCGCTGCCATTGTTCCAACAGCTTAATGACTATATCGCAGATCTGCTTATCCGTGTAATTCTTCGGGAAATATTTGCGAATGTCCTCCCGCTTGAATTTATATTGCTCCTGCTGGTTGGGCTTCTGCTCGGCGAGGATGTCGTAGATCGTCTGGTCTTGCAGCACCCCCTCCTGTGAAAGCTTCTTTAAGCGGATTGCCTGTGCGTGGGACGGCGTGCAGTCGTTCAGTTCCATTGCGTTTAACAACACCCGTTGCTCCGACTGGTCTAAGTATGAGATTTCTACCGCAGGGTTGAAAGCAATTTTGTTTTCGTCTACCATTTCTAATAGTTCGGGGATCAAGTAGGTCAAGCGAATATATCTGCGGACTTGGTCTTTGCTTTCACCTGCATCGTCGGCTACTTTTTCCACACTCAACAACTTCTCTGCAACTTGCACAGAAGCTTTACCTTGATGTTTTATCGCATCTAATTTCATCTTGTAGGCAAACGCCTTTTCACTGGGCAAAATATGTTCCCGTTGCAGGTTAGCGTCCACCATTGCAATGACTGCTTCATCATCGCTCATCTCTCGAATGATTACGGGCATTGTCTCGATCCCCAGCACCTGACACGCCGCCAGCCTTCTGTGCCCGGAGATCAGCTCATAGCCGCCCTCCGGCAAAGGGCGGGCGAGCGCCGGTGTGAGCGTACCAAACTTTTGGATGCTCTCGATCAGCCGTTTCATCTCGTCATCGTTCTGGATTTTGAACGGGTGCTCTTTGAACGGGTGAAGCTCATTTAATGGAATTTCTTTTACCCGTTCCAGTTTTGCATCATCTCGTTCCTCCTGCGAAGAAAACAGCTCGTCCAGCGAATTTGTTGGTAAAGTAAAATCAGATTTTCGTTTTGTCATTGCGTTTGCCTCCTTTATTGCCATTTCAGATTGCTTTCACCGGGACGGAGAAACACCGCTTCGACGTCCGCCTGAAACCTGTGCCAACGCAGTGCTTCCGCCTTCAGCATCGGCGTGTCAATAAAGCCGAGTGTATTTGCTTTCACTGCAAGCTGGTTGATGTTGTTGCCGATGGCGGAAAGCTGGCGCATTGCTTCATAAAATCTTGCGTCCGGCTTTTCCTTCGGCTCGTAGCCGTGCAGCAGAATTCGTATCACCGCTGTTTCTGTAATTCCGCAAAGCTCTGCCTTGCGTTTTAATTCTCTGACGTCCTGCGGGGAAAGCCAGAACTGTTTTTTGATTCTTTGTTTCATCATGTTCTTCCTTTCTTTACGGGGTATTAGGGGCGCTCCCTAACGAGATTTACCGTTTTACGACCTTTGGGAGTATAAACGGTCTGCTCGCTAAGATAGCGCAGCCTAAAACCTCCGCTCCATTTTTCTTACTTCAGTAAGTCTTCTATCACACTCAGGCGATGGAGGATTTCGTTCCTTTCGAGTGAATCAAAATCCTTTTTCAGTTGTCGGATAAGCCGAAAAGTCTTGTAGATTTTCTCATCGGTTGCGGCTTTTACATCTTTTCCAAGCCCCAGCCTTCTCAGGTATTCCGATAGAGAAAGTCCGCAATAAAATGCGTTTTCGCTGAGCTTCTCCTTCTCGGCAGGCGTTACCCGCACGTTGATTCCAAGTGTTTTGCTTCTCATAAAATCTCAATCCTTTCCTTTGTTTGTGACAGCAATGACGGCTGTGACGGATATTTCGCTATACCGTGATATTCCCGTCATTTGCGTCACCGCCGTCACGGCGTATGAATTTAATCAGCCGGCTTTGTCCCGTCCGCTTGGTGCGGTACTCGATTCCGGCGGGCTCCAGCACCTCATAGTAAAACTGCCCCAAGTACTTGGTGACCACATTGGGCGTGGTTTCCGTCTCCGCCATATCGGCGATCAGCTCGGTGGCGGTTCCCACCCATTCGGTGCGGGTTTTCATAAATTCCACTACCCGAAAAAGGAATTGCGGAATCTCCGCCCTGCGGATTTCCTCCGTGTTCTTGCGCTCCACCAGCTCCCATTTCAGGTCCTGAAACCGTAGGGTCATCTCCTGATATTCCACATCCCGCCCGCAGGCAAGAAGCGTGGCGTCCCTGCTGCTTCGCTTGCGCTTGAGCACATAATTGGTGTCTGCCGCTCCGGTAATGCCGGTAGAGCCGCTAACCTCATTGAACGGATCGTCCCCGTCCTTGAGTTTTCGCAGATGGTGGACGAGGATAATGGAAATATCGTGCTCGTCGGCGATTCGTTTGATAGAGGAAATGTCATCGTAATCGTTGCCGTACATTCCCGCTTTCCCGGCGCTTCCCTTGGAATCACGCACCTTTTGAAGCGTATCGATGATTACCAGCTTTGTTTTCGGGAAGTCCTCTAAAAAGTTGATGATTTCCTCCTCCAGCCCGTTCCCGATCAAGCCGCAGGTCACCGATAAATGAACACTTCGGTTTGAATCATCTGTCAAATCGAAAAGCCTGTCTTTGATCCGCCTTAGCGTATCCTCCAAACAGAGATACAGCACGTCGCAATGCATGGTCGGGATTCCCCAAACGGGAAGCCCCTGCGATACCTGCAAGCCGAGCCACAGCATCAGCCAGCTTTTGCCGATTTTTGCGGCTCCGCTCAGGACATTTACCCCTTGCGGGATCAGCCCGTCGACAATGAACATGGTCTTGCTCATCGGTGTGGCCAGCAGAGTTTCTGCGTCCACGGTTACTAATTTTCTTTTCATAAGTACATTCCTTTCATTTTTGTTTTTCGGACAGTTAGAACGCTGAAATCGAGGGAGTTGGTATGATTCCTTTATGTACCCCGATCCGGCGTCAAAAAGACCTTGTAAACTGGGTGTTTTCACACCCCTAATTGTCCGCTTTGCGCTTTCTTGCGCTCTCGTTTTTCTGCCTGCGGTGCACCTTTTTGCTGCACGATGGGCAGTATTTCTGCCGGTTGGAGTTCGGCACAAAAGCCGCTCCGCACTCGGCGCAGTGATAAGTACGCTGCTTGAAAATGTCCGCATACAGCTCCTTTTCGGCTGGTAAAACCGCATTCCGGAAATACCTGCATAGCAGCGAATAAGATATGGTCTGCGGGCAGATGCAGGATTCGCCGTCGTCCAGCAGCAGACAGTTGCCGTCATCGAAATTGGCGCACAGCCTTTTTATCAGGCGGTTGCACCGTGAGCGCTGGGATGGGGTCAGCCGCAGGATTTCAGGCACTTGATTTCACCTCCTTTTTCTCTTCAGTCACGAAGTTAATCACACTGACTTTCGGGATTTTGAAACTGTTGCCGATTTTGATTGCCTGCAATTCACCATCGTTGATGAGATCGTAGGCAAGCTGACGGCTGATGCCCAGCATTTCCCGAAGCTGCTGGACGGTCACGATGTCCGGATATTCCGGAAACATCATCTGATAAAGCTCTTTGAGCTCCGATTTTTTCATAGCGCTTCAATCCTCCTTTTTTATGGCTATGTAAGGCAGATATCGGCGTGAGGATCATAGTGCCATCCGATATCTGCTGCGTTTTTCCGAATGTCGTTTTCTATCCCTGCCCCCGTCAAGCGGCGTTGCCGTGCTCGCTTCTTTCGGAAGGTCGTGGCACAGTCATATCCCACTCGGATTATTATTCAATTTTCAAGGTACAGTAAGAAGGTCTTTCACTTATTCCCACAGGGAGAGGTCAAACGCACCCCCTAAACGGGAAAAAAATTTGAGAATTTGAAAAGTCCTTTCACTTGTTCCCACTGGGGAGAGCAAAATTATCGGGTGTTTTTGAAAAATTTTTTGTTTTGCAAAAGACCCCTTCACTCATTTGGACAAAGGGGGCCGAAATGCACACCCATTTTCGGGCTTTTTCTCAAAAAATTTTTTGAAAAAATTTACCCTTCACTTATTCCCACCGGGAAGGGGCCAATTCCAACCCTATTTCAAAAAATATTTTGCTGTTTGTAAAAAACCTCCTCACTTATTCCCACTGGGAGAAACCAAATGCACACCCTAAATCTCAAAAAAAATTACCCCTTCACTTATTTGGAATTGGGAAGTCGAAACGCACCCTGTTTTCACAAAAAATTAAAAAAATATTTTTTGTTCGGTTGTGGGACGGCTATTTTACTTACCTAAAAAGTCCTTTCACTTATTTGGAATTTGAGTGCCAAAACGCAACCTGTTTTTCAGAAAAAGCAGAAAAAATTTTTTGAAAAACTGTTTATCTCAAAAACATCCCCTCACTTGTTCCCACTGGGAAAGGGCTTTTGGGGATAGTAATCCCGAAAAAAGGCAAAAAAATTTGCCCGCCGGAAGTGGCGGGCAGGGATATAACTGTAAAGGTGATGCCGACAAAGTAAAGAAGCTGTTCCGATTGGAGCAGCTTCTTTTTTCGAACAAGCATCCAAACAAACTGTTCTATTCCTTATAAATCGGCAAAAAACATTGATTTTCTTCTCAGCTTGTTGTATAATTATGCTGTATTTTTATATCTACCCGAAAGTGAGGGCGAAAAATGGATTTGAATGTAGAACGCTGGTGCTCGATGAAAGAGATTTGCGAATACCTTGGTGTCAGCCGGGACACCGTTTTAGCATGGATTGAAAAAAGAGAAATGCCCGCCACGAAAATCGGCAGGCTGTGGAAATTCAAGATAAGCGAAGTGGACGCTTGGATGAAATCCGGCGTTGCGGCGGAGAAATAACGGAGCACATGATGGACGAACAGAGATTGAAAGCCTTTGAGGATATGCTCGCTGCCATCTTGAGGCAGTACGACGATACAGCAGAAAAGATGGCGAAGCTCAAAGCCGAGGGCAAGGAGAAAACCGTCACCTACCGCCAGCTTTTTGCCAACAAGCTGCAATATCAAACGATCTTGTCGTACTACCGGACATACGGACTTTTGAATAAGGATAATAGATAACGAAGGCACAAATATGCCCGACAAGAATTGATAATTTGAACTTGAAGAATATATAAGACAGGGCGAGCCTGAAAGAGCCGAAAAAAGTGAAGCGTAGCAAACTGCTAGTGGTTTGCAAAAAAGGTATTCATTCTACCACACAATTTTGGGGAATGGTTATAATAAATTCTTCTGTTCAGTACAAGTTGCGAATTAAAAAATCGTTATATGCACGTTGATTTTGTGGACAAAAGCACCGCCCAAAGTATCAATTCTGAAGTTCTAAAGTGTCAATTTGATACTTTAGGCTGTTTTTTAGAAGAACTTGCAGTTTTGGAATCGGTTGCAAAGAACCCCACAATAAAACAGCAAGAGTTTATAGAGGAAACCGGAAAATCGATTGCAACAATCAAGCGAATTATGAAATTGCAGCAGGATAAAAATTAAATTCGCCGTAAAAGCGAAAAACGCTATGGAAAATGGAAAATTTTGGCTCAATATATAAGAAATTTATTATTACATCGCACACATTTTTTTCTCAAGGTTACGAGTATTAGAATCGCAGACTCGCAAAATATAGATATATGTGTGATAATGTCGCAAACGCAAGAATTGGAGGGAGACGGAATTATGGGTTCCTCTTCGGAAACTAAAGAACAAACGGTGGCTTCAGAGAAGTATCAGCCTGCTCTGAATGATTACTATAATGAACGCTTCAAAAGACTGGTTGAACGAATGAGTCACAATTTGCCTATTAATAGAGCTGCGATTATTAAACGTGAGCTAGAGCAAATTGATGTTGATAATTCGGATGATCAATTAGAATCGCTTAAATATGCTTCAGCTTTAAGTGTACTTATGGATCTTTCTCTTCAGGGTTGGATTTTTGAAATAGAGGATGGTTCTCTTACTTTAAAAATGGAAAACGATAACCTTGATGATAAGCAAAAACTGCGTTATCGATTAAGCGTCGAGAAGAATGCGCAATTTAAATCTCCGAGCGTCGCTGCATTTATTAAGCGAATGGAGTCCAATAAAAACTATCAAGGTGAGAACATTTCAGTAAGAAATTTAATCGGAGACAAGCATTTTTTAATTCGTCAAATTCAAAATTGTCAAAAAGTTTGCGAACCCTATATACAGATTGTTACTGGCGAGCGTGATGCCTTGACAGGCTATAAGCTTTCTGATATTTGGCGTTACTTTCGATATACATGGTCAATCCCTTATAAAACAATGCCCGGGCGTAATATGTTTTATTTGGTTAGGGATCGTTTGCAACCATATCATCCAGTTATAGGTATCTTTGCACTTGGAAATTCCGTTTTAAATCTTACTGTTAGAGATGACGATATAGGTTGGACGGTTGATGCTATAAAAAGAAATATGGCTTTAAAAACCGAGGAAACCTTTTGTGAGCAAATCATCAGCGGAACAGATGGAAAACGTGTAAAGACAAAAATCAGCAGAGCAATCGAAACTGAATCAGAACATTTCACTCGTGCAACACAATATGCTAACAAAATGTATCCCCTACTTCTAAAAAACATCGAGGAAGCCATTTCGGAAATCTATTTAAAAGATTTGGGTTATCATAGAAACACTAAATATCCCAAGCAAGAAAAAATTAACGAACTTATTGCAATGGCTGAAGAATACGCAGAAAAGTCTATAAATAACAAAAACAATGAAAAAGCTCCCAACTGGGAAGAAGAGGCTCAAAGCAATCTGTTTAAGCGCAAACGGGCTACTGAGTTAGCAAAGCTACTGGAAACAAAGTGTATTTTCAATGAGGTAAAAGGCTCTACAAATTTAGAGCGTTTAAATCAGCTATTAGCAACAGAAACCGGGAGAAAAGCAATACATACTGCTTTGATTGCAAACAGAAAGCGTAAAATTGGCTCTAACATGATGGATATTATAGTTTGTGGCTCAATTCCGCCGTACAATGAGCTCCTTGGAGGAAAGCTAATAAGCCTCCTCTCTTGCAGTCCTACTGTTATCAGTGATTATACTCATCGATATGAAAATCAGGTTAGCGAAATAGCTTCAAGAATGAAGGGACAGCGTGTTATTCGAGATAGCAAACTGGTTTATTTAGGGACAACAAGCCTATACGCAGTAGGAAGTAGCCAATACAATCGCATCAAGGTTCCTCTTTCTGAGAATAGCAATCTTGAGTTCAGAAAAATAGGCATCACCGAAGGCTTCGGAACAGTTTTCTTTTCTAAAGAAACCACATCGCTTTTCTCTAAACTGTTAGAACTGCAGGATGGCGGTAAGAAGATTAATCATGTTTTCGGAGAAGGCACAAGCCCTCGTTTTAGAATGATTAGTAGAGGCTTGAGTAGTATTGGAATAAAAGCTGACGCCTTTCTCAAGCATTACTCTCCGAGAATTGTTTATTCGATTAATCTTGCAAATAATACTAACGAATATCTTTTGGGCATTGATAAGGATGCGGATTATGGTTACGATTTGAACAATCCAACAATCGTTGAACAAAAGACGCAGGAGCTTATCGATTATTGGTATAACCGGTGGCTTACCAAACGACTTACAACTGTTAATATTGAACAGCGTCTTAATGACTTCGATATTGAATCAATACTGTTAGGAAATATATAAGGAGGTTGCAATGTCAAAGCTAGATTTTATAAAAAAGCTTTACAACGGAAAGAACTGCTATTCCGATCATATGTCTGATGAAGAACTTGGGCTTCTTCATATAACGTCAAAGGTTGAGGGTTTGATTGAGAGAATGCTCGGTAAAGGAAAAATAATTTTTCTTACTGGAAATCCAGGCGACGGAAAAACCTTTTTAATAAAGTCTGTTAATTCAGCAATACAAAAATATAAGGCCTATGTCGAAAAGGATATGAATAATATTACAGGCTACGAAGCTATCGTGAGCGATATTATAGCTTGTTATCAGGAGCATCGCCCGGCAATTATTGCGGTCAATGAATATCCTTTCACACTACTTTGCAAGCATATAAAAAAACAGGCACCTGATATTTATAAAGAAATTGTTGTCGCAAAGAAAAGTGCAATCACCTATAGCATTTCCACACCGCTTTCCGGAAGAGTCGCATTAATAGATCTTAACGAGAGAAATCTTTTGGATGCCGACAGCAATCTTTTAGGCGAGCTTATAGATAAATTCATAGCACTTATTTCAGAAGATACCCAACATAATAAGTATTTGGAATATAATATTAAGGCCCTTTCTATTCCTGAAGTCAAGGCTCAGGTGCTTTCATTGATGCAACTTGCTACCTCGGAATGTGAGCACTTTGCTATACGTGATATTTTAGGAGCATTATCCTTTGTATTTACTGCCTGCTTAATGGAGGATTATGAGGGACAAAAGTATTATTCGGCTATTTTTTCAGGCTCTAACCAGCTACTACAGACAATTCAGCAATTTGATCCGATTTATCTTTCATCGCCTTCGCTTGATGAGCAGCTTTGGAACGGAGAAATAAAAGATGGGTGGCTTATTGAGGCTCCAAGTGAATGGCCGAACGATCCCAAATTTGAAGGCGGAGAGGTTGACGACGCAGTAAGCCTTTTCAAAGAAATTAAGCGACAGTATTATTTTGAAAACATTCACGGCCATAAGCTTTTGCAGCTACAGCCTACCGAAATCAAAAAGTGTACAGATATGTTTGTTAACTTTGATTCACAAAAAAAGAAAATCAAGGAGCGCCTTATAAAATCCATTAACAAATTGTTTTTGCCCTCTTCTGATGATAAAAAGTCCTTGCATATTTGGACAACCCATAGATATGATATGAGCATTCCTGCTACGGTCGCAGTTTCAAGTAAATCTATTGATGCAAGTGAGCTTGATATTCAGATGCCGAGGCCAGCAGATTGGTTAACGGATTTAGAGTATATTCCTAACCACATTATTATGACACCCAAAGGAAAAAGCGAGCCCGTTTTACGTTTAGATATTGATTTTATACGTACATTAAATGCTATTGAGGAGGGCTATCCTATAAATCTGTTAGCTCCTCAGTATGAGCAAGCAGCAGCAATGTTTTTGCAGCAGCTTGATGATAACGGACTTACAGAGGAAAATGATGATGGCGAGGTAATCATAGCCAACCGTCGTAAGAATTACAAAAAATCAGTATATATTCAGGACGGCCAATATGGATTTGAGGAGGATTAAAAATGGCAACTGATACTCTAAAAAGAATTAGTGGGGATATTTGCAAGGATTATCTTGGCTTCTATCCTACAACTAATGCTACAAAGCCTCCTCATATCGCCAACGGACTTTTTAGGTGCTGTACTGGTGAAACCTGCAACACAAGAGATGTTCACGAGTGGATAATTAGCGACGGAAGAAAGGATGCTGTTTCATCCGAATCCATTATAGATAAGTATCAAGATATTCTTCAAAACGGGTATCACGAAAAGGCTTCAGATATTGAGGAATTCCGTTTCCTACTTGATGATATTTTCGATCAAGACAATGCTGTCTATCCAAGCTATGAATTTTCTGTAATGACAATATCCTCTCATTGGATGATTAGAAACAAGGTGCCATCAGAAATGGGAATAGGAGATTTCTTATTTGATGTCCTTTCGAAAAAGCTTGACGGAAAGCGTTCACCAATAATCGAGTTACTACAGAAGGCTTTGGATAATGACACAGATGACATCACGAAACTGGTTAAGCCAATAATTGCATTTCCTTCTGAAAAAGAAAAGCGAAATGTTGGAGATATTGTGTATAAAGAGGACACCGAAATTGCCTGGGATCCAGTAAAGCAATCAATTCGAGAGGGCTTTGATAGACTTGCATTAAATATTCAAGATATTGGTGAAGTTAAAAACAGTCTTACTGTGCTAAAGAGAATCGTAAATTATTCTATTTTCGCAACCTTCTTATACCTTACAAACGGCAATTATGCCGTACATAATGGAAAGAAGCCTCCGATTGTAATTGACGCAGGGGCAGATTTAGAATCCATCAAAAAAGCTAGCGAGCAGACCTACACTATAGCAAAAAAGTCTGTAGAGGATTATTTCGCCAATGCCATCAAAAAATGGCTAGAGCCAGTGATTTCTGCTAACACTATTGAAGAATGTATCCAATGGATAGATTCAATGATTTTCTCTACGGTTGATAGAGAGAATAATATTAAGCCTGCACTTATCAGCTATTTTGAAAGCTTCTGCGAAGAGGAATCCTCTCCTATGGCTGCATTATCACGTGCTCTTCAAATTGTATTATACACCTTTGAATATAAAAACAATTCGCCGTCCGATTTTTGTAGGGTTTTAGGTGTTCGCTCCGGCCTGATTGGTCCAAAAGGGAATCGGGCCAAAACAAAGAGATACCTAGTGAACAGCTTTACTCTTGAAACCATTACACTCAGCGCTTTGTCTACAGATGAGTTAAAGGATGGTCTTGAGTTAAAGGATTTAGGAGTACGTCTTTTTGATGCATACAACATTTTAATAGGAGCAGATTCAGAGAGGGAATATGGCATTTTAGAGGAGTATAATATTGCGCAAGCAACTCCAGGAGATCTGAGAGGAGACTTGAGTGTGAATGCTCAAAAATTAGCCGATACATATATTTCACTTGGCTTTGGCAAAAAATATGCTGATGGTGTTACTTTAATAGGATGGAGGCTATAACAAATGAGCAAAAAGCTACTGACACAAGTTGTAACAAAACTTGTAAATGAATATGCAACCGCTAGAGAATATGGCGTGTCGCTTATTACCATTCCTGACTTTAACTATTCTCAGTTTGCTGAGGCATTAGATACAAGTCGTTGTGTTCAGCTTTTCTTCCTAGGGTTTTCTAAGCAACAGGAACAGGAATTGATTGATACCTTGCCAGACAGGGGTGACTCTGTAAGCTATGCCTTTACAGTTGAGCAGGCAGAGCAGTCTCGAAATTCAGGAGATGAGAGTGTATTTCGAATCCTAATAATTAAAAGATCAGAAATAGAAAAAATCTCATCTCTAAGATGGTTCCCTGAAATAACCTTGGAAAAGGTTTACACCAAAAGCTGTGATATTGTTAAGGAAGAGCTATCAGGAACTAATAGTGTCATTGATGCACTTATTAAGGCTTTGCGTTGCAAGCCTATTCGAAGCATACTTAGCTTTGAAAGGGTATTAGGATATTTAGAGCTATTACTTGAGACCGAAGATAAAAGTCTCCCTTCTGCAATTAAGGATAACTACTACAAACTTGGTCTGTGTGCGGATAAAAGCCTTGACAGTAAAAAACCTACCAAGGATGATTTTGTTGCCAGGATTCGTCACAATCACATAATTATAGAAAAAATCAGTAATCTCGAGCAAACTGAGCGGCAAAGTATTACTAATTATTATTCTAAAGACAATGTTAATAAAGAGATGCCTCGGTTAATTTTAAACTACTATAAATCGAGGAATATTGAACTGCTCAAATTGATGGATCTCGATGATGTAGAGAAATGTCTTAAAGCAGCAAAAAAGTCAGATCCCAAGCCCACTCCAGCCAAAGCTAAGGACTCAAAAGTGAAGCCTACAGCATTGGCCGCACAGCTTATGTTTGACGACAATAGCGAACAGATTAACGACGTGTTGACAAATATAGCAAGTGAATTGGACAAGGATGAGGTTAGAAAAAAAGCAGAAAAGGTTGATATTGATGTAAATGATGTAAAGCTTCAAATACACACTGAGCCTATTACTGAGGTAATTGCCACCGAATTATCAACTGAGAATGATTTTGGCGGTATAATTCGTGCTGAGGTACAGGCTCCCGGAGAGGCTATTCGTGATCTTGGTAAATATCCTCCTGAGCTATTTAAAAAGGAATACCTAGATATCGTTTGGAGTAATCTTGCAAAAATTGCAACCTTGTTAACGGATGGAGAAGCCATTTCGGAAAGCTTAAAGTGCTTCCTTTCTGCAAGAGAAAAGCTTATCCCATATAGAAAACGCTTACAGGATTCACCAATGCTTCAGGTTTTAGCAAAATACTCACTATTTGGAGATTATTTAAAGGCATACGAAAAACTTCTCAACTCAATCAACGATGATTTCCCGAGAATTTGGGGAATATCTGCTTCTAAAGCCAAGGAAATCATTAATACAGTTATGTCCTTAGATTATGTATTTATTGTTGGAGAAGCAAAACTACACGCTATTCCTACGCCGCTTCATCCCTTATATCTGTGGAAATATGTTGAGCTTGCAAAGGAGATTCTTTCAAGTAAAGGAGTAAATGGTACCGAGGAATGTCATCTTTCAGAGGATGACAAAGCGTTTATTATTCGTAAGGCTGACGATATTCCGGATCCTCTGTCTGTTATGCTTATGCCTGTTACTGTGTCGACAAGCGGAGCGGCTTTTTTACCACTTTCCGGAAGAATAGGAATGCTCCCCATTTACTCTAATCAACCACAAATTAATCAAAGCGAAAATGGTGTAGATACCCTAAAGCAACAAATCATTAGATATTTATGCCTCTATCCTCACGCAGGAATGATGCTAAAGCTTGCTTTTATCGATCCTCCGTCTGTAGAGGTAGTTGTAGCTATGCTTAAAGCTCTAAATAATGACAAGGAATTCAACATTAGTGGCATAGAGGTGTCTATATTCAGAACTAAGGAGGTTCCTAACGACTGGGTGGAAATTGAGGATGAATCCTTAAATGATGGTATGCTTGGAAAGGTAAAGGGGAAGCGCAGCTTGAATTTTAAGCTCAAGATTGCAGATCAACGTCGTTCTTATACACAAATTCTGTCTGAGCTTTCCCAGCAGCAGCACCTACTTGTCATTTTTGATCCTAATGAGGTGAAAATTGAAACTGCACAAAATAATAAGCATATTCATCTTCATCCTCTTTGCGTTCCTAAAATATATAAATATGACCCTGTTGATGAAAAGGTTGAAATCAGACCTGCAAGTGAAGGCGGAATCTTTACTGTTTATTCCAGTATAATAGAAAAGTTAAATGAACAGCCCTCTACCTTTAGTCACACTGGCACATATTTTCATACTCCGCTTAAGCGTGAAACCTATGATAACTTCCTCGAAAAGGCAGATTGGCTTGTTATTTTAGATCAAAGCCTTAAAAGTTGGGACATTTCTCTGCGAGCAGCTAGCGAAAAGCTATTTTATCGAGAAAATAGCTATCGTTCAATAGGCATCTACTCAAATAATTGTAGAAAGTTTATTGTAGGCTATGATCTGCTTGTTAAAAAGCTTGGTAATTTCATTCCTAAACAGGAAGGACTTAAAAGCATCATAGAAGCTATACGTGAAATCAATGATGACGGCCTTTTAAGCATTGTATCTCATACCTCGACAAAAATTTTTGATTCCAATCACGGTAAAGGTAGTCTTGGCACGGCTATTGCTGCAATTATATACAAAAAGAAGCATCCAGACGCTCTCATCGTTGGTTTGGATACGCAATTGGCACAGGAATGGCTGTCTGATAGAGAGGATGGAAGATTACCGGATTTAATTGGAATAAGATTAGATGACAGCGGAGAAGCAATAATAGATATTATAGAGGTGAAAACCTATAGAGACAGCCTCAATTCCTTCGTAATCAATGATAATAAGATTTCAGGCCACGCTGTCGAGCAAGCCGCTGTTCTCGAAGGCCTTGTAAAAGAAATGTTTGGTTCAACCGAAAAAATCACTACTGTTTCAAGAAGAGAAATACTTCGTGAGCAAGTTTTTGAGGGACTTTTCCAAGCAGAGTTTGATCCTAAGGAAAAGCTTAGCTATAGCGAGCATTTGAACGAGCTATTTGCAGGGCAATATAAGCTTGTAGTGAATAAAAACATAGCTTTTATTGATTTTGAAAATGCGACTAGTAGTACCGACTCTTATAAGGGAACAGATTCATATGCGAATGATAAATTCCTTTTAACTGTTATTGGCAGTAAAGAGATTCAAGCTATTTTGTCAAGTGTTGAGTTTGACGATTCAGTTGAAGCCTTAACCTCGCAAAAAGCCGTTATGCCGAAGGTTTCGACCTCTGAGGAAGCAGCATCTACTCAATCCAACGCCTTTAATGACAACAAACAGAACACCATAAAAGAAGTAAGCGGAGGGAAAAAAGTAGTATCAATAGAATGCGACAAAATGGAGATTGATTTAAAGCCTCTTGAGGAAAAATGCGCAAAAATTAATAAGGTTTTCCGTGATTATAGCATCAACGCTTATCCTGTGACTGTTGAAAATGTCCAAGAGGCTGCACGCTTTACAAGATTTTCAGTGGAGCTTAAATCCGGTGAGTCAATTAGGAGCATAGAAAAATATAAGGCGGATATTGGCAGACAGCTTGAAGCAAATGGTGAAATTCTAATCAACCATATTAAAGGAACAAAATATATCTCTGTTGATGTTCCTTTTGTCGGAGCAAGTAATGCTATACGCCTTACAGACCATCTTTCACTTTTAGATGAGCGAAAAGGTCGTCTTGATGTTATAGCAGGGCAGCTTGCAGATGGTAGTTTTGATATAATTGATGTTGCTAGTGCGCCTCATATGCTCATTGCGGGCACAACGGGTTCTGGTAAAACGATTTTTCTACACACTATGCTGGTGAGCCTCTTGTATCAGTATTCAGCTGATGAACTTGAGCTTCTTATTATTGATCCTAAGCAAACCGATTTTATCTTCTTCGAGGGAATTCCGCACTTATATGGTGGTAAGGTTGTTATTGATGCAGAGGAAGCTCTAGAGAGGCTCCAAGAAATCAACACAAAAGATAAGGAAGAGCGTACCTCTGCCCTGCGGTCCTGTAGAAGCAAGGATATTGAATCGTATAATGCCAAAAACCCCAGCAATAAAATGAAACGACTTGTTGTAGTTATTGATGAGTACTCTGATTTAATTCAAGCAGCAGAAATGAACGGAACACGTAAGGAATTTGAAAAAAATCTCCTTATGCTTTTACAAAGAGTTCGTAATTTGGGAATTCATTTAATTATTGCCACTCAACGTCCTTCTGCTCAAATCGTTACTGGAGCACTAAAGGCTGTAATTCCTTTCAGAGTATCCTTTAGATTGCCTTCACACACAGATTCTCAAACCATCCTAGATATGTCAGGTGCTGAAAATCTACTTGGCAAGGGCGATATGCTTATGGTTACAGAAAGTGATACTAAGCGTATGCAGGGCTTGTATATTTCAGAGGACGAGCTTGAGGAATTTCTTAATAAGCTATAAAAGAGGTAAGACATATGCAGACAGCATCAAATCCAAGGTTTATAATAGGAACTTTCAAAAAAGAATTAAAAAATCGATTTCTGTGTGAAGTTCAAATTGAAGGAGCGGATGTTGTCTGCTATGTCCCTTCCTCGTGTCATTTAAGCAATTTCCTTCAGCTTGAAGGTAAAAAGGTTTTACTTATTCCGACGCAAACCCCCAATTCCAGAACACCCTATGCACTATTTGCAGTTCCGTATAAAAGAAACTACATAGTATTAAATACCTCTATGGCAAACAGAGCCATAGAAAGCTCAATTCAAGGAAAACGCTTCTCTTATTTAGGGAAGCGTATAGATGGTATCAAAGAATATACAATTGATGGTTATAAGGCGGATTTATATCTCCCGTCAACTAAAACTATTCTTGAGATAAAAAGTGTAATTTCCGTTACTAGTTACGCAAAATTTCCTACGGTTTATTCTGAAAGGACCTTAAAGCAGCTTGCTTCTATTTTGGAGCTTTTGAAAAAAGGCTACAGGGTTTGCTTTGCGATTGTATCTCTTCATCCATATATAAAAACTGTATATATTGATACCTGTACCAAGTTCTATAATGAATTAGTAAAGTGTATGGATGCTGGCTTGATTATAAAAGCCTATACCGGTAGACTTCAAGAAAGCGGATTTATTATTGACAAAGAAATACCCATAAAATATTAGCAGGACTGTTTTTGACAGCCCTGCTAATATTTTATATATAGATTAATTCTTTCCCAGTATATTCTATAACTTGGGAACGAATATTATTCATCTTCCGCACCCACTCTGTTGGAATCTCTGCTTTAAGCTGTTCGGACATGCCCTTACGCTCGGCGTACTTTATGACCAGCCGAAGTTAGAAGAATTGTTCCCCGTTCTCTACATCAGTAAGATGGGAGCGGAGCTTGCCGGAAGTGAGTAGATTATAGTACAAGATTTTATGGTGCTGCTTGAGATATTGTCTGCAGCATTGCGCCCGCACGCACCGGTAGGTTCAAACATTGTTTTCGCCATAATAGAAAACCTCCTTTGATACGTTTACTGTACCAAAGGAGGCTTTCTGTTTATGAATTCCAAATTCATAATCTATCTATCAACAATATCTTTGTAGGCCACCAGCGTCACATTCCCCATCTCACTTGCTCGGTCGGTGCAGCCTTTGGTAAAGCCGATTTTGGCAAAGAGGTAGTAGTGGACATTCTTGTAGGGGAACAGCTCACTGCGCTTTATGAGGGTTTCCAAAACGCCGAGATCGACCTTCTCATTCGTCCATTTGCACTCCCCGAAAAGGGCGGTGTTTTTATCCTGTTCGGCAAGAATATCAATTTCAGTCTGACGCTTTTCCTTGGGATCGTTGCCCCACCAGCGACCGAGAGAGGAAAACTCCACCGGACATTCACCATTCAGCAACAGCTTCCAGAGATATTGCTTGCAGATTTCTTCAAACACCTTGCCCATATAATCAGACAGATACGGCTCGATGCGCTTGTAGGCCAAGTCGGCAGCGCCACGGGCGATGATTGAATTGTTTTCCGGCACAAACCGATACCAGAAGCGGAACATATTGTCCGCAATCGAATAGACCGCTTTTCGGGACGCCTTTTCCTCATAGGGTGTCTCTTTTTCGATAATGCCGATGGAAATCAGGTTTTTCACATAGGCGGAGCAAATGTTGGTGCTTTCCCCGACCTTTCCGGAAATCTCCGACATACGGGAAGCGCCGGTGGCAATCGCCGTGATGATGGCATTGTAGAGCGCCGGTTCCCGCACCTCCTGCTTGAGCAGGTTTTCCGGCTCTTCAAACAGGGCGGAGTTGGGATTCAGAAATGTGTTTTTGATATTGTCCTCAATGCTCAGCTTATCGCTCATCTGAAGCAGATACTGCGGCGTGCCGCCGACAATGCCGTACACATAGGCTTTCTCTTCATCGGTGAAATTTTTGAAATACCGGCAAGTCTCCTCGAAATCAAAGGGGAGAATTTTCATCTGCGCCGTCCGCCTGCCGTAAAGCGGCGCTTTGTAGGCAAGGACGTGGTCTTCCATATAGGACATGGACGATCCGCAGAGGATCAGCATCAGCTTGGAAGTGTCCTTGTATTGGTCAATCAAAAGCTGGATGGTGGAAGCGAGGCTTTTTGAAGAGCGGGCAACATAGGGGTATTCGTCAATGGCAAGAATAACCCGTTCTTTTTCGGACAGCTTGAACACATATTCCAAGGCCGCCTGAAAGGACAGAAAAGAGGTTTCAGCCTCCATGCCGGTGCTAAAGCTCAGAATGCTCTTGCTGAAATTTTCGAGGTTCTGCTTGGCGTTGCTCTCGACGCCCATAAAATAGATGGCGTTTTTATCGTCAATAAACTGGCTGATCAGCGCCGTTTTGCCGACACGGCGGCGACCATAGATTACAACAAATTCAAACTTATTCGATTCGTACAGCTTATTCAGCGCCGCAAGTTCACGCTCTCTGCCGATAAACATGGATTACATCCTCCCATCTGCCGATAGATTCTCTGCGTATAGTATACCACAAAATCAAAATTAGTCAAGTATGATTCGGTAAATCACACTTGACTAATTTCTTTCTCGCTTTTTCTGTTGTTACGCAAAAATCAAGTCGGCACAAACGGTTTCTGCCACCCGATTGCGGATATTGTTCATTTTCTGCACCCACTCCGTTGGATTCTCCACTTTCAGCTGTTCGGTTACGCCCTCACGCTCGGCGTATTCTTTGACTAGCCGAAGAAAAAGAGATTGTGCTTCTTCCTCAACATCTGCAAGGTGTGATTGAAGCTTGCCGGAAGTGAGCAGATTGTAGTACAGGATTTTGTGGTGCTGCTTCAGGTACTGCCTGCGGCGATGCGCCCACACGCCGACGGGGCGTTCTTCTTCGGGTGGTAAGGTCAGACTGGGCAGACAATAGTCGCCCTGCATGGTGTATGTGCCGCCCGTTTGTTCAAATATTGTTTTAGCCATAATAGATAACCTCCTTTGATACCATCATTGTACCAAAGGAGATTTCTGTTTGCGAATGTATGATTTTCAAAATGGCAGTTTAGCCCTCCAAGATACCTGCCCGTTCTTCGATCAGGCTTGCAAGGCGTTCCTGCAAAGACTCCGGCAACAGGGAGTTTTGGCACATGGCGAGGAACTTCTCTTTTTTCGTCATAAGCATGGCAATCATTTTCTCGGCAGAGCCTCGTGTCATGCCGCATTTCTCTGCAAATACCAGAAAATCCTTCCTACGGATATGTGTCTTTTTGCCGTTCATGGCAAGGGCGAACTGCTCCTTGTCCTCCGGCATGATAACATTGACCGGAAGCAGGTCGTATGCGGGAGAAAGCACGTATTTCCCGCCTCCTTCTTCGGTTTCAATGAGGGAGAAGTTCTTCAGGTGCATATCCGAATTGCCCACAAGAAACGAAAACACTAAGCGCAGATAGAGCTCGGTTATATCGAGTCCTTTGCGGGAGGAATACCGCTCGATGATTTTTGCACAGCGCTCATAAGAGCCCTTATACTTATCCTGCGTCAGGCGCAGATCAAGCTGACAGAAATCCTCCATCGCCAGCATCTGCATACAGTTTTTCGTAAATATGCGGTCTACTCTTTTTGTGATGTATGCCAGACTGTCTTTTTCCATGATGAGCGCATGAGGTACGGTAGAAATCCCTGCGGTGTCTGCCATGCACATAACAAGGTGTTCAGCCTGCGGCAGCGCTTCAAATTCCGGAACCTGCGGCTTCAGAATATAACCCGTAGGATAATTCACCAGCGTGAGCCGTGGCGTGCCACTTTCGGAAAACAGATGCAAGGACAATTTTTTCTGAACGCCGGGAACGGTATAGCCTTTGTTGGTGCTTTCGGCGGCAAGGGTTTCAAATGCGGCTTCATCAATGGCAATTTCGGGAAGCTCGGCTGTGCCGAAAAACCGCTTGATACAGCTTTTGTGCCAGCCGGAATTCGTGTTTTCGGTGCGAAGCGGTTTCCCGCAGCATAAACAATTCATATGCGTTCCTCCCTGATACTGACATTGCCGATTCCGTCCTTGCAAGCCACCAGCAGTAATCCGAACCTGTCTTTGACGTCTATTTTCCAGTTCCGGCTCACAACGCCGAGCAGCCACCCTTCGGGGATCAGTCCGTCAAAGAACGGGAACAGCGTTTTGGATGTATATGTTTTTTCAGAAAGCGGCAAAGTAAGGGATACGGGGCTTGCATCCTTCCGGCTTAAATACTGCTCGTCATAGGAGAAGGAATACCCTTCGTCCGTTTCGCAAAGCAATCCAGCAAAAACGTTTCGGATATAAACATAGGCTGTTCGGAATGCGTCCATTATTTATCATCCTTTCTGCCGGGGACGGCTTCCATATCGAACATGGCAAGAGCGGCATTGACCTTGTCCATCCGAACCGTTTCTTTTCCCTGCTCCAGTTCTCGGATAAAGCGAAGCCCCAGCCCGCTGCGGGCGGCAAACTCCTCCTGCGTCAATCCGGCGGCTTTTCGGTTTTCTTTGATAAACTCGGCAATTTTATTCATGGTGCTTCGTCTCCTCAATATGAATCTGCATTTATTTTACACCCTAACGGGTATAAAGTCAAGCTGCCATCAACAATATTATACCCGATAAGGTGTAAATTTATGCGCTTACAGGCCAAATACACCCTATCAGGTGTAAAATAAGCCTCAAACGGCACGTTCTGCTGGAAGGAGGCTCATTTTAGTTTAATCTTTCAGATAGCTTTCAAACGGTGCATCATCGCTGCAAAAGGTATCAAAAATCATTTTTGCGCCGAGGCGGAAGCCGACGAGGAAAGAATCGAGGCTGGTTTCGCCCATCAGTTCCCCGTAAGCATTGCAGAAATCGAGGAACAGCGCCTCGTCCTCGTCGCTCAAGCGCTCGGTCAGCTTTTCTTCCAGCTCGTTTATATCTTTTGAAACCTTAAGAGTATGACTGCCCTTTCGGTATCCTCTGGCCTGCGGATCAATATTTCCGTAGTACAGCTCTTCTAAAAAATTTGTCATTACTCAGCACCTCCTTCGCTGTCTGCCGTGTGCAGGTCACGGATTTTTCGCCAGCTTGAAAAGCCTTGCAGGGTGCGGATGTGCCACGGTGATTTGCGGGTGATGGTGCGAAAGTAGGTAGAGCAGAAGAACTCCACCAAATAAACCTTCGGAATGTGGTTGACATTGTTTTTCCGAAAAGACTTGATGTGTCCCTGATTGCACCAGTTGTTAATTGATGTTTTTCCGTAGCCGGTGATTTTTGAAACCGTCTGCGTAGTCAGCACATCGGGATAGCCGGAGAGCAGCTCGGTATAATACAGATGCAAATGCTCCCGCACGATTGGGGGAACCTGTTCCTCCATCTGAACAGTGTAATCGCCCTTGTACCAGCCCGCCGGGGCGGAGTAGCTTTCGGGGAACACCTTGCGGTTTTCCAGATAGGCAATCACATCCTCCTTTTTGATTTTGTAGCAGCGTGTTTTCCTGCCCGTGTACTCGCAGGGGATTTTCCCACTTTGGAGGAGGTACAGAGCGGTGGATTTGCTGATATGGCAAATGCGATACAGCTGATCCTTCGTGATTACATCGGGGACGGCGTCCCAGTTGATTGCGTTTTCTTTCATGACAATACACCTCATATCTTGATAAACTTTGTCGGCATTCGAACTGTTCGTGTATTGCCTTTTCATTTTTGTTCTTTCCGTTCTTTCCGCAGTTCTTTCCAAAAGCGGAAAAATCGTGGATTGGAACCGATGGGCGATTCCTCCGTATTTTCGGGCGATTTCTTCAAAAAGCCCAGATTTCATGCGGGTTTGCTGGCGTACAAGGCCGGCTGAAACTGACAGGAGAAACCATGTAAGTAACAGACGGCGATAAAACTCGAAATCAGTTAGGGAGCAATCCCCCGCGAGTTCGAATCTCGCCGTCTCCGCCATAAAAAAGCAGGTGCACTCTTGTGTGCCTGCTTTTTATATAATGCGAGATTCGAAAAGGGCAATGCGCAGCATAGAAACAGTCCGGGGGGACTGTTTCGGTGCCCGGGTGCGTGCCGCCGAGCGCAGAAGCGAGGCGGGCGAATCTCGCCGTCTCCGCCAGCGTCGTCACGGACTATGTATCGTTCGTGACGACTTTTTGCAAGGGTTCGGATGCCGCCGAAATGCCGAAAACATCTTTTTCATGTGGTTTACACAAACAAAGCCTGTGTCACTTTTGTGATACAGGCTTTTTTCATTTGAGAGATTCGGATGGACAATGCGCTGCGGTGTGTTACACGATTAAATGAAATCGGAGTTTTAATAACAACTTCTTTAGAATGTTCAGCCCTTAAACAGCGGATATCACGAATGAAACAGTGGTATCTGCTGTTTTATTTTTAGCAAGTTAATCAGCCGCCATATTCTGATATTATTTGTTTGTATCTCTATTTATTAATTATTTTTTGATAAATAATTCAATATTTTTAATATAAATTCACCAAAAAAAGAAATTATTTAATGTGGGCAGGAGAAAGGAAAGGGAGAAAATTATGACCAGACAAAACTTCTTAGACCACATTAAAAAAACTTACTTAACGGATGAAAGGATCGGTGATGTTTTAAATGAACTCGAACACAGCGATGCAGACGGCGATTTCATTTTTGAAAACGAACTGCTTGTGATCGGCAAATATTTTTACAGCCTGGATCTGAAAAAGCCGAACGGAATATCGGAAAAACTCGATTTCTGCATTTACGGCGCCGGCATAAAGTGTAATGTTACAGCGTTTGATTACGAACTGGAAACATACGAAAATTTTGAATACGTAATCATAAAATAACAAAAACCGTAAAAAAATAATTCTAAAATACTCTCCTGCCACACGGGCGCGTTTTTGCGCCCGTTTTCTTATATATAATTTCACTTATTCATTTTGTATAAAGAAGATACTTCGTCACAATAATCGAAAAAATAAAAAAGGAGCGATGCAGGCATCGCTCCCTAAAAATTGCTGTTGTTTAAGCGTTTCAACAGACTTATTTTATGAACATCAATCCTTTTCCGCGGTGCTGACTATGGAGTAATAAGAACGCGAAGTGATGCGGTAAACGATGACATAGAGCAGCGCGAACACAAGGAAACAAACAGCCGTTATACCCATCAGCAGACCCGAATTCGTGAACCCGAGCAGCGTTATCGTTTTGTTGATAAGCGGGAAGTTGAACGCAAGGTGTATGCCTGCCACGATCAGCGGCGCGAAAAACACGGTGAGCACCTGAGAGTTGACGCTCTTTTTGATCTCGCTCTGGGTCATACCAACCTTTTGCATGATCTCAAACCTTGCGCGGTCCTCATATCCCTCCGATATCTGCTTGTAGTACATAATCAGCACTGCCGCAAAGATAAACACGATCCCGAGCAGTATGCCGAGGAAGAACAGTCCGCCGTATAAACCGAGGAACAATGTTCTGCTGCCTGCAATGCCGTCCGTTGTAACAGAATCTATTCCGGGACCTGAAACAGAGGATGAAACACTGTCATGTATTTCATTTAAAATTGTAAGCTGCACCAAATCGTCACAATCCAGATCAAACCCGGTTATATAGTGCTTTGAGAGAACGGGGTTGCCGTTCGGCTCCGTAATGCCCTCAAACTGCGCAATGAATGCATCGTAGTTCGGCACGAAAACATAAACGCTTGAGTTCGCCATAGACATATCAACACCGTAGCCGATATAGTCCTCAACATATTTTTTGATTTTAAGATCGCCGGTGCCGTTGATATTGATCGTGCTTTCATCATAATCCGAAAGCTTGGTTTTATAAACAAGCACCTCGTTTTCGCCAAGCGTTTCATTCTGCCCCATAAGGCTGTTGTAATCTTCTATCGGAACGAAAAGCACATTATACGCAGTGCTTGTATAATATCCGTTTGTTATGATTGAAAAATCATTTCCGTTCTGATTTGCCGCAACATCTGCAATGCGGTAGCTCATCTTATTCTGTGCCGTTTGGGAATATTTTCCGAGAACCGCTTCTGTTTTGGCGTCTATAGAAAGAACCAATTCGTCATTGACTGCGGCAAAATCGTTGACCTCAACATCTACAGAAATATCGCGGGGATATCTGGTGCGCAGGCTGTCCTCCATACTTGTATAAAGGCAGACTGTGCAGGAGACCATGACAAGCACCATTGTGCTCAGAATGCATATGGAGGCAAGACCGGCGCCGTTGCGTTTCATTCTGTAGACCATGCCTGAAACGGAGACGAAATGATTTGTTTTGTAATAATAGCGCTTGTTTTTCTGCAGCGCCTTGCAGAGCGCCACCGAGCCGGAGATAAACAGCATATAGGTTGCAACAATAACCATTGTAACGGCAACGAAATACAGGAATATCGCAGCCATCGGGTTGTCAACGGTTACAGCTATCGCATACGCGGCGGCAAGAATGACCGCGCCCAAAACGGCAAGCACCCAGTTTGCCTTGGGCGGTTTTTCGCCGATGTTTTCGCTTTTTAAAAGCTCCACAGGCTTTGAAATATGGATCTGGCGCAGGCTGTTTATCAGGATCAGCACAAAGATCGCAAGAAACCACATCGCCGTGTTGCCGATCGATTCAAAATTGACTCTGAGGTCAAAATTCGTGCCTTCCATCAGGATGTTGATCATAATAAGCTCGGCGAATTTTGAAAACAGGATCCCGAATCCCAGCCCGCACGCAAGGGATATTGCGTAAACGATGATGCTTTCCCATATCAGCACGCGCGAAAGGTTGTATTTATTCATACCCAGTATGTTATAAAGACCGAATTCCTTTTTGCGCCTGCGGATTAAAAACGAATTTGTGTAAAAAAGGATCAGCAGTGAAAAAATGCCGATAACAATACTGCCGAGATAAAGGATCCCCTGAATCTCACTGCCGCCGCTTATATTCTGAACGGAGTCCTCCTTTGAGAGGAACGAAACGATATAGAACATCGCCGTCATGCACACGCAGGTCAGAATATAGGGGATATAGAGCTTTTTGTTTTTTCTTATGCCGTCCCACGCGAGACGCAGATAAAACGCTCGTTTCATACAGCCTCACCGCCTGTTGCAAGCATTGTGAGCGTATCGGAGATCTTCTGATACATCTGCTCATCCGTGCAGCCGCCGCGGTAGATCTGGTGGAACACCTCGCCGTCCTTGATAAACAGAACGCGCCCGGCGTGGCTTGCCGCTTTCACGGAGTGCGTGACCATAACGATCGTGTGCCCTGCCGAATTGATATCCTCAAAAAGGCGCAGCAGTTCATCGGTTGCCTTGGAATCGAGCGCGCCCGTCGGCTCATCCGCCAGAATGATCTTGGGATTTGTGATGATCGCCCTTGCGACCGCCGCTCTTTGCTTCTGACCGCCCGAGATCTCATACGGATATTTCTTCAGTATATCCGTAATGCCGAGCTGAGCCGCTATCGGCTGCAAAAGGCGGTTCATTTCCTCATATCTTTTACCGGCAAGCACGAGCGGCAGATAAATGTTGTCCTCAACAGAGAATGTATCCAGCAGGCTGAAATCCTGAAATACAAATCCAATGTTCTCGCGCCTGAATGCGGCGATATTTTTTTCTTTTATGGAGGAAATATCCTCGCCGGCAAGCATGACCGTGCCGGAGGTGGGTTTGTCAAGCGCCGCAAGAATGTTGAGCAGAGTGGTTTTTCCCGAGCCTGATTCACCCATAACGGCAACATACTCGCCCTGCTCCACGCTGAAAGAAACATTGCGCAGCGCCGTTACCTGATTTCCGCCGAAGCGGGTCTGATAGATTTTCTTAACTGAGTTTACCTGTAATATACTCATGTGTTCATTTCTCCTTTCCTGCCTCTCATTATAGCAGGAAAGGGAAACGCAAGACATCGATTGTGCTTACATTTCCCCCTGTATTTCTTACGGTTTTGTAAGGAGCTTATTCCGTTTCAATTTTTCTGCTGTTCAGGTCAATATATACTGCTGTGCCGCCCTCTCTGCCGGATTCCGCCCATATCCTGTGGTTTAGGTTGCGGCAGATGCGCCTGCAAAGGTAAAGACCCAGCCCGCTTGCTTTCTTGTCCGTTCTGCCGTTGAATCCCGTGTAGCCTCTCTCAAAAATACGCGGCAAGTCCTCAGGCGCTATGCCGATGCCGTTATCCTTTATGCAGAGTATACCCTGCTGAACCGAAACGCTGATCACGCCGCCCGGCGGCGTGTATTTCACGGAATTTGAAAGAACCTGCTCGATCACGAAAAGCAGCCATTTTTCATCCGTAAGCGCGGTGAATTCCGGCGGCTCGTAATCCAAACTCAGCTTTTTTGAAATAAACTGCCCCGAAAATCTGCGGAACGCCTGCGTCAATATCTTATCCAGATCGTATTTCTGTATTACATAATCGGTTGCGTCCGAATCAAGCCGCAGATAACACAGCACCATTTCCACATACTGTTCTATTCTGAAAAGATCGTCGCTGATCCTGCGCGCGAGCGGCGAATCCTCGTTTTGCAGCGTTAAACGCATAGATGCAATGGGCGTTTTGATCTGGTGCGCCCACACGGTGTAATAATCCACCATATCGGCAAATTTCGCGTTCTGGCGGTCTTCGGCAAGGCGCGCTTCCTCTTTCAGGTGCAAAATGATCTCCTGATAATCCGTATCATCCTGCGTTACTCTGTTCGGCAAAGTTTCGATCAGCTCCGCGGAGAGCTTGGCGATCTCGCAGAGCATTTCGTGCTTTCTTTTTGCCTTTTTAAAATCGACCGCGCCTGCCAGAATACCGAGGCACAGGCACACAAGCGCAGGGTATACCACTGCGCCCGTCGGCAGATCATAAAGCGCAAACGCAAACAGAAACACCAGAAAAAACACGATAAACGCTATAATCTGTGCGCGCCGCTTTTTCAGATAGTTTAAAAAGAAATGCATGGTGTTCTCCTACTCAACGATATAGCCCACGCCGAATTTTGTTTTCACAAAAGCCTCAAGCCCTGCGGCGTCCAGCTTTTTGCGCAGGCGGTTTACATTAACTGTCAGCGTGTTGTCGTCAATAAAGCTGTCCGTTTCCCAAAGGCTCTGCATCAGCTTTTCACGGCTTACCACATTGCCCTTGTTTTTCATAAGCACAAGCAAGATCCTGTATTCGTTTTTGCTCAGTTCTATTCTTTCATTATTATAAGTTAAAGTATTATCGCCCGTGTTGAGCAGCGCGCCCCTGTGCTCCAGCACGGGAGCGGCAGGCGCGAAATCATAGGTGCGGCGCAGCATCGCCTGTATCTTCGCGATGAGCACGCTTTGGTCAAACGGCTTGGCGATGAAATCATCAGCGCCCATATTCATTGCCATAACGATATTCATATTGTCTGAGGCGGAGGAGATAAAGATGATCGGCACGCTGGACACGGCTCTGATCTTCTCGCACCAGTAATAGCCGTTATAAAACGGCAGGGAGATATCAAGCAGCACCAGATGCGGCTCATAGGCGGAAAATTCCGCCGTTACATTGCGGAAATCGCTGACGCATTTCGCCTCCAGCCCCCAAGCCTTTGCCTGCTCTGAAACAGCGCTCGCAATGCCGAAATCGTCCTCAACAATCAGAATCTTATACATACTTTCACCTGCTTTAACAGAACAATTTTAACAGAAACGATACCGCTTTTCAAGACGGGCAGTTACTGCTTTAAAATTTCCCATCCGCTTTCTGCTCGGCGTAAAAATGCTTCAGCAGCCACTTCGCCACGCCGTCATCATCATTCGAGCCGATCACACCCGTGGCAGCGGCTTTCAGCGCAGGCACGGCATTTTCAACGGCATAGCAGGCATCCGCGGCGGCAAACAGGTCCGCATCGTTCTCACTGTCTCCGAACGCAACAAGCCTGTCACAGCCGAGCAGCTCTTTGAGCCGCAGCGCGGCGTTTGCTTTCGTTGCGCCGGACGGCATAATCTCAAGCCACTGACCGCCCGTGTAAAAATCGCGCTGATAAAGGCATCTGTATTCCGAGCGGAATTTTTGATAAACGGGATAAAGCTTTTCCGCCGAATCTATGCAGGTGAGATAAAACACTTCGCCGCGGTAAAGCTGTTCTTCGCTGCGCACAGGGTTGTCACGGCTGTCACCCGCACGGCTTTTTATAAAATCCCGAGCGCCCTGCGTGCACTTTTCATATAGATAAGAAAACCGTTCCGCGCCTTCAATATACGAATAAACGATGGGATAAATATCGTTTGCCAGCAGCTCGGCTATGATTTCCGCCGCGCCGCCGTTAAAATAATTTGAAAGAAGTATCCTGCCGCTTTTGTTTTCCCTTATAAAAGCACCGTTGTAAACGATAAGCGGCAGTTCCACTGCGCCAAGCGGAGCCGTCACCTTTTTTGCGGTGTTGTAAGACCTTGCCGTTGCGTAAGAAAACAGCATGCCCTGTTCGGCAAGGCGCTCGATTGCGCGGCAGGTAAAAGCCGAAAGGGTTTCATCGCTTTTCAGCAAGGTTCCGTCCAGATCGGATAGATAAAGCGTTTTCATCAAGCCGCCCCCCGTTTCTGTCTTGTTTGATATATTCATACTATATAGGTTATCTGTAATTGTCAACAATAAATTCACGCAGATGTTTTTTCAATTTTATATTGAAAAATACGGCAATTAATGATAATATAATATACAATAAATTGTTGAAAGCCTTATATTCACAAATAAATATACATTTTTTAAATATTTTTAAATTTTTTTGAAAAATATTTAAGTTTTTCTCGAGAAAAGAGAATATATATAGTGACGAAGAAATTAAATGGATTTATTTTTTCGCATTATAATGCTGCTTGGTTCGTTTAAATAACACGGGCAGGCGGAAAAGGAAGATGAATGTGAAGGTTTTCGAAGAGGCATGCCGCCTTTCCTGCCTGGAATGGGCAGCGACCCTGCCGGACGCACCTGAATACACGTTAAGCAAACAGGCAAAAACACGCCTTGAAATGATCGTCAGCCATATGGAAGGCGGCAGATACCGCCGCGTATCCAAGCGCGCGGCAAGAATCATCGCCGTTGCGGCAATCGTTTCCGCTTTGCTGATCGCAACAACGGCGTTTGCCGTTATGAGCCAAAGCGATTTCGATATTTTGCGCCGCTCGGATATGTCTGAATACGCTGTTGCAGATGCAAACGGACAGGCACTAAACAGCGACTTGAAAGTTTCCTATGTTGTGGACGGGTTTACGTTGAGTGAAACGAATTATGATGATAACTCTATTTTAATTAATTATGTTTACTCCAACCAAAACGGAAATTTATATTCTGTTAGAAAAATTCCTGATAGCTATTCAGCGGCATTTGATAACGATGAATACGAGGCGCGTATTGTTACCAGAAACGATATTGATTACACATATTACAGAAGTGCTGATGATGTAAATGGAATTATTTGGAATTATAATCATTCCGTGTATTGCGTAAGCGGAGATATTTCTCTTGACGAAGCGTTTAAAGTTGCCGATTCCATTACATATTAATTAATATTTAATGAGAGGAGATGAAAATGTGGCAAAATCTATCAAGACAAAAACAGTTACGGCTTTAACCTGTATTTTAATGGTATTTTCTCTTCTGATACCCACATTATCGGTTTCCGCCGCTGAAGAAAGCGAGATTCAGCCTATGGCTGCTGTAATAGACAGCTACACCTATGGCATTAGTATCAGCGGAATTAAAGCAACTTGTAGCGCAACTTTACAGTCCAGCTATGCAGCAAACCTCAGAATAACCATGGAACTGCAAAAAGAAACTTCAAGCGGTTATGAAAATGTAGAAACTTGGACAAGCAGTAAATACGGTTCATTTTTGTCAGTGTCAGAAAGCAAAACTATTAATGTTTTTTCTGATTACCGTTTAAAAGTAACTGTTACAGCAAATACAGAAACGAAAGTTTCATATGATTATCCGTAATAAAACAACAAAGCAGACCGCCCGGGCAAATGTCCGGGCGGTTGTTTTTTACTCTGCGCATAAACGCACATTCACGTAGGGACGGATGTTTTCGCCCCTCATTTTTCGATCACGATCTCTGTTAGATCATCCAATGTGGTTTTATATAATTCTTTGAGTTTGATTAGTATGTGAACCGGAATTTCCGTTTCACCTGTTTCATATCTTCTGTATTGCGTTACATATAAACCTAACTGTTCTGCTATTTCTTCTTGCGTATATTCGTGATCTTCTCTGTAATCGCGCACTCTTTGATATATATATTTCATTTAATCACCCGAAAAAAATATATCACAATAACACAATTTTGTGTTGACAATAACACGATATTGTGTTATTATTGAGCCACAGAAACCGTTTTTAATAATCACCGCCCAGAAAAAAATAAAAAATTTTTATTAGGCTTTCAAGATTCTATCAGCGGCGGCTTTCAGATTTTCGCATTTGGCGAAAAGCAAGCCGTCCGTTTCCTCGTCACCCTGCCAAAGATCGGGCACCATAATGACTTTCATACCGGCAGAATAAGCGGAAAGGATACCGTTTTTTGAGTCCTCAACAGCAAAACACTCGTCGGGATTTACGCCGAGCACCTCGGCGGCTTTAAGATAAATATCCGGCTCGGGCTTGGATTTTTCTATCATATCGCCGCTTATAATGACCTCAAAATAATCCGTTATTCCGGCGCTTTCCAGATTGCGCAGAACACCCTTTTTGCCTGTTGATGAGGCAAGAGCGATCTGAAAGCCGCTGTTTTTCAGCGCATTCAGCGCATCATGCACATACGGCTTTTGCGGCACGCCGTTTTCCGCAAAATAGGTATAGGTGTATTCACGGCAGAGCCGGTGAAAGGCTTCAAGTTCAAAATTTTCTCCGTAATATTCTTTTAAAATGCCGTCCACCGCGGCGGCGTTCATACCAAGCGTTTTATATGCAAGGCCGCTTGCCGGCGCAATGCCCAGCTTTTTGCACGCATAGTCCCACGCCGCGAAACCAACGCTTTCCGTGTCAAACAAAACGCCGTCCATATCAAAAACAACTGCTTTCAAGCCGATCCCTCCCGAAACCATTATAAAACATCTATATACACGGCGCAACAGCAAACACCGCCCTTATGCAACGCATATCAAAAAAACAGCGGACAGTTTTTAGCTGTCCGCTGTTAAAAGGAAGTTCCGCAGGGAGCGATGCCCGCATCACTCCGTTTCCTATGCATATCAGTCAACATTGATTTCTCCGTGCTTTTGCTCATGTTTTTCAACGGCATCTCTAATCAATATAAGAATCTCACTGTTTGCACTGCGACCTTCATAATCCGCAACAACATGCAATTTGTGAAGAAGATTTTCATCTATTCTGATAGACAAACTTTTCATAGCCATATTTTAACCTCAAACACATTTTATTATGTATTTATTTTATATCCATTATGTGTTATAATGAGTTTAATAGATACATAATATATCTAAAATATGTTCACGAGGTGCATTATGGAAATCGCAATTATCGGCTCAAGGAACCTTATGGTAAACAATCTCGAAAACTATCTGCCAACGGGCATTTCCGAAATCGTATCAGGCGGCGCACGCGGAATTGATACCTGTGCAAGAGCTTATGCTGAAAGCCACGGATTGAAATTAACAGAATTTTTACCCGAATATGAAAAAGACGGGCGAGCCGCACCGCTCAAAAGAAATCTGCAAATCATAAGCTACGCCGATGAGGTATATGCCTTTTGGGACGGCAGTTCGCGCGGCACGAAGTTCGTTATAGACCAATGTAAAAAAGCAGACAAAAAGATCCGAATCTTCGTTAAAAAAACTTAAAACCGCAGTTTTCTAAAACAAACCGACCTAAGCTTCCGAGAGTCGAACACAATATGGTTTTAAGCGGCTGATTTCCGCTCAGTCTGCGTTAAAAAGCCTCGGTATACAGTAGTATACCTGCGTTTTTTGCCTTGCCCGTACAAAAATCCGCTCGCTTAAAACTGCATTGCACTGAAAAGCTGGAAGCTTAATTGAATTTTTGCTTTTGAGACCGCCGATGTGCTTACGCACTTCCAGGGCGAAAAAGTGAAAATGCGCTAAGATAACGCTTTTCAGCATATCGGGTTCGATTCTCGGAAGCTTAACCTGCAATATCAGTCCTCTTTAATTTCAATTGCGCCGTTTTCCCGTTCAAACTGAGCAACTCTTTTTTTGAGGTACTGCTCAATTTCTTTATTCGCAGACCTGCCCTCTGCCTCGGCAATATAACGGAATTTTTTGAAAAGCACTCTGTCAACACGCAGCGTGTATCTTAAAAGTTTATCGTCCATTCGTGTACTCCTTACGTCATTTTAACATTATTATGACTAAATTATAGCGAAAATATTGCGTCATAACAGAAATGGTGGTATAATGACGTAAAAATGACGCATTATTTTTTTTTCAGGAGGAACAACATGTATACAATTTCAAGAAGGGATGCGAACGGAAAAATAACCGAAGAGGAATTCAGGTCATTTCCGCATGCGGTAAACATACTGCTGAACTATATCTATTATCCCGTACACGGCGATTACACAATTACATTTTCACGCCGTATAGAACGCAGGGAATGAAAATTTTTCATAAACGAACGAAGCGCCCCGCCTTTCGGCGGGGCGTTTTGTTGTTTTAAGGTTGTTTTAAGCCGGGCGTTCGGCAAAATTACCGGTGTAAAGCTGATAATATTTGCCCTTCTGCTCGATCAGATCATCGTGGTTTCCTCGTTCAATGATCCTGCCGTGCTCAAGCACCATAATGCAGTCCGCATTCTTGACCGTGGAAAGCCTGTGCGCGATTACGAATGTGGTTCTGCCCTTCATAAGCGCGTCCATACCTTTCTGAACAAGCTCCTCTGTTCTTGTATCTATGGAAGAAGTAGCCTCGTCAAGAATGAGCACCGGCGGATCGGCAACTGCCGCTCTTGCGATTGCGAGAAGCTGGCACTGACCCTGTGAAAGGTTGCCGCCGTCGCCGTCTATCATCGTATCATACCCGTCCGGCAGACGTGAGATGAATCCGTGCGCGTTAGCAAGCTTTGCCGCGGCGATACATTCCTCGTCTGTTGCGTCTATCTTGCCATAGCGGATATTATCCATAATCGTGCCTGTAAACAGGTGTGTATCCTGAAGAACTATGCCGAGCGTGCTGCGCAGGGCAGGCTTTTTGATCTTGGTTATATTGATACCGTCATAGCGTATTTTACCATCCTGAATATCATAGAAACGGTTGATCAGGTTCGTGATGGTGGTCTTGCCCGCGCCGGTAGAGCCTACGAAGGCGATCTTCTGACCCGGCTCAGCGTAGAGCTTAATATCGTGGAGCACCATTTTATCGTCTGTATAGCCGAAGTCAACGCCGTCCAGCACGATACCGCCCTCCAGCTTCTGATACGTGATGGTGCCGTCCGCCTTATGCGGATGTTTCCAAGCCCATACGCCTGTTCTGTGATCCGCTTCGGTGAGCGTGCCGTCCTCATTTTCCACAGCGTTCACCATTTCAACATAACCGTTATCCTCTTCGGGCTTTTCATCAAACAGCTCAAAGACACGCTTTGTGCCGGCAACCGCCATAATGATGGAGTTCATCTGCTGGCTGATTTGCGCAATCGGCTGGCTGAAGCTCTTGTTCAGACCCATAAAGGCAACGACCGTGCCCACAGTTGCGCCGGCAATACCAGCTCCGCCGTTTCCGAGCACCATAGCCGCGCCGACAGCGGCACAGAGCACATAGCTTAAATTGCCTATGTTTACATTGACGGGCATCATCATATTTGCATATTTATTCGCCTTATAGGAGCTGAAGCGAAGATCTTCATTAATCTTGTCAAAATCTGCCTTTGCCTGTTCTTCGTGGCAGAATACCTTAACGACCTTCTGACCGTCAAGCATTTCCTCAATGAAACCATCGACCGCGCCGAGAGCTTTCTGCTGTTTATCAAAATATTTGCCCGATCGCTGGGTGAACTTTCTTGTTACCACAAGCATGACGCATGCCATAAGCACGGTGATTGCCGCAAGCACATAGTTCATACGAATCATTGCAACAAGCGAGAAAATCAGAGTTATTAGAGAATTGAATATCTGCGGAATACTCTGGTTGATCAGCTGGCGCATGGTGTCTATATCATTTGTATAAACGCTCATTATATCGCCGTGCGCGTGGGTGTCAAAATACTTGATCGGCAGTTTTTCCATATTTTTGAAAAGGTCTGTACGAAGCGTCTGCATCGTATTCTGCGTAACATTGACCATGATTCTTGAATACGTGAACGACGCGATGATGCCGACAAGATAAATCGCCGCCACTCTTATCAGCGCATTTGCCAGTCCGCTGAAATCATTGGAACCGGAAGTGAGCATAGGCTGAATATAATCATCGACAAGCGACTGGATGAACACCATGCCCTGCATCTGCGCAAACGCGGAAACGATGATGCAGACGATAACGAAAAGCCATGCCACTTTGTTGTTTGCGATCATATATTTCAGAACGCGCGAAAAGGATTTGGCGCCGTTTCTGAGATTGCTTTTATTTTCGTTTTTCATTGTGCGCCCTCCTTTCACTGCTGGTCAAAATCTCCGCCGCCCTGCTGGGACTCGAAGATCTCACTGTAAATCTCGTTTGTTTTCAAAAGGTTTTCATGTGTGTCAAATCCGTTTATGCTGCCCTCGTCCAGAACAATGATCCTGTCTGCGTCCTTAACACTGGAGATACGCTGGGCAATGATGATCTTTGTGGTATCGGGGATCTTGGTGGCGAACGCCTCTCTTATCTTAGCGTCCGTAGCGGTATCGACCGCCGAAGTGGAATCGTCAAGAATAAGGACTTTCGGCTTTTTGAGCAGCGCTCTGGCAATACAGAGCCTTTGCTTCTGACCGCCGGAAACATTCGTGCCGCCGCGCTCGATATGCGTGTTATACTTATCCGGCATACGCTCGATAAACTCGTCTGCGCAGGCAGCCTGACAGGCCGCTATGCACTCTTCCTCGGTGGCATTCGGGTTGCCCCATCTGAGATTATCAAGAATAGAGCCGGAGAAAAGCACGTTTTTCTGAAGTACCACGGAAACCTGATTTCGCAGCACCTCCGTGTCATATTTTCTGACGTCAATACCGCCGACGCAAACGCTGCCTGAGCTGACGTCGTAAAGGCGGCAGATAAGGTTTACAAAGCTGCTCTTGCCGCTGCCCGTGCCGCCGATGATACCGATGGTCTCGCCCGATTGAATATGGATATCAATATCGTTAAGGGCGTTTTTATCGCTGTCTTTCCTGTAAGAAAAGTTAACGTGGTTGAAATCAATACTGCCGTCCTTCACCTCTTCAATCGGATTCTCGGGATTGTGAATATCGGGAACCTCGTTAAGCACCTGTGAGATACGGTGGATACTTGCAGAGCTCATAGCAATCATAACAAAAATCATGCTGAGCATCATAAGCGCCATCAAGATCTGCATGATGTATGAAAGAAGCGTTGTAAGATTTCCGGTCGTCATGCTGCCGGCTACGATATAGTGGGCGGCTAACCATGAAATCGCTATGGTGCAGCCGTAAACGCAAAGCATCAGCGCAGGAGCGTTCAACGTCAGGTAGCCCTCCGCTTTAATATTGAATTTTTTAAGAAGGTTTATTACTTTCGTAAACTTTTCAATCTCATGATCCTCGCGCACATAGGATTTTACCACCCTGATTGCCGAAATATTCTCCTGAATATCGGCATTTACACGGTCATAGGTGTTGAAAGCCTTATCGAAATATTTAAGAGAAAGCCGTATTATAATGGCTAAAACGCAGCCGAGCAGAATGATTGCAACAAAAAACACAAGGCTTATCTTTTTGCTGATGAAAAAGCACATCAGCCAGCTGAAAACAAGCGTCAGCGGTGCCCTTGTTGCAATTCTCAGGGTCATCATATAAGCATTCTGGATATTTGTAACATCCGTTGTCATACGTGTTACAAGACCTGCGGTGCTGAAATGGTCGATATTCGAAAAAGAGAAGGTCTGCACCTTATCATAAATGCCCTTTCTCAAATTTGCCGCAAATCCCGAAGACGCCCTTGCAACATATCTTCCGCCGAGCGCTCCGAAACAAAGACTCAGCGCTGCCATAACAAGCATAATGCCGCCGTAAATATATACGTTTTTGATATTGCCGGCGGAAATGCCTCTGTCGATTATGTAAGACGTTACAAAAGGCAGCAAAACTTCCATCAATACTTCAAGCATTGTGTAGAAAATAGTTAAAAAGGAATCTTTTTTGTAATTTTTAACGTATTTCAATACTGTTTTCAATCATTTTTCCTCCGTTTCCATATAGTTTTTAAAACTTTGTCTCAGCGCGGTTAATAATTTCGTCTGCCACTTGAACGCGGTTTCAAGCTCGGTCTGTGAAAACGGCTCGAATATCTCCTGTTCAACAAAGGCAAATTCGCGCAGCATACCGTTCTTAACGCGCAGAGCCTTTTGGGTGGGTATAACCTTTTTGCGCCGGTTATCCTCTTCAAGCGTTTCAACCCTGATAAAATCTTTTGCCGAAAGCTTTTTCAAGATGGAAGATACCGTACTTTTCGATATACCGAGTTCCCTGTTCAGATCGGATGTGTCCGCGCCGCCGCATTTAATAATGTATGCAAGCATTCCGCTCTGCGCCGCCGTCAGACCGAATTTTTCAGCGCGCATATCCAGATATCTGTCCGTTAGGATGCAGATATCCTTGTTGTTTTTCATTATTTCTTCCTGAAGCGTAGCTTTCACCTCCGTTAGTCAGACGGCTTACAAAAAACCGCTGACAAATCTTTGTACATATAATATATATCACAAAAACGCTTGATTTTGAAATAAAAATAGTTTATTATCTATAAAAGAATTTTATTGAACAGCATTTGATTGTTAAATCATTAACAAGGAGGACAATTTATGAATACCGTTCAGCTGGAATGTTTTATGGAGGTATCCGTCTGCCTTAATTTTTCACGCGCAGCGGAAAATCTGCGAATGACGCAGCCTGCCGTCAGCCACCAGATAAATTCTCTGGAAGCTGAGCTTGGAACAAAGCTTTTCAACAGAACAAGCAAAAGCGTTGAGTTGACGAGAGACGGGATCAGATTTATAGGTCCTGCCTCTGACGCGCTGAAAATACTGCGCAACGCAAAAGCAAGGATAAGTGAAAAAGACGCAACGGAGGTGCTTCCCATTGGAATAAGCTGCCGCAATCAGCAAATGCTGGATGTGCTGGCGCCTATCCTTGAAAAGCTCGCCCGGGAGATACCGAACGCAAGGCCGATTGTAAAAATGACGCCGTTCATGCCGTTGGACGCGCTTTCCGAAAACGAGACGATAGATGTTTTGTTTGGACTGAGGAGCACAGAAACTTCACGAAATAAAATCATTTATAAGGAGCTCAAAAAATGCCGCCTGATGTGCGTTTGCTCTGAAAAGCACAAACTTGCGGAATGCGAATCGGTAAAAACAGACATGCTTTCCAGCCTGAGTATCGCCATGATCTCGCGCCAGCGTGAAACGCCCGAAATATCAAAAGTGATCACAGCCGCTTCAGCTTCTTTGCAGCAAAATCAGATGTATCTGTGCGATACTTACGAATGCGCGATGCCGCTTGTGAAAGCGGGGTTATGCTATTGCGTGCTGCCTGATCTTCCGGCAAAAAAAGAAGAAGGTCTGAAATACATTCCGATTTCAGACGCATCTCCCGTTTCCTTCGGCATATTCTATTCAACCATCAAGGGCAATCCGATTTTAAAGCGTTTTATAGAGATTACAAGACTTATTATAAAAGACCGATAATGAAGCAAAAGCAATAAAACCGAAACTTCCTTTAACTTGCATAAGAAAAGGTTTTCAAAACTAAAGCCCGGCGCAAAAGCTGCCGGGCTTTAATTTTAATCAAACTCTTGAATCATCATTTCTGTGGATATAAGCATCGAGCAGTTTCCAAACTGTTTTCTGCTCTTCTTCAGACATGGAAGCAATCATATCGATAATATTCTCATCGATCTCATCCTTCATTGTGCCTGAGATGAAATAATCCGCGTTTACTTCAAGAATTTCGCAGATCTTGATAAAGCTTTTCATTCTCGGATAACTTCTGCCGGTTTCAATATTTGAAATCTGGTGTTCGCTGAGCCCTATCTGCTCCGCGAGCTCACTTTGGTTGATGCCGAGTTGCTTTCTTCTCTGCATGATACGCAGACCCAAAATAGCCTGCTTGTCTATTTTTCTCATAACAACACCCCGAAAGCAATCTTAACATTATATTGACAAAAATGGAATGACTTTTTATTTGATTTATGAATTAATGTGAACGTTTATGAAATGTTCACATACATTCCGAAAATTTTAGTGAACTTGTCAAAAAAACAAATGCCAAAAGTGCCTGAAAAACGACAAATTTTTAAAGTATGATGGACTGGCCCGTCATTTCCTTCGGCTGAGGAAGCCCCATTACCTTGAGCATAGTGGGCGCAATATCACAGAGCCTTCCGCCTTCACGGACTTCGCACGGATAGTTTACGACAATAAACGGAACCGGGTTCGTGGTGTGCGCGGTAAACGGCTCGCCGTTTTCGTCGAGCATTTTATCTGCGTTTCCGTGATCCGCCGTTACAAACAGCACGCCGTCCATCTCTTTAACCGCCTCTGCGAGAGTACCCACGCAGGTGTCAACCGTTTCAACAGCCTTGACCGCCGCAGGAATGATTCCGGTGTGGCCGACCATATCGCAGTTTGCGAAGTTCACGATGATCGCGTCATATTTACCGCTCCTGACAGCAGCATTGAGCTTTTCGGAAACTTCGGGAGCGCTCATTTCCGGCATCAAATCAAAGGTTGAGATCTTCGGAGAATCAACAAGGATCCTGTCCTCGCCGGGATACTGCTTTTCCTCGCCGCCGTTGAAGAAGAACGTTACATGAGCGTATTTCTGTGTTTCGGCAATCCTGAGCTGTGTTTTGCCGAGGTTTGAAATATATTCGCCGAATGTATTTGTAAGAGATTCGGGCGGAAACGCAACGCTTACGTTCGGCATCTCTTCATCATACTGCGTCATGCAAACATAATAGAGATTGAAGAAACCGTTTTTGCGCTCAAATCCGTTGAAAGCCGGGTCTACAAACGCCCTTGTGATCTCTCTGGCGCGGTCGGGGCGGAAATTAAAGAAGATCACGCTGTCATTTTCCTTGACTCTGCCCTCTGCCCCTCCGATAACGGTTGGAAGAACAAATTCATCGGTAAGATGCTTTCCGTCCTCATCGATCGTCTCATATGAGCTTCTTACGGCTGCAACGGGATCATCAGCCTGTATGCCCTCTCCGTAAACAAAAGCGGCATAAGCTTTTTCAACTCTGTCCCAAATATTATCCCTGTCCATAGCATAAAATCTGCCGGTTACACTTGCAATCTTTCCGACGCCGATCTCGGCGATCTCAGCCTGAAGCGTTTCCAGATATTCAGCAGCGGATGCCGGCGGAACATCACGTCCGTCAAGAATGGCATGAATATAAACATTCTTGACTCCATGCTTCTTTGCCATTTTCATAAGACCGTAAAGGTGATCTGTGTGGCTGTGAACGCCGCCCGGCGAAACAAGGCCGATCAGGTGGAGCGCTTTATCCTTTGCATTATCCATCGCAGCGGTAAGCACGGGATTTTCATAAGCTTCCCCGTCCTCAAAAGCCTTTGTTATTCTGGTGAGCGGCTGATAAACGACCCTGCCGGCGCCGATATTCGTGTGACCTACCTCGCTGTTTCCCATCTGGCCGTCCGGCAGACCTACATCCATTCCCGACGCGCCTATATATGTCATCGGGCACTCTGCCATAAGCTTATCGAGATTCGGCTTTTTCGCCAGCGCGATAGCATTGCCGTAATCAGAATCATTTCTGCCGTAACCGTCCATTATACACAATACTACAGGTTTTTTCATAATATATCTTCCTCCTGTTTGATATTTAAAAATATTAAAAAAGCCCTCCGAAACAGAGGGCTTTTCAATTAAACTGATGCCGCTTTAACGATAACGGAAAAGTCCTCCGCCTTAAGTGACGCGCCGCCGATAAGACCGCCATCCACATTTTCTTTTGCAAGAAGCTCTTCTGCGTTCTTTGCATTCATTGAGCCGCCGTACTGAACAACAAATGCGTCAGCGGCTTTTTTACCGTAAAGCTCCTCAATGACCGAGCGGATATAACCGTTTACCTCGTCTGCCTGATCGGCAGTTGCGGTCTTTCCTGTGCCGATGGCCCATACAGGCTCATAAGCAATGATTACATTTTCAAGCTCTGCTTCGCTTACGCCCTGAAGCGCGATCTTGGTCTGCATTCCGACAACCTCAAAGGTTACGCCCTGTTCTCTCTGTTCAAGAACTTCGCCCACACAGAGGATGACCTTGAGACCGGCGTCAAGCGCAGCTCGAACTCTTTTGTTAACGGTCTCATCGGTTTCGCCGAAATACTGACGGCGCTCGGAGTGGCCGATAATAACATAAGGAACGCCCATTTCCTTAAGCATAACAGCGGAGACCTCGCCCGTGAAAGCGCCGCTTTCAGCCCAGTGGCAGTTTTCCGCACCTATCATTATGTTTGAGCCGGCTGAAGCCTCCAGCGCTGCCTGAAGATCAACGAAAGGAGCACAGATGATAACATCGCAGTCCGCATCCTTAACAAGCGGCTTCATTTCATTTATAAGCGCTGTTGTCTGCGCAGGTGTGTTGTTCATTTTCCAGTTGCCGGCTATGACCGCCTTGCGGAGTTTTTTGTTCATGATAATCGTACCTCTTTTATCATTATTTATTCTATAAACAGATTGTGATATTTCAGATCAGTCTTTATCCATAAGAGCGGCTATACCGGGAAGTTCCTTGCCCTCAAGGAATTCAAGCGAAGCGCCGCCGCCTGTTGAGATATGGCTCATCTTATCGCTGAAGCCCAGCTTTGTAACAGCAGCAACAGAATCGCCGCCGCCCACGATGGAGATCGCGCCGGAATCCGCAACAGCCTTTGCGACCGCAATAGTGCCCTGCGCAAAGTTATCCCACTCGGAAACGCCCATAGGCCCGTTCCAGATGACAGTGCCTGCGCCCTTGATGGCGTCCGCAAACATAGCCTGTGTTTTCGGACCGATGTCCAGACCCATCCAGCCGTCAGGTATCTCATCGCTGTTTACGACCATGGCTTCGGTGTTTTCATCATATTCCTTGCCGACCTTGTTATCAACGGGAATAAGGAATTTAACGCCTTTCGCCTCCGCGTCCTTCATCATCTTGCCGGCATTTTCGACCTGCTCCTCTTCCAGAAGCGAAGTACCGATATGATGACCGAGGGATTTCATAAATGTGTATGCCATACCGCCGCCGATGATAAGCGTATCGCACTTGTCAAGCAGATTTGTGATTACGCCGATCTTATCTGAAACCTTGGCGCCGCCGAGAATGGCAACGAGCGGTCTTTTCGGATCCGAAAGAGCGCCGCCCATAAAGGTGATTTCTTTCTGAATGAGATAGCCGCAAACGGCAGGAAGATAGGAAGCAACGCCCGTTGTGGAGCAATGCGCCCTGTGCGCCGTGCCGAAAGCGTCATTAACAAAAATTTCGGCAAGTGAAGCGAGTTCTTTTGAGAAGTTTTCTTCGTTCTTTGTTTCTTCTTTTCTGAAACGAACGTTTTCAAGCAGCATGACATCGCCGTCATTCAGAGCCTCTGCCATAGCCTTTGCGTTTTCGCCTACAACATTTTCATCCTCAGCAAGCTTGACCTCTTTGCCGAGATACTCTGAAAGTCTTGCAGCTACGGGAGCGAGGCTGAATTCAGGCTTGTATTCACCCTTGGGTCTGCCCAGGTGAGAGCAGAGAATAACCTTCGCGCCGTTTTCAATAAGATATTTGATTGTGGGCAGAGCTGCTACGATTCTTTTATCGTTTGTAATTTCTCCGTCCTTGAGGGGAACATTGAAATCGCAGCGAACAAGCACTTTTTTGCCGGATACTTCGATATCCTCAATCGTCTTTTTGTTTAATGCGTTCATTTTTATTACCTCTCCGTAATGAATCATTTTTTATTTTATATTTTTTACGCAATTATTATAGAGTATATGCCGAGCAAAATCAATACATATTTTTCCACGAAGTTTGAACCTTTATTCGTCAATTTTTTGTCAATGTCAATGAATTTTAGCTGTTTTTCCGCCTGTTTTTGATTGTAAACCGGCATTCAGCCTTGGAGCATGAATTCTTTCAGCGCCATTTCCCTCTCAGGAGCCAGCCACAACTTGATATAAGCTGCTGCAAAAGCGTATTCCTCCAGCGGTATGACACCCAGTTCTTCAAATGCACACGAGCTTTCATATTGCGCGCCCGGCAGGCTATTTACCGCGAACACGGGAATGTTTCTGCCTTTAGCGTCAACGCAAAAAGCGCGGAAATCTGGGTTCTTCGTATCAAGCGTGCCGGAATGATAGGGTCTTAAAATAACAGCCTTCGTGTTTTCGGGGCAAAATGCGTAGCTGCCGCCGGGAACAGCACATACGGTATGAATATCCGAACGGTCCGAAAAAAAGAGTTCAAAAGGCAGCCCAACGGTTTGTTTGACAGAAAACCGATCGTTAAGAACAAGCTTTTCCCCGTCATATTCCGCAGCGCATCTGCCGTCTATGTCATACAGCGCGTCATCTGCCTCCCGGTGAAGCGTTAATCCATCCGCAGGCAGAATTTTCGCGTGATCATCCGTATTCTTATAAGCGGCAAAAACGCCGCGCATATCTGCATTTTTAAGAAATTCAACGGCGGCGCAGAAATTCTCAAACCCGTTAGACAGCTCACTGTCAAGCGGCTTGCCGGCTGAAACGAACACAGCGCAGCAGTCTTTTCCGGCAAGGGCATACGAAAGCGCCGCTGCGGAATACTGCAAAGTGTCTGTTCCATGGCACACTATGATTTTATTATATCCGCGGCAGACAGAATCGTTTACGCATTTCACCAGTGCGTTTAAATGTTTTCCGCTCAGGTTTTCGCTTAGAATCGTGTAAGGCGAAAGACTGTTGAACGCAATATCAAAACCGTGCCTGTTACGGTAAAATCCGGCAAGGCTTTCCAGCGGAGAAACATTCGGGGAGATCACCCCGTTCTTTTCCGAACTGCTTATGGTGCCGCCTGTTAAAATCACAAGAATTTTCATAATCTCACTCCGTAAACAAAAGCGAATATTTTAGTATTCCGCCATATATACGAAAAAACCGCCAAAACCGAAGTTTTGGCGGAATGGTGACCCGGACGGGAATTGAACCCGTGTTACCGCCGTGAAAGGGCGGTGTCTTAACCTCTTGACCACCGGGCCGTTGGTGGCTTTAACTGGATTCGAACCAGTGACACTGCGGGTATGAACCGCATGCTCTAGCCAACTGAGCTATAAAGCCGTATCGCAAAAGCTGTTTTCAAGCAAGGTAGATTATATTATATTAGTATCGGTTTGTCAACACTTTTTTTTAAATGAAAGAAAATAGTACAAATGTTTGACATTTGAGATTGAATGTGTTATAATAGCACCACAGTAAAGTTTATGGCTTTTCAGCCGCATTATCCAAATGACTTCAATTTAATTATCGGCGGTGAGAATATGAAAGAACTCAACAAAACCCAGAAAGCTGTTCTGGAATTTATCAGGGAAATCATCAATGAAAGGGGCATGGCTCCGTCCGTGCGCGAAATAGGCGACGCTGTAGGTCTGCGCTCCACTTCAACGGTGCAATACAATCTGAACGCACTCGAAAAAGCGGGATATATAATACGCGAGCCCAACCTTAAGCGTACGATACGCCTTACCGACGGCAGCACAAATGCCACCGCGGTTCCTCTTCTGGGGACGGTTACGGCAGGCGTTCCCATCCTTGCACAGGAGCAAATAGAGGAATACATACCCGCGGCAGTAGATAAAGACGGCAAATATTTTGCGCTTCATGTGCGCGGCGACTCTATGATCAACGCCCATATTCAGGACGGCGATATCATCGTGGTGCGCCAGACCCCTGTTGCCGAAAACGGCGACATTGTGGTTGCCATGATCGATGATGAAGCAACGGTCAAGCGTTTTTACAAAGAAAACGGCGGCTACAGGCTTCAGCCGGAAAACGAGGCGTACAAGCCCATCGTCGTGAAAGAACTTGCTATACTCGGCAAAGTGGTTTCCCTTATAAGAAACTACGGCTATTGATTATAACATTTATATATGCTATAATTTTTTGAATTGACCGCGCTTGTTCCGCGGCAAATCCTATTCGGAAAGGCAATGTGAATAATAATGGCTGAATGCACTCATGATTGCTCCACCTGCTCACAGAACTGCGGCGAGCGGCGGGAGCCCAAAAGTTTTCTTAAGCCTATGAATAAGTATTCAAATATAAAAAAGGTTATCGGCGTTGTGAGCGGCAAGGGCGGCGTAGGAAAAAGTCTGGTTTCCTGTCTGCTTGCATCCGCCTGCGCAAAGGCAGGTCTGAAAGTCGGCGTGCTTGACGCGGATATAACAGGTCCGTCCGTGCCCAAATCCTTCGGTATCTCGAAAAGAGCGATGCAGGACAGCGAAAACCTGCTGCCGAACGTTACAAAGAACGGCATCAAGGTTATGAGCATCAACATGCTGCTTGAGGATGAGCAGTCGCCCGTAGTATGGCGCGGTCCTGTTATAAGCGGCGTCGTTGAACAGTTCTGGACCGATGTGCGCTGGGGAGAACTGGATTATCTTTTCGTTGATATGCCACCCGGAACGGGCGATGTTGCGCTGACTGTTTTCCAGAGCCTGCCTGTGGACGGGATCGTTATTGTTTCCACGCCGCAGGAACTTGTTAAAATGATCGTGAACAAAGCGGTAAACATGGCAAAGCTCATGAACATTCCGGTGCTGGGTCTGGTAGAGAATATGAGCTATTTTGTCTGCCCCGACTGCGGCGGACGGCACAGCATTTTCGGCGAATCAAAAATAGACGAGACTGCAGCCGAACTCGGTCTGCCGGTGCTTGCGAAGCTGCCTATCGACCCTGAGATAAACCGCCTTGTGGACGAAGGAAAGGTTGAGGACATACACCTTTGTGAGCTTGACGATTTTGTGAGCGCGCTCAAAGGCGAATAACGATTACGCAAATCAGCCGGTCACCCGGCAAACTATACGAAAGGCTTTTTAAAATGGCGAAGAGAGAAGATTATATTTCCTGGGATGAATATTTTATGGGTGTTGCGCTGCTTTCCGCTATGCGCAGCAAGGACCCGAACACGCAGGTCGGCGCCTGCATTGTGAACGATGACAATAGAATCGTGAGCGTTGGCTACAACGGATTTCCGCGCGGCTGTTCGGACGAGGATTTTCCGTGGGAACGAACAGGCGAAAACCAAAACGACACAAAATATCCCTTCGTTTGCCACGCTGAGCTGAACGCCATACTGAATTCAAACGGCATCGGCATAAAGGGCGCAAGGATCTATGTTGCCCTGTTTCCCTGCAACGAATGCGCAAAGGCGATAATCCAGGCGGGGCTGAAGGAGATCATCTACATAAGCGATAAATACGCCGATTCGGACAACAACAGAGCCAGCCGCAAAATGCTTGAGGCGGCGGGCATCAAGCTTACAAAATTCAACAGCAGCAAAAAAATGGAAATCGATTTTACAGCGGAGAAAATCTGAATTGGAAATAGATATATACGATTTTGACAAAACACTTGTGCCGTTTGACAGCGGTTCGCTTTTTATAGGATACTGCCTGCTACATTATCCGTGGATCATCATAATACTGCCGGTTGTATTCGCTGCCTCTATTTTAATGGCATGCAGGATCATCCGCTTTACCGATTTTAAGAAAGTATGTTTTCTGTTCGTGCCGCTCATTCCGCTGAAGAAAGCGGTAAACGGTTTTTGGGACAGACATGAAAGCGCGGTTTATCCATGGTTTGCGCAGCGCAAAAGGAAAGGCGTGGTCATAAGCGCTTCTCCCGATTTTCTGCTGGAGGAGATTTCCAAGCGCATGGGTTTTGATCATCTGATCTGCACGAGACACAGCAGAAAAACAGGCGCCATAATTGGTGAAAACTGCCGCGGGGAAGAAAAGGTGCGGAGGCTGTATGAAAAATTCGGAAAAGATAACATTAAAGTGATCGATGTTTATTCGGATTCATACCGGCATGACAGACCGATCTTTTCACTGGCGAACGGCAAATGCTATCATATAGAACACGGCAGACGTGTGGAATTTTCATATACGGAAAAATACGGAGATTGATTTGAATGGTTGAAGGAAGAGGAGGAAAGGCTGCGGTCTTTGCGCTTGTTTGCGTGCTGGCGGCTCTGATTGCGGTCGGTGTGATCTACTATAATAAAGTATATACTCCCGCGCTGGAAGAAGCGGCAACCGAGAGCACAAATTATTCACCGCAGAAAAACACGCCGCAAAAGGCAGGAAAGCGCACGCTCATAGCGTCCGACAGCAAGAATGATATTGAGTTGTATAAAGACGGTGACTTCGTAATTATCGTTCATAACGGTGAAGAATCAGAATACACCGGATGGGCGGAAACGTTCGGCAGCACCGAAACCGATCTTTATTATGATGATTATAACAGCGACGGACTGGATGACATAATCATTCTGGATACAGAAAGAGAAGACAGGGATACGGGTCAGCCTTTTTACGGATTCTATGTGCTTGCCGCAAAAGAGACCGGCGGCAAAATTTCTTATAATGTAAATTACACCAACAGTGCGGACTGGAAAAACATGTTTAACAATATCGTTAACTGTTATCTGAATCAGCCCAAGGCATATCCCCAGCTTTTGCAGTTTGCTATGGGTTACAGCGGCGCAGGCGTGTCTGTTGATTCAGACACCGGTCTTGTCACAAATGACCAGCGCGCGTGGTATATAACTGTGCCGCGCGATAAGAACGGCAGATACTATACGCTTGATTCCTTATCAACAGGATCCGCCGTTATGGAATATGACGCTGCCGCGGGCACAGCTGCATCGCATATAAATATTTACGCGGTTTATAGTAACGGCGAAGAACAGCTTATAGGAACAGTGGCAAGCGGAATATCTTTGGTTGAAGACGGATTCACCATAAAAACAAGAAGCGTGATCTTTGAACCTGAGGACGGATTGGAAGCCCGCGCGCCGCAGGAATAAAAGCACAGTTCACCGTGTCTGACAAATAAAATCTTAATTTTTTATAAAATGGGTATTATAATAACGCGTATTTATTGAAGTTTTAACATTCCTGTGGTATAATGCGCAGTAATATCTATTAAAGGAGACACGCTATGAGCGTTATTATAACGGCGGATTCAACCTGTGATCTTCCTAAAAATATAACTGAAAGCAAAAACATCATCATTACCCCCCTTTCTGTTTTGCTTGGAAACAATTCCTATCTGGATGGCGTGGAAGTAACAAGAGATGATATTTACGAGCATGTTTCAAAAACAGGCGAACTGCCGAAAACCGCGGCGGTGACCCCCTCTGCTTATTATGAAGTGTTCAGCAAAGCCGTTAAAGAGGGCAACAGTGTTGTGCACATCAATCTTGCTTCGGAAATATCTTCCAGTTATCAGAATGCCGTTGCGGCGGCAAAGGAATTTCCCAATGTCTACTGCGTGGATTCAAAAAATCTCTGCGCCGGAATGGGGCTTCTTGTTCTCAAAGCCTGTGATCTGAGAGACAAAGGCTTTGAAGCGAAAAAGATCGCGAACAGAATAGAATCGCTCGTACCCAAAATCCACTCCACTTTCGTGCTTGATAATCTTGTTTACCTTTATAAGGGCGGAAGATGCAGCGCGGTTGCCAAATTCGGTGCAAACGTTCTCGGGCTGAAACCCGTAATAGGCGTTGATCCGCAGACAGGCAAAATGGATGTTGTAAAAAAATACCGCGGAAAGATCGAGAATGTTTACAAACAGTATATCACAGATACCTTCCATGACGCGTCAAAGATGGACGACACAAGGGTCGTTATCGCGAATTCAGGCGGCGTTCCCGGAGAGATTATTGCTTTTGCGCAAGGCATGGCGCAGGGTAAAGGGAAATTTAAAGAAATCCTAACGGCGGACGCAGGGTGCACGATATCTTCACACTGCGGGCCGAAAACCTTCGCAATATTTTATATGAAAAAATAAATAGTGAAATTATACCAAACCATACGGCAGGTCCAAACGAACTGCCGTATTTATTTTTTAGAGAAAAGCGGCTAATCATTTCCATATTTATCCAATTGAGTATGGAGGGAATGAGAGGAAATAATTTTTCCGTTATTTTTTTAGCACGAAAAAAATGACCTGAGCACTTGCTTTGCGCGTTCTTTTACAAAAAACGGCAAACACTCGTTCTTGAATGACGCAGAATGTTATTGTATAATATGACTCGCAAAGGCGGTGATCATATTGAGCCTTAAAAACGACGTCCTTGCAAAACTGCGTGAAAACTGCGGATATGTAAGCGGCGAGGAACTTGCCGATACGTTTTCAAAAAGCAGAACGGCAATATGGAAAGCCATAAACGCTTTAAGACACGACGGTTATAAGATCGAAGCGCACACGAACAAAGGCTATATACTGACCGAAAGCGATCTGCTGAGCGCCGAGGAGATACGCCTGAATATGAAAAATAATATAAAGGTTTATCACTTCGACTCTGTTGATTCCACAAACAACGAAGCAAAGCGCCTGATATCCGGCGGAGAAGATTCGGTTTTTCTGGTTGCGGCAAACGAGCAGACAAAAGGCAGAGGACGTCAGGGAAAATCCTTTTATTCCCCGCCCGGCACCGGCATATATATGAGTCTTGTGCTTCATCCATGCGCTCCGCTTGAAAGCGCGGTTTCCGCCACCACGGCAGCGTCAGTAGCGGTGTGCAGGGCAATCGAACGGCTCACGGGTGAAGTTCCGGGTATCAAATGGGTAAACGATATTTATCTTCACGGCGAAAAGATCTGCGGAATCCTGACAGAAGCCGTATCCGATTTTGAAACGGGCACCGTGCAGAGTGTGATCATAGGAGTCGGTCTGAATATAACAACAACACAATTTCCCGAAGGCACCGAAAACGCCGGATGCTTAGGTTTGAAAATAAACAGAGCAAGGCTTATAGGCGCAATTGCGGACGCACTTGTTAAAACTGCCGGCAGCAAATACGGAGATTTCATAGATTACTACCGAAGCCACAGTATAATCTTAGGAAAAAATATCCGTTACAGGGAAAACGGAATATGGAAAAACGCAAAGGCGGTTGAAATAGATTCTTCGGGCGGTCTTGTTGTGCGAACCGAAAGCGGAGAAACACAAACGCTCAGAAGCGGAGAAATCAGCGTCAGAAAAGTATAGTGATGAAAAGAATATTTACTGTAAGATCTTTAAAAATAAAGAACTCAACAAAAACAAAGGCAATGTTCAGCGGCGCCGTTCTGATAATCATAGCGGTTCTGATTGCCGTTATCGTTTTCGCAGGCAGAGAGGTTTCCGATAAGCCTGTTCTTTTTGAAACGAACGCGGAATATGTTGAAGGGATAGATGTTTCGAGCCATAACGGGCAAATCAACTGGAAATCGGTTGCAAACAGCACGGATTTTGCTATAATAAGAGCAGGATACAGAGGCTACGGTACCGGGAAAATCGTTGCGGACCCTGCTTTTGAAGAGAATATGGACGCGGCAAACAAAGCCGGAATTCCCGCGGGAGTGTATTTTTACTCCCAGGCTATATCGCCCGATGAAGCCCGTGAGGAAGCGGAATTTGTTTTGGATCTAATCAGAGGATATGATGTTGACCTGCCCGTTTTTATTGACTTCGAATATGCGCATGGCAGCAGCGGAGAACTTACCGGCAGGCTGTATGAACAAGAGCTTTCCTCGTCTGAAGCGTCTCAAATCATCAACGCATTCTGCGGCACGGTAACACACAGCGGCAAATACGCCGGAGTCTACTCCTCCTCTTCCATGCTGAACATGCATGTGGACACCTCAAAGCTGGACAACAACCTGTATATATGGGTTGCAGATTATAATGAAGCTGTCACCTATCTCGGCGCCTACGATATCTGGCAGTACACCAAAAACGGCACCTGCGAAGGCGTAAACAGCAGGAGCGTAGATCTTAATTATTGGTTTATCAATAATTAAATATTATGAAAGGATGATTTGATGAACAAAAAAATCAGCAGAGTGATAGCGTACATACTTGCGGCGCTGACAATTTTCGCCTACCCGATCTCGGCGGCAGCGCTCACGAACAGTACCTCACCCTACACGGGAAAGACCTATACCCACAATTCCAAATTTGACAAATACGACAGATATGACGGTATAGATGTTTCCTCTCACAACGGAACGATCAACTGGAACAGCGTTAAGGCGGACGGCATTGATTACGCCGTGCTCCGCGCAGGATTTACAGGATACACAAAATCCAAGCACTCGCTGAATAACGACACCCGTTTTTCCGAATATTACAAAGGCGCGGTTGCAGCGGAATTGCCTGTAGGCGTTTACTGGTATTCTCAGGCGCTCAACGAAAATGAGGCACGCGCCGAAGCGCAGCGTGTTCTCTCCGTTATTGACGGACTGGCTCTTGAGCTGCCCGTTTTCTATGATTATGAATTTGCCGGCACCAAGGACGGCAGACTCGATTCGGCATGGTCTTCCGGCAGTATAAACAAAAGCAAAATGACAGCAAACGCCCGTGCTTTCTGTGAAGTGATCGAAGCGGCAGGCTATGAAGCCGCGATCTATTCCAACAGTTCTTTCCTTACAAACCAGTTAGACATCAATTCGCTGGATAACAATTATAAAATTTGGCTTGCTCATTTCACCACGCAAACCGATTACAGCGGAAATTATTATATGTGGCAGTACACTGAGTCCGGCAGCGTTGACGGAATAGGCGGCAGCGTAGACTGTGACTTTATGTATCTTCCCAAAGGAACCGATATCGGCGGAAATGCCAAAGTAACAGGACTCAGGCTTACCGCGCGCGGCGGAGACGGCGAAAGAGCAAAAATAGAGTGGAATGCCGTTCCCGGAGCAACAAAATATGAAATCATTGAAATCACGAACGGAATCAACAGACTCAAGGGCACAGCAACCACGACGAATTTCACATTTACAGACCTTGTGCCCGGCTGGACATATGAAGTTAAGGTAGTTGCTTACTGTGAAAACGGAAAGCTTGCAGAGAGCGAAGGCTATACATTTGGCGCAGCGTGCCCGACGGTACAGAATCTCAAGGCTTCCGTAACAGGCACAAACA
>OIXR01000041.1_pt1 | contig 126500 bp, 126 predicted proteins | sample 1587831 | NCBI WGS metagenome assembly OIXR01 (sample SAMN03283263) | human gut metagenome | biome: human-associated habitat; material: feces | host: Homo sapiens | place: USA | collected 2013
TTATAAGACGGATTTATTTTTTCGCGCGGTTCAGCCGACTTTATCGACAGCCTGAGCGGACTTGAAAAGTCCGCTACAGCGTGTGAAAAATAGTCAAGTTTAAACGAATATGCTTTCTTACATGCCGAACAAGCATTAAAGGAATCGCCGCTGTTTAGAGCTGGGTCGTAAAGGTGTAGCCCTGCTCACGAATATTGTCTATAACGTCTCCCAGAATATTCGCATTCGTTTCGGATACCGCATGCAGCAGCATGATCTCCCCGTTGTGGGTGGAAGATGTTATTTTTTCAAATGCTTCGTCCTCTGCCGGCGGATTGTCAACATCCCAGTCAGCATATGCGAAACTCCAAAAAACGCTTCTGTATCCAAGTTCGGCGGCAAGCGCTATCGTCTGTTCGCTGAATACGCCTTCGGGGAAACGGAAATATCCCATGCTGTAATTGAATTGTTCTTCCACATAATCGTGCATAAGCGTGATTTCCTCGGCAGCGGTATCCAGGTCTATCTCCGTCATATTGTAGTGCGAATAGCTGTGGTTTCCTATAATGTGCCCCTCGTTTATCATTCTCTGCACGATCTGCGGGTTATCTCTCACATAATCATATGTGCAGAAGAAGATCGCCTGAACATCCTTGTCTGCAAGTGTGTCAAGAATTTGTTCTGTATAGCCGTTTTCATAGCCCTCATCAAAGGTCAGGCAGATCTCCTTGTTGTCCGGCAGCAGCCATTGCGAGCTCATTTCGCTGTATTTGTTTTGCAGGTTTTCCGGGTCGGTGGGGCGCTTATGCTCCTGAATATTTCCGGGTCCCCAGGTCACGGGGCTGCTGTCATATTCCTGAACATCAAGTTTGTTTCCGTTTACGTCGGATGCTTCAAGCGTTGTGTCGGCCACGTTTGTTGTGGTCTGGTTCATCGTTGTGTTTTGCGTTGTTTCAGGCGCTTCTGTGTTGACCGAGCAGGCGCTCAGCACGGCGCACAGCAAAGCCGCCAGCGCGGTTATTTTTATTGATTTTTTCCTTTTCTTCATAAAAAACTCCTCCTGCGATTATTTTTTGCAGAAGGAGCATTGATACAAGTGGAATTTTTTAATTTTTTTCAGCCTCTTCAACGCTTTTTTGTTTTAAATAAGCGTTTATGAAGCCGTCTATATCACCGTCCATAACAGCGGTAATATTTCCCATTTCATAGCCGGTCCTGTGGTCCTTTACCATCGTGTAAGGCATAAATACATAGGATCTGATCTGGCTTCCCCAGGCTATTTCTTTTTGGTCGCCTTTAATGTCTTCTATCTTTTCAAGGTTTTCCCTTTCCTTTATCTCAACAAGCTTGGATTTAAGCATTCTCATGGCAACCTCACGGTTCTGGTGCTGAGAACGCTCTATCTGGCAGGAAACGACGATTCCTGTTGGAATATGCGTCAGACGCACTGCCGAGGAGGTCTTGTTAACTTTCTGCCCGCCGGCGCCGGAGGCTCTGTAAACGTCCATTTTAATATCCTCTTCACGGATCTCCACATTCACGTCATCATCAATTTCCGGCATAACCTCCAGCGAGGCAAAAGAGGTGTGGCGTCTTCCTGAGGAATCAAACGGAGAAACACGCACAAGGCGGTGTATTCCCATTTCGCCTTTAAGATATCCGTATGCGTTTTCACCCTCTATAAGTATTGTTGCGCTTTTAAGACCGGCAACATCCCCGTCAAGATAATCCAGCGTGGAAACTTTATAGCCATGCCTTTCACCCCAGCGTGTATACATTCTGAAAAGCATTTCCGCCCAGTCCATCGCTTCTGTTCCGCCTGCTCCTGCGTGGAAGGTGAGCAGAGCGTTTTTCGAATCGTATTCGCCGCTTAAAAGCGTGGTTAAGGTAAGTGCCTCGATCCTGTTTTCTATATCCTCAACCGATTTGCGGCAGTCATCAAGCATGCTCTCGTCATTTTCCTCGTTTGCAAGCTCAATCATCATAAGCGTATCGTCGTAATCACTTTTCAGCGAGTTGTAGCTTTCAAGCTTTGCTTTCAGCGAACCCGTTTTTTTCAGCACTTTCTGGCTTTCTTCGGCATTGTCCCAGAAATCGGGGGCTGACGCCTGCTTTTCAAGCGCTTCGACCTCTTTTTCAACAAGATCAACAGCTAGCGCCTCTTTTAGATTTTTTATTGGGTTTTCGGATTCTAAAAGTCTGAGTCTTAAATCATCAAATTCAACCATAGTGTTTCCATCAGTCCTTATTTTTATTTGCAAAAGCATTATAATGTTAGATGCGATTCGAATAAAAAGAGTATATGATATTATATACAACTTTATTTGTTATTGCAAGCGGTTGCTGTTAAAAATATATTTACCGAATTTTAATTAAAATATTGATTTTTCATGTTATTTTAATGTATAATTAAATGAAAAAATATGCTAAGGAGCAAGCTATGTCCCTATATGATAATCAAAAGTGCCCGGTTTGCGGCGTTCCCTTTCAGGAAGGGGACGATGTGGTAACCTGCCCGGAGTGCGGCACTCCGCATCACAGGGAATGCTATAAAAAATCAGGAAGATGCGCAAATTCCGATCTCCACGGTTCGGGATTTGTATATAAAAGACAGCAGCCGGAAGCACAGCAGGAAGAGCTGAAAAATGAACCTGCTGCGCCAAATCCGTTTTTCGGAGCTTTCCCGAATGAGAAAAGTTCCGCCGAGGAGCCTATGTCTGATGAACGGCCGGTACAGAGCCCGGAATATAACCGTGTTCCGCTGAATGAAGCCGGTCGCGGCAATCAGAACACAGCTTTTGTTTTCAAGAAAAACGAAAAGATAGACGGCGTACTGCTTTCGGATATTGTAACAGCTGTCGGCTCGAATTTTTATAAATTCGTGTCTAAATTCAAAAGAAATAAAAAAGCGGGATGGAACTGGAGCGCTTTCATATTTGGTCCGTATTATCTTTTTTTCAGAAAAATGTACGGTCCCGGCGCATTGTTCCTCGCCCTTGAATTTGTCGGAAGAATCGTCGTCAGCTTTATTTACTCGGATCAGATATCCGCTTTCACAAAAGGCGCGATGAATCTGATACAGAATGCCGAGATCTCAAATGCGGAGTATTATTCAAAGGTAAACGAACTGATGACTTCATCGGGAATCTTAACGGCATATGCCCTGGTTGCAGCGGTCGTGCTGGTGCTGCATTTAATAATCGGTGTTTTTGCAGACAGATTATACAGACACAAAATATTTAACCTGATTGCGGATATTGATAAAAAACTTGAGGACGGCGCGGGCTTCGCTTCTGTGCCGGCAGGCTCGCTGAACAGCAGGGAAATGTCTCAGAGCGATATGAGAAATCTTTTCCTTGCAGGCAGGGGAGGCGTAAGCTTCTTTGCGCCCTGTGTTGCCTTTTTGGTGCTCAGTATCCTGTCCGATCTAATCTCTTATCTGTAAAGCTTTAAGCATTAAAATAAATTTATTTTGGAGGATTTAAACTATGAGAGTAAGAAAAGCAATCATCCCGGCAGCGGGTATGGGAACAAGAGTTTTGCCTGCGTCTAAGGCTGTTCCGAAGGAAATGCTGAATATTGTTGATAAGCCGGCAATACAGTATATTGTGGAGGAAGCTTTTGCCTCCGGCATTGAAGAGGTCCTTGTTATCACCAACAGAAACAAGGGCGCTATCGAGGATCATTTTGATCACGCTTATGAGCTTGAGGATAAGCTTCGCGGCAATGAAAGCAAAAAGAAGATCTATGAGGACGTTATGGCGTGCTCTGATTTCGGCAATATATACTTTTTGCGTCAGAAGGAAACAAAGGGCCTTGGTCATGCCGTTCTCTGCGCAAAGAATTTCATAGGTGATGAGCCGTTTGCCGTGCTGTACGGTGATGATGTTATTCTTTCCGAAACGCCATGCACCAAGCAGCTCTGCGATGCTTATGAAAAGTACGGTAAGGGCGTTGTGGGCGTTAAGGAAGTTCCCGGAATGGCGATCACAAAATATTGTTCGCTGAAGACCGAACCGCTCGAGGGCAACTGCTATACCTGCACGGATATGATCGAAAAGCCGAAGCCGGAAGAGATCATGGGCAATTTCTCCATCCTCGGCAGAGTTGTGCTTCCTCCGCAGATTTTTGAGATACTGGAAAACACACCGCTCGGCGCCGGAAATGAGCTTCAGCTTACAGACGCTATGAAGACCCTTGCGCAGAAAGAAGGCGTTGTTGCCGTTGATTACGAGGGCGTACGCTATGATATGGGCAATAAATTCGGTATTCTTCAGGCTAATATTGAAGTCGGTTTGAAGCATCCCGAAACCAAGGACGAATTAAAGGCTTATCTAAAAGATATTGCGGCTAAGCTCGATTAATTTAACAGAATTTGAGGGACCTTTTTGAATCAGTATTATTCTCCCTACGGGAATGAAAATAATCAGAATTTTTATCAGCAAAATCTATATTATCAGATGAAAGCCAAGCAGGAGCGCCGGGAGATACGCAAGATCGGTAATATGATGGGATTTTGTGTGCTCGGCTTTCTTGCGGTTCAAATAGCATCGTCCTATCTGCTGGTATTCAATGACGGATTATATGACCTTTACAGCTCTTCATCTGTGTTCCAAAACAGCTTCGGCATCATTTTCGTCGAACTCCTTGCGGTTGTTCTTCCGTTCGGAATCATGGCGTTTGCCAACAGAAAAAGCTATGAGACTGCACTCATTCCGGCAAGGCATATCAAATTTTCTCAGCTGTGTCTCTGGGTCGGATTCGGAATGCTCTGCTGCGTAGGAGCGGATTATGTTGTAGCTATTCTTATGACGATATCCGAGACGCTCGGTTTCGAATTGACTCAGGCTGAAACAGCGCAGCCGGACAGCGTTTTTGCCTGTGTGATTTCCGTTGTTTCCACTGCTGTTGTTCCTGCTGTGTGCGAGGAATTCGCCATGAGATGCTGTTCCTTGGGTTTGCTTAAAAAATACGGCAAAGCGCTCGGGGTAATAGGCGTTTCGTTGGTATTCGGACTTTTGCATGGTAATCTGATTCAGTTCGTTTTTGCAACTCTTGTGGGTCTTATTCTCGGATTCGTTACCATTAAGACAGACAGTATCGTTCCTGCGATTTTGATACATGGCTTCAATAACGGTATGAGCGCCGTTTCAACCGTATTTGAATACGCTTTAGGTTCGGACGCAAGCACGGCTGTGAATTTTGCGCTGTTCGTTTTCTGGATTGTCGCAGGAATCATTTCGATTATTGTTCTGACGGTGAAAAAGGAATTTTCTTTCAGACTGGATGCACCGAAAGCGCCGGAACCGTTTGCCAATACGACCGCTCAAAAAGTGGGGGCTTTTATATCCTCCCCGGTTTTGATTATCTCAAGTCTGTATCTGATATTTTCAGTCATTTCAAGTATTCAGAAAATTTAGCTGTATGAATGAATTTATGAAAAGAGCCCTTGCGCTTGCTGAGATCAGCGCTTCCGAGGGCGAAGTCCCCGTGGGTGCCGTTGTGGTTAAAGACGGCGTTATAGTAGGCGAGGGCAGAAACAGACGCGAAAAGGGTAAAAATGCTCTTTATCACGCGGAGATACAGGCTATAGACTCCGCCTGTAAAGCGCTCGGCGGATGGCGGCTGTGGCAGTGTGACATGTATGTAACGCTTGAGCCATGCCCGATGTGCGCCGGCGCAATTATAAATTCCCGTATAAAAAAGGTGATCTTCGGCGCGTATGATAAAAAAGCAGGCTCTTTTGGTTCTGTTGCTGATTTCAATGCGCTTCCTTATAATCATAAGCCTGAAATAGAGGGCGGCGTTGACGAAAAGGAGTGCGCTGCCTTGCTCTCTGATTTTTTCGCAAATCTCAGAAAGCAAAAAGCAAAAAAAGATAAATAAATCATATATAAAAAACTGCGCAGCTGTTTTGCCGCGCAGTTTTTTGTTGCTTATCCTCAGTTGCCGAACAGTGTGTTCTGATATATTTTTTTGTATTCGTTTAATGCGTAAGTATCTGTCATTCCGGCAATGAAATCGCATATGTTTCTTAGCAGTATCTTGTATTTCAATTTGTATTCTTCGGTTGGTTCTTTAATATCTTCGTTATTACTCGAATCTGTATTTTCTTTTTCCTCTGTTTTTTCTTTTTCTGTCTCATCATCTTCTTGCTCTTTAGCTTTTTTTGTTTTTATGATATCTGGATCACAAGCTATGATGTTATTGAATTCCTTTGTCAAAGCTTTGTAGTTGCTTTCTGTAAGAGGTATTAAGTTTTTAATGCCCTTATCATATTTATTGAAAAAGTCGGCATAGATTCTCTTTTTTGTTCCGGTGTGCAATAACTTCGGATCGTTAAGATATGCTTTGAATAATGCTTCTATTATTAGTTTCGAGTTTTGGTCTGTTGTTGAAACCTCATTACTTGTAATTATGCTGTTATTTACCACTTTTTCTAAATAATCGCATATACGCTCACCGTCTTTTGAAAAACTTATGAGTTTTTCACTTATGATATAAGGAGTTCCTAATTTTTCTCCGTTATTTTCTTTAAAATCTTTTATCCGCAGTTTTGATTCATCAATAACATCCTTGATAAAAAATTTTATGATTGCTGATGAGATTTGAGCTGATATAAGTTCTGTTTTATCAGATATTATTTTTATGTTTTCATTATCAAGACGGTTTTCAACTTCGTCTATTTTATCCTTGAGATTTTTGAATTTATTAAGTTCTAAATAATTGTTGAATTCTTCAAGCGTTAATAATTTTGATGTTATGGCGTCATCAATATCATGGCTTCTTTGCGCAATTTCATCGGCAACAGCAACTACCTGACCTTCCAGCGTAACGGCTTGTGAAGACTGGCTAATATAATGGATTAGATCTTCATCATCAATTAATTTTTCAAGACAAACATCATCAGCAGCAGAGGTGTGTTTGTATATACCGTCTAACACCTGATATGACAGGTCAAGTCCATCAATATCCGTGTATTGGTTTTCAAGTTTTGAAACGACCCGCAATCCCTGATAATTATGCTTAAATCCGCCTACACTTTTATCTTTTGAGTTGAGTATGTCATTAAGGGTTCTTTCGCCAACATGACCAAAAGGTGTATGACCTAAATCATGCCCAAGTGCGATTGCTTCCGTAAGACTTGTGTTCAGTTTTAGAGCGTCGCTTATGCTTCTTGCAATCTGACAAACGATCATCGTATGCGTCATTCTTATTCTGTAATGATCGCCTTTTGACGAAGAGAATACCTGAGTTTTATCCGCAAGTCTCCTAAATGCTTTTGAATATAATATTCTGTCATAGTCACGCTGATATTCGGTTCTGTCATCAGCTGTCGGAATCTTTAAATTATATACTCTTAAACAGTATTCGTTCCTTTGGGCAAGACTGTCAAGTTCCTTTTCTGACTCTTTCGCTTTATATACTGGTTCATTAAACGGAGTGGTAGTATTGGTTTTATTGAATATTTTGAATTGTTCAAAGATTTTAGGCGAGTATTCAATAGTTATGTATTTGTCTTCCTCAAAATCATTTTCAATATCAAGAAGAATTGAACTTGCGGCGTTTTCTATAACTATATCAGAATCCGTATCATATAATGCAATTAATACAGCCTTATTGTTTGGTTTTCCGTATTCAAATTTGAATTTGCACCAGTATATTTTTGAGTAAGTCAGTTTGCTTTCTTTGTTACTTTTATATGTGAAGACTAAAGCATATTTTATATTTTTGAGTTCTTCGGGATTTATATTTTTATATTCGGTATTGTTTATGTAGTAGTTAAATCCCTCTTTATTAGCATACTTGTCAAGTCTGCTAATAAAAGTAGAATCTACGGCTGTGATTTTATCTTCATTAAACCTTATAATTGCAAATTCATAATCATTATTTTTCATTTAATGTACATCTCCTGATATAATATTTATTTAATTATATAGCAAAATATAATTAAAATCAACATAATAATCAAAATTATTTAAAATTACAACAAAAAAGTGTATAATTTACACAATTTATAAAATAAAAAACACACACTTGCAAATGAAGCGTGTGTTATATCTTAAATTAATAAACATAGATGGTTGTGCTAATAGTGAAAAAAGAAAACCAATTTTCATCAGCTTCCTTTCTCTCAACTATTATTATATCCGCTTTACATAAATAAATCAAGAATATTTTTTTAATTAGTCATTTATCATCTTTATCTGATTAAAGGTTCTTTATCAAACGTTTCTGTTATTTGTATATCAATTAAAATGCTTAAAATTACCAGTCCACTTTCCACAGGTACTACAAGACCAAGCTTCATATCCACTTGGTACATTTGCCATTAATTCATCCCAGTCTATAATACCATTTTCGTATTTATTGTTCCAACTATTAACTGTATTATTATAATATGATACTAATTCGTTTCTACTATTAAACCATCTACCTATATTCCCTACTGGCATACTGTGAGTATGTTGCCCAGTAGCCCCACTACTTGATGAACTTCCACCTGAAGATGAACCACTATTTCCAGAGGATGTAGAACCATTACTTCCTGATGAAGTATTATTCCTTCCGCTTGACCTTCCTTGTGATGAACCTGAGTTTGTGCTGCTTTCAGATGATTTGCCACTATTTGAAGAGGTTTCTGACGGTTTCTTTTCAACCGTTATATTGAATTCGTATTCTGAAGTGTTTCCGTATGTATCATGCGCGGTTATTTTTACTTTTTCTGTTCCTGCCGAATCGGTGTTGATTTCACCCTCTGCGTTTATGGTTACATCTCCGCTGAGATCTTCGGCAGCAAAAAGCGATTGTATATCATGCTATCTCCCTCCAAAACAGTAACCGAATCCGTTGTTTTCGTCCATTCCGGCGGCGTTGTGTCTTGAAGAATGATTTTTGCGCCAAGTTCAATTTCTCTGAAAAACATATTTCCCGTCAGTTCGACAATGAATTTAACATCGTATTCGCCGACTGATGATTCCTTGGCAAGCGTATATTCGTCCGCCCCGCTGTCTGCGAATTTTGCTGTGTATGTGATATTGTTTTCCTTTGTTTCTGAGATGAAATCATTTATGCTTATCCGATTTCCTTCGCCGGTATATTCAACAGCAACATTTTGCGCTGTTATGCAATCTTTGGCAAGGTTGTAATTTTGGCGATCGGCAATTGCCTTAATGCCGAATCCTGCACCCACCGCTATTATGCAGATCACTGCAATGATTGCGATGATTTTCGGCTTAGACAACTTATATTTTACATCTTTCTCCATCTTAAACACCTCATAATCAATTTTAAACTTATTTTTTGATTATTTCAACTAAAACTGCAAATGAATTCGATTTTGTATGAAAATATGTTTGATTGAATAGGCACCCCAATTGTTAATCTACCGTTTGTTGCATATTAAAATGAATGCCAACTGATTTTAAACCATAAAAACAAGGCTGCGCCCACTATTGCGGACGCAGCCCCTTTTTGTTTTGAATTCAATGAAAAAACATTTGAATCAACAAGGATTACCTTTTGGCAATCTGCCCCCAAAGGAGCGCAGATTAACACCTGCAATTAATCGTTTGCTTATTTCATTGATTCCTCGTAAGCCTTGATCATCTTTTTAACCATCTGACCGCCTACAGAACCGGCCTGCTTGGAAGTAAGGTCACCGTTGTAACCCTGCTTAAGGTTTACACCAACCTCTGAAGCGGCTTCCATCTTGAATCTGTTAAGAGCTTCTTTAGCCTCAGGTACGACATTCTTCATTATCTACACACCTCTTTTGCATTTTAATTGCGTTTGCAAAAGTATTGTTTGAAGATATGCCGATAATATAATTGAAAAATTTTTACAATTGAAAAATCTATTTTTTTAAAATTTCAGCGTTGATATTAAACTGAAAATGCTGTCAAAATAGTACTATAATGCTATTTGTGATTTTTTGCTCAATCCTCTGCGCGGATAAGATTGCTTATATAAGGACGTTTGCCGGAAAGGACTTCATCGTAAAAATTCTGTTTCCAGTCGATATAGGAAACGCTGTTCTCCAATTCGCGGATTTGGTCGCGCAACGCCTGCTGTTTTTTTTCGAGCAGCCTTTTTCTTTGGGGAATCGTGGATTCGCCCTGAAGGCACAGATCAAGATATTCTTTCATCTCCTGAATACTCATTCCGCACTTTTTCAGGCAAACAAGGTCTTTTATCCATTTTACATCATGCTCGTCAAACACTCTGCGGTTGTTTTCGTCCCTCTTGACATTTGGAACAAGTCCCTCATTGCAATAGAATTTAAGCGCCTGGTATGTCATATTCGTCTCCCGGCAGGTTTGCATCATCGTATACATAAATCTTTCTCCCCGTTAACAAAAAATTTATAAATGTTTTTATAAAAAGCTATTGACCGATAGCTACAACCGCATATTATAATCGGTTGTATAAAGCGGTTGTTTCTATCGGATTATAGCATGTAACCCTCTATTACGCAAGAGCGCGATCCGAAAAAGAATCACGCACTGAAACTATTTTTCAAGCCATTCCATATTTGATTTACGAATTAAAACCTGAACGGAGGAAGAAACATGAAAGAATTTACTTATTCGTATCCGACAAGAGTGTATTTCGGCGAAGGAACCGCTGCAAAGTCACTTGAAAAAGAGCTTGTGCATATCGGCGGAACCGTTATGTTTGCCTATGGGGGAGGTTCAATAAAGAAAAGCGGGATTTACAGCGAGCTTAAAAACATGCTGGAAATAGCTGGTAAGAAAGTGATCGATTTTTCCGGCATCATGCCGAATCCGACTTATGCAAAAGTGCAGGAGGGCGTGGCTCTCGCCAAGGAAAATCATGTTGATTTTATTCTTGCGGCAGGCGGCGGAAGTGTAATAGACTGCTGTAAAGTGATTTCCGCGCAGGCAGTTCTTGAAGAAGATATATGGGATATGGAGTATATTTCCGGCAGATTTCCTCAAAAGGGGATACCGATGGGAGCAATTGTAACTGCTTCAGGCACGGGTGCGGAAATGAATTCCGGCGCCGTAATCACATATGAGGAAAAAATGTGGAAAGGTCCGATCGTGGGTATGGGAGCTTCCTTTGCGATCCTTGATCCTGTATATACCGCTACCGTTCCGCCGATGCAGGTCCTCTCCGGCGCTTATGACACGCTCAGCCACGCTATGGAAACCTATTTCGGCCATTCGGATGCTGACAATGTTTCGGACGACGTGGCGCTTGCAATCATGAAAAATACAGTGGTTAATATGCGGCGTTTGATCAGTGACATCCATGACCTGCAGGCTCGGGGAAATCTGATGTGGGATTCCGCTATGGCTGAAAATGGTATTCTTAAGGTCGGCAAACTTACGGATTTTCAGGCGCATCAGATCGAGCACCAGTTGGGAGCATATACAGACTGCAATCATGGGCAGGGACTGGCTGTGATCCAACCGATCTATTACCGTCATATTATGAATGACGCAGAGGAAAAATTCACCCGCTTTGCAACGGAGGTCTTCAATAAAAACAGCGCTGAGGAGGGGATTCGGGCTTTGTCTGAATTTACAGCCGAATGCGGTCTTCCATCAAAGCTTACTCAATTGAGCTCAAGGGTGAAAATCACTCCCGAAATACTGCGCAAAGTCGCGGACACCTGTAACATTATAAAGTGTAATCCCAGAGAACTGAGTCGTGACGAGGTATATGATATTTTGATGGAATGCCTGTGATTAATGAAAAAGACCGCTTCGAAAGATGAAGCGGTCTCCGGTTATCGATAAAGTCGGCGAAGCTATTTTTTTATCAGGCAGTGCAAATATTCCGTTGTGGTATCCGCCTTGATGTTTCTGTTTGTATCGGTATCGGCTTTAAATCTGCGGTATGTTTTCTCAAATATCTGATATTCGCCGTATTTTTCCATCGCCTGCCTGATCACATCAAAAGGCATAAGCCCCTCGTTGTTATAGCTTAAAAAAATGTATTTAAAATCAGCGTTTTTCAGCACATGATCAAAAGCTGAAACAACTGTTTTTGACGAACAGAATTCACTTTTTTGCGCCTGGTAGTCTCTAAGCCCTGTTTTGCCGCGGAGTTCCGGGCAGTCATATCTCGCAACGGTTTCCAGCACATGATAGTTGGTGCAGTACTGGCGGGTGTTATAAGGCGGGTCAAGATAGAGTATATCGCCCTTTATTTTTAATATAACATCACTTATGTTTTCGTTGTAAACCTTACATTCTTTACTGCCGTCTATTACGGGGAGAAGCTCCAGCCGGAACGCTTTATCGGCGGAGCTTTTTATTTTTTTTAGAAATGCGCCGTAGACGGATGCGGTATTCGCATATTTGTCAATTGAATTTATAAGGCTTGCAAGCAGATAAAAATATTGCGAAGAGTCGATCTCGCCTTTGTTTTTCAGATGCTCAAGTTCAGTTCTTACAGCGTCGCACTTCATTCCGTTTGCATCCGTGAAATACTGTCTGCCGCTCCCTGATCCGGCGCAGTAGTTGTTGTAAATGAATCCCTTTATGCCGTCCAGTCGGTTAAGCCTGTCTGCTATATCCTCGGCGTTTATGGGGGGCACATTTTCTATCAGGTGCTTATTTAAAACATAGCTGTAATACTGAATATCGTTTGATATGGTTTTGCAGCCTTTTTCCTTAAAGGTCTTCCCCACAATTCCCGTGCCGGCGAACAGATCTGCAAAGACCTTGTCTGTGACAGGTCCCGTAACGGAGGATATCGTTTCGGTAAGAAAGTCAATAAGGGAATATTTTGATCCTATATAGTTCATATACTCTCCTCGCCGCAGTATTACAGAACTGCATATACAGCCGGCGTCAATTGTATAATATCATTGTTCTGTTTTCGGTTTTATAATTCAATATAATAAAGATAAATAGTTTCGTAACCGCCGTTTTTAGCTCTGAATCCGCCCGGAATCCTGCCGAGACAGATAAAGCCGAGCCGTTCATACAGATGGCGCGCATGGATGTTTGACTGCACAACGGCGTTGAACTGAAGGATTTTAAATCCGGCGTTTTTTGCTCTTTCAAGACAGTCCCGCACAAGTTTTTCGCCGATATGAAGTCCGCGGTATTGTGATGAAACGGCAAAGCTTGCGTTTGCGATATGTCCGCATCTGCCGATGTTATTGGGGTGAAGTATGTAAAGCCCGAGCAGCTCTTTGCTATTCTTCTCCTGAGCTACTGCGGTCTCCGTTTGGGAAGAAAAAAATGCACGCGCGCTTTCTTCATCTAGCAGTTCAGTCTGAGGGAATGTGTTGCCTTCTGCAACGACTTCATTCCATATACGCACCATCTGGGGCAGATCGGTCTCTTTATATTTGCGCACGATGATATTCTGAACTTCCATAGTATTCCCCTCTGAAAAACCCGGCTGACAACAGCCGGGCGTTTTTTACATTTTTGAGCCTTTCGTTCCTTTTGCACCGCCGAAAGATGCAGAGGAAAGAATATTGGTATCAAACGAATAAGTAATCTCCTCATTATTGCGCTGCCTTTTTAGGGCAAGTGTAATAAGCCTGTCGAGCAGCTCGGAATATTTAACGCCTTTAGGCTCCCACAGGTAGAACGCAAGCGAACCGGGAATCGTGTTGAATTCGTTTATCCAAAACGCACCTGTTTGAGCGTCCATAAGAAAATCGATTCTTACAACGCCGTTGCAGTCAAGATATTTAAACGCGTCAACAGCTATGTTCTTGATCTCCTCGGCAGTTTCGTCGGGGATGTCAGCCGGAATCTTTCTTTTCAGGCTGCTCATGCCCTTGCTGCCGCCTGTCTTTTTGCCGCCGTCCATATATTTGTCTTTATAGGAAAGTATTTTATCCGCGGATATAGGCTCCTCAAGCTCGGATGCCTCGGCGTCGGTATAATCGCCGACCACGGAACAGTTGATCTCCTTAAGATGAACCACGGCAGGCTCAATCAATATTTTGTCGGAAAACTGAAACGCGAGTTCAAGTGCGTCCTCAAGCTCCGCAGTGTTTTCCGCTTTGCTGATACCTACGCTTGATCCGAGATTTACAGGCTTGACGATTATCGGATAACCGAATTTATCTTCCGCGGCGGAGATGACCTTTTCCTCGTTTTTATAATCCTGCAAGGTGAAGCGTATACCGTCCAGCACAGGGAAACCTGCCTCTTTTAGCATGATTTTCATCGTGAACTTATCCATACACACGGCGCTGGCGAGCACATCGCAGCCGACGAACGGCAGATTGAGCGTTTTTAAAAAGCCCTGCAATGCGCCGTCCTCCACATTCGTGCCGTGCACGATCGGAAAAGCAACATCTATGCAGGCAATAGGCTTTGTCTTTGAAAAGCGCTTTTGCTGCTGCGGCACAAGATATGTTTTGCTGCCGTCTGTTACGATATTTATCTTTGTGCTTTTATCAAGAAGAGCGGGAATATTTTTATATTCTTCTATCTTATCCAGACTCTCTCCCCAGTAAAGCTCGTTTTTCTTCGTGATATAAACAGGATAAACAGCATATTTATCCCTGTTTATGCTCTGCATTGCCTGCACGGCAGAGATAACGGAAACCTCGTGCTCAACGCTTTTTCCGCCGAAAAGCACCGCAACGTTAATCTTCATCTTTTTCCTCCACAATCAATAATTATCCGGCAGATCATTTTCAATAAGAATGATCTTCTGCTCTCCCGGGGCGGCTGACGCTTTATTGAACGCTTCAACAAAGCTGTCGCTCGCTGTGATTTTCTTATCGTCATAGCCGGCTTCTGAAAGTCCCTTATAAATCGCTTCGGTCTGTTTTCTGCCCACAAGATAAACAAAATCGCACACTGCCGCGGCAGATCTTCCAAAATCGTAATTGCATTTATCCTGCATCTTTCCAAGCTCGACCATTCCGGGCGTGATAAGGATCTTGGTGCCTTCAAAAAGCGAGAGCGTTTTGAGCGCAGCCTCGCATCCGGCCGGATTTGAATTATAGGCGTCATCAATTATAGCCGTGTTTCCTCTGCGTGTAAGCTGGAGCCTGTGCGGCGGTGAGGAAAGCTTTTTGACATACATTTTAATATCATCCGCCGGCACGCCGAGCTGAACACAGACGGCTATAACGCCCGTTAGATTTGTTACATTGTGTTCGCCGATCAGCGGCGTTTGGAGGTCCTCTATCACTTCGCCGTTGCAGCAAACAGAAAATTTTGTGCCCTTTTGAGAAACGCTTATGTCATAAGCGTAAGTCTCGTTTTCGTTATTCAAACCATAGGTGTGATAATCTGTATCCGCTTTTTTGCGGAGATTGCTTTGGATATTTTCATTGTCGCCGTTTAAAAACATTTTGCTTTTATCCGAAACGGCATCATAAAGTTCAAATTTTGTTTTAATGATATTGTCAATGGATTTAAAAGTCTCCAAATGCTGTTCGCCGATCGAGGTTATAATGCCGTATTCGGGAAAGACAATATCGCATATCTCTTTTATATCTCCAACATGGCGCGCGCCCATTTCACAAACGAACACCTCATGCGTGGGGCGCAGCTGCTCCCTGATGGTCTTTACAACGCCCATCGGGGTGTTATAGCTTTCGGGCGTCATAAGCACATTGTATTTTGCTTTAAGCACTGTTGAAAGGTAATATTTAACGCTTGTTTTGCCGTAGCTGCCTGTTATGCCGATTACTTTTAAATCGGGGCAGGCCTTGAGCATCTTTTTTGCGTCATTGATATAGTATTGCCTGATTGCTTTCTCTATGGGAGAATTGACGATATTTCCTATAACGGGAAGGAGAGGAGCGAGTGAAAGCAATATACCCATTCCGAGCAGACCAAAGCGCTCCCCGCCGGCAAAAAACGCAGCGGCAAACGCTGCAAGCCAGATAACACAGTCCGTTACGAGCATGCGCTTTACGCGCGCGGTGTAAACAAGCGGCTTTTTTGCGTTTTTCATCGGCCTGTTAACAAGTGCCGATATGAGCGCGAAAACGTAAAACACAATATAGAGCCAGACGGCATTTGTAAACGTAGCCGCAATGGAAATGACGAGCAGGATAATATTTATTATATAATGCCTGAAATTGCCGCCCATCCATTTAAGCTGAACGGCTGTTTTATAAGAATTGAGTTGAAACATATGCGTTGTGCGGATGACCGTTAAAACGCTTGAAACTGCCGCCAGAAGCAGGCAGATTATATTTAATGCCAGATACATTTTACTCTCCTATTTTAAGGAATGACTTCAGGATATTCTGAAACACATACGGCTGATCAAGGAATGAATAATGCCCTGCGTTTTCTATTTTGCAAAGCCCCACATCCGCGCCTGAGGAGGATATTTCCCGCTCAAAGATTTCCGCGTCGGAAATCGGGGTAGCTGTGTCGTTTACGCCCCAGATAAGCAGTGTTGTGCATTTTATGTTTTTTAAATACTGCGTCAAATCTTCGTTTACCGTTTTGACGAGTACGCCGCGCATAAGCGGCGTGGCGTTTGCGTAATCCGCTGAGGAAAACTTTTTGCGCAGAGCCTCAAGCGCCTGAGGGAAAAGCTTCCTGACAGGGTAGAGGCTGAGAAAGAATTTGCCTATTTTGTAAATACGAGTTCTGAAAGTCTGCTTTTTGCCGCGTTGGGGCATGATTCCGGCGGCGTCTGTAAAAATAATTTTATTTATATTAAAAGGCAGATCTTCTGTTGACGCCATTTTGATGATCACTCTGCCGCCGAAAGAATGGCCGAACAGCATTACATCTTTGACCCCGAAAGAAGAGATGAATTTCACGGTGAAATCTGCGTAATCGGAAACGCTCCACACCTCGGGCGGTTCGGGCGTGCCGCCGAAACCGGGAAAATCAAGAGTGACAACGGTGAATTTCTGCGCAAGCAGATCGGAAACGGAAGCGTAAACGCCAATGTTCGCGCCCCAGCCGTGAAGAATAAAAATATAATCGCCGCTGCCTTTTACCTCATAATGAACACGTATGCCGTCTATATCCTTAACCAAGAGTTGAACCTCCTTGAACGGCTTTATTAAAAACATTATATATAACGAATATGCCAAAAGAATTATTTAATATTCTATCACATTAATATAATATGTGCAATATTTTATTAAAATTAAAAAGCCCGTTTTATTTGAAATTCAATAAAAATATGCACCCCCAAAAGCAATGTGCTTTAGACGGTGCATAGGAGTCCGCGTATTATCTGTTTCCGATAATATTGAAAAGCTGTTTTTTTATCTCTGTCTGTTTTTTCGGAGCGATTGAAATCTCATAGAGTCGCTCTATTCTGCCCTTTTCATTTTTCTTTGCAAGCACAAGTTTCTTTCTGTTATACGAAACGGCGTAGTTCAGATTGGTGAGATAGCTGGAATGAGGGCATATAAAATTAATGCTTTTGATCTTGTTTTTCCAGTATGAGATCTTTTGATTTGAACAATATGTGCCGTAAACGGTAACGATTTTCGTCTTTCGGTTATCAACTTCCAAAAATATGATATCGTTTGCGTTTAATTTGATATTCGTGCAAGTTAATGCGTCGTAAAAAATGATGACCTCGTTTTTAAAAAGCTCCGTTGCGTCATCCAATGCGGAATAAAGCTTTGAAATATTCAGCGGCTTTGATAAAAAACGAAATGCGGGAAGCTTGAAAGCATAGTCAAGAAATTCATCGCTTGCGCTTACAAGAATAATAGGAATATACGGATTCTCGCGTTTCAGTTCTTTGCAGGTATCCATTTCGCCCGGTTCTCCCGTTTTTATATCCGTAAAGATCACATCAAAACTCTGATTGCTTTTCAGCAGCAGTTCACCGCAGGAAAATTGAAATATCTTTGCTTTGAGTGCTTTCTGATCGTAATATTCTTCAATTGCTTTTGTCAGTTCATTCCTTGCGTTTTCGTTTTCATCACATACCGCTATGTTCATTCTATTCTCCTTATAACAATAAACAGCATATTGTTATATATAATATACCATAATAAAGGTTATTTGTAAAATATTTAATAAAAATCATTTAAAACTACTTCCTGCTGTATTTAGTAAATCAAATAAAAATATTCAGGCGAAGCACGAAAAACGCTGCGCCTGAATGCTTGTGCAATCTTATATTTACTTATTCTGTTATCAGTTCAACGGTTTCGGCACCTATATTTTCTATGAAAGACGCATCATGCTCGGCAAACAAAACGGTTGGCGAAAATTCATTTATCAACTCTTCAATCTGTATCCTTGAATATATATCTATATAGTTCAGCGGCTCATCCCAGATATAAAGATGTGCTTTTTCGCACAGGCTTTTCGCTATAAGCACCTTCTTTTTCTGCCCTTGTGAAAGGTCGCTCATATCCTTTTCAAACTGTGTTTTGCTAAGACCGAGCTTTTGCAGCAGCGCTTTGAAGATGCTCTCGTCTATTGCGCTGTGTTTCGCAAAATCGCTAATGCTTCCTTTTAAGCCGGAAGCGTCCTGCGGCAGATAGGAGACCGTAAGCCCAGAACCGATATTTATTTTGCCGCTATAATCGATCTCTTTTCCTGCCAACAGTTTCATAAGGCTACTTTTTCCGCTCCCATTTTTACCGCACAGGGCAATGCGGTCGCCGTTCTTTATCGTAAACGAAACGGGCTTGAATACAGGGCTGCCGCCGTAACACACGGCTGCTTTGTCGAGTGTTGCAAGTGTGTCCGAACGGTAAATCAGCGGCAGAATCTTAAGGCTTTCTGTGCTTTCGGCATTCTTCAGAAGCCCTTGCTTTTGTTCAAGCGCACGCTGCCGTCTGGCTTCAATACTCTTGGAGCGTTTCATCATCTTTGCTGATTTGTGACCTACATAACCCTTGTCCGCAGCGCCTGTTTTTGATTTTTCAATGCGGTCGGACCAGACGGAGGATTGCCTTGCCGAACTGCCGAGCCTTTTTATATCCTTCTGCAGCCTTGCATTCTGCGCAGCTTCCGATTCCTGCCGTTTTGTGAAATTGTCATAAAAGGATGAGAAATTTCCGCTCTGCACTTCAATATCCGCCTTGTTTATCGAAAGAATGTGATCCACGCAGCCGTCCAGAAACGAGCGGTCGTGAGATACAAGTATAAAACCTTTTTTTCTTTTTAAATACTCTGCAACCATTTTTCTTGCCGCAGAATCCAGATGATTTGTCGGTTCGTCGATAAGCAGAAAATGCCCTTCATTAAGAAAAAGAGCTGCAAGCAAAGCCTTTGTCTGTTCACCGTTTGAAAGCGTTTCAAACGGGCGGTAAAGCGCGTCGGCTCTTATATCAAGCAAGGAAAGCTCCCTGTGCAGCTCCCATTCCTCACAACACGGGCAGATCTGCTCAAGGATTTCCGCTGTTATCAGGCTTTTGTTATCTACCCGGTACGGAAAATAGTCGAATTCAACCGAACGGATGATTCTGCCGCTGTAATCATATTCACCCAGCAAAAGCTTTAAAAAGGTCGTTTTTCCTCTGCCGTTTCTTCCCACAAGACCAAGCTTCCAGTCTGTGTCTATCTGAAAGCTTGCGTTTTCAAATATATTATCATAGCTGCCCGGATAGGCAAAAGTCAGATTTTCAGCTTTTATCAAAGACATAAATAATCCCTCCCGATTTTATTAAAGTCTGCTTAAAGCCGATATCCGGCATTTGCCGTGCCGAAAATAAAAGCCGCGGAAAGCGTGCAAGCGTTCCGCGGTTAAAAAAGCATATTATACCGCAACAAAGCGGCATACAAAGGCGAAAACGGTACAACTTTCCTGCAAACGGGTGCAGCACGGCGATGCTGCTGAATATTCCGGCTTATTTGCAAGAAAAGTTATACATTTTTTCACTCCTTTATTTCAGTCTGCTAAAAATATAGCACAATTCCGATCGTCAGTCAAGAAATATTTATTCAGTAATATTCAGTTGCGTTTCACTTTTGACCGACTTCTTTTGTTTCGGGGTTCTGTCTTCCGGCAGTGATTTTATGAAGGCAATTATGAAAGGCACGGTCACAGCGGCAGCCATAACATATGCGATGGGCTGGGCGGCTTCAATGCCGTAAATCCCCATAAATCCGGGCAGTACCAGCACGAGCGGAATAAAAAACAGCCCGTTTTGAGTAAGCGCAAGGAAAAACGCTCTGCCGCTCTTTCCTATGCTTTGGAAAGTCATATTTCCGATCATAACAGTAGGCAGTACCGTCAGGGAAGCGCACAGCAATCTCAGCGCAACGCTTCCTACCTTAACCACCTCTGTTTCATGCCTGAACATGGTTACGATCTGCGGGGCAAGAATAAAGCAAACGAGCGACAGTACAAATATAACAATCGTGGAAAACCCCCAGGTGAATATTATACCCTTTTTAACACGTGTATATTTTCCCGCGCCGTAGTTAAATGATGAGACCGGCTGAAATCCCTGACCGATTCCAACGCACACGGAAAACAGCAGATTGGAAACTTTGGCAACGATGCTCATGGCGGCTATGCAGGCGTCTCCGTAAACAGCCGCTTCGATATTCAGAACCATATTGGAAACACTGTTCAGCCCCTGCCTTGCAAGGCTGGGAAGGCCTGTTGCTATGATCTCTCCAACGAATTTCGGCTTTAGCGTAATGAATCTTACATGCATTTTGCTCTGTGCGGTTCCCTTGTAATACATTATAAGCAGTATGGCAAGGCTTACATATTGCGATATCGCCGTGGAAAGACCTGCTCCTGAAATGCCCATGTCGCAGGCAAAGATCAGAACAGGGTCTAAAATAATATTCAGTATACCGCCGGAAGTCAGACCAACCATTGCAAGCGCCGCCATTCCCTCATATCTCAAAATATTGTTTACAACGCAGCTCGCAGTCATAGCCGGACCGGAAAGCAGTATGTAGATCCCGTAATCTCTGGCATAAGGCAAAATGGTTTGAGTGCTGCCCAGAAGCGTCATAAGAGGGGTCAGAAATATCAATCCGAGCACCATGATCACAGTCCCGGCGATCAGCGAAAGAAAAAAACCGGTGGAAGAATATCTCTTTGCCTTTTCTATATCCTGCGCGCCGAGATGGCGGCTTATGCAGCTCCCGGAACCGTGACCGAACATAAAGCCGAACGCCTGAAGGATTGCCATAAGACTGAACACAACACCTGTTGCGCCGCTTGCCGCTATGTTGATCTTTGAAACGAAATATGTATCGGTGGCGTTGTAAATATTCGTTATCAGCATGCTGATAACAGTGGGCACGGAAAGGGATGTGATCAATTTATTGATCGGCGTTTCTGTCATTTTTTTAAATTGCGCTTCTGCGGAATTTACACCCTTTTGCGTTTTGAAAAGCTCTTTAATCATTTCCGTAACCTCCGTATTTATTTTTGTTTTTTATCTTGATCCACAAACATAAGTGCAAACGGTATTGCAAGCAACCCTGCGGCAACAAGCGCTGCCTTTATATTAAGAAGTCGCGCGGCGAAAGCGCCCGCTATGGCGCCTGCTATAAAGAATCCAATAATAAAAAAATATTTTGCCGATTTTATAAGCGAAATTCTGTCTTTTTTTGAAACAGCGGAAAAAAGATGTTCGGTAGCGCTGCGAAGATTCCCCGTGCACATCGTTGTTGTCAGCGCAACACCGCTGATCACCCGAAAGCTCTGAACCTGAAGGGATGCAGCAAAGGCTACCAGGGCGTTGGTATATATATTATTTTTGTCTGTAGACGGAACGAATGAGATTGCAGCAAGGATGATGATCTCAAGCGCAACCGTGATCTGCCGCCAGTGCAGGACGGCGCCTGATCGGAACTTTTTTTTGACAAGCTCACTTGCAAGCACCCCGCAGGCAAAAGCAGTTATCGGAATCAGGTAATTGAGCGCACTTTTCAGATCACCTTCCGCAAGCTTAAGCCCCATTAAAACAATATTTCCTGTCTCGGCGTTGGCGAAGACTCCGCCTCGGCAGATATATGTATACGCGTCCAAAAAACCGCCCGCCAGGGCTAAAATTGCGCCAAGCAAAAAGGAATCGGACATTTGTCTGCATTTCATGTTTTTCATCACCGGCTCTTTTTTTCGCTTACAATTTTAGCACTTAGGCGGGCGGTTGTAAATGTTAATAGTCTATTAAATTTTTAATGCCCTGTCATTATATTTTATATAATTTTATATTATTCTTTCTCGATTGCCGAAACAGGGCAGCTTTCAAGCGCTTCGTCCGCGCTCTTTTCAAGCTCGGCTGAAACATCTCCGTCTGTTGCAACGGAAACACCTTCGTCATTCAGACTGAACACATCAGGGCAGATCTCTGTGCAGAGTCCGCAGCCTATGCAGTTTTCATTTACAAAGTATTTCATTTTTATCACCATAGCCTTTCGCATATATTATGCCGTGTTTTGCCGGCTTTATTATTTTTATTGTATTTAAAAATGTAAATACCGGCGTTTTTTTTAAATGATTGGATTATGTTGAAAAAGGCCGATTTTACATAGATTTGACATAAAAGATATATTGTTTTGATTTATTCTTGATATTATCGGTTCGAAATTAAAAAAGTTTGATTTTGGAGAAGTAAAAATGAGTATTTATTCTGTTTTGTCAATGGTAGGCGGACTTGCCCTGTTCCTATATGGAATGCATATGATGGGCGATCAGCTTGAAAAGATCTCAGGCGGCAGACTGGAACGTATACTTGAAAAAATGACGGACAAGACCTATAAAGGCGTTTTGCTCGGCTGCGTTGTTACCGCAGTTATTCAGTCCTCTTCGGCAGTGACTGTTATGGTGGTCGGTTTTGTTAATTCAGGCATAATGGAGCTGTCACGTGCTATCGGCGTCATTATGGGCGCCAATATAGGCACAACGGCAACCGCGTGGATATTGTCATTAACAGGAATCGACGGGGACAGCCTGATCGTCAATCTGCTGAAGCCGTCTTCTTTTGCGCCGGTGCTGGCTGTTATAGGCGTATTCCTTCTTATGTTCTCAAAAAAGGAAAAAAGAAAGAATATAGGCGGCATACTTGCCGGATTCGGCATACTGATGATCGGTATGGAGTTTATGAGCGATTCTATGAGCGGCCTTGCCGATAATGCTCAGTTTACGTCTCTGCTGCTGAAATTCAGCAACCCCCTGCTGGGTATACTTGCAGGTATGATACTCACTGCTGTCATCCAGTCTTCAAGTGCGTCCGTCGGAATACTTCAGGCACTTTCCCTCACGGGCACAGTGCCGTTTGCAACGGCGTTTCCGATCATACTCGGTCAGAATATCGGAACCTGCGTTACAGCGCTTATATCTGCTGTGGGAACAAACAAAAACGCAAAGCGCGCAGCGTTCGCGCACCTCTATTTCAATATTATCGGCGTCATACTTGCCGTAGTGCTTTTTTACAGCGCAAATGCGATCTTTGATTTCGGATTTATGTCTGACGCGGTAACGCCGTCGCAAATAGCTATTGTTCACTCCGTGTTTAACATCTTTTCAACACTCGTTTTGCTTCCGTTTACGAAGCAGCTGGAAAAGCTTGCCTGCAAAACAATCAGGGATGATAAAGGCAAAAAGGAAAAGACCCCCGCATTGCTTGACGACCGCTTTTTGATGAATCCCTCTTATGCTGTTGAAAAAAGCAGAGAGTTAACCGAAAAAATGGCTGATCTGGTTGAAAAAACAGCCATGACAGCGCTTTCCGCTCTGAAAAACTACACACAGGAAAAAGCGCAGATCATCTCAGACAATGAAAAGGAAACGGATAAATATGAAGAGATACTGGAGACATACCTTGTTAAAGTAAGTTCTCTGAACCTTTCCGATGAGGACAGTAAAAACGTGTTCGTTCTGCATCACGCAATAGAGGATCTTGAAAAAATCGCTGATTACTGCGAGGATGTTATCAAGATAAAGAAAAATGTTATTAAAAAGAACATTGTTTTTTCCGAAAAGGCAAAATATGACCTGTCTGTTATGATGGCTGCCGTAACCAAGATCGTGAACGTTACGATAGAGTCGTTTAAAATGAACGATATTGCGAAAGCCAAGGAGGTCGAGCCGCTGGAAGAGGTTATAGACAAGCTCAAAAAGCAGCTCAAAAACCGCCATCTTAAAAGAATCGAAGAAGGCAGATGCTCTGTCGATCAGGGATTTCTGTATCTCGATATCATCAATGCGCTTGAAAGAATGGCAGATCACTGCGCTAGCCTTGCAGTATCTATGATCGAACTGGAAAGCGGAGAATATAATGTTCACGAATATACCCGAGAGTTAAAAGAAAGCGATAAGGAATTTATCGAAAATCTTGATTCCTATCTTGAAAAATATTCACTGAACTGAGATAATGGAAAACGGAGGTGAGCGATATGCCGCTTATTTATATTCTTGAGGATGACAACAGCGTCAGAGAGCTTGAATCATATGCGCTGCAGGGAAACGGATATCATGTGCGCGGATTTGACAATCCCAAAAGCTTTTATGATGAACTGAAACGTGAAAGACCCGATCTTGTGGTTATAGACGTTATGCTGCCGGGCGAGGACGGGCTTTCAATAACAAAAAAACTCCGCGCAAGCTCAGAATATAAGCATCTGCCGATCGTTATGGTAACGGCGAAGGATTCGGAAATAGACGCTATAAAGGGACTTGACAGCGGTGCCGACGACTACATAACCAAGCCGTTTTCGGTCATGATCTTTCTGTCCAGAATCAAAGCGGTTTTAAGGCGTTCCGGCGACAGGGACGAAAGGCGCAGCTATACTTATCAGACCATTACCGTGGATGATAAAAAGCACAAGGTTTACTCTTGTGACAAGGAAGTTGAACTCACATTTAAGGAATACGAAATACTTAAATATCTTATTTTAAATAAAGGTATTGCCGTTACGCGCGAGCAGCTTCTCAACAAGGTCTGGGGATACGACAGTGAAAGCGAGTCACGCACGGTGGACAGCCATATCCTTACTTTGAGAAAAAAGCTTGGTGAAAGCGGTTCGCTCATAGAAACAATACGCCATGTAGGCTATAAGTTGGGTGATTGATTTGACAGGAAGAATTACGGGAAGGATCTTCAACGCCGCGCTGATCGCATCCGCTTCGTCGGTTGCGGTGGCATTCGCGGCGTTCGCTGTTTTTGCGGCGGTTTATGCAAAGAATAACAGCAGTGCCCAATTCAGTGATGTCTTTAAATATTCAGTGCTTATGATAATCCCCGCGCTTGTTGCGGCGATGATCATTTCTTTCGCGGCGGCGTTTGCGGTTTCCAAAATACTTTGCCGCGATATAGGAAAAATGGCAGACGATGTGGCGCATATAAGCAAAAACTGTATGTTTGACGAGCTGAAGCCCTTTGCGGATAAGATCCAGATCCAGCTTGATGAAAAGGAAAACCTGCTGAATATGAAAAAGCGTTTTACGGCAAATGTGTCGCATGAGCTGAAAACGCCCCTGACTTCGATCTCCGGCTATGGTGAAATGCTTCAGGGCAATATGGTGCAGCCGAAGGATGTGCCCGAGATAGGCGGTATAATATACAAAGAATCACAAAGGCTTATCAGCCTGACACACGATATAATCCAGCTTTCACAGCTTGAAGAGTATGATTATAAGCCCATAATCGACTATGTAAATCTTATGCCGGTAGTTGAATACTGTGTGGAAGCGTTATCCGTAAAAGCGCAAAAGAAAAACGTTGTTATGAATATAAGCGGCGAAGAATGTAAAGTAAAAGGCACAAAATCACTTATTGAGGAACTCGTTTATAACCTTGTTGAAAACGCGATAAAATATAATATTGAAAACGGCAGGGTCGATGTTATTGTGCGCAACGAAGAAAACTTCGTATCCTTAACCGTCCGGGATACGGGTATAGGGATTCCCGAAAAATATCAGAGCAGGGTGTTTGAAAGATTTTTCAGGGTGGATAAATCACGTTCAAAGGCAACCGGCGGCACGGGTCTCGGTCTGGCCATTGTTAAGCATACGGCGGAATATCTGGGCGGAAGTGTTTCACTCAGCAGCAGGGAAAATGAAGGAACTGAGGTTACCATAAGACTTGCAAAATAATGTTGAATTATATATAATAGTTTATATTTTATTATTTTGCTGAATAAGGAATCAATATGTCTATCAAACAGGGAGATTATTTAAAAAAACTGAGAGCGGATAACGGTCTCAGTCAGGAAAAACTTGCCGAAAAGCTCGGCGTTTCAAGGCAGTCTATATCCAAATGGGAGCAGGGCTATGCTGTTCCCGATACCGATAATATGCTGAAGCTTTCAAAGCTGTACGGAATATCTGTTGACACCATACTGAATTGCGGTGTGAATGCCGAAGAGATTTCGGACAAGAGCGAAACTGAAAGCTCCTCTGCGTCTCAGTACGCCGATGCGGGTGAAAAACAGCCGAATTCCGAAAATGCCGTAAAAGAGAAGAAAAAGCATGGATGGTTTTTTGCGGCGTATCCCTGCATAGCTGTTCTGGTAACGGTTTTGCTCGGCGTTTTAAACAGCAGCCTTTGGAAGACTTCTTGGATCTTTCTTCTTACCATTCCGCTTTTCTATACCGGCATTATCGCCAGGGAAAAGAAAAATCTTCTTATATTCTGTTACCCTGCGGCAGTCCTAATCATATATCTTTTAGGAGGATTTTATCTGAGCCTGTGGCATCCGCTTTGGGTGATTTTTCTTACGATTCCCATTTATTACATATGGGCGGCGTTTACAAGGAAGAATAAAAAACACAATCAATAATTTTCAGCGGCTTGATTTGATGAGATCAGGCCGCTTATTTTATATGGAATGTCTTGTAAACCGTAATGTAAACCGAAATTGCGTAGATGTAAAGCAGGGTTGATTGCGGACTGTTCCTTTTTTTGGTAATCTGTCATTACAGCGATTCAAAAAGCTGAAAACGAAATTACTTTAAGGAGCAAATTTAATATGTCGGTCTACAAAACAGAAAATTTTAAAATAGCAAGAAAAATCGTTTCAAATATGACCTCCGAAAGCTGGGAGCAGATACCGCATATGTCTATGAGTTATGAGGCGGATGTAACGGAACTTATGCACTATTACAAAAAGCTTAACGAGGGAATTTGTGATAAAAAGAATAAAATAACAGTAAACACAGTTGTTATGAAAATTATATGTGAGGGTTTAAAAGCGGCGCCCAAGATGAATACGACCCTTGATTTTAACAGAAAACTTGTGCGGGGTTCGCTGCATTACCACGATAAAATAGATATTTCCATGCCCATGATCCTCAATTCAGGCGAAATGATGACTGTTAATATGCACGATATGGGAAACAAGTCATTAACACAGATGACTGCCGCTATCGCCGATACAGTAAGGCGCGCGAACAACAGCGATATGAACGAGGTTATGTTTGAAGTTTCCATGGATAATACGATTAAGGGGCTGAAAAAGGGAAAGATAAAACAAACGGTATGCCGTTTGTTCGGCTCAAAAATGCCCGGAAAACACAAGGTGCATACACTGTCCGGCAAAGCAAAAAAAGAGTATTATTCCATTCCCGCAAGCGACAGACTTACAAAACATGATATAGAGCAGGGCACAACAACGATCTCAAATCTCGGTTCGGCATACAGAGGGCAGAAAGGGCAGTGCTTTCTGCTGGAGGTCATTCCTCCGCAGACAACGGCGTTCGCTGTAAATGCCGTGCAGGAACGTCCAACAGTGGTTACGGATGAAAACGGAAACAAGAAAATAGAAATCAGATCGATCCTGCCCATAACCATTGCAGCCGATCACAGGGCGCTTGATTACGGCGATTGCCTGCCCTTTTTTGAAAGACTGGATGAGATCTTTGCAGCTCCGCAGATCATTCTCAGCTGGAAGGACTCTCATGAGAATGTAAGAGAAAGAAAAATGCAAACTTCGGTTTACAAACCGAGCAAGCTGCGTTTAAACGCGGAAACCGCATAAACCATATAGAAAACAGGAACGCAGATGAACTGCGTTCCTGTTCAGTCTGTCGATAAAGTCGGCTGAAGCACGCAAAATAATCATTTTATCTTATAAATAGAAAAATTTTAGGGGGCAATGTCCACATCACTCCATTTTATATTCTTCAAAATCATACCCCGCCCAAGTACTGGACTTGGGCGGGGTTGCGCTTTCCGCCTTTGTCAATTCTAACGTACCATCGTACGCCTACGAATTGCCAAATGCGAAATTCAGCTCGATTTCTCGAACCCTGTTCAGCGTGTAGGGACACATACTTTTCTGAATTTATAACTTTTTCTACACGCTGACAGGAACGCAGTTCATCTGCGTTCCTACTTTCTATGTTTGTAAATTAAAATTCGTAATTAAAAGCTGCGCTCTCATTATAATTCGAATATTCGCAAATGCCGGATGACGCCGGGATATAATCATCGACGAAATCGTAATCGGTAATCGTTGAGAAGGCCGTTGCCCAAGCCGCAAAAAACACAATGTAAAATACGACCACAAGCACCACGTTTATAATGAAGCTTGCCAGCGCGCATTTGCCGCACACAGATGCGGTCTTCGGTTTTGTGTCTTTTTCCGTAAGGTATATGATCAGTCCCGCAAGGGGAATAAACCAGGAAAGAACAGCAAGTCCTGCGTTTGCCTTTTCCTCCCGTGGGGGATAAGGCGGATACGGAGGATAGTACGGCTGTTGCTGATTAGCGTAGTAAGGCTGCCCGTAAGGCGCGTTGTAATACGGCTGCTGAGGGGGCGCCTGCTGGTTATCCTGCCGGGGCGGGATGTTTGGATGCGGCTGCTGAGGCGGCATCTGGTCCTCAAAGGCCTTTTGTCCGTTAATCGGCTGTGAGCCTGAGGTGTTTTCAGACGAGGGATCCGTATTCGGTGTGTTTATGCTGCCGCTTTGAAGCGGCGTGCTGCTTTCGCTGTTATATTCATTTGGCATGGATTATATCCTCATCGTTTTCAATAACGTTTCGTGTTCTTAATTATTCGTAATAGTATTCATCAAAAGAATCACTGTAATCATCATAATAATCGTTGTAATACTGGTCGTATGTATCTTCGGTGTAGTCCATTACCGATGAGCCTACGACTGCCAAAATAATATTTGACACGATTATGATAACAACATTTATGATGACGCTTGCCAGCGCGCATTTGCCGCACACCTTGGCGTTTTTCGGTTTCGTATCTTTTTGCGTGAGGTAAATGATCAGTCCTGCAATCGGAATGAGATAGGAGAGTATTGCCAATCCCACATTTGCCTTATCCTGCACAGGCGGCTGGTAATATTGCTGCGGAGGCATCTGATAATTTTGCTGTGCGTTGTAATACTGTTGCTGCCCGGCAGTCTGATAATCCTGTTGAGGAGGAGTCTGATAGCCCTGCGGCGGTGTCTGCTGCCGGGCTTCCTGATGATCCTGCCAAGGCTGACCGTCAGGCTGCTGCGGGTTCGTTTGGTAGTCCGGCTGTGTGTTCTGCTGAGGTTGGTTATAATCGTTGTTGAAGTTGTCGTCTGCCATAATAATGCAAACCTCCTCTCTTTATTGTAATTTCATAATAACATATATATGCTTACATTGTCAAGAAAATGTCATTGTCGAAACAAAAATCGGATATAAAGACCTAAGAAAAGACGGCTGAAATTTATTAAGCCGTCTTTATTATTTTATTTATTGAGGTTTTCAATTGCGTAGTCCGCTTCCTCTTGCGTGAATTTTTCTCCGTATTCCGAGGTGAGCTGATCGCGTATGGCTTCAGGTGACATAGCCATATTTTCCTGATATGTTTTGGCTTTTTCAAGGGCGTTCTCTTTCCAGTCCGCTTTTACATTATCAACTGCATATTGAGCTGCTTCTTCTGAAAACTGTTCACCGTATTCGGAGGTGAGCTGGTCATATATTCCTTGTTTTGACATGTGCATGGAATCACTGTAGGTCTGTGCTTTTCTGAGGGCTGACTTATATTCAACCGGGATATCCGGTTCTGTTTCTTTTTCGGTTGTAGTTACAGATGAATCGGTATCTTCTGTTGTTGAGGCAGATGCTGCGCTTTGAGGTTCAGTCTTGGAATTACCGCCTGAAATACTTCCTATAATCACCAATGCGGCAATCACGATGATGAGCCAGAACCACCATTTTTTATAAATAGGTTTTTTGACCTTCTGCGGCGGCATATTATATTGATCTGCGCCGCCTTGTGTGCCGTATTGATTTTGCTGCTGAGCGTTTTGAAATTCATTTCGGTTTTCCATAACGGTTCTCCTTTGTATATTTGTTAATTTCATAATAACACATAAGTATTCAAAATGTCAACATATGTATTCATAATTCGGCAAAAAAAATACTACACTTTTAATATAAATGTTAAGGAGTGCAGTTATGTTTATACCAATGCTTGATCCGAGAACAGTGGGCGATGTCATAGCCGATTTCAGAAAGAAAAAAAATCTCAGTCAGGAAGTGCTCAGCGGGCTTGCCGATATCGGCCGAACGCATTTGAGCGCAATAGAGAGGGGGGAGCGCAAGCCTACGCTTGAAACGCTTTACCGTATTTCCTGTGCGCTGGATGTAAAAATGAGCGATATCGTTGCGGAGATAGAAAGGCGGATAGAAGGCAACGGCATATGGTGATGCCATGAGTGCTTAAGAGAGGTTTCGCGGAAAAAAGGGTATATGTAAACCCTGCTTTACATGTTAAAAGGCACGGATAGATGCTCCGTGCCTTTTGAAATCTTCAGTGCTTCCTTATTGTCAATTGTCCGTATCAAGAGTTCCTGCGAATTTTGAATCGTCTATTTCATATTGCTCATAGTTTGAATTTTGCCAAACTTTAATATAGTCAACAAGGAACTCGCTCGGATTTTCCGTATCAAACGCGCCGATTTTCTGACCATGCGGACCCCATTCGTCGCCCGCGTCGATCTCGCAGGTGAGACGTAAAAATTCTTTTACATGGGAAACACCTCCGCCGGTCGTTGCCCAGGTAGCCACACCATCTATGTAAAATACATAATATTCGGGAGTCCACTTAAGAGCAAAGGTGTGATAGCCGTCGTATAAGTCCTGCTCAAGCTCTGTTATATAAGGCTCGGAGTCGGCAAATTCGCCGTAGCCGTTCCACAAAAGCGCATGCCCCATCTTGCTGGTTTTGCTTTTTCTGAACGCGCTTTCAAATACGTCTATTTCGGTGCCGTCAACGCCTTCGGCGGACGGCTTTCTCATATTAGACGACTGGAGCCAGAACGCCGACCACATTCCGTCCGCGTCGGGGAATTTTACACGCACCTCAAAATAGCCGAATGCCTGCGCAAAAAGAAGCTCGTCGTTTTCGCCCTTGTTGCTGTCCTCGCTGCCTATGATGTCGCGCGTTTCGATGCCGCCCGTGAATCTGCCTTCGGCAGGGCAGTTGCCGTCGCAGGTGTGGTTGTTTTCATATTGTGATGTAATCACAAGATTACCATCTCTCAGAGATACCGCGTTGGGGCACCACCAGCAGGATTCCTCAGGTTTGTCGGGATCATTGCTTTCCCATCTGATCGCATGCGGTGAAGTTGTCCAGATCTCTCGGTTTCCTGTGTAATTCTCTCCGAATGTGATTCCCTCGTTAAGCGAACTGCCGGTAAAATCATCCTCAAAAACAAGATACCAGCCTTCCTCGCCAAGAGTAGGCAGGGATAGGTCATAGCCCTTGTCCTTCCAGCTCATATCAGCTTCCTGAGATGAACAAGCGGCAAACATGGTTGCTGAAAATGCTATTGCAAGAACAACACTCAGCACTTTTAAAATGCGTTTCATAATCAACCCTCTCCTTTAATTTTTAATTATAAAACCATTTTTATTATACAATATTTATCAGTGCATTGTAAATACATTTTTGCCGCAGATGATTCCCATACCGGAAGGACCGGTCTTTTTGTTAAGGGCGCTGTATATCATATAATATTTGCCGTTGGCATAAAACAGGGAGGAACGGTAAAGACCTCTGTTATCAAATGCGCTGTCCGAGTCAGACGGAGAAAATATTTTTTCTGCCTTGGTATAGCTGATGTTGTCGGCGGAATAAGCGTAGTAAAGCGACATATGCGTCCTGTCATTTTCCTTCGGATAATATGCCGATATAAGCGCCTCATAGCCTTTTGGCGTGTGGATAAGATCAATGTGCCAGTTTGCCAGTTCCTTATCCTTGTATTCAATACGGATCTGCCTGATTTCTCCCCAGTTTCTGCCGTCTGCGCTTTCTCTGTAATCAAGAGAATGGCCTGTATTCTGATTGATCGCCCACATTCTGTATATGCCGTTTTCATAAATGATCGCCGGGCTGAGAAAATCATATTTATATAGTTCGCCCGTGAGCATATCCTCGGCTTTGCTCCAGTTGGTTCCGTCCTTCGTAACCTTTCTGCGCAGCACAACTCTGTTGTTTGGTTTGTCGTAAAATCTCCACCAGCATTCAAGCTGTTTGGTGTCGGTGTTGTAAACAAGTTCGGTGTCTGAATTGTATACCTTTCCGCGCTCATATGTTTCGGGAACCGGTTCAAGGGGGTTGGAGAACCCTTTCGGCACCGTCCAGTTTTTCAGATCGTTGCTCACTTCTATGTGGGGATTTTCCCAATAATCATTGTTTTTTTCATAAGGCGTATATGCGCACCAGTATTTGTAGCCGTTCCAGCCTCCCTCGAAATAATAGACCGACGGATGATAATTGTATATATTCCCGTATGCGTTCATCGTATTCAAAGGACGCGGAGCGTGCTGATTGGCGTTTCTTACATAGACGCGGCAGCTTGCTTCTGCGCCGTTTATCTTTGCCGTTATCACAACAGCGCCCGCCGCTTTAGCGGTTGCCTTTCCGTTTTCCACCGCGATGATATCTGCATTGCTCGTTTCCCAATCAATATTTTTACAGTCGCAGTTTATCTCGGAATTCAGTTTCAGGGAAGAGCCGAGATCCAAGGAATAGCTTGCCTTTTTGAAACTGATTTCAAACGATTCGTCAATAACACGGATATCGATGCTCTGCGAGCAGTTTTCCGTTTTTGCCGTTATAACGGCAGTACCGCATTTGTTTAAGGTAACTTTTCCGTTTTCAACGCTTGCCACGCTCTCGTCACTGCTGCTCCAGAATATCTGTTCATTTGCATTTTTAGGATAAAGTCTGGCATTAATGTCCACGGTTTCGCCGACCCGCGCCGTCAGGTTGCCGGTGTCAAACGTTAATGCCTCTGCTTTTACGGATTCAGGCTGCATGTTTTCGATCAGTTCCGTCTTTATAAATCCGCATTTCAGAGCGCCGTTGCTGTTATACACGATCTTGCTCCATTTTTCGTTTTGGGCAAGCACCTTTACTGCGCAGCCTTTTTCGACCGTTTCTTCCGGAAGCGATAATGTATAAGGCAGGTGTTTAACGGAACTGTTTTCCGAAATGCTGCCTACACTGTATCCTTCGCTTTGCATCTGCATTTTGTTAAAGGAGATAAGCTGCGCTTTCACGCAGACGCAGGCAATTGCCACAGCGGCCAACACAATACACACTGCAGCTGCTGTCAGTTTATAGATTATTTTATTTTTCTTATTTGAGTTTGTTTTTTTTCTGTTTGGCATAAATAGGAACCTCGGTTTTTATTTGCTCATTTTGTGTCAGAAAAACGCTCTTACGGCAATGTTGTCAATGACCCATTCGGAGTTTTCATATATAAACCTTACCGCCGCATAGCCCGAATCGTATCTTTCTTCAGAAGTGTTTTCAACAGTGTTGGAAATTTTGTATTTGTATTCAAACTTGAAATTGATGTTTATTTCATCGCTTGTGTTATAGGCGATTTTGGTATTCGGGTCATATTCGGATCTTATTTCGGTTTTTATTATTTTAATTTCCGAAACGGAGACGCCGTTCAGCTCCGAATAAACAAATTCTCCCGTTTCCTTAACAAGCCCCTGAAATCCGTCTTCGCCGAAGGAGGATGAAAATTTGATTCCTGAGCTATCGGCAGTTTCTCCCGCAGCCAGTGAATAAAGGCTTTGAACGGCATTTTTTGCGTTTTCGCAAAGGCCGTTGAAGTTCTCCTCAGAATTTCGCAGTTCAAGATATACATCCGCGTTTTCCCTGTTGATCTCGACCGTGCTTTCATAATCATCGCATCCGGCATTTTGGGCGGTTATCACATGCTCGCCGGAAAACATATAATCCGAAGTAAAAACAGAATATGAGATTTCTTTTCCGTTTGCGGGATCAAGACCGTATTCATTGCGTACTTCTGTTAGTTCTATTCCGTCTATGAAAACTTTCGCGCCGGCAGGAGCGTAGATCTGTGCCTCGCAAACGAGTCTTTGATTCGGGATTATCTTATATTTATCATATTTCCAAAAATTGTCTTTTACTTTCTTTACGGTAACATATGCCGTTTGCCAATTTTGCTCTTGATCAGGATAATCAACACTGTAATAGATAAAATCTCCGTCCATGCTGTCTTTTTCAATGACAAACGATTCGGTATTTGCGTTCTCAAACGCATTTTCCTGAGGATTTTCCTGTATAAAATCCGTGAATCCCTCGTAGGATATAAACGGCGAATCCGTATAAGGCATATAATCGTAGACCGTCTCCCAATCTTTATTGAGCGCACTGTTTACATAAGCTTCAACAAATCTGTCCGGGTTGTGCGTCTTCGAGAGCAGCGGATATGTAATGACCGCGGAAACGGCTGCCACAGCGATGACCGCAACGGCAAGGATGATCATGATTATCCTTTGTTTCTTTTTTCTTTTGTTTTTATCGGGCTTTTTCTCAGGAAGTGGCTTTTCCCTGTGCTTTTCAGCCTCGAAAATTTCAAGATTGATTTCTTCCATATTCCCTCAATACTTTATGATTGTTAAGTGTTTATGTGTGATATGTTGATTTTTGTTTGGGTATTAATCATATAATACCTTAAAAAGGTTGTCAACAGAAATCCTTATTATTATACATAAATGAACATATGTAACAGTGTTTCAACCGATTGAAATTTTACGATTATCTGTTATAATTAGTAAGAGGATCATAGGATCCCAATTTGCTGAGAGGGGAGGGAACAATGTGAGCACGGCTGATTATTTTATCTATCTTCTTTCGTGCTTTTTGAATGACGAAAAGCCGCGCGGAAGTGAGCAGACAGACTGGCAGGAGATTTTCAGACTTGCCGAAAATCACAGCGTTACGGCAATCATTGCTTCTTTGATCAAAGAGCTTCCTCATGGAAGCAGACCAAAGGGCAAGCTGCTTTCGGCATTTGAACAGAGCCTTGACAGAACTTTAAAAAATTATGGGGAAAAAATGAAAGCGATGACGCATCTGATTGAAGTGCTCACCGCGTCCCGGATTCCTCATATGCTCATAAAGGGAGCGGTCCTTCGCTTTTTATATCCGGCGCCCGAGCTTCGCGCCAGCAGGGATACGGATGTTGTTATCAGTCCGTCCGACTACGAAGAAACGATGAGAACGCTTGAAAGCAGCGGCTTTAAAAAAGAGTTTTTAAAGCAGAGCTTCGCGCAGGTGCGTTGCGGCGGGGAAGTTTTTGATATTCACACAGAGCTTGAAAGCATCAATGTTCAGAGCAAGATCTATTATTCCACACCGTTCGATGATATAAGCGAAAACACGGGGTATACGTATAAACTGAAGCCGATCTATCACTTGCTCTATGTGATTACACATACCGCCTGCCATCTGAAAAACGGCGGAGCAGGGGTGCGCATGATCATGGATATTGACGCCGTCCTGCGGTATTACCCTGATATGGATACGCAAAGATTTTTGTCCCTTTGTGAAAATATCAAGGTCAGAAGCACAGCCGAGGCGCTCATAGCGCTCTCTAAAAAATGGTTTAAAACGCCTGTGGCGATAGATTATACTTTTGAGGACGAAGATGAAACGGCGTTCTATAACAAACTTTCGGATACGATCATAAGCAGCGCTGTTTTTGCAAGCGAAAACGGCATCACCCAAGCGGCGGATGCCGAGAGCAGCACTAAGAAAAACGGAAAAGCAGATCGCCGAGCGTCATGGAAGGCGCTTTTCAGCCGGTTAGGCAAAAATATAGGGAAAAATTCTGCGAAATCGTCCGCCAAGCAGGAGATGCCGGCAAAATATTTTGAGGTCTTAAATGAACTTCAGATAGAGGACAGTCACCATTATGAATAAAAACGGGCTGTGATTTCACAGCCCGTTTTTAACAATACTTAATTACTATTTATAATATCAAAAATATCTTCCGGTGTTTTCGCAATAAAGTCCGCTCCTGCCTGTTCAAGCTCGTTTACAGCCGCATATCCGTAAAGTACGCCTATCGATCTCAAGCCCGTTTCTTTTGCTCCGATAATATCATGTTTTCGGTCGCCAATCATTACGGCGGCAGAACAGTCGGAAATGTTAACGGAGTCAAGGACGTATCTGATCACATCTGCTTTTTTACTTCGGGTGTTGTCCAAATTTGATCCGGCAATAAAATCGAAGTATTTATCCATTTTGAAGTGCTCGATGATCTGCACGGCGAAAGGCTCAGGCTTTGATGTGGCAACGATGAGCGTTTTATCCTGTTCTTTCAGTTTCTTCAGCAGCTGAGGAATACCTGTATAAACCTCGTTTTCGAATATTCCGTATGGTCTGAAATATTCTCGGTAGTATTCCACTCCCTTGAGTGCGTCCTCTTCCGTTAATCCGAAGAACTCCGTGAACGAAGTAATCAAAGGCGGTCCGAGACAGGCTCTCAGTTTGTGTTCGTCAGGCTCGCTGATTCCGAACTTGTTCAGCGCGTATTTTATTGAATTTGTAATCCCGGGTGCGGCGTCCGTCAGCGTGCCGTCAAGATCAAACAAAATGTATTTAAACATATTTCACCTCAAGGTCTGTTTAAACGGCTCAGTGAACATCCTCTAAAACAGCATGCGCGCATTTGATTCCGTCAACAGCTGCCGAGACGATGCCGCCCGCGTATCCGGCGCCTTCGCCGCACGGGTAAACCCCCCGCACATTGCATTGGCAGAATTCGTCACGCAGTATACGCACGCTGCTGGAGCTCCTTGTTTCGGGAGCGGTCAGAACAGCGTCATAAAGATTAAATCCGTTCAGCTTTTTATCCATTTCAACGATCGCGCTTTTCATCGTTGCCGTAACTTTTTGCGGCAAACATTCGCTTATGTCCGTAAGTGTAACGCCGGTGGGGCAGGTGGGTTCAACATCACCCAGCTCCTTGCTTGATTTTCCGGCAAGAAAGTCCCCCACAAGCTGAGCAGGCGCTCTGTAATTTCCTCCGCCGAGCAGAAAAGCGTTATGCTCTATCTCCCTTTGATAGTAAATTCCGGCAAGCGGATGCTCACTCGGAAAATCTTTCGGCTCGATTCCCACGAGCAGGGCGCTGTTCGCATTTTTACCGTCTCTTGCAAGGGAGCTCATACCGTTTACGATAACGCCGCCCTTTTCGCTTGCCGCGGCAACGACCGTGCCGCCCGGGCACATACAGAAAGTGTACGCTCCGCGCTCATGCAGTCCGTGGCAGGAAAGCTTGTAATCAGCGGCGCCGAGCTTCGGATGACCTGCGAATCTGCCGTACTGCGCTTTGTTTATCAGGCTTTGAGGGTGCTCTATTCTTGCGCCGACGGAAAATGGCTTCTGTATGATCTCAATGCCGAGATCGTACAGCATTTCAACCGTGTCCCTTGCGCTGTGACCGATTGCCATGATCACGCTGTCCGCCTCCATGTCAAATCTTTCGCCGCGGTGTGCGTATGTTATGCCCTGAATGAATTTGTTGTAAACAATCAGTTTTTCCACTCTGCACTCAAGGCGTACCTCTCCGCCGAGCGATTCTATTTTTTTTCGTATGTTTTTCACCACAACGGCAAGCCTGTCCGTGCCGATATGCGGTTTCGAGGAATAAAGTATTTCCTCGGGCGCGCCTGCTTCGTAAAGTTCGGATAAAACCTTACGGATGAACGGGCTTTTGATACCTGTTGTGAGTTTGCCGTCCGAAAATGTGCCTGCGCCGCCCTCGCCGAACTGAACGTTCGATTCCTCGTTCAGCACACGTTCTTTCCAGAATCGGTCAACATCCTTCTGCCGATCTTCAATCGCTTTTCCTCGCTCAAATATGATGGGGCGCAGGCCTGCCTCTGCAAGAATCAGTCCTGCAAGCATTCCGGCAGGTCCGAATCCCACGATTACAGGTCTGAATTTTGAGACCCTTTTGTTCTCCGGCATATCGTAGTGATACGGCTCAACAAGCGAAACTTTGTTTGTTTTGCATTTTGATACGATCTGCTTTTCATCAAGCGTGATCTCACAGTCTATGCTGTATGAAAAATGAACGTCGTCTTTTTTGCGCGCATCCACGCTTTTTTTATAGATTGTAAGTCCTTTGATATATTTCTTATTCACTTTAAGAATCTTGGCAGCTTTTGCCCAAAGCAGTTCTTCGCTGTCGTCAAGATCCAGCCTTATTTCGTTAATCCTTATCATATGATCCGCACGCTTTCACGATTGCGTCTGCCGCAGCGATTCCGCTGCCCCACGCAAAATCAAGATTAAATCCTCCGCAGGGGAACTGTCTGTCCAGCAGTTCTCCGCAGATGTATAGCCCTTTTGTCTTTTTTGATTCGTAGGTTTCCACTTCGTTGAGCGGTATTCCTCCGCAGGTGATCTGCGCAAAGTCGTAGCCTTTTGTTCCCGTTATGATAAGCCGCCAGTTTTTAGCCGTGTGTGCCTGAAGCTTCGGGTCGCCCCCCGCCTGCTTTTCCGTTATGCCGGAAAGCTTTGTGCCGAGAATGCCTTTAAGACTGCCGAAACGGCTGATATGCTCAAGCACTTCATTTTCTGAGAGCTCAGGGATAAGATCCAGCACGGCAAGGCATTTCGGCTTTTCTTCGGACGCAAAAGCGCCGGAGACTGCTGCCGAAACATTCATAACTGCAATTCCTGAGAGTCCGTAATCGGTGAAAAGCACTTCGCCGCTTTCATGTGCGGCTTCAATGCCGTTAATGAAAATTCCGATACCGCATTTTGCACGTGTGCCTTTGATCATCCTCGGGTATCTGCTGGATGACGTGAGCTGCACAAGCGCGGGGTAAAGTGTTGTAACACTGTGCCCGAGTGAGCGCATCAGCGCATACCCGCTTCCGTCTGAGCCAAGCGCGCCCTGTGCTTTGCCGCCCGTTGCCGCAATAACATAATCAGCGGTGAATTCGCCTTTTTCGGTGCGGACGGAAAATCCGCTTTCGCTTTTTTTAATGCGCAGAACTTTGCAGGATGTTATTATTTTTACACCGAGTTTTTCGCACTGATCGGTCAAAACGGCAAGCACGGTCTCTGCTTTGAGCGAATACGGATACACACGGCCTTCCTCCTGTTCCCTGAGAACAAGCCCGATATCGGAAAAGAATTCCGAATTGAGATTATAGTTTTCCGCTTTTGTGTTGGTTATATTGCAGCGTCCGTTGCCTGTTGCCAGAATCTTCCTGCCCGGGGATTCCAGCCGCTCAAGCACCGTTACGTCAGCATTTTTCAGTTTTTGTTTTAATCTGACAGCGCAGGCAAGCCCGGAAGCCCCCGCGCCTATAATAATTGCCGTCATACTTTCTCCGAAATACCGCATGTGCCTTATTTTCTATTATAATATATTAAATTGTCGGCAAATGCAAACTTTTTTTGCTTTTTTACTTGACTGACGCCGGTTATTGTGGTATAGTAGCAATACCTCGAAAAGGGGTTAATTTTTTTGCCCTTTTTTCAGCGGCTCTGTTCTCGCCGCGGGAGGGAGATTTAATATCGAAATAAAAACGGAGGTGCCTAAATGAGAGTTAAGGTTACTTTAGCTTGCACTGAATGCAAACAACGCAATTACAACACAATGAAAAACAAGAAGAACACACCGGACAGACTTGAAATGAATAAGTATTGCCCGTTCTGCAGAAAGCACACGCTTCACAGAGAAACAAAGTAACGGAGGATTAAAATGGCTGACAAAAAGACTTCAAATGCCGAAGAGCCTAAGAAGACTTCAAAAAAAGCCGATAAGGCTGACGCTTCAAAGAAGGCTTCTCAAAAGGCAGATAAGAAAAAGTCAAAGAAAAAGAACCCGTTTAAATCCGCCGGCAAATTTTTAAAGGGTGTAAATTCAGAGCGCAAAAAGGTTGTTTGGCCTAAGGCAAAAGAAACGATAAAGAATTCTGTTATCGTCCTTGTAGTCGTTATCATTTTAGGCGTTGCGATTTATGCTGTCGATTCGGTTCTTTCACTCGGGCTCAGGGAACTTAAGAGCGCTGCGGATAACACCACGACTTCCGTGAGCGAGACGGTTTCCACAGAGACCACTACGGTTCCGGAAACAACACAGGCGGCTGAATAATGCCGGAAATTCATTTTTCGGAGGCTTTTATTTAATGGAAGAAGCAAAATGGTATGTTGCCCATACCTTTTCAGGATACGAAAACAAGGTCGCAAGCAACATTCAAACCGTTGTTGAAAACAGAAATCTTCACGATCTGATACAGGAAGTTTCAGTTCCCACCGAAACAGTTGTTGAAATCAAGGACGACGGTTCCAAAAAAGAAGTTGAAAGAAAGATCTTTCCCGGCTATGTTCTTGTTAAGATGGTCATGAATGATGATACCTGGTATGTTGTAAGAAATATCAGGGGCTGCACGGGCTTCGTCGGTCCCGAAAGCAAACCGGTTCCGCTCACGGAAGAGGAAGTGCGTAAGCTCGGCGTTGAAAAGGTCAGCGTAGAAGTCAATTACGCCGCCGGCGATATGGTAAATGTTATTGACGGACCCCTTGAGGGCTTTTCGGGCACTGTTGAGAGTGTTGATACCGATAACAACAGCGTTCAGGTAACGATATCTATGTTCGGCCGTGAAACATCTGTTGAGTTTGAGCTTGACCAGCTTGAAAAGGCAGAGGACTGATCATTTTTAGGTAATTCGCGGCACTGCCGCTTATTATGCGCCGCAAGGTGCGTGGGAGGGGAGAGCTTCCCCGCCATACCACAATATTTAGGAGGAAATAACAATGGCTCAAAAGGTAGTAGGTTTAATTAAACTTCAGATCCCCGCAGGCAAAGCTACTCCGGCTCCCCCGGTTGGCCCTGCGCTTGGTCAGCACGGTGTAAATATCCCCGCGTTCACCAAGGAATTCAATGAGAGAACGAAGAATGACGCAGGTCTTGTCATTCCGGTTGTTATCACTGTTTTCGAGGACCGTTCCTTTACTTTCGTAACAAAAACACCGCCCGCAGCAGTTCTTATCAAGAAAGCATGCGGAATCGAAAAGGCTTCCGGTGTTCCCAACAAGGATAAGGTTGCCACAATCACAAAAGCACAGGTTCAGCAGATCGCTGAAACAAAGATGCCCGATCTCAACGCCGCTTCTCTTGAGGCTGCAATGAGCATGATTGCAGGCACTGCCCGCAGCATGGGTATAGTAGTAGAAGACTGATTCCCTTGTGGGAGGAAAAATCCGATTAACCACTGGAGGTAATTTATTATGAAACACGGAAAGAAATACACAGACGGCGCTAAGCTTGTAGACCGTACTAAATTATATGACAGCGCAGAGGCGCTTGATCTTGCGGTTCAGACCGCAAAGGCAAAATTTGATGAGACAATCGAAGTTCATGTTCGTTTGGGTGTAGACTCACGTCACGCTGACCAGCAGGTCCGCGGCGCAGTAGTTCTTCCCAACGGAACAGGTAAGGATGTCCGCGTAGCCGTTTTCGCTAAAGGCGATCTTGCAAAGGCTGCCGAGGAGGCAGGCGCAGACGTTGTAGGCGATGCGGATCTTGTTACAAAGATTCAGGGCGGTTGGATGGAATTTGACGTTGCCATCGCAAGCCCCGATATGATGGGATTTGTAGGACGTCTCGGTAAAGTTCTCGGTCCCCGCGGTCTTATGCCTTCACCGAAAGCCGGAACGGTAACAACGGATGTTGCAAAGGCAGTAACAGAGGCTAAGGCAGGTAAGATCGAATACCGTCTTGATAAATCCAACATCATTCACTGCCCGATCGGCAAGGCGTCTTTCGGTGCTGAGAAGCTTCTGCAGAACTTTAATGCCCTGCTTGATGCTATCATCAAGGCTAAGCCGGCCGCAGCAAAAGGTCAGTATATCAAGTCTTGTGCGGTTGCTTCAACAATGGGTCCCGGTGTTCGCATCAATCCCAACAAAGTCGGTTCTTCCGCTTCAGCCGAGTAAATTATATTTTTCATTCAATTTGGTATTGACAGGGCGCTTGCCCTGTGTTAAAATACATTCGCTGTTCAACCAAAGACAGCAGGTGCCGTGTGGCGTAAGATTGAATCGCCTGCCGAGGAATGAGCATTTATATTGATTATAAACGCGGTAAGCGTATTATATGATAAAGTAAATGTTGTGCATTCCGTCTTTGCGGAGTGCACTTTTTGTTTGGTAAACAGCCTTTAAAGTCCGCATTGCGGCAAATAAACAAGGAGGTACAATTCATGCCAAGCACAGTAGTTCTTGAAAAGAAAAAGGCGCAGGTTGACGCGCTTGCTCAAAGAATTAAGGGCTCGGTCGCAGGTGTTGTTGTTGATTACAAGGGTATCAACGTTGAGGATGACACCAAGCTGCGTAAAGAGCTTCGCGAGGCGGGCGTAGAGTATACGGTTGTTAAAAACTCTATCCTTAAAAGAGCAGCGGACGCTGCCGGCCTTTCGGGTATGGACGCAGTTCTTGAAGGCACAACCGCTATTGCAACCAGCGCTGAGGATTATGTGGCTTCTGCCCGCATCCTTCAGAAGTATGCAGACGCCCATGATTTCTTTAATGTAAAGTCAGGCTATCTTGACGGCGAAGTGATCGAGGTTTCAAAGATCGAAGCGCTCGCTAAGCTTCCGTCCAGAGAAGTTCTTCTTGCAACTGTCTGCAGCGTATTCAACGCTCCTATTGCAGCGTTCGCACGCGCGGTTCAGGCTATCGTTGACAAGGGCGGCGCAGATGCCTGCGAAAGCGAAAAGGCAGAAGAGCCTGCAGCTGAGGAGGCTGCAGCCGAAGCAGAGGCTCCGGCACAGGAGTCCGCTGAAGAAAACACAGCAGAGTAATTTTATTTTAACTTTTAACTAAATTTGATTCGGAGGAAATTAAAATGGCATCAGAAAACGTAACCAAAATCGTTGAAGAGCTTAAAACTCTTACAGTTCTTGAGCTTTCAGAGCTCGTATCAGCAGTTGAAGAGGAATTCGGCGTAAGCGCGGCTGCCGCTGTTGCCGTTGCTGCTCCCGCAGAAGGCGGCGCTGCAGCAGCAGAAGAAAAGACTGAATTCGATGTTGTTCTTACAGATGTTGGCCCCAACAAGATCCAGGTTGTTAAGGCTGTTAAAGAGGCTACAGGCCTTGGCCTTAAAGAAGCTAAAGAGATCGTTGACAGCGCTCCCAAGACCATCAAAGAGGCTGTTCCCACTGCAGACGCAGAGGCTCTCAAGGCTAAGATCGAAGAGACAGGCGCAACTGTTGAACTCAAATAATTGTACCTTTCCTAAAAGAACGGCACGCCAAAGCGGCGTGCCGTTTTTTATATAGCAAGCCCCGGGCGTATTTTATATTGCACCCGGGGATGAGTTTATATTAAAGGATATCTATGCGGTCATGATACGAATCAATGCGTCCAGATCTTCGCCGGCAACACCCGTTTCAACAAGGCAGTTGTATGTTTTTTCACTCAGTGTATCGCCTTCTGCTTGCTCGATTGCTTTATAATAGTCGGATTCAAGTAAATTTTCAAGAGGTCTTTTGCCACCTATATTGCCGAAGTTTGAAAACAGGAAATCTTTATAAAGCTCCTCTTCCGGCACACCGAGCAGCGCGTTTATCATAAAGGAAAGCATGCCGGTTCTGTCCGTTCCGATATTGCAGTGTATGAACAGCGGATAATGATTCTCATCTGCCAGAATGGAAAATACTTTTACGATCTGCTCTTTGTTGTCGCCAAGCATTTCGCCGTCCCATTCCATAGGGCAGTTGATATAGGATACAGTGTTCCCAAGCGGGCTTTCCGTTATGCCGCCGTTTTCGCTGTCGTAAGCAAGTCGAACATCGATTTCTGTTTTTATACCAAGCTCTTCCAGCATCGTGCGTTTGCCGTCTTCGGTTATTTCTATATTCACATACGGCACATTGCTCTCGTTCAGGCGACCGCATCTGAAGATCATCCCCTGCTTTGTTACAGTTCCGCTCTCGGTTTCTCTTCCGCCCAGATCCCTTGCGTTTGTTATACCGTCTATGTAAAGATTGCGCGGCGCCTCACTGTTTGTTGTAAATGATGAAACATCGCTGGTTGCATTTTCTGTGCTGACTGTCCAATAATAATCCGTGCCGATCTTCAAATTGTATACGGTGTATTCGGTTTGATCTGTGGTATAGGAAACGGCGTTTGTCATATCTTCCTTTTCACTTATGTTCAGTGTGAACTGCGTATGCTCCGTGCCGTTATATTCCCATTCAAATTCAATCGGTTTCGGTCTGCTTTTTTCCTCTTGCCCGTATGCGTACATACCGATCAATGAATCCGGACCGCTCAAAAACGCTTTTTGGCTGAACGTGTGCATGCTCACGGTTTCGTCAACAGGTGCAAGAGCTTGGATTGATGCGTTGCCGTCCGCATTTTGCTTGCCGGAACAGCCAGTAAACATGCAGATCAGAATCAAAACGCAAAGCATAAAACTTGTGGTTTTTTTCATTGGAATCACGCTCCTTTTTTTACAAAATCAATGATCATGTAATTTAATTATAACAGATAGACTGCTGTTTGCAAGTAGAAATCTTATATCGATTCTCAAATAATACGCCTGATTTTATGAAAAAAAGACCGGCAGCCGCCGATCTGAATCGTAAATTATATAATAAAAATACTCTATTTTATGTCTTTTGGATCATCCGTTCTTTCCAGAATATAATCAACGCTCGTTTTGTAAAAATCCGCAAATGCTATCAATATTTCAGGCGGTACTGTTCTTTCTCCTCTTTCATAATAGGAGTAAAGACGCTGAGAAATATTTATGCCGTCTCCAACCTCTTTCTGCGTAAGATCATTGTCTTCCCTTAAATCTTTAAGCCGTTTTAACTGCATGTTTTTGTGCGCCTTTCGTTTTTTCTTATTATATGATTCGAAAGGGCAAACTATTGACAGGCAGAACTAAACGTTCTATAATATAATTTAATTGTATTAGCTGATAAAATTTATAATTTTTTCAAAATGCAACAAAATTTCTTTATATTTTATGGTAAAATATATATGGTGGTTATAATGATTTGTAATATGCAGCCGGATTATGAGAATGATTTGTTTTGTATAGAAAAAAAGCATAAAGACGGTTTTTATTATGAAGTCAGAAGCAGAAATATTGTTTCCGGCAGATTCTATGGTATTCGTTTTGAGGGAAAGAAAAAGTTTTATTTTTTCGTTTTCGATTCCGGCAGGTGGAATGTTTATCTTTTCAGATCCGATGCAGTATATCATCCTGCGTCTTTTCGTGACGTACATGACCTGACCAATCTTGAAACCGACATATTGAATAAAAAAATCGTACCGATTATACATATCAAAAGCGGCAAAAGCGGAAGCTGTTTTTTACGCCGCGGAGGAAAGATCGAGCTGCCGGAGATGCCGTTTTTTTATCCGTCTGAGCTTCGTATGCTTGACCGTCAAACCGAAATAGAACGATATAAATACACGGACGCACCGAAATATTTGATTACTGCCCGTCTGAATAAATATGTTAAGCCGCAGTCTCCGCAGAGTCTGTATATGTTTGGCTGCAACAAGGACAGCGTGTATAAACAAATATCGGCAGGTTGCCCCATCGAGGTTACGGATACGGATAAGAATCTGCGTGCCGTTGCAGTGCGTAAAACCGAGAATATCTTTAATATCATTCCGAAGCAGCATTGCCTGCGCCCTATTTAGCAGCGAAAACATATGCTTTCATCTGAGTGCTTGCATAATTTCCTTGCCGCTGTTATAATAATGTATTGTTGAGGTGATCAGAGATATGAAAGAAATAAACATCAGAGAGCTGAACGAAAATGCCGTGAAGCTGATCAGTGATGATTGGGCATTGCTGACGGCAAAGGATAAAAACAAAAATTCCTGCAACCCTATGACGGTATCATGGGGCGGAATAGGCGAGCTTTGGGGTAAAGACACGGCAACCGTCTATGTCAGGGAAAGCCGGTACACCAAAACACTTATGGACAGGGAAGATTATTTTTCACTCTGCTTTTTTGATAAAGCGTATAAAAATGCGCTCGGCTTCTGCGGCTCTCACAGCGGCAGGGACTGCGATAAGGTAAAGGAAACGGGGCTCACTCCCGTTTATGACGAAAAAGCCCCTTATTTTAAAGAGGCAAGGCTCGTGCTTATCTGCAGAAAGGAAGCCTGCCTTTATCTTGATGAAAAAAGCTTTATAGACGAAAGCATTATGGATAAATGGTATTCCGATAAAGATATGCATTATATATATTTTTCTGAAATAGAAAAAGTGTTGATTTCGGAATCGTTTTAGTATATAATATATGTGCAACTTAAAGCGGTTGCATTTTCAGCGTAGCGTATGGGCCCTGTGCGACGGGATGCTACGAACCTTGTCAGGCGGGGAACCGAGCAGCAATAAGTGGATTATTCTGTGCGCCGCAGACAAGTCTGTACGTTACGCTGAGAATGCAGCCGTGTTTTTATAGACGCAGGAAGGAGGAAGTTATATGTATCAGGTGCTTTACAGAAAGTACAGACCCAAGGTCTTTTCCGATGTGTGCGGCCAGGAGCATGTAACCTCCACACTTCTGAATGAGATCCGCGAAAACCGGGTCTCCCATGCTTATCTTTTTACAGGATCAAGAGGTACGGGCAAGACTACCTGTGCAAAGATCCTTGCAAAAGCCGTAAACTGTGAAAACAGCCATAACGGTGAGCCGTGCAACGAATGTGAGATGTGCCGCGGTCTGGACGACGGCACGATCTATGATGTTGTTGAGATCGACGCGGCGTCAAATAACGGCGTTGATAATATCCGTGAGCTGCGTGAAGAGGCTAACTATACTCCGTCCAGGGGAAAATACCGCGTTTATATTATAGACGAGGTGCATATGCTTTCTCAAGGCGCTTTCAATGCACTTCTTAAAACGCTGGAAGAGCCTCCGGCACATGTGATCTTTATTCTTGCAACAACAGAAGTTCACAAGCTGCCTGCAACGATCCTTTCGCGCTGCCAGCGCTTTGATTTCAAGCGTATTCAGCCGGAAACCATGGCTGTCAGGCTCAAAGAGGTTGCCGGACTTGAGAATATGCAGTTATCCGATGAGGCTGCCATTCTTATATCGCGTATAGCGGACGGCGGCATGAGAGACGCGCTTTCCATACTCGATCAGTGTGCGGGCAGAAGCAAAAATATAGATGAAAAGCTGGTTTCCGAAGTTGCCGGAATCGCGGGCAGAGAATCGCTTTATGAGCTTGCCGAAGCGGTTTATGATAAAAACAGCGGCAGGGCACTTGATATCATTGCCTCGCTTCATCAGAACAGCTATGATATGGAGCGGCTGTGCGTTGAGATGATCAATCATTTCCGCAATTATCTGATTGTTAAAACCGTTACGAAAAGCCGCGGTCTTATTATATGCACCGACGATGAATACAGCCGTATAAAAGCGGCGGCAGGCAATTTTACATTGCCGAATATCATTTATGCGCTGGATCTGTTTCAGGATACGCTTGTTAAAATCAAGGGCGGGGCGAATTCCAGAATAGAGATGGAAATGAGCTTCATAAAGCTTTGTGAGCCTAAGCTGGACACTTCAATGGATTCTGTTCTGGACAGAATTTCATCGCTTGAAAACGCCGTTAAACATATAGAAAACACACCTGCAAGGATCGCTGATGCTCCGGCAAAAACAGCCGAAACGCCTGTGGTGGAAAAACCGGCGGAGCAGAAATCCGAACCGTCGGCTGCGGACAGAGCGGATGAGTCTGCGCGTATACATGAGGATAAACAGCCCGATCTCAAAGAAAATATTGATATTGCTGTTGGTTCCGGCTCAGAGGATACGGCTGACATGACTCCCGAAAAGCCGATTGCCCGGACTGTGCCTGCAGGCAATCCTCCGGCGCCCGTTCAGGAGCAGACAGAATTTACGCAATGGGCGGATTTTATGGAGGAGATCTATAAAAAGGATATCGCGCTTTACGGAGTATTAAACGGATCGGGCGGTTATATCCGGGGTGAATTTTTTCTGATAGACAGCAAAAATCCCACTTTAAGGCAGTTTATAAAAATACCCACCCATTCAAAAGCAATCAAACAGGCGCTTTATGATGTGACGGGCGTTCATTATAAACTCGGGCTTTTCAAAAGAAAGACAGAAGAACATGAAAAGCGCGACCCGCTGGAGGATCTCATCTCAAAAGCGCAGGGCAGCGTGGATATAGATATTAAGGAATAATACTTAAAATAAAGGAGAAAAATTATGAAAGCAAGACTTCCAAAGGGCATGGGCGGCGGTCCGCAGAATATGCAGGCAATGCTCAAGCAGGCTCAGCAGATGCAGGAAAATATTGAGAAGAAAAAGGCAGAGCTTGAGGAAAAAGAATATGTCGTTTCTTCCGGCGGCGGCATGGTAGAGGTGACCGTCACAGGTAAGCATGAGATAAAAGCAATCGGAATCAATCCGGAAGTTGTAGACCCGGAAGATGTTGAAATGCTTGAAGATATGCTTATGGCAGCGCTTAACGAGGCTATGCGCAAGATAGATGAGGAAGAGGAAAGGGAGCTTTCTTCCGTTACGGGCGGCCTTAATATTCCGGGACTTTAATTTATAATCGCAGGTAATAACTATGGCATATAATCTGGCTCCGCTGCAGAATCTTATCGAGCAGTTTGAGCGCATGCAGGGAATCGGGCATAAAACAGCACAGAGGATGGCGTTTTATGTGCTTGGCTTAAGTGATGAGCAGGCACAGGAGTTCGCGCAGGCGATCACGGACGCGCACACAAAGATCAGGCAGTGCAAGATCTGCTGCGATCTTGCCGATGATGAGCTTTGCCCCATCTGCAAAAGCGAAACAAGGGATAAAAGCGTGATCTGCGTTGTGGAAGATCCGCGTGATGTTGCCGCGATTGAGAGAACGCATGAATATAACGGCACTTATCATGTGCTTCACGGCGCGATATCGCCGATGGATAATATCGGTCCCGATCAGATCAAGATTAAGGAACTGCTCGCAAGGCTGAACAGCGGTGAAGTTGAAGAAGTCATTATGGCAACGAATCCAACGGTCGAAGGCGAGGCAACGGCTATGTATATCAGCCGTTTGCTCAAACCGATGGGGATAACCGTTTCCCGTCTTGCATACGGGGTGCCGGTAGGCGCTGATCTTGAATATGCAGACGAGGTCACGCTTTCCAGAGCGCTGGAGGGCAGAAGCCTATTATAACGGAAAGGAGCGGCAGGCTTTGGAAAACAAAAACAATACCGTTCAGGTAATCGCACGAAACAAAAAAGCCTACCACGACTATTTTGTTCTTGACAAGTATGAGGCAGGCATAGAGCTGTACGGGACGGAAATCAAATCCATCCGTCAGGGCAGGGTGAATCTGAAGGATTCGTTTTGCGGTGTGGACGACGGCGAGATGTTTGCCATCGGAATGCATATTTCGCCATACGAGCAGGGGAATATATTTAACAGAGACCCTATGCGTAAAAAACGGCTCCTGCTGCATAAGAAAGAGATCAGAAAGCTGTTTGAGCAAAATCAGCAGCAGGGTTTGAGTATCATTCCGCTTGAGCTGTATATAAAAAACGGCAGGGCAAAGCTGCAGATCGGGCTGTGCAAGGGTAAAAAGCTGCACGATAAGCGCGAGACTGCCGCTAAAAGAGACGCTCAGCGCACGATAGAGCGCGCTCTTAAAGAACACAGATAAATACGGGGATGAAAGGATTTCGACTGGGATAAGGAGTCCCGGTAAGCATGCAGAGGAGCTGCACCGCTTTAAAAGCAGCACCCTAAAATTAACTGACAACAATAGATCAGTAGCTTTGGCTGCTTAAGCAGCCTTCGTCCGTCCGTTGCGTGCCGCGGCTTCGGAACGGGCGTCGTGCAGCGGCGAACATGAACGGGAGAGCGGCTCGGCTCCCGTCAGGTATCAGAGCCTACCGAAGCGATAAGGCTGTTTGCTGCCGTATCGCCGGGGGAATCTTAAATAACAAACTAAGCATGTAGAAAGCCCTGATGAATTATTTCAGGACGCGGTTTCGATTACCGCCATCTCCACCAAAAGATAAAAATCCGAAACTCACCGTCATCGGTGATACTTTCGGATTTTTTATTTTTATATAGAAAATTACGGCAGAGTGTGTGAATACTCTGCCGTTTTATCATTTATGGTTTGCTCTCTTTTTGTTTTATCCACTCTTCAAATTCTTTTTTGCCTGCATCTGATTCAAAGAATGCTTTTATATCCGGTAAAAAAGTTCTTATTAGTGCATCAATTTCATATTGTGGTATTTTGTTTGTTGCCATAAGGCAACACAGTTTCTAAAAGGATTGTCTTATCACCTCCCATCAATGTTCGATTGTTGATGTTGTAAAAATGTTCATAGGGTTTCCTTTCCGCCCGGTGAGAGATCACCAGGCTGTTGTTTTTTTACATAGATTGACCGTAGTAGAGTTCGTTATTATCCTGATAATCTCCGCTGTGGTCATCTTCTCTTTGGCCTATGCCTTTCTTTTTGTTTCTGATGGGTTTGGGCGTTTTTGTTTTTGGTTGCCTGATTATTTCAGCAGCGCTTGCCAGAGCATAAAGCCCAGAAACAACAGGATCTGTATTGCTGACGGAATCGCTATCATCAACGGCAGCCATTTCTTCATCATCGATTTTTGAAATTGCTCTATACTGCTGTTTATCACTTTTGCTGCTGAAGAGATGTTCTCGCTCAGTTTCCCAGCCTGTTGCTGCCGACTCGATATTCTGTCCGCTATTTGATCTGTCTGATACTTCAATTTCGCTTCCACTTGATGGATTGAATAGGTTGTCAGTTTTACCATCTGATCTTTGTCTATTGTATTCTCCAGCAGCGTCTGCTGATTTGTCAGTAACTGTATTAACTCCTGCCAGCAGTCCCTGTCCACTATCGTTACTGATGTTGCTTCTTCCATTTTGGTAAGATGCTCTGCGTTTTTCCATTTCAAGTTCTCGTAATCTAAACTCAAGTTCCATCATCTCCTTTTTGTATTTGTCCTGGTGCAGCCTGATGTCACGACATTTCATATTGTTGGGGCAAATGTAGGTTATGTACTTGTAGTTTTCTTGCCATTTGACATCATATCCGTACCGCTTTAAATATTTTTTGAATTCGTCTTTCGTTCTGCAATATTTCATTGCCTGATCGATAGTTGCCATTAGAGCAAACTTCCAGCTTTCGCCTTTCATTGCCGCTCGGTATTCTTTCGTGTTTATTGCTTTCTGTTTTGGCTTCGTGTATGGCTTTAATATTTCCAGTCCGAATCTTTGGCAGATCTTATCCGAGTAATTCCTTAGATCTTCAAGTCCTTTCTCGTTAATTTGAATTTTTAAACTGTTTTCACAGTTAACGCTGTTTACTACAAAGTGATTGTGCCAGTGATCTCTGTCTATGTGTGTTGCAATTACTACTTCAAATCCGTCAAAGAATTTTGCTGTTTCCACGCCGATCTGATGTATCAGTTCAGGCGTTGCCTCACCGGGCTTAAATGACTGAACATATTGCTTAAAGAATACACCGTTTGATTTTCGGTACTGATTCTTTGTTGCCATAAATTCGGTGTACGCGCTTTCTGGCACGCAGTTCTGACCGCTTACCAATTTTACTCCTTTATATGTTGTTTTGTAGTCCTGCATCACATAAGCAAGAACTCTTTTCATTGCGGTCCTGTTTTGTGTCCTTTCGGGAATTGCGGTTATGATTGCCATTCATTTGCACCTCCCTGAAATATCGTTCAGACGGTCATATACGGCGGAATACCGGTCTATCATTTCCGACAGTTCGGGACAAACGATCTTTCCCATATTGCACAGCATCGTAAGCTGATTCAGATTTCTTCCTATTGCCTTTTGTTCTTTCAGAACTTTGTCCAAGCCATCAATAATGATTATTGGTTTATCTAATGCTGACCTTGTAACAAATTCAGTAAAATTCATTTTTGCCTTATCGGCTTTCTTTTGGATCGTTTCGTAATCGTTTTCACGAAACCTCATCGCGACCATTTTTGTTTTGTTGTTGGTTTTGGCATGTACCTCTCTTTCGTAATTTTAGGGGGTTCCGGGTGCTCCCGGTTTTCTGTTTGTATATACAAACAATATGCTTGCCTATCCCCGCAGGGGATAGAATACGATATAATAACTCCTTTCCCAAAAAATTAAAATCCTGAGAGTTACCGCGTGGCAGTATACTCTCAGGACTTTTTATATTAAATAGCTATTTAATTATCAAAGAGCACTTGCCGCTTCTGCGGACTTTCAATATTACCGGATATTTTCATCCGCGTCAAGGCTCTTTTTAAAGAAAATAATTAATTATTTTAAATTGTTTTTTTTACAAACTATTCAGCGTAATGAACTTTAATCATATCGTCTTTCCCAATTCATGCAACTGCCCATGGCACCGGTTTCCGCGCCAAGATATGTCTTATTGCATCTGCCTTTAGAGCTACTATCGATCGTTATTGTTCCGGGAAAATGATATTCCGTACAGCCTGTCCAATATCTGCAGGTTCCACAGCAGATAAAGCCCGTGTCTATAGTCGATCCACTTTGCATAACAATCTTCCTTTCCAAGCTATTCTTCCCAGCTTATGCAGTTGAGCACGCCGCCGTCCTCGGCTATCTCATTGATATTGACCGGGACGATCGTTTTATTGAAAATATGTTTTGCCGTGTCGATCGCTTTCTTATCCATATCAACACCGAATACGGGCAGGAGTATGGCGCTTTCCGTTTCCAAAAAATTCAGATAACAGCCCACGGCGCTGTTACCCTTTGAATCGAAATAAGGAAAATCGTAAATCTCTATTCCGTGATTTCGCATAGCCGTTTTGATATGCGCCTCCAGCCCAAACAGAGATTTGGATGCGTTGCCGACCGCGGTGTTTTCATCTATAAAGCGCACCATGCCGTCAGCATGACCGGTCATATCCGAACGAAGCGAGGGAATGATGATCACCCTTGCCTCCAGCAGCTGTTCCAATTCCTGCACCAGCTCGGCAGAGGAAAGTTCCCAATTTTCCTCAAAAATCCTGTCGCTGATTACAGCCGTTTCCCGCGAGGGGGAAAAGACGATATTGCCGCCGTCCAGATTAATATCGGAATAAATCAGGTTTTCAAGCGAAAGCAGCGGCGCGATCTCTCTGCGAAAATCAGTGCGCAGTTCGGGGTTATCCTTAAGATAGCTCGGTGCATACCGAAACGATACATATTTACCCGATTTCGTCTTTACCGGCATAAAATCCCGCAGCCAGATATCACGAGCGCTGTCAAGTAATTTATACTTAACATTCTTAGCGGTTAGAGCAGCAAACAGCCGTTCAGTTGCGGGTTTGTATTTATTGTTTGTTTTTAAAAGAAAAGATAAGTAAAGCATGTTAGTTAACTTCTCTTTTCTCTATAATCTTGCTCAAATATTTATTTATTTCATTAAAACCATTATATCCTAGTATTTGGCGTATCCACTCGGCGTTGTTCTTTTCAGGATGATCATATAAATAATTTGCTATTGTCCACAACTTTCCATAGTTTTTTTCCCAATTATAAAGACTTTTTTTGTTTGCCCCTTTCATATCAATTTTAATTAGTGAAGCAAGCACTTCTTTTGATAACGGCCGTTCTTTTGGTAATCCCACACGTACAGTATGAAAAACTGTTTCTTCGTTATTTGCAATTTTATGTAAAATATCGTCTTTAGCTTCAATTTCCGCCCATTGATCTTTAAATTTTTCATACAAATCCGTTTGTTTAAAAGTTTTATTTTTTATATATGAGTTTTTAATTAAAAATGAGAGATAGTATTGTCCTAAAGACAAGCAAAGATCAATTCCGGGATATCCGTATTTTTCCTCAATAAAATATAGTTTTCCAAAATTGCCAACTTTCTTGGAACTTGGGTGAGCAAATTTATCATCAAATTTACCTGGAGTGTTATATGGATAATAATACGCTTCAATACGTAGGGGATGAATAATTTCATTATCACTAATTCGAATTTCGTATTGTGTAAGTAAAACTGAATTTATTTCCTGTAACTTTTGAATCTGTTTTTGCTCGTCATACTCTTTTTCAAGTGCTTTCACCAAATCTTCTAAATCTGGATAGTTTGTTTTATACATTTTAAAATCTCCTTATTATTCAATCCCAAATTCTCAGTATCACAACCGGACCTGCTTCATTGATCTTATGTTCGCCTGCGGATATGGAATACTCCTCATATGGTTCAACTGTGATCTTTTCTACGGCTTCTCTTTTGGATAATTCTTCTACAAGCGTTTTTGTTGATACATTTTTCAAATCCATAATAAGATCTCCTTTGATTTTTATTTTAAGGCTTGCCCGGTATAACTCGTCATTTCACCCGGCCGAGCCGTTTGTTACGCTGCTTTATTTCATATTCGGCGTAGAGTCTATACCATTTTGCGGATTCTTTGTATTTGTTTTTGGATTTATAATATTTGCCGATAAGATGAGCGGAGGCTCCGTATTCCCGATTTATGGCATTTTCGAGCCAATACAGCGCCGTTTCGTGATCCTGTTCCACGCCATTACCATAGTAATACATATTTCCTAACTTGTCCATAGCCTCTGCGTTACCGTTTTCAGCTGCTCGTTCTGCCCAGTAAGCGCATTTTTCAGGGTCTTCCTCTATGTCGTCTGCTCCCAATTTATACAGATCCATTAAGTATATTTGTGAATCTACATCGCCTCTCTCGGCTGATTCTGTTACGCAGTCGATCAGTTCGGCTGTAATCTTGCCGAAAAGAATTTCATCCAGCGTCTTATCCATATCCCTATCTTCGGCAGCATTTTTTAATGCTTTGTATGCAGTCTCTCCAACCGGGTCGGGGAAGTGCATCAGATCGTATGTGATATTATTTACTGCCGATCTGTACCACTTGATCGCCCGTGGATAATTCTTTTGGATTCCGTATCCGTTTTTATAGCACTCGGCAAGCATATACTGCGCGTCCGTCTGAACAGGTGTGTAATCCTGCTTTGCCAGCTTTTTAAACAAGGCAAATGCTTTTTTGTTTGCCCTTTCATGCTTTAAATGCAAATAAAAATTTGCAAGATTAAACTGCGCGTCAGCGTTGTTTCCTTTTTCGCTTCGTTGCAACAGATCCCAAAGGCACTGTAATTCAGGCGAGTAGGTTATGCCTTCTTTCAAAGTTTCACCCCCATAATAAATTCGTTCTTACATTAAACATTATAGCACTCTTTTTATTAAAACCTTTATTATTTATATCATTTTATAAGTATTTGCTAGTATTCCGGCAGTTGATTTTAAGATAGTATCTGCGGCAGCACAAAGTTTTTGCATCGCACTGCCGCATTTTGATTGTGGACGCATTAGGTGGAAAAGTATGTACTATCTAAGTGCACTCCATTTTTCCCAGCATCTGCAATAATTGCTTGCCTGAACCGGTGAACCGTTAAACCAGCCACTTTCGCGGCTGTAGCAAGTACCGGTTTGCATAGGGCTGTCAAGCTCAACATAATCGCCGTACTGCTTGAGATCACGCGATCCGCCCCAGTGTTTGCAGGTTGCGCATACCTGAGACATTGCGTTATACTGCTGAGACATAATAACACCTCATTTCGTTAAAATTTAATCGCTTATGATTTTAACTCAGTCATCTTCGGATTTTTCAAGATCATTTTGATAAACTGAGGCAAATTCTTTCGGATAATTGATTTGATACCACTTAATTGTGCACATTATCTCTAATCGGCTGACGCAGGCGGATACCGGCCACAAATTCGTAACCTTGCTGTAATAGTCTTTTAAAGATTGGGGAGCTGAGTATTTTTCCAAAATAAGAGCGTATTCTTCACGCCCAGTGCCTCTGCTCCAAACACCGCGCACCACAAAATCAAATACAATATCATCCGGAATTCCACAGGATAATAAAACTTTGAGAAATTCATCCCGCAGTGTAAAGAAACCGGGATCATACAGATCTTTCATTGTTCTTTCCTGAAAAAACGAACCGTGAATATACCCTAAGATTTGTGTTAAAGTGTAAAAATCACACGAAGCAATGCTTTTTAATTCTTTGGCAAAAGAGTCGCCTAATCTTTTTTTATAAGTATCGGCAAGATCTTTTATAACCGCAAGATACACTTCATTGCCGAATTGATTTAATTTAGGCAATTGTCCGGTAAGTTTTGCCAATTCCCCGATGTCATCACACGATGTATCTGTTAGCAAACTAAGCCTGTGCAGCGTTTCTTCTGAACTTTCTAAATACCCGAACTTTTTCGTTAACCGCTGCCAAATCAAATCTTTGACTGATTTTGCAATTACTATTGAAAAACTCGGTTTTTTAGGATGCTGTACGGATGCCCAAATCATATCCGTATACGCAAAAGGCTCTTCCTGAGCTTCTTTGCTGCCGAGCGGCAGTATGGGATTAAAAGAAGTGATTCCGAGTAAAAAGGCAATCAAAGAACCTGAAAGTTTTCCTTCTTCCAAGAGCGGATACCCTTCCTCATGCGACAGATCCGAAATTTCCTTCAGCATAAGGAACTCAAATGCAGTGTTGGTCTGTTTCATCACGGCAAGTTCCGATTCCAGTCTGCGGATAGCGGGCTTTGAGTTACCATATACCTTCAGCCGTTTTCCGCATAATTTAGCAACCTGATCCGCCATTTTGTCTATACTGTTTTGTATCGGCGGTTTATATTCTATATCGAATGAGGTGATCTTAAATTTCATAAAATTCATGTTTTCCGTCTCCTTTTTCGATTCCATATTAGATGTCATCATCATAGCACATTTTTTTCTTTGACCCGAAAGAAATCCGGTATAGATACATGAAAAAAGCGGTAAAGAGAATATTTCCCTTTACCGCTTTTTATCGCGCCGCTGCACAATTACCGCAACATACAGATCATTGATTTTGTTTTCGGCAAGAAATAACGGCTCCCCGTTATCTATGCCGGACTGCTCCATTTCCCGAAACAGACGGCTCATGCTGTAGCATTCGGTAGAATAATCCGGGCAGCGGCATTTATGGTCAAATGTTTCTTCATTCATCCAGCGAAAGATCTGCGCTTTGTCCCGCTTCAGATATCTCTCGATCGTGCTGTATTTCTTGCTTCCGAGCGCCTGAAAAAGCTTACAAAGCGTCTTTAAAAAAAGTGCGTCATCATATCCTCTTTGATCTCCCTCAACAAAATGAAAGCCACACTGCTTGCATAAATAGCGCTGTTTTCCCCTGACAGTGCCGTTTTTTACAGTTTTAGCCGATCCGCACCGTTTGCATTGAATCATAAAGATGCCTCCTTACAGTAACCGTTTTTTATTGTATACTGTATCTATCTATAAGTCAACATAATGCTCCGGCTTTTTTAGTAAGGTGTTGTTTTTAAAACTGTTACCTATTTGTTTTTTGCTTTTGGAGGATAGGTATGGTATATTTGCAATATGAAGAGAAAAGGGGTGGCTTTATGGTTAGATTTTACGAGCGAGATGAAGTGGATGATGCCCTTTTAAAATTCGCGGTGATCCTTTCCAAAAGCAACGGCAAATGGGTGTTTTGCAAGCACAGGGAGAGAAACACATTTGAATGCCCGGGCGGGCACCGTGAACCCGGTGAAAATATAGACGATACTGCAAAAAGAGAATTGTATGAGGAAACGGGCGCGCTCGAATTTGAAATAAAGCCCATATGCGTTTATTCTGTTACCGATGAAAATAACTTTAGCGGCGAGGAAACATTCGGAATGCTTTATTTTGCCGATATCAAAGCGTTCGAAAGGGAACTTCACAGTGAAATAGAAAAAATCATTCTTACATCTGAATTGCCTGAAAAATGGACTTACCCAAATATACAGCCGCATCTTGTGGCTGAGGCTGCCCGCAGAGGATTTTTCCAAGGAGAATCATAATGAAAAAACGCATATTTTTTGATGTTATGGGCGTGATTTTTACAGTCGGTGACGATACAAATGACCTGCTTGTACCTTTCATAACTGCAAGAAACAAAACGATAACGAGAGCTGAGATCTGCAAGGAATATATGCGTGCCAGCTTGGGCGGGATCACATCAAAGGCGTTCTGGGAGAGGGTAGGTTTAGGCGCTGATTATCCTGAAATTGAGCTTGCATATCTTGATACCTGTCTTACGCTTGATGATGAATGTATAGAGACTTTGAACATTCTGTGCAAAAACTACGAGCTCGGCATCATTTCAAATGATGTTTCGGAATGGTCCGCCTATCTGCGGGATAAGTTTTCACTGAACAGGTATTTTAAAACCGTTATCATCAGCGGCGATGTCAAACAGAGAAAGCCGGATAAGCACATCTTTGAAAAGGTAAAATGCTTTGGTGAGGATTATTCAGACTGCGTTTTTATTGATGACAGGATTAAAAATCTTGTTCCGCCGGCAGAACTTGGGTTTAAAACCATTCTGTTTAACAGAAACGGCGAACAAAAGGATACATATTCACCGCAGGTAACTCGTTTTTCTCAGATACCCGAAGCAGTAAATAAATTTTTTGGGGAATTAAATGGCTAAACATAAGAAGAAAAGGAAAAAGAAGAAGCGTTTTCAACATTCTAAAAAAGATAAGTTTTTGTATATTTTAATATCTTTTATTCCGCTAATAACTATTTTTATATTTGCAATATTCACGGATAGTTTCACCGTGCTTAACAAATATTTTTATAATGGAGAACTTTTACTTTGCAAGCCGGAAACAAACGGTTTCACAGTACTTTATTTTATAATGTTTTTCATCGTTATGATCGGTGGATTTATAAATTCCGGTTCCTTGATGGAGTTTGATATTTCTTTTAAAGACTTTGTTAACGGTAAAGATATAATAGCGAAAAAATATGCAGGTTTTTCTTTTTCTTTGATAGCTGTTGCAATGCTCGTTTTTATCGTCTGCGGTATCCTGCAATTTTACTCCGTAACAAGCGCAACGACGCATAATATTTCAAACAATCATCTGATGGCAGAAGATACCATAACGGAATATGATGAGATCAACAGTGCCGAGCTTTATATAAAAATGTATTTTTCTCATGCCGGGTCTGGTACTTTACGCGTCCCGACTGCTACTCATTACAAGCCTGTCGTTACAGTAACGATAAACGGTAAAAAAGAAAAATTTGATTTTTCGGATTTTGACAACAATTATTCAAATGTTAAAGCGTTTTTGGATTGTATAGACAGTAGTAAAATCACAGTTGATAAAACTTATTACAATGAGTTGCTTGAGGATACATATGCTGATAATGAAGCCAAGGCTTTATTCGCTATAAAATAATACGGAGAAACAGCTATGAGTGAGATCTGGGATATTTACGATAAAAACCGAAACCTGACAGGAAGAACGGTGGAGCGCGGTAAGCCTATGCGGCAGGATGAATACCACATCGTTGTGAATGTCTGGATAAGAAATTCAAAAGGGCAGTGGCTCATTTCAAAGAGAACGCCGAACAAACACTTTCCGCTTTTGTGGGAGCCTACGGGCGGCTCGGCCGTTTCGGGAGAGAGCAGTTTGAACGCTGCTCTCAGAGAGACGCGGGAAGAACTGGGCATAGAGCTTGACCCTCAAAAGGGCGAATTGTTCACGACTGCCTTGAGGCAGCACAAGAAGTTCCCCGATTTTCTGGATGTCTGGGTATTTGAACACGATTGCGATATTAAGTGCGTGAAACTTCAGCCAGGTGAGACCTGCGACGCCATGTGGGCGTCAACCAAGGATATAAAAAAACTTGTTGCGGACGAAAAATTCATTCCGCAAAATGTTTTTCCGTATCTTGACAAGCTGTTTGAGGCATATCATATATAATTATATAATACTAAAAATGGTTAGGGGAATATTTTATGAAGGAAAAAATTTTAGCAAGATTGTATGAGCTTGGTATTCCGGAATTGAAAAAGTTAAGTTCTTTGAATAAACTTAACGGCGATTATATCAATCTTACATGTAAGCTCCCTAATGGTCATATTTCAAAAATACTTGATGATGATAAAGTTTATTTTGCAGATCAAGTAGAAAAGAACAACAGTGACAGGTGCTACGGTATTGCCGCCGATGAAACACAGATCGCTATATATGAATACGGCTGCGGCGGAACAGACGCTGAGCTTGTAATGTGGTTAAAACTGTGACACGGTCAAAAAACTCATTTGTATTCTTTGTTTAAAGAAAGTGTGGTTTGGATTATGAACAACACAGAAAAATTCACCGGGAAAGCGGAGGTATACAGTGCTGCAAGACCGTCCTATCCCAATGCACTTTTTGAATATTTAAAAAGTGAATTGGGCGTGGATGAAAACACGGTCTTTGCCGATATTGCATCCGGCACGGGGAAATTCACACAACCGCTTGTTAAAATGGGGTGTACCGTGTACGCGGTTGAGCCTAATGACGATATGCGCGGGCAGGCGGAGTTGCTTTTGAGCGGGTATGATCATTTCATATCCGTAAACGGCAGCGCGGAAAATACCGGCCTGCCGGATGATTCGGTAGATTATATTTCCGCCGCACAGGCGTTTCACTGGTTTGATCCGCAGCTTTTTGCCGCAGAATGTAAGAGAATACTGAAACCAAATGGTAAAGTGATTCTACTTTACAATTCGCGTGATGAAAAAGCGCCGCTTACAGTTCGTCTTGCGGAGATATGCCGCAGGCTTTGCCCGAATTTTAAGGGCTTCAGCGGCGGAAATTCAGATGAGGATCTGAAAAGCTTTTTCAGCGGCGGTTTCAAGAAGATCACTTTTAAAAATGACTTGTATTACAGCCGGGATTCGTTTGTCCAGCGTATGCTTTCATCGTCCTATGCGCCGTTTGAAAGCGCCCCTAATTATTCGGCTTTTGTGAACGAATTGAAAAGCCTTTTTGATGAATTTGCGCAGAATAACATTCTGCTTATGCCCAATCATACATATCTTTATATCGGCACTGTGTAAAGCAAAACACTTTACTTAATTTTCTCTGAATTTTAGTTTGAATATAAAAAATCATCTCCGCACTGAACTGTGCGGAGATGATTCATTCATTACACAAAACGAACATTGTTATCTTTGATCCAGTAATAGATCTGCACGATATATGCAAGCACCTGCGGTCCGCGCATAAGCTGGCCGTACCACGGTTCGTTCAATGCATCAGGGTTTTCCATAAGTTCATTGATTTTGCCGATATTCAGCATATCGTGCAGGGGAGAAGTCTTATCCGCCAAAACCTGCCGGGTCATTTTGCAGACTTCTTTAAAGTAGATCGGATTATGCGTTTTGGGATATGGGCTTTTTTTGCGCCAAGTTATCTCATACGGCAGTTCATTTTCAAACGCTTTACGCAACACGCCTTTTTCGCGCCCATCGAATGATTTGATGCTCCACGGCATATTGTAGGCGTATTCAACGATTCTGTAATCGCAAAACGGCACGCGTACCTCAAGTGAGCTTTCCATACTCATCACATCCTTGCGCACAAGCAGCGTTTGCATAAACCAGTCAAGATTCAGGCGGAACATTTCTCTCATTCTGCGTTCGGTTCTGCTGTCTGTGTCAAGATAAGAGGTTTTTGCCACGGTTTCAAGATATCGCTGATGCGCGTATTCCGCTCCGTTCGGCAGCAGCCCGTCTTTCAGTATGCTTTGGCGAACATCTGTTGAACGGCTCCAAGGGAAGGTTTCCTCAAATAAAATGTCTTTGTTGTGATACCACGGATAGCCGCCGAAAATCTCGTCCGCGCATTCTCCCGAAAGGGCTACGGTCTGTTCTTTTTTTACCTCACGGCAAAACAGCAGCAAAGAGGAGTCAACGTCTGTAAATCCCGGCAGATTGCGGGCATAGGTGCTTTCAATAAGAGCATGCGCAACGTCTTTGTTATCTAAAACTATGTTTTTATGATCTGTTCCGAGATAGTCGGAGATCATATCGATAAAGTCGCTGTCCTTGTTGGGCTGGAACAGGCTTCGTTTGAAATATTTATCATTGTCGGTGTAATCCACCGAATATGTGTCAAGTGTTTTACCTTTACATTTATAATCATCACTTGCAACTCTGCTTATGATCGAGGAATCAAGACCGCCGCTTAAAAATGTGCAAAGCGGCACGTCGGAAACAAGCTGCCGCCGGATAGCGTCTGTTACAAGATCGTGCGTATGTTCTATGGTTTCACTTTCATTTTCCGTATGTTCCGCAGCTTCAAGCCGCCAATACTCTTTGATTTCGTATTTTCCGTTACTGAATTTCAGATAGGCTGCAGGCGGCAGTTCCTGTATATCTTTGAAAACGGCTGTGCCGATCGTTTTAGCAGGTCCAAGCATAAATATCTCATTCAAACCGTTTTCGTCTACATCTGCACTTACCTCCGGGATCAAAAGCAAACTTTTTATGCGGCTGGCAAAAGCAAAGATACCGTCTTTATAAGTAAAGTATAAAGGCTTTACGCCTATTCTGTCTCTGCATAGGAACAGTTCTTTCGTTTCATCGTCCCACACGGCGTATGCGAATATACCGTTCAGTTTTTTGCAGCTTTCTTCTTTCCAGCAATGATAGGCTTTCAGGATAACTTCTGTGTCGCAATGCGTGTCAAAGGAATATCCTGCGCTGATGAGCTCCTGTCTGATCTCATCCGTGTTGTAAATCTCGCCGTTATAAACAATAGTGTATTTTCCGAACACCATAGGCTGCGCGCCTCTTTCGGGATCAATAACGGAAAGTCGCCTGTGTATAAGTGAAACATATGGTTTTGTAATATCCCCGAAGCCGTCAGGACCTCTCATTTTAAGGCTTTCGCTGATTTTTTCAATAAGCGGTCTGCGTTCCCTTAAATCTATGTTTTTAGACAGCATCCCTGCGATTCCGCACATAGTATCACCTCAAAAAAATCGTTCAACTGTATTATATGCAAAACATAAATTTCGGTCAATAAAATTAAAAAAAGCCTTGACTAAGCGGTTTACTTATGCTATATTATTAAAGCGTTAAGAAACGCTGGTGTAGCTCAGTTGGTAGAGCAGCTGATTTGTAATCAGCAGGTCAGGGGTTCAAGTCCGTTCACCAGCTCCATATTTATGGGAGAGTTCCCGAGCGGCCAAAGGGAACAGACTGTAAATCTGTCGCTATTCAGCTTCAGTGGTTCGAATCCACTCTCTCCCACCAAATAACATCCTTGCTTTACGGCAAGGATGTTATTTTTTTTATTTATTTTTCTTATGGTTAAATTCATTCACTGAGAAAATTGACCAATCGTTTGGCGCAAAGTGATGATGAATATGCTTTATATTTTGCATTGCATTCCGTTCACAAAAAGTTCACATAATTATTGACTTAAAGTCATTGACTATGAGTCAACAATGTGATATTATGAGGCTGAAAAGGGGGAAGGCGAATGGGAAAAAGGCAGGAATCGGCGCTGGTGACCAGAAAAAAACTTCTTGAAGCAGGTGAAAAACTCATAAATGAGCGCGGCTTTGATGCAGTAAGCGTTGAGGATATTACAAACGAATGCGGCGTTGCCAAGGGCACTTTTTATACCTATTTTAAACGCAAGGAAGATATCGTGCAGGAACTCAGTTTCAGAGAATTCGGCGAAATTGCCGAGCGCACGAAAAATTTGCACGGCACTTTCATTGATAAACTGGTGTATTACTCGGTTCATTTTTCTTCTCATATAGAGCACACGGGTGTGAAGATGGCGCAGCAGTGGACTAAAAATGTGATTGACCCCAATGCGCTTACAGATGCCGAAAAGGGCAGCAAACTGGAGTTTGATATCAAAGCACTCACGGATATTTTTTTGAATTCCATAAAGCAAAATGAGATTTCAAAAGAGACGCCCGTTGAAAAATTTGTGAATTTCATAATTGCCCAGCTTTACGGACTGTTGGTCTGCTGGTGCATGAGCGATGCGGAACACAGCCTTTCAAAACGAACGGAGGAGTTTTGCGGCTTTGCGCTCAAACCGCTTATAGAACCATATCTGATAAATAGTGAGAATGGAATATAAAGGGGGATTTTTTATGAGTAAAATTCTGACGGCTTATTTTTCCAGAGCAGGAGAAAACTATTTCGGCGGCGAAATGCGATATGTTGAGGTGGGCAACACGGAAATCGCAGCCGGTTTGATTTCCGAGTGTGTGCAAACAGATACCTTTAAAATTGAAATGGTACACCCGTATTCGGATGATTATAAAACCTGTGTGCACGAGGCGGCGCAGGATCTCAAATCCGGCGCAAGGCCTCAAATTACAGATCCGCCGCACAGTCTGGATGCGTATGATACAGTCATTTTGGCTTATCCCAATTACTGCGGCACTATGCCGGCGGCGGTTTTCACCTTCCTTGAAAAGTATGATTTCAGCGGCAAAAAGATTCTGCCCCTTTGCACGAATGAGGGCAGCGGAATGGGTGTCAGCGTTGCGGATATCAAAAAGCTCTGCCCAAATTCCGAGGTGGCGGACGGTCTACCCCTGAACGGCAGCAGAGTTTCATCCTCAAAGCCTCAGATCGAAAAGTGGCTCAAAAACGAAAACTTATTATAAATTTATTAACGGAGAGACAGTTATGGAAAAATTTAAACTTTCAAACGGTGAGGAGATCCCGTCCATAGGCATAGGAACCTTTATGCTTACTCCCGATCAGGCGGAGAAATCCGTATATAACGCCCTCAAATGCGGCTACAGCCTTGTGGATACGGCAAATGCCTATGTGAATGAAAAAGCGGTCGGCAGAGGAATGAAAAAATCAGGCGTGCCGAGGGAAAAGATCTTCCTCAGCACCAAACTCTGGCCCACGGTTTATGAGGAGGATTCCGCCGTTGAAAAAACGCTGGAGAGGCTGGGTACGGATTATATCGACCTGCTGTTTATCCATCAGCCGGCAGGCAATTTCATGGCAGGATACCGTCAGCTTGAAAAAGCGTATAAAGCCGGTATCGTAAAATCCATAGGCATTTCAAATTTTCACGGCGAAAAGCTGAAAAGGCTTCTGAATGAAGCGGAGATCAAGCCGCATGTTATTCAGCTTGAGGCGCATCCTTATTACACGCAGGATGAAACCATGAAAGAGCTTGAGCCTTACGGAACAAGGCTTATGGCATGGTATCCGCTCGGTCACGGAGATAAAAGCCTGATCAACGAGCCCGTGTTCGCAAAGCTGGCTGCAAAATACGGCAAATCAAACGCACAGATTATTCTCAGATGGCATACGCAGATGGGCTTTATCGTTATCCCCGGTTCGGCAAACGCAGAACATATCAGAGATAATTTCAATATCTTTGATTTCACGCTGACGGATGAGGAAATGGCGGATATCGCCAAGATAAATAAAAATATAAGATATTATAATGCCACACCTCAGCAGGAAGAAGCATATGCGTCTATGCAGCCGGATATGGACGGTCAGAAATAATTAGGAGAGAATAGAATATGGAATTTTTAACACTTTCAAACGGAGTTAAAATGCCGCAGGAGGGCTTCGGCGTTTTTCAGATACCCGATCACAAGGAAGCAAAACGCTGCGTTCTTGACGCACTCGATACGGGCTACCGTCTTATTGATACGGCTGCGGCGTATATGAATGAAAACGCGGTCGGCGAGGCAGTGCGCGAAAGCGGCGTAAAGCGTGAAGATGTTTTTGTTACAAGTAAAGTTTGGGTTCAGGATATGAACTATGAGGGCGCTGAAAAGGCGATTGACGCTTCGCTTTCAAAGCTTGGTTTTGATTATCTTGATCTGATGCTGCTCCATCAGCCGATGGGTGATTATTACGGCGCATGGCGCGCGCTGGAAGAGGCGTATAAAGCCGGCAAGCTCCGTGCGATCGGTATGGCAAACTGCTATCCCCAGGTGATCGCGGATATGTGCCTTACGGTTGATATCAAGCCTATGGTCAATCAGGTGGAGATGCATCCGTTTTTCCAGCAGCAGCTCAATTTAGACACGATGAAAGAATTCGGAGTAGTGCCGCAGGCTTGGGGCCCGTTTGCGGAAGGCAATCACAATATTTTCAATCACCCCGTGCTTTCCGAAATCGGTAAAAAATACGGAAAATCCGCTGCTCAGGCTGCACTCAGATGGAATATCCAAAGGGGCGTTTCCGTTATTCCGAAATCCACGCACAAAGAGCGTATGGAGCAGAATATCAGCGTATGGGATTTTGAACTCAGCCAAGAGGATATGGAACAGATCACCAAGCTTGATATCGGTCACAGTGAGATCGTGGATCATTACAGCCCGGAGTTTGTAAAAATGCTCCACAGCCTTAAGATTCACGATTAGTTATAAAGACTTTTGATCGTATAACAACAATAAAATCTAAATAAAAACAGTTTAAACAAACACGTTGTAAAAGATGTACAGCGTGTTTGTTATTTTTTATCATTTCATTTCGAATTTTGTATTCAAGTATTGAAAAAAGTTTGAAATGTGTTAATATAAAATTAATGGATTGCATTTTTAGAACTATAAATAAACAGATGATCCGTTTAAGGGGTGTAAAATTGAAAAAAATACTCAGCATATTCATGGCGGCAGTAACGGTTGTTTCCGTGCTGAGCGCAAGTTTTCCTGCCATAGCACAGGAAATTGAGGAGAATAATGCTATTTTGGTCAGCGAAAAGGTATCCGCCATGTGTGAAAAGTATGATACAGAAAACGAAGCCGATGAACTGACCGAAGAGACCGAAACAACACAACGCACCGTTGAGGAAAGGCTGATCGTGAAAACGGATTCACGGATCAATACCTATGAAGCCGTTGAATCCGTATACGGCCTTGGTTATGCATTCATTCAGTTTGAAAACGATGAGGACGCCGACGCTGCTTTTGAAACCTACCAAAAGCAGGGCTACACCGTTCAGTATGATTCCATTCTTTCATTGGATGAGATGAATTCGGACGCATCCTCATCGCAAACGAATGATAACTGGGCATATGACATACTGGAAATACCCGAAACGCTTGCATATTTTTCGTCTTCGGGCAAAGATTACGCCGATATAACGGTAGGAATATTAGACACCGGCTTAGATTATACACACGAACTGTTTGCCGGCAGGATTACAAGAACGGATCTGAATTTTGGATCAAATGATAGTCAAAACGATTGTATGGATATGGATGGGCATGGTACAAGTGTAGCCGGAATTGTAGCTCTCAGTACACCTGATAATGTAAAAATAGAACCATATAAACTAGTTGGAGACGATCGCAAAGTATATACTTCAACCTTGCTTTGTTGTCTCTCATATATATTATCTATGCCTGATCCTCCTGATGTTCTTAATATGAGTATTGGTATTCCTGATTATGATAATGAAATAAATATTGAATTGTTTGAAGAGCTGATAGACTCTGGTATTGTCATTTCTGTTTCAGCCGGGAACCAAACATCAGAAGCAAAATTGTATAAGCCGGCGGGAATTCAATCTGTAATAACAGTTTCAGCGTCAGATGAAAAGAATAATCGCTGCAGTTGGTCGAATCACGGAGAACTAGTTGATATTGCAGCTCCAGGTAATTCAACGATATATACAGCAAAAATAGGAGGAGGGTATCGTGAAGATTTCGGAGGTACATCTGCTTCAGCTCCGTTTGTAGCAGCCGCGGCAGCAACCGTTCTGATGCAAAACGAGAAACTTTCCCCTGCCGAAGTGGAAAGCAAAATAAAAGAAACAGCCGTTCCCATACAGAAACGAACAGATATAGTGTGGTGCGGGGCAGGTCTTGTGAATTTCTACAGTCTGATTGATCAGCCGAAACTCGGTGATGTTGAATTCAGTTATACCGGCGGAGACTATTATGAACCGATCGCTGTTGAACTTTCCTGCAGTGACCCGAACGCCAAGATCATTTACACGACTGATATGACCGTTCCCAGCCTTACAAACGGAACGGTATATACCGACCCCATTGAAGTGACCGAGCATTCTAGAATTTTAACAGTTGCCTATGATGAAAACAACAAACTGAAAAGCGATTACACCTTCTCTGAATACCGTGTGATCTATGAGGCGGATGAGAATGATTTTGAGATCACGGATCAAGGGACTATAACGGCATATAATGGTGAGCATAAATCCATTATTATTCCCGATACAATAAACGGCGTAGAGGCGTTAGAAATTGGAGAAGAATGTTTTTTCCAAAGTGATGTAGAATATGTGGAGCTTCCCGATTGTATCACTGAGATACTAAAGAGAGCTTTTAAAGAAAGTGCTTTGGAAGTAATCATTGCTCCTGGCGCTATAGGCGTAGGTATTCAAGCCTTTATGTCTTGCTATAGTCTTTATTCTGAATATATGCCTAATGTGTTGTTTGCCAGCGGGCAATGTTTTTACGAGTGTATGCTTTTAACAGATCTTTCTTTTAAGGGCAAAGTGCTCGATGCCGGAGAACTTGCTTTCGCACAAACAGCAATACAAGAAGCAACTTTTCCAAATTTAGAAACGCAAGAACGCTCATTTCAGGGGACACCGTGTTATACTGCTTCCTTGCCGAAACTTACGGAATTAAACGGTGGATTTCAAAATTGCAGTAATTTGGAAAGTATATATATCCCAAATGTTACGGAAATATCTGGATCGGTATTCGCATACTGTGATTCACTAAGCGAAGATGCGGTGCCTTTTGAACAATTCACAAAAGTCGGCTCAAATGGGTTGGCTCATTCACCATTTGAAAAAATAATCCTTTCGAATTGTACAGAAATAGGAGATTACGCGTTTATAGCTACAGAAGCAAAATACATAAGTGCACCGAAAACCACAACGGTTGGCAAAGCTGCCTTTAGATATACCTATTCACTTGAGGAAGTCAATTTAGAAAGTGTTGTAAGTTTTGCTGATGAGTTTGAAGTGTTTTGTGATTCGGTAGATTTGAAATATCTTTATTTACCAAAAGCGAGCACTATACCTGCATTTCAGTGGCAACAGTCTCTTGAATACCTGGAAAACGGGACACTGGAAACCGAACTTGAATTCATTTATGCTCCAAAAGCAACTGGGTTTAATTATGTTTATAATAACCGTCACCAAATGAATGATATGCAATTTCTAAATAAACTTAAATTCATTTATGCTCCTAATTTGCAAACTATAGATATGACAGATGGTACATTTCCTCTTAATACCACTACCACGCTATATTTATCGGATGAATTGAGCTTTTTCAATATTTTAAAAAAGCCGCAATTAAAAATTGTCGCTCCACAGGAATCCTATGCGCACACAGTTGCAACTGAAAACGGATTTGAGTTCATCAGTTCGGACGATATGGCAGAGGCTTTAGGCGGTCAGATCAGGACACGGGATTCCGGCTTGCGATTCGGATTTACACTGGATTCCTCAGAGATCGGCTTTGATTATGAATCGCTTTCAGAAGATGTAGAATACGGATTTGTATACACCTTTGATGAACTCAGCGGAGATGAAGACAACATCAATGCGCAGCTTAAGGCGGGTAATGAAGGCACATACACGACAGAGGCCGCAAAGCGCAATATGGAGGGTACCGTCTCGCAGTACAACGCTGTATTCACCGGCATACCGGCAAGCCATTATGACAGCAAAATATCCGCAAGGGCATATGTCTGCATAGATGGCATGTATTTCTACTCGCCGGTTACGACTCGAAGTTTCAACGATGTTGCAAATGCCATTTTGAATGACGATACAATGGATTCAAACACACGAAGTGAAGTGTATAACTTAATTAACAGGGAGGTGTAAAAAATGAAAGAAAAGTACGCAAAACCGTATGCCGAAATTGAAGAATTCAAAACCGTTGATATCATCACAACAAGCGCCGGCGGCGATAATGATCCGGATACTGATATTGAGGTACCGTGGAACTAAAATGAAAAAAACAGTAACAATTGTTCTGATAACAGTCATCGTTGTAAGTGCTTTTGCAGCCTGTTCCGTAAACGGAAGCAATGAAAATATTTCAACGACTGCCGTTACGGACAGTCAGGGGCAAACACTTTATTACGAACCTGCTACGGATGAGGATGGCAAAACGGTTACAGACACAAACGGCAACACAGTTTTTGCTCAAATAGAAACGCTAACGAACGGAAATGCTGTTACCAAAGAAAACGGTGAATATGTGACGAATGCAAACACAACTGTTTTAGCCGGTGGCACTAACGGTTCAGATTCAAATGCAAAACCACCGTCATCCGGCGAAAAAACGGAAGATGCTGATAACGAAGTGCCGTTTGATCCGACAACAGAAACTTCCCCCGAAGAAAGCAAAACAGAAACAACCTCCGCAACTGAGAATACCACACAAGTGGAAGAAACGACACAATCCGCCACCGACGCAGATGGTTGGATAAACAAATGGTATTAATAACGGTGTTTCATGGCAAAGAAAAACCTCCTGTAACGGACTGAAATCCGTCACAGGAGGTCCTTTTATATTTGTTTTACTGCCGGATTTTGATGCTAGCCCCGGTTGTTTTCTTTATTCGATGCTAATAGAGCTGCTCGGCGGAAGATTTTTGCGTTCCGCTTTCGGAAGCGATACCTTGAGTATTCCGTCTTCAAATTTAGCGCTTACATCGGTGGGCTGAACGTCATCGCCTACATAAAAGCTTCTTGCCATCTGCCCGGAGTAACGTTCCCTGCGGATGTACCTGCCGCTTTTCTTTTCGCTGTCCTTATCCAGACTCTTTGAGGCGCTGATGGTTAGATAACCGTCTTTCAGATCTACCTTGACTTCGTCTTTTTTGAATCCGGGAAGATCAACATCGAGTTCGTATGTGTTATCGGTTTCACGAACATCGGTCTTCATAATATTTTTGCCGTGTTTTCCGTACAGCGGATTGTGACGGCTGAATCCGGACATCGTATCAAAAACATCGTCCCACATATCATCAAATAAATTTTCACCGAAAATGCTTGGCAACATAAGTCATTCCTCCATTCAAACCATTGATTTTACTCGTAGCTGTGGGGATATATCCTCGCGGTGGCGAGCTTTTGTTACCTGTTTTGCGGTTTTGAACTCTTCTGAGATTCTCTCTCTTTCAAGTTCATCTTTATTATATCATGAAAATTAGCACTGTCAATATTAGAGTGCCAATTTTTATATTTAATTTATATTTCTGTAATAAATTCATAATTATTTTCCAATTTCAAATAAAAAACGGCATTTTTATATAAACTTTTTGGAATATTCACTTTTACCTATTTGAAAATCCGACGTTATTTGCTATATTAGATATACAGAATACACAAAAGAGAGGGCTTAGAAGATGAGAAGAACGGTTTCTTTGAACAAGGGATGGAGGTTTGGGTTTTCAGAGCATCCGGCAAAAAAGGATGCAGCTGCCGAAAAGGTTGATATTCCGCACACATGGAATTCTATCGACGGGCAGGACGGCGGCGGTGATTATTACCGGGGCTGCGGTTGTTATGAGAAAATTGTCAGTATTGATAAAGAGGATGATGCAGAGTATTATCTTGAATTTTACGGCGTAAACAGCGTTTGCAATGTTTTTGTAAACGGTGTGCATATCGGCGAGCACCGCGGCGGCTATACGCTGTTTCGTTTCAATATAACAGCTGCCGTTCAAAACGGAAAAAACGAAATTGCCGTAACTGCGGATAATTCTCCGTTCCCGAATGTTATACCGCTGACTGCCGATTTCACCTTTTTCGGCGGGATCTACAGAGAGGTGAATCTGATAGAAGTAAAGGGTGCGCACTTTTCACTTGATGATTTCGGTTCTGACGGCGTTTATATTTCCTATCCGAACAATTGCGATGTTGCAGAGTGTGCCAACACGTCCGTAAGGGCAAAAATATGCGGCGCAGACAGCGATTGCGTTATGCAGGTCTCCATTTATGAGCAAAGTGCATTTGAAGCGTGCCGCTATATTGATACGGTTGATTTTGATTTGGATCAGATCGTTTCGGGAAATTGTGCTCCCATCGCAGAGGAAACAGCCGAAATCAGCGGCGGCAGGGCGCAGACAGTCATTCCCGTAAGAAATCCGAAGCTTTGGGACGGCAGACGCGCGCCGTACCGCTATAAAGTTGTGTGCACCCTCATGCAAAACGGCGAGGAGACGGACAGGGTTGAAAAATATATTGGTTACAGATATTTTAAGATAGATCCTAAAAAAGGATTTTTCCTCAACGGCAGAAGCTATCCTCTGCGCGGTGTGAACAGACATCAGGACAGAGAAAATATGGGCTGGGCGATCACGGAAAAGGAGCACGAGGAGGATTTTGCGCTGATCTATGAGATGGGCGCGAATGCCATCCGTCTTGCCCATTATCCGCATCATCCGCACTTTTATGAGCAGTGCGATAAGTACGGCATACTCGTCTGGGCTGAGATCCCGTTTGTGGATAATATCGGCGGAATGCAGCTTTCCCCCCTTGAAACGGATAAAGAAGCAAGCAGGAAAGTAACTCTGAGCCAGCTTGAAAATGCCAAACAGCAATATACGGAGCTGATTTTGCAGCAATATCACAGACCGTCTATATTTTGCTGGAGCATGTCCAATGAAGTCCGGGCGGAATATGATAATACCGCTGCATATATGATGAGCGAACTGAATGCCCTTGCCCATTCTCTGGATACAAACAGATATACCGCTCTTGCGACGAACCATTACACAGGCGATAAATGGAGCTCGGATATAAAGGGCTGTAATATTTATCCGGGATGGTACTGGGGCTCGGCAAAATTATTTGCTGCCCAGACAGCCGCGCATATCAGGGCAAACGGCGGCAGAGGCGTTGCGGTCTCAGAATACGGAGCAGGCTCCAATGTTTCTCATCACACGGAGAAGCCGAAACAGCCGAAAGATACCGTCTGCGAATTTCATTCCGAGGAATGGCAGTCGATTGTTCACGAACATGCTCTTAAATATTTCATGTCGCCCAAAGCCAATAAAATCTGGGGCACTTTCGTCTGGAATATGTTTGATTTTGCGATAGACAGCCGAAACGAGGGCGGTATTCCCGGCAGGAACGACAAGGGTCTTGTTACATATGACAGAAAAATTAAAAAGGACGCGTTTTTCCTTTATAAATCCTACTGGAGCAGAGAACGGGTCGTTTATATAACCTCCCGCAGATTCGAAAAAAGGGAAAAACGGCGCATAGATGTTAAAATTTATTCCAACGAAAAAAATATATCCCTTTATGTAAACGGAAGAAAAACCGGCGAGAAGCAGGCAAGACCCGTTGCCCATGATCACATATTTGTGTTCAGAGGTGTAAAACTTCATAAAGGCAAAAACGAGGTCAAGGCGGTTTCCGAAAACGGTATTGCAGATACCGTTATTTGGGAATATTAAAAGAAATAAGTATATATTAAAAACACAAAAGCGGTGTGAATTGCATTTTCACACCGCTTTTTCGGCTGTAAGATCATATCAGTATTCTTCACCCGAGTTTTCCGCGGGATGATAATTGGGAACATATTTTGCCAGCGTTTGCCTAACGTTTGCATCGTTAATATCTGAAAGATCGGAAAGCATGTTTTTAAACTGATTTTCATCAATATCCATAGGCTGCGTTACAAATATTTTTTCAAGCGCTGTTTTGCTTCGTGTTTCCATTTCGCTTTCAAGCGCAAGTTCCTCATAAAGCTTTTCCCCGGGTCTTAGCCCTGTTATTTTTATGCCTATATCATCCACTTCGTATCCGGCAAGCTTGATCATGTTCACGGCAAGATCTCTGATTTTTACAGGCTCACCCATATCCAGCACAAAAACCTCTCCGCCCTTTGCGAGTCCGCCTGCCTGGCAAACAAGCTGCGCCGCCTCCGGGATAGTCATAAAGTAGCGTTCTATATCGGGATGCGTAAGCGTGATGGGCCCTCCGTCCTCTATCTGCTTTTTGAAGATCGGAATTACCGAACCATGTGAGCCGAGCACATTGCCGAAACGCACCGCAGCATAAACGGTATTTTTACTCACGGTGTTCATATACTGAACAATGAGTTCGGTTATCCGCTTTGTGCAGCCCATAACATTTGTCGGGTTCACAGCTTTGTCTGTTGACAGAGTGACCATTTTCTCAACTTCAAACTCATTGCAGATGAGGGCAACGTTATATGTTCCGAAAACATTGTTTTTTACCGCTTCGCAGGGGCTGTTTTCCATAAGAGGCACATGCTTGTGCGCTGCCGCGTGGAATACCACATCGGGCTTGAATTCGCCGAAGACTTCGCGCAGTCTGTTAACATCGCGCACGGATCCGATGCGGATATGAATATCTATTGTGTCTGAATATTTTTTGTGCAGCTCGTTAGCCAGCTCAAAGGCGCAGTTTTCATATATGTCAAAAATCACGATTGCTTTGGGGCTGTATCTAGCGACCTGGTTGCAAAGTTCAGATCCTATTGAACCGCCTCCGCCGGTAACAAGCACTGTTTTGCCGATAAGATAGCGGCACACCTTTTTGTCAAGTCTGACCTCCGGGCGGGCAAGCAGGTCTTTGATCTCAATATTTCTGATCTTTCTGGAAGAAGCGCCGTCTTCAAGAAATTCGTTGACAGAAGGGGATATCTTTATTTTGCATTTGGTCTGAAGCGCGATATCTATTATCTCTTTCTGGCGTGTTCTTGACGCGGACGGCAGACAAATCATAATAACGTCGATATCATAGCGCTGAGCAAGTTCGGGAATATCGGAGCAGGTACCGCGGACTTTTACTCCGTTTATTCGTTTATGAAGCTTCGCGGGATTGTCATCCACTGCTAATACGGGATAGCCGTCTTTATAATTATTTATGATAAGTTCGTTTATGAAAAAGTCGCCCATAAATCCGGCGCCAACGATCATTACACGCTTGTGCTTGCCTGAAAGGCTCGTGGCACGGCCGGTATAGCGCTTAAAAAGTCTGAATCCGATCCTCGGAGCGCAGAGCGCAACGAATTCAAGAACGAACATCAGAAAATAAGCGTAAAAAGGTATCCAGCCGGAATAGCCGAGCCATTGGGAAAACACAACTCTGTCCACTAAGAACAGTGAAAAAGCCGAAAGCAGCGCAGCCACGATCGTTCTTGCGATCTCATCAACTCCTGCGAATGTCCACACGCTCTTATAAAGATCAAGCAGCTTGTTGAATATGCAAAGCAGCGTGAGCGTTATAAAAAGATGCCAGTAGCTGAACAGAATGGAGCTGTATTCCGTTGAGCGGACATGCCCCCCCATGGTCAGGTATACTATAGCCGTATTTGCAATAAAATACAGTATGAAATCAACAATAACGATAACCGCTTTTTTGCAAAGCGCCGTTATTTTTAGCGTTCTTTCTTCAGTCATGAGCTGCTCCGTTAAATCATTCAATGGTTTGTTCATATTTATTTTATATCATAATATTTTTATTTTCAACATGAAGTTAAAAAAAACGCCGTTTATATATTTTTCCTTGCAAATTTCTTCCTGCTTACTGTTAAATTATTACAAAAAAATGGATTTTATTAGGTTTGTGTTGAAAATCATTTTCGGTTGGGTTAATATTAAATTGTAAATATTTATATTCAGGCGGTGTTCGTTATGAAAAAACTGACAAAAACCGAACTTGCGCATGTTTCTCCCGAAAGTGTCGGCATCAAAAGTTCGGCAATTACAGCTTTTATTGATGAGATAAATGAAAAAAAGCTTGGTCTGCAAAGCTTTACCGTTGTGCGCCACGATAAGGTCTGTGCGCAGGGGTTTTGGAAACCGTATTCAAAAGAGTATCCCCATGTGCTCTATTCTATGAGCAAATCGGTTACATCGACTGCCGTCGGCTTTGCCGTCAGTGAAGGGCTGTTAAAGCTGGACGATAATATATCAAAATTTTTCCCCGAGTACGCAAGCGCCGGTATGTCGCCGAATAATAAAATAACAGTGGAAATGCTGCTGACGATGCGCTCAGGCAAGCTGATAACCTTGCTTGAGGAAAAAGGCGGCAAAGACTGGGTAAAGCAGTTTTTTGACGCGGCTTTCTTTATGCCGCCGGGTTCAAAATTCAATTATCTTTCCGAAAACACCTTTATGCTCTCGGCAATTATATCAAAGGTCACGGGAATGAGCATGGTCGATTATTTATATCCCAGAATGTTTGAGCCGCTCGGAATAGAAAAACCCTTCTGGGAGCAGGATGGGAAAGGCAATAACTCTGCCGGCTGGGGACTTTATATGAGATCCGAAGATCTTGCCAAATTCTTTCTGCCGTATATTCATGGCGGAAAATGGATAGACGGAACGCAGCTCGTGCCTGCCGAATGGGTCAAAACGGCAACACAAAAGCATACGGATTCGGTCCACGACGGATACATAGACAATATGTGCGGCTATGGCTACCAGTTCTGGCGAAATCCCGTTTCTAACAGCTTCAGAGCGGACGGACTTTTCGGGCAGCGTTGCTTTATGTTCCCGGAATATGACGCCCTTGTGGTGCTCAATTGCGGTGAATCAGAGGATTATAAGATCATGAAAGTGTTCTGGAAGTACTTTCCCGAATGCTTTGAAAACGGCGTTATTCCCGAAAACGAAAGAGCGCATAAGGAACTTTTAAAAACGATATCGGAGTGTGCTGTTGAGGATCTTCCGGCACAGCCGAGAAATACGGCAAAAGAGGCGGAGATCAGCGGCAGGATTATAAAGTGCAAAAGCAATAAATATGCTTCGGTCATTTCCATATCCATATTGAATATGCTTTATAACAAGCCGGGAAATATAAAAGCCATGAAGTTTGTATTTGATGATGACGGGCTTGTTTTCACTTGGAGTGAAAAAGAGGAGACCAATGTTATACGCGCCGGGATGAACGGAGAATACGGCGTCAGCGAAATCACGCTCGGCGATCTGCATTACCATGCGTATTCAAAAGCCGCTTGGCAGCCGGACGGAACATTAAAGCTTTGGATAAGACCGATCGAAACCGCACATGTGAGAAAGTTCACTTTCGATTTCAGCGGCGCAAAAGTGAAGGTGAAAAATGAAATGAGCCCCACTTTTGAGGAGCTTACTATATATTATATGACATTTTCCGGCATGCCGGTAAAACAGAAATCGATGGAACATCTTATTGAAAACGCTGTGCACGATCTCGGGCTTCCGCTTTTGGAACCTGACTTCAGCGGTAGATTTGTTTGATGCCATGATACGGTGATTTGATGAAAAACAGAACGTCTTTTTCTCTATTTGATATTATGACGGCGCTGATATGCCTTGCGCCCGTTTTGGCAGGCGGGTTGTTTTATTCACAGATTCCCAATAAAATGGCGGTGCATTTTACGGCGGATCGAACTGCGGATTCCTTTATGAATAAGAATGTCTTTCTCTTTGTGATCCCGTTGATCGCCGCAGTGCTGCAGCTGAGCATTTGTGCCGCCAAGGCAATAAGAATGCGAGCGTTTGCAGGCAGCAGGGCAGTGAGGCTTGTTATGCCTGCAATCGTGTATTTTTCTTATTATATAGTTATAGGATATTCATTGAAGGTGCTTAAAGAACCTGCGTTTATCATCTCGGCAGTCTTTTCATTTGTTCTTATGGCAGCCGCCGGTTTCCTTCCAAAAGCGGGAGGGCTGCCCGATGTTATCCTAAGAATCTTTCCCACCTTGAAAAGTCCCGTGGTTTATCAGAAAACGCGCAGTGCCGCCGGAGCAATGTGGTTGTCAGCAAGCGCGCTGATGATGGTTTTGTCCTTTTTAGGCTCTCTTGCCGCGCCGTTTGCGGTGCTGTTGTTATGCTTGATCCTGCCGCCGGTCTATTCGGTTGCAGCTTATCATTCGCAGTACAGTTCTAATCAATAATTTACAGTTGAAAAAGCTCCCGTCTGAATGCACATTCAAACGGGAGCTTTACTTTACCCTTAAAAGTTATATGGGCCTATTTTGTTTTCCTTAAAATCTCATTTGGGGAATCGACTTCCTTACAGATGGTATGTTCCGTAAGCTCCGAAAGCAATTTGATTTTTTTATTCAGCATCGGTCTCAGGCAGTTTGGAACATGCTCCTGGTGGGCTCTGTGTATGGCAACACATTCCTTGCAGTTGCCGTGATAACGGCAGGCTTTCAGGCAGGGGCAGTGGTCTTTTTCCTTATATTCTTCCCGAAACTGCGATGCAAATTCTTCCTGAAGCGCAAGCCCTTTAGCACGGTTTCCTTTGCGGAATTCATGCATGGCTTCGATTTCCTTTGGATTATTGTCTATCGTCATTCTATTCTCCAAAAGCTGAATTTTTCAATACTTTTAAGTGTATATTTGGATTCGCCTTATTTATTGTTTTTTTGCTTTTTTCTTTTTAGCCACAATAATGATTACAGCAATAACGATGCAGACTGCCAGAACGCCACCTACTGTTCCGAAAACAGCCGGCAGGAACGTGCTTTTGTATGAGCCGTAGCCTATCTTTGCGATCGTGCTGTTTGAAACCTCGTAGTCCAGAACGTCATTATACATCATGACTTCGGATTCAAAATCAGTCAGGTCGTTTTCATCAAGCGTTACCGTGCGCACACCATGCTGATCGCCGTAACTGTAAAAGCCTGTTTCAGGGCAGGCCACCAGCTTGATGCCCTGATATTCGCCGGCAAAATAGTTCACGTGATCGTGTCCGAAAAACGCGCCGATTATATCTCCCTGATTTACCCAGCTTTCAAACTGGCCGTGATTGCTGTTCGGCGGGCATGGTCCTTCGTTGACCTCGCCCTGATAGATATATTCCTCGTTTGCTATGTAATATTTGTCCTCGTGACCTCCGTTGCCTCGCACTGCGCCTTCCGTTCCTTCCGAAACTTCCGTCAGCATCTCATACACTTCGGGCACGATTATATGCTGGAACAGCAGAGACGGCATCGGAACGCCGCCGTTTTCTTCTTTGAGCTGATCGGAAACGCGCTGATACCACTGAATCTGATCCTCGTGAACATAGCCGTAGCCGCCGCCTTCCTCTTCGGATGCATACGGATTGGAATCCATAAACCAGAGATTGAAGATGTCCTTTGTTCCCGAACTGTCCCTGATCGTTAAATTATAGTTGCCCACACCTGTCATCTCTTCGCCTTCAACGGCAAGGCAGTTGCTGTAATTCTGAAAACGGTGCAGTATGTATTCTTTTGCCGCCTCTTCATCATAACCGTTTTCGGCGCTGGCAAGTCCTTCATGGTCATGATTGCCGAAAACAAGCGTAAACGGTATTCCGCTTGCTTCAATAGGCTCTGCAACGCTGTCAATAGCCTCATCGGTCTGCGTCTTGTCCACGCCTTTCCACCAGCCGGCGATATTGTCCCCCAGCAGAACGATCAGGTCTGGCTCTGTTTTTCCTATCGCCGAAGTGATCATGTCGGTTGTTTCCTGCCTGGGTTCATTTGTGTCCTGAAGATCGGAAAGAATAAGGATCTTAAATTTCCCATCCTCTTTAAACTGCAAAGCACCGTCGTCGGCTGCGAACACGCTCATTGGGCAGCATGCCGCCAACATGGTGATGACCGTAAGAACGGCGATCACGTTTTTAAAAACCTTTTTCATAATCATTTACCCCTCTCTTTTTGATTATTTATTATTGTTTTTTTAAGCCTTGAATGAATACTATCAATTCCGGCGCACAGTTTTGCTTAACCACGATCGTGCCGGAGTTGATTGCGGTCATGATGTAAAAATTGGTTTTTGTTTCAACTATTTTGTAAATATCCTCATAAAAATATTTTGAATAATGCCTCTCATTTTTTGATTCAAAAAAGTGATCATAGAATTCTATTTGGATAACAGGGCATTTTTGCAGCGCTTTGTTTGAATAATAAGAAGCTTTTAGCGTTTTCGTTACACCGGCGGCTGAAACTGCTGCGCAAATCGCTGTTAAAAATACAAGAAGGATCAAGGTGGAAGCGTTTAACAGCAGAAAACGGCTATATAACAGTATAATAAATAAAAGCAAAATGAGCAGAACAGCCATAACAATAAAACGCGACTTGTTCAGCGAAAGGTTCCAGCGTTTGTATTCCTCATACGTATGGACTGTCTGTGTTTTGAATAAAGGCTCCATAAGATCTCCTTATTCGGTTGGGTACTTAAGGTCTTCTTTGGTCCAGTCCTTTATGACCTCAAGAAATTCTTTGGCTTCCTCTTTTGCCTGCGCCAGATTATGATCCTTGCAGTTGCCGCACTCTTTCATCGTTGCTCCCGGTATCATTCCCCAGTAATCGGCAATATACTGAAACGCTTCTTTTATCAGATTGACGGAATATCCGTCCGAAAGGGAACGCGTCAGGAAATAAAATCCCGTGCGGCATCCCATGGGGCCGAAATAGATAATGTTATCGCCGAATTCAGTGTTGCGCACATAGGTTGCGAAAATATGCTCGATCGTGTGCATTGCCGCGTTGGTCATGACAGGTTCTTTGTTCGGCTCTCGCATTCTGATGTCATATGTTGTTATATCATCGTCAATGCGGCTGATATAGATCCCTTTCTTAAGCTTGTTATGGTCTATCTGAAAGCTCGGTATGGTTTTCATTCTGATCTCACTCCTGTTAAAAATGATAGGTTCGAGGTGATCTCCTCTCCCGTGCAGCCGGAGTCAAGACGCTTTATCATCTCAACTGCGTCGTCTTTTGCCAGCTCGTAAAGCTGCGTAAAGCTCTCGCTCCTGATCTCGCCGGAATAGGGTGATCTCCATTTTCTGTTATTCATATTAACATATTTTATCGCTTTTTCCAAGTCATTCGTTCTCAGAAATGACGAAATTCTGAAATTTCCCGTAAAAGGGGAGACGAGACGTTCCGCAAGCTTTAAAAATTTTTCCTTGCTTCCGGCAGCATCCAGCAGAAGCCTCTGGGCTGCGCGTGTGTCTTTTATCGCGCATGCAACATCCTCATCCGTAAAAGCATAAGGCGAAAAGAGTTTGCCTGAGGAAGCGAGAACGGAGGAAATCTCTGATAGCTCCCGTTGTGTGAAATGGAGCATATACTCGGTCTTATACGCTTTTGGATTGCGGATGTTCTTTTTCTCACGCAAAAGCACGGAATCGAGTGAAAGCTCGATCATATTGTGAACGGAATGCGGATTCATAGTTTTGAATTTATCCGTTATCCTGTTTTGAATAAAATAGATATACGGATGGCAGATTCTGTCCAGCGCGTAGTGCAGGATAAATCCGTAAACATAGCTTTTTGCGATGTCCGGCTCGGCCTTGCTTTTGCAGTATTCCTGAAAGCAATCCATGATATCACCGCATTTTGAGCGGTGCATGGCAGAGCCTGCTTTTCTGAGCGATTTCCCTTTCTGCCACGGAAGCGCGCGGTGAAAAAAGAAGATATCCGGCCCTTGCGCGCCGATATAAACAGCGTCCCTGTTCAGACGAAAATCCGCGAGTCCGGCAAGCCTGTCCATAAGCTCTTCGGCAAACAGGTAGTGGGTGGAAAACGCGGGCATTATATCATCTCCTCGGTAAGCGATTTCAGATCCTGCGGAAAATCACAGGTAAGGTGCATTTTCTTTTCGGTAATGGGATGAATAAAATGGATATCACGGCAGTGGAGCGCCTGACGGTTTATTTTTTCGCAGCTGCCGCCGTACATATCATCACCGGCAAGCGGATAGCCGAGATACGCGAGATGCACTCTTATCTGATGCGTGCGCCCCGTTTCCAGATTCAGCTTAAGCAGCGTGTATTTTTCGGAATGTGCAACAGGCGTATATCTCGTAACGGCTCTTTCTCCGTCAGACGCAACGCAGCGCTTTATGATACTTTCACGCTCACGTTTGATGGGCGCGTCAATCACACCGCTATCGTTTATCATTCCATGTACAACAGCGTAATAATCCTTTTTTATGCTGCCTGCAAGCTTTGCCGCTGCCAGCTCATTTTTTGCGATGAGCACAATACCGCTCGTATCCCTGTCCAGCCTGTAAACGGCTCTGAACGCGCCGGGGCAGTGAAGCGAGACAGCGTTGGAAAGTGCGTCGCCCCTGTGGTTTCTGCTTTCGTGCACAGGCATGTTCGGCGGCTTGTTGACGGCGATCAGATCTTCGTCTTCATATAGTATTTCAATTTCAGCGCCGGAATAGTTAGGCGCCGTGCCGCTTTCCTCTATATTGATGACGAGCTTGTCACCGTTGTGAAGCTCGTCTATTGCCTTTGCAGGAACACCGTCTTTGAGAATTCCGACGGGCGAGTTTTTCAGTTTTGTCAGCAGGGAAGAGGACACGCCGAATTCCCTTAAAAAATCGCGTATCTTCTTTCCCGAATCTTTGTTTTTAATCGTAAATTCTACCGTTCGCATACTAAAATTATACATTTAATATAAAATTAAAGCAATATGGTATTGAAAAAATCGATTGAAAGTGTTAAAATATTAACAATAACGCAGGCTGACGGAAAGCTGATTTACCCTGACCGAAAGCGCGCAGATAAAAGGTTTTATTCAAAAGTATCTCCGCGCAATATTGCGCGGTTTTTTTCTTGCATTTTGGGAGTGTGACAGAATGGATACCAGAGTAGCTGTTATAGGCATTATCGTTGAAAACAGAGAGTCCGCCGCTGAGCTGAACGCTGTTCTGAGCGAATACGGTGATTATATTATAGGCAGAATGGGCGTGCCGTATCAGAAAAAGAATATAAATATAATTTCAATTGCTGTCGACGCTGAGCAGAATATTATAAACACACTGGGCGGAAAAATAGGAAGACTGACCGGCGTGTCGGCGAAAACAGCCTATGCAAATGTTTGAACGTCTTATAGATCAGCTTCGCAAAAATACCTTTCTTGAAAAGAAAGAGTATAAGCTGCTGATCGAAAACAGACAGGAGTGCGCGGATTATCTTTTTGAAAACGCAAGGCAGGTCCGGGATTCGGTTTACGGCAACCGGGTATATATCCGCGGTCTTATCGAGATATCGAATCACTGTAAAAACGATTGCCTTTACTGCGGGATACGCCGTTCAAACCGAAACCTTGCCCGCTACCGCCTTTATGAGGATGATATTCTAAACTGCGTGAAACAGGGGTATGAGCTGGGCTTTCGCACTTTCGTTTTGCAGGGCGGCGAGGATGCGTATTATAATGATGATATGCTCTGCACTGTTTTGCGTGAGATCAAATCGCTTTTCCCGGATTGTGCAGTAACACTCTCGCTGGGCGAACGAAGCTTTGAAAGCTATCAAAAACTGAAAGCTGCCGGCGTGGACAGGTATCTGCTGCGGCATGAAACTGCGGCTAAGCATCATTACGAACGCCTGCACCCGCCCGATATGAGCTTTGAGCACAGAGTGCAGTGCCTAAAGAACTTAAAGTCTCTTGGTTATCAGACCGGCGCAGGTTTTATGGTTGGTTCTCCGTATCAGACTGCTGACGACCTTGCAGGGGAATTTATGTTTCTGAAAGCGATCCTGCCGGAAATGGTGGGGATAGGGCCTTTTGTGCCGCACTGCGACACACCGTTCGGCGGCTTTAAGGCCGGCTCGGCGGAGCTTACGCTGTTTATGCTGGCGCTCATCAGGCTCACTCTGCCGCATGCTTTGCTGCCGGCAACTACCGCGCTTGCTACTGTTGACGGCAGGGGACATGAAAACGGTATGAATGCCGGCGCAAATGTGATCATGCCGAATCTTACCCCTGAAAATGAGCGAGAGAAATATACCTTGTATAATAACAAGGCACACACGGGCGCCGATTCGGCAGAGGGGCTTGCGCTTTTGAAGCAGCAGATGAGCCGTGCAGGTTATGAGATCGTTGTGGACAGAGGCGATTACAGACCCTGAAAAATGTAGATTATAATGATTTGAGAAAGGTTTTGAGAATATGATAAAATACGATCCTAAATCACTTAAGGCGGAGGAATTTATAAATGACGCCGAAATTCGTGAGACTCTGAAGTACGCGGATGCGCATAAGGACGATCTGGAACTCGTTGACACAATCTTGGAAAAGGCAAAGAAGCGAAAAGGGCTGGATCACAGAGAGGCGAGTGTTCTCCTTGCCTGCGACAATGCGGAAAAGATCAAGGAGATCTATGATCTTGCCGAACAGATAAAAAAGGATTTTTACGGCAACAGAATCGTCATGTTCGCTCCGCTGTATCTTTCAAATTACTGTGTGAACGGCTGCCTTTACTGCCCCTATCATCAGAAAAACAAACATATCGCAAGAAAAAAGCTCACCCAGGAGGAGGTTGCCAAAGAGGTAATCGCGCTTCAGGATATGGGGCATAAGCGCCTTGCGATCGAGGCGGGTGAAGACCCGGTAAACAATCCGATTGAATACATATTGGAATGCATTAAAACCATTTATTCCATAAAGCACAAAAACGGCGCCATACGCCGAGTGAATGTAAATATTGCCGCTACAACCGTGGAAAATTACAGAAAGCTGAAAGAGGCGGGGATCGGTACATATATCCTTTTTCAGGAAACTTATCACAAGGAAAGCTATGAATATCTTCACCCCACAGGACCGAAACACAATTATGCCTACCATACCGAGGCTATGGACAGAGCAATGGAGGGCGGCATAGACGATGTTGGCATCGGCGTGCTTTTCGGGCTGGATAAATATAGGTACGAATTTGCCGGACTGCTTATGCATGCAGAGCACCTTGAGGCCGTGCACGGCGTCGGACCTCACACCATCAGCGTTCCAAGGGTCAAAAGGGCGGACGATATCGACCCGAATGATTTTGACAATTCGCTCAGTGATGAGATGTTCTGCAAGATAGCGGCATGTATCAGGATTGCCGTTCCGTATACGGGTATGATCATATCCACACGTGAAACCCCTGCCGTGCGCGAAAAAATCATACGTCTCGGCGTAAGCCAGATCAGCGGAGGCTCAAGGACTTCTGTGGGCGGATACACCGAGGAGGAAAGACCGCATGACACAGAACAGTTTGACGTTTCGGATAACCGCACGCTGGATGAGGTGGTCAACTGGCTTATGGGCGCCGGTTATATACCGTCTTTCTGCACGGCATGCTATCGTGAAGGCAGAACGGGCGACCGCTTTATGAGCCTGTGCAAATCAGGACAGATACAGAACTGCTGCCATCCGAATGCGCTTATGACCTTAAAAGAGTTTCTGATGGACTACGCAAGCGAGGATACGAGGAAAAAAGGAGAAGCGCTTATTGAAAAGGAGATCGGGAATATAGGCAGCGAAAAGGTTAAAGAGATCGTTCGTGAGCGGCTTGTTAAAATAGAAAAAGGTGAAAGAGATTTTCGTTTCTGATCCTTCATCTGTAAAATCTGATTCGGAGGTGATTTTGTGGGACTTAACGATACTCCGTCGGGCGAGAGGGTAAGTATAGCATTCTTCGGCTGCCGCAACGCCGGAAAAAGCAGTCTGGTAAATGCTGTAACCGGGCAGGAGCTGTCGGTTGTCAGTGAGATCGGCGGAACAACGACCGATCCGGTAAAAAAAGCCATGGAGCTTCTCCCTTTAGGACCTGTTATGATAATTGATACCCCGGGTTTTGACGATACGGGCGCTCTCGGCGAAAAACGGGTGGACTCGGCTCGGAAAATTCTGCGTTCGTGTAATATAGCGGTTCTTGTTACGGTTGCCTCAAGAGAACTGAACGACTGTGAAAAGGAGCTTATATCGCTTTTCTGTGAACGAGAGATCCCGTATATAACCGTGAAAAATAAGTCCGATCTGCTGAAAGACGCACCCCGAAATACATCGCGGATCGTTTATACAAGCGCATTGAACAAGCAGGGGATCGAGGAACTGAAGGATATGCTTGCCGGCATTTACAGACCGCCCGAAAAGCAGGTGCGGCTTGTGGGTGATCTGATTTCCGCGGGCGATATAGTCTTGCTTGTAACCCCGATAGATTCCGCCGCTCCCAAAGGCAGACTGATACTGCCACAGCAGCAGGCGATAAGAGATGTTATAGACAGCGGCGCAGCTGCAATCGTAACAAGGGAAACAGAGCTTGAAACAACGCTCGGTGCGCTGAAAGAGCCGCCTGCATTGGTCGTGACCGATTCACAGGTGTTCGGCGTCGTATCAAAAATCGTGCCGGAGTCGGTTCCGCTGACTTCCTTTTCGATTCTTATGGCGCGGTATAAGGGCTTTCTGAAAACGGCGGTGAAAGGCGCACGCGTAATTGACAGCCTTAAAGACGGTGATAAAGTGCTGATAAGCGAGGGATGCACGCATCACAGGCAGTGCGACGATATAGGCACTGTCAAGCTGCCGCGCTGGCTTCGGGAGAGAACGGGAGCAGAACTCGATCTGAACTGGAGCAGCGGAAGCGGATTTCCACAGGATTTGTCAGAGTTTCGTCTTGTTATCCATTGCGGTGGCTGTATGCTGAATGCCGCTGAGATGGAATACAGAATGAAAAGCGCGCAGCAACAGGGCGTGCCTTTTACAAATTACGGCACGGCAATTGCCTATATGAATGGAATTTTGGAGCGCAGTCTTTCCCCGATTCCGAATATCGTTTAAATTGAAATAAAGAAAAAGCGTTTTAAACCGAATAAAGGTTTAAAACGCTTTTTTAATGTGAAATACTTCTTATTTGCTGAATGAAACGATGATTCCGCCGTTTGAAGCATAAAGCGAATTGAGTCCGCTTGCTTTTATGACGATCACATTATCTTTATTATATGCGCATTCACTCTCGATCAGCGCCTTAACATTTTGCGCCTTTTCCTCACAGCACACATGGCTGATTATGCACACCTTATCTTTCAGATCGCGGCCGTCAGTGTCTTTGGCAACGAGTTTGGCAAGCTTTGAAAGCGCGCGCTTCTGATTGAGATCCTTGCCGGCAACAGAAATGTTTCCGTAATCCGTTCTTCTGCATATGAGCTTTACCCTCAGAGCCTCTATCACATTAGCCGCAAGGTTGAACAGTCTGCCGTTTCCCTTGAGCGCGTCAAGGCTTTCAAGGCAAAAATAGAGACCGCAGTTTTCAACGCAGTATTTTTCAACAGTGCTCACCACATCGTCAAAATCCGCTCCGCTGTCCGCAAGCTCTTTTATTTTGTGCGCCATTATCGTCTCAAGACCCGATGTCGCAAGCGAATTGAAAACATGTATCTTTTTTCCGTCCGCGTGTTCGTCACGGTATATTTGCACGCCCTGAACGGCGCTGTTGTATGTGCCGCTCAGTTTATCCGTTATGGTAAGCAGGTATACTTCGTCATAGTCGCCCTCACATGCCTTTGCGAATGCCTCGGGCGACGGGCAGGCGGATTTTGCAAGCTCGCTGCTTGCAACCATTCTTGAGATGAAATCATCCTGGTCAAAATTGAAATCATCCTGAATTACATAATCGCCTATCTGAAGGGTGAGCGGAACGATCTCAAAATCCTTCCAATCCTTCATATCTTCGGTGATATCGCAGCAGGAATCAACCACAAGTTTATATGCCATAATCTGTATTAAGCCTTTCCTTATTTTACATATAACGCTAATTCATTATAAACTAATGCTTTGCTCCGTGTCAATGAATTTAAAGTTTATTTACAATTTATCTGTTTTGTAATTCAAGAAATGACTTTTCTTGCGGCTTCGATCTGTTTTTCAACACTTTCCGCGCTCGGACCGCCGGGCACAAGTCTGTCTGCAACGCATTTTTCAAGGTTTATGGCTTTGTAGACCTCTTCATCAAATAACGGGCATATTTTTTTGTATTCTTCAATCGGGAGCGTTTCAAGCGTTAGGTCTCTGTCTATGCAAAGCGCAACCAGTTCGCCTGTTGCCTTGTACGCGTCTCTGAACGGCAGCCCTTTTCCCACAAGATAATCTGCGCAGTCAGTGGCGTTTATAAAGCCCTTTGCCGCGGCGTTTCTCATGTTCTCCTTGAGAACAGTCATCGTTTTTATCATGGGTGTAAATGCGTTAAGGCACATCTTGACTGTGTCAACGGCGTCAAATACCGCTTCTTTATCCTCTTGCATATCTTTGTTGTACGCAAGGGCAATTCCTTTCATGACCGTTAAAAGAGCGGCGAGATCGCCGAAAACACGACCGCTTTTGCCGCGAACAAGCTCGGCTATATCCGGATTCTTTTTCTGCGGCATAATGGATGAGCCTGTGGAAAAGGCATCGTCAAGCTCAACGAATTTGAATTCCCAGCTGCACCACATGATGATTTCTTCTGCAAATCTTGAAAGATGCACCATGATTATGGAAAGCGCCGCTGCAAGATCTATGCAGAAATCACGGTCGGAAACACCATCCAGCGAGTTAAGGGTGATTGAATCAAATCCAAGCTCCTTTGCAACCATTTCCCTGTTGAGGGGATATGTTGTGCCGGCAAGCGCACCTGAGCCGAGCGGGCATACATTCATTCTGCGTTTTGTGTCCGCAAGGCGGTCAAGGTCCCTGCAAAGCATAGCCGCATACGCCATAATATGATGGGCGAATGTGATCGGCTGCGCTCTCTGAAGATGGGTGTATCCGGGCATTATGGTCTGTTTGTTCTCTTCCGCTTTGTCGCAGATAACGCCGATTAGTTCTTTAATTTTGTTTTCTGTTATCCCTATCTCTTTTCTGAGTGTCAGCCTTATGTCCAGTGCCACCTGGTCGTTTCTTGAGCGCGCGGTGTGAAGCCTTTTGCCGGTGTCTCCCAGGCGTTCGGTCAGTTCGCCCTCAACAAAAGTATGTATATCCTCTGCGTTTTCGTCAATTTCAAGAGCGCCGCTTTTGATATCGTTCAGAATATCCTGAAGACCTGCGATTATTTTTTCGCTTTCGCTTTTGTCTATAATGCCGCACGCTCCCAGCATGGCTGCATGCGCCATGCTGCCTTTTATATCTTCCTCAAACATTCTGCTGTCAAAGCTTATTGAGGAATTAAAGTCGTTGGTTTCCTTTGCAAGTTCTTTTTTGAACCTGCCCTTCCATAGCTGAGCCATAGTTTCACATCTTTCCGTTATATAAATATCGGCGCACCTCTGCTGCCGCAAAGGCGCGCCTTAAGCATAATCAGTCTTTATTTTTTCTTTGCTCGTCCAGCAGCGCCTTAACCTTGATCGGAAGTCCGAACAGGTTGATAAAGCCTGCCGAATCGTTCTGATCGTAGACCTCGTCAGCGTCAAATGTGGCAAATTCCTCACTGTAAAGGCTGTAAGGGGAAGTTACGCCCACATTGATAATATTACCTTTATAAAGCTTCAGTTTTACATCGCCTGTAACCGTCTTCTGCGTGGATTCAACAAAAGCGGAAAGCGCTTCGCGAAGCGGCGTATACCACTGACCGTAGTAAACCACCTCGGCAAATTTCTGCGCCACAAGGAATTTATAGTGCTGTGTTTCGCGGTCAAGGCAGATCTGCTCAAGCGTCTCATGAGCCTTGTAAAGAATTGCTCCGCCGGGTGTTTCATAAACGCCGCGGCTCTTCATTCCCACAAGTCTGTTTTCAACCATATCAACAAGTCCGCAGCCGTTTGCGCCGCCCAGTTCATTCAGTTTTTCAACAAGCGCAACACTGTTCATTTTCTCACCGTCAACGGCTGTGGGCACGCCCTTTTCAAAATGAATCGTAACATATGTAGGTTTATCGGGCGCCATTTCAGGCGAAACGCCCATTTCAAGTATCTCGTCATATTTGGGCTCGTTTGCCGGATCTTCAAGGTCAAGTCCTTCGTGGCTCAGATGCCAAAGGTTTTTGTCCTTTGAATAGTTTGTTTCCCTGTTTATTTTAAGCGGGATATTATGCTGTTCTGCGTACTCTATCTCTTCCTCACGGCTTTTGAATTCCCATGTTCTCCATGGTGCTATGATCTGCATATCGGGAGCGAAAGCCTTTATTGCAAGTTCAAACCTTACCTGATCGTTACCCTTTCCCGTGCAGCCGTGGCATATTGCGTCAGCACCTTCTGCCTTTGCGATCTCAACGATCCTTTTGGCAATGATCGGGCGGGCAAATGCCGTGCCGAGCAGATATTCGTTTTCATATTTTGCACCCGCCTGAACGGTGGGGATGATATAGTCGTCAACGAATTCCTGTTTCAGATCTTCAATATAAAGTTTTGAAGCGCCTGTTTTTTTTGCTTTTTCTTCAAGGCCTTCCAATTCGGTGCCCTGACCTACGTCTCCGCTTACCGCGATGACCTCGCAGTTGTTATAGTTTTCCTTTAACCACGGAATGATGATAGATGTATCAAGACCGCCGCTGTATGCGAGAACGACCTTTTTGATTTCCTTTGCCATTTTACTTCCTCCGAATATTTTGAATGACACGGCGTTTGCCTGTGACTGCTATTCATTATAAACATATAAAACAGAGTAGTCAAGACAATTAACGATATTTGTATAATTATACAAAACATTTGAGAATATTCAGAAAATAATGTATATTATTTCACAATCGGATGTGGATAAATCTTCACAGTGCAATAAAATTCCGTAATAGAAAAATGCCTTAAAATATGGATAAATTATAAACGAATTTTGATATTTTGTTAATAAACTGTTATTGACAGAAATGCATCAATATGGTATAGTAAATCATGTAAATTTATATAGGGGTATTATACCCTTTTGTTATGGATTGACAGATAAAATAAACTGCATATAAGAAAAGCCGGGTCAGGGCTTTTGTGCGGGGGTGTTTCATCTGCCAAATCTTAAGGGAGGTTATTCAATGAAAACAAAAAAGTCCAAGCGGCTTCTTGCTGTTTTTCTTTCAGCAATCATGGTGCTTTCCACCTTTGCCGCAATGCCTTTCAGCTCCTATGCTGCGGAACACACCGCTGAGGATCTGAAAACTCTTATCGATCAGTATGAATCAAGAGTTGAAAGCAGTACGATCTATACCAATTTAGCTGATTCTTACACGGCTTGGTATGACGCCTATCTCACCTATGTTATGGTAACTGCAGGTACAAAGGATGCGGAAGAGGTTGACGCTGCTTATAACACGCTTCAGACTGAAATGAACGAGATGACGGTATGGTCTCCTTATGAGGCGACTGCCACAGCTGCAGCAGACGGCTCTTACACCGCCGATATGCTCACAGGCGGCGATGTTATGTCCAATGTTTTGTATGCTTACGGTGTCGGTGCGAACGCTGCATATAATTCTGTGGAGACAGGTAACTGGTACAATACGATAACCCGCAGCGGCGTTCAGTACGGTGATGCCGTTCTTATGTATGACGGCATTCACGAAGTAGGTATGCCGATCTCGCATTTCCAGGCACGTATCAGGACGGTGGGAAATTCTCAGACCAGGAGTATGAACCCCACAACAGCGGGCTTTGAGCTTCGCCACGACTGGCATGGCTATGGCAACAGCCCCGGTTATCAGACAAATACTTCGTCCACATTTTCATATATTCAAAATCCGGGCAGCGGCGGCTCAGAATCATCAGGTTCGGAAAACAGTCCTAACAGGTATTCCAATACGCTGTATTGGAACGGCGATTTGAGCAGCTTCGGAAGTAACTATTCCATACAGTATGCTTCACAGGACTGGATTACATATGACCAGGCAAACAGATCCGGCACATTTACGCAAAGCGCAAATATATATGTAATTAATTATAAAGGTCTTATAGATGCTATAAATAATTATACTTCCAATATTTGCGATTACTCTTATACTCAGGTACTGAATTACTTTAAAGCGATCGATACGGCTACTGCGCTCAATCCGCAGTCGTATATCACCGGCAGCGATATTGCAAGCGAGGTTGCTACGCTTTCAAATGCGCTGACAAGAGCGGCTTCGGATCTGAACAGCACCCGCAACAATGTCAGAACAGCAGTAAATATGCAGAGCTATGTTGATCTGGCAAAGAATTATGCTGCTTACACACCTGTTGCCGCAGGAAATAATGAGGACGGATATTATACATCCAGCTCTTTCACCGTTTTCCAAAGAACATATAATAATGTTACTTCAACTTTCAGTTCCCTTGCGAGCAAGAGCACACGCTTTACGGATGCAACAAGCACAAATGCTACTCTTGTGGATAATTACAGCAAGCTGGTAACTGCGGAGAGATATATTGACGACAGCGCATTGCAGGCGTTGTTTGTTCAGTATTACAATACGCTCACGCCTGCTTATTATACAACCGCTACTTATTCTGCTTTGACGGAAAAGATCAATGCCGCACTGGCTTATTACAATAACGGCAGCTACACTTCCGGCACCACTCTGAAAGATAATGAAGAAGACAGAGCGATTTATAATACGATTCTGACCGATGTTCAAAACGCAACGGCTGCGCTTCGTGTAAGCCATGATGCACAGGTCGCTATCGGCGGCGTCATGTTCAGCTATAATATGGCTGTTGAATATGCCAACAGCCTTAACGGCGGTCAGTATTCCAATTACACAGAAGTCATGGACTCCATTGCTGCCGCTACAGCTTTGATGACTGCGCTTGACGCAATGCCGTTTACCAATCAGACTGAAATAATAGCTGAATATACCGAAGTGCTTTCCAACATAGCCGTTGCCCTCGGTTCTCTTGAATATGCGTTCACCGTTATTCCTGACGGCACCATCGTTTCACAGACTGTCGGTAGCACAACGGGATACGATGCAGATAATGTTAGGTCTTATTTGAGTGACGCAATCACTAACATCACCTATTTCAAAACCGTTTCGGGCACATCTTCCTATACGACAGAGTACGATCTTACTTTCGATAACTATTGGTATGAGTGGAGCAATTACCGCGGAGCTCTTTATCATGGTCTCGGCTTCGGCGCATTAGGTCAGGATACTGTATCCGTTGACGGCGGCACGATGTCAGTTCTCTGGAAAGAGGGCGGCGCTGTGCTGGAAGAAAACAGCGGTCAGTATACCTATCACCAGGCGCTTATGAAGACGGAATCGCAGGGCGCTTCCAACTATGTTCATGTTCGCGGCAATCAAAGCAACACAAAGATCTACGGCGAGACCACCGTTACAGTAGGAGATCTCGGAATCAGAGCGGTAGATTATGTGACTCCCGATATCTATGAGCTCTTCTATGTTATTCAGAATGAAACGCTTGGTTATTCGACGACAAGAAACAGAGTAAATACCGATGTTAAGCAAACTGTTACGATCATTGATATTTCGGATCTGATCGAAAAGACTGCTGAGGCTTCCAATATTGTTGCAGCTTGTCAGAACAACAATTTCAGCTGCTACACAGCGGATAGTTGGCAAGCGTTCAGCGCTGCGCTTTCCGCCGCTCAGGCTAATATGGCTTATACCGATATGACAAACGAGCAGATCGTTACTGAGGTTCAGACCAGGTATAATAATCTGACAAACGCGATCACAGGTCTTCAGCTCAATACGGCTGACGGCTCACACAATATGGTAGAGGCTGAAGACAGCACCCATGAGAATCCGCATTACATCTGTAATGTCTGCGGCTATGAAATCAACGGAAATGCCACAGGTTCTCTTGCGCATACAGATATTTATACATCCGATGAGAATGGTTCAACTCATACGCACACCTGTTCTCGCTGTGATCTCAATGAAGTAGAAAACTGTGTTGATGAAGACAGCGATCAGTACTGTGACCTTTGCGGTCAGGCTATGTATGACCCTGCAAACTGGGAAGCATTTAACACGGCTAAGGCTCAGCTTGAAGCTGCGCTCGCATCGTCTGCAGACGGCACTGTTAAATATACTTCCGCTGCGCTCAAAGCAGTGAACACCGCTATTGAAGCAATCGGATATTATAACTATGATGAAGCGCAGCAGGCAAAGGTTTCCGTAGATTATCAGGAAGCAATCGACACGCAGGCAGCAGCAATTACTGCGGCTCTTGAAGCGTTCAATAAAGGAATTACCGACGGCAGCGTTTATGAGGCAAATCTTTCAAAGGTATCCACTCTTAATGCAGATGCTTATGATGTAACTGCTGTTCAGTCCGCTGTTGAGGGTATAACCGTTGAGTCAACTGTAGCCGTAAACGGAAAAGATTATACCGGCTATGATTTTGACAACTATAATATGGCGTTAGGTACTGCGCTTACCGAAAACTGGATTCCTTACACCGTTACGGTTATAGATCAGGCAGATAATGAATTGTGGGTAGTTGATAACGGCGACGGTACTTTCAGCTATACAGATTCAGAAGCCGGTGCAACCGAGTTCCATTACGGTGATTCCATAACCCTTACCAATCCGTCAGATGCGGATGAGGTTTGCCGCTGGGCAACATATGTTTATACCGATAATTTGGACGGCGGTGCCGCAAACAAATATCAGGTTACGGATACGACCTATACCTTCAATGTCAGAGGCTATACTGAGGTTTATACCACGGCAGGAGCTTCAACGGATAATTCACTCTACTGCATTAAGTTCTATCTTGCGCTTGACGGTGTGAATACGGGTAAGCTTCTTGACGTTCAGTATTCCGAGGAAGGCAGTATTCGCGGCAACGCTCTTGATATCCAGCATAATATTCCGTTCTACGAGCTTGACGGTTTCTATTCAGAGGATATGGAAACATTGTACGGAAGCAGTGAGCGTACTTCGATTCCTGTGTCTGGCAATATGAATGTTGTTGTAAACTATACGACCATTTCGCCCACATCATATGACGTTACGCTTATTGATGAAGGCGGATCAACACTTCAGACGGTTCATCCCGAATATAATGAGCTTGTAACACTGTCCGCACCTGACGCGGTTGCCTATATCAACAATGCAAACGGCAAGGTTCTCTGCTACGGCAGCGAGTATTCCTTCTATGCTTGTCAGGATATTACAGTTAAGGCTGTAACTGAGATCGAAGAGCAGGCGGCAAGTGTGGATGTTGCAGATCCTATCGTTGACGGTTCCGGTAAAACCTATTTCGTTGGCTCGTTCGCTTTACCGGAAGGTGCTAAGATTAAGTCTTTCGGTTTTGTAATTGACGGACTTAATACAAATCATACTGATTTAAGTCTTGCGGATCTTGATCCGGCTCAGGCTGTATTCAATCTTTCTGCTTCAAAATATACCTGCGCAGGTCAGAACGGTAATCAGTTTACGGTAAGCTTTAATTCCGACAGAAGCTATCCGAGCTGTTCATTAGTTGCTTATGCGATTTATGAAGATGCGGACGGAAATGAATTTTATGCTTATTCGGATGTTAAAACGCAGGCAACGATTTATTAATAAAAGATAGGAGGAATGATTATGAAATTGTTGTATAAAGAACCGGAAATGCAGATTCGTAAATATGAATTTCCTTCTAACAATTTATATACTACTTCTCCGGGTGTTATTGACCCCGGTGATTCGGATTTAGGCGATGGCGACGATCACGGTGATATATTCGGATAAAAACAGACTCCCCTCATAAGAGGGGAGTTTTTGTTCTCTATATGCGAATGTAAAAAAATGAGCGGTTGTGTTCAAAACACAACCGCCGGTATCATTTTTAGGTTATTCATTTTCACTGCTGTTCGATGAATATATAAAGTCTATAAGCTTGTCCTTATTTTCATCAACATTCAGGTCAATTACGGAAGCTCCGCCGTGATTTGCATATTCCCAGGTACCGTCAAATGGGCAGGAAGTTTGTTCAAAACCGCCTGTCAGACATGGAACAGCTCTAAGAGCCAGACTTCTTATTTCTCCTTTTGTAAGATCCGTTTCTATATAAGGGGCAACATTGCTTGCAGCTTTGTAAGCGCCTATGGGGCCGCTGCTCAAAACACCTTTTATTATTGCCTGAATAACCGTTCTCTGGCGCTCTGTACGTTTCCAGTCAGTGTCAATCTTTCTGATTCTGCAATATGCCAGCGCCTGTTCGCCGGTAAGAGTGTATGTGCCGGCGTCAAGTTTAACGTTTCCGTATCGGCCGGGGTGGTTCGTAACTTCTTTTGCCTCTTTTTCCGTGACCTCAACTTCAACTCCGCCAATGCTGTCTACCATAACTTTAAACATTTCAAAATCGGCAACAACATATCCGTCTATCTCTATTCCGAAATTGTATTCAATCGTGTCCGCAACTCCGCTGTATCCGCCGTATGTGCAGGCTGCGTTCAGTCTTTGCTTTTTGTCTGCCACCGGAATATAGACCCAAGTGTCACGCAAAAAAGATGTTATTTTCACACAATTATTTTCGCCATCAAATGAAATGAGCATCATGGTATCTGCGCGGCTTGCCTCATCTTTGTCTTCTGATCTGGCGTCAACGCCGAGCAGCAGAATGTTTGTAACTTTGCGTGAAGATTGAAGCTCGCTTGCGGAAACATAGGCGTTTTCCTCTTTTTCATCATAATTGATCTTTCCGAGCACTGCTTCAACCATTCCCACACCGGCCATAACAATCACAAGCACAACTGCAACGACTGCACTTAGAATTTTGGGAGCCTTGCCGCCCTTTTTCTTTGCTTTGGCTTTCGCAGATCCCGCTGTTCTTCTGTTGCTTTCAGCGTCTTTCTTTCCGCTGCGCGGCGAATATCTCAGATCGTCATTTCTGCTATCCGGGTAATCATGTCGTTGCTGCGGCCGTGTCTGTCTTATATCCTGCTGTTGGTTATATATCTTCTGCGTATCCTGTTCGCGGTAATAGCGGTCATATTCAAGCGTTGGGTTTATTCCGTCTTCTTCCTCGATTTTTGGTTCGCCGCGTTTGTTTTCTCTGCTGTTGAAATCCAGATCGATGGGCGCGCGTCCGTAATAATCCTCCTCAGGCGGCACGCTTCGGTCTCTGTCATCATTATAATTCCTTGGCGCCATTTGATCACCTCCTAACAATATTACAATATTTCCTTTTTGTTTGCAACAGCCTTAATAAAATTATTGACAGTTTTTCATTTATAATTTACAATATTAGTCAGCGGGCTGGTCGGGCAGCCGCGCATATTTATATGTGAGGAAAGTCCGAGCAGCACAGAGCAGGATAACGGCTAACGGCCGCCGTGGGTAACCATAGGGAAAGTGCAACAGAAATAAACCGCCGCGAAAGCGGTAAGGATGGAAAGGCGAGGTAAGAGCTCACCGAGCGGGTGGAGACATCCGCTGCCATGTAAACCCTATCCGCTGCAACACAGACTGGGAGGTTGTTTGCTCGACACAGAATCCCGAAATGTGGCTGGAGCGCGTCAGCAATGGCGCGTCGAGATAGATGGCTGCCAATAACAGAACTCGGCTTACAGACCAACCCGCTTTTATTTTTAAGGAGTAATTATTATGCTTGTAAATATGCGCGAATTGCTTGCGGCTGCGCAGAAAGGGAATTACGCAGTCGGATCATTTTCTGTTGCAAATATGGAAATGGTTCTGGGCGTTCTCAAAGCAGCAGAGGAACTTCAAGCTCCGATTATACTTCAGATCGCAGAAGTAAGACTCAAACAGTCTCCGCTGGAGCTTATCGGTCCGCTGATGGTTGCCGCCGCTGAAAACGCAGAAATTCCTGTTGCCGTTCATTTTGATCACGGCAAGACAGAAAAAATGATTAAAACGGCGCTTGATATCGGTTTCACTTCCGTTATGTTTGACGGAAGCCATCTTCCGCTTGAGGAGAATATAGCCCAAACCAAAAAGATCGTTTCTATGGCGAAAGCATACGGCGCGGCTGTTGAGGCGGAAATAGGCTGTGTGGGCGGCTCAGAGGACGGCAGCGAGGATATTGCCATAAACTGCACCAAACCTGACGATGCTGTTCAATTTGCTGCTGAAACAAATGTGGACGCGCTTGCAATAGCGATCGGCAACGCACACGGTAATTATAAAGCGACCCCAAAACTCAGATTTGACATTCTGGAGGAGTGCGAGCAAAAGGTCAGCGTGCCGCTCGTGCTTCATGGCGGAACGGGTATCAGCCCCGAAGATTTTGTGCGCTGCTCAAAAACGGGAATCAAAAAGATAAATATAGCAACGGCAACCTTTGACTGTGTTGAAAACGAGGTCAGAGCTTGCTATAATAGTGATAAGATCAAAGGTTATTATGACCTTCAGGCCGCAGAAGTGGAGGGCGCTTATAAAAACGCCAAGCGTCATATTCTGATATTCGGCACAGATAATAAAGCGTGAATCATGCGCGGTTTTAAGGAGTAAAAATTATGAAATACATAGAATTTGATATGAGCAAACCGCTGGATTTTATTCCGGTCGGCAGAATCGCGATCGATTTTAATCCCACCGATATGTATATGCCGCTTTCCGAGTCGTCCAACTTTAATAAATATGTGGGCGGTTCTCCGGCAAATATAGCGGTCGGCCTTGCAAGGCTTGGATGCAAAGTGGGTTTTCTCGGCTGCGTTTCCGATGATCAGTTCGGCGATTTCGTTGTAAACTATTTTGATAAAGAGGGAATAGACACCGGCCATGTTACACGCGCGAAGAACGGCGAGAAGATCGGGCTTACTTTTACCGAGATCCTTTCAAAAGAGGAATCCTCCATCCTTATGTACAGGGATAATGTTGCCGATTTCTGCCTTGACCCTGCTGATGTGGACGAGGAATATGTAAGCAGTGCCAAGGCGATCGTTATAAGCGGCACCGCTCTCGCCAAAAGCCCGAGCAGAGAGGCTTGCTTCAAGGCGATGATGCTTGCCAAAAAGAATAATGTAAGAATTATTTTTGATATCGATTACCGTGAATACACTTGGAAATCAAAGGATGAGATTGCGGTCTATTACAGCCTTGCGGCGCAGTACGCCGATGTTATCATGGGTTCGCGCGAGGAATTTGACCTCACGGAAGGAATCGTCGGGGTTAAATCTTCGGACAGGGAATCTGCGCAGTACTGGCAGTCCTTCGGCGCGTCTATCTGTGTGATCAAGCACGGCAAAGAGGGTTCTACCGCTTATACAAATGACGGTAAATATTATACGATCAAGCCGTTCCCGGCAGTTGTGCTCAAAGGCTTCGGCGGCGGCGATGGCTACGGCTCTGCTTTCCTTTACAGTTTGCTTCAGGGTAAGGAGATCATCGACTGCCTTGAGTTTGGCTCCGCGTCCGCGTCTATCTTGATTTCGGCGCACAGCTGTTCGGATGCGATGCCGTCAGCCCGCCAGGTTGAACTCTTTATAAAAGAAAGCAAAGAAAAGTACGGCGAAATGGTTGCCAGAGCATAAGCCTTAGAATGAAAACGGTTTGGGTATTTCCCAAACCGTTTTATTGTAAAATCATGGCTTTGCATCAATTCAGAAATACAGCGGTTTCCTTTCCTTTTTGCACATCCGATACGCAAGTCCGCACCTCAGCGCGTTTCCGTTTCTGCAAAGCAGTTCGTCTGCTCTCAGAAATTCAAATCCTTGTTTTTTTAATAAGGGGATTGCTTTCAGCACGCCGTCAACGGTTGATTCTTTTGTGTCGTGCAGCAGAAATATTTTGCCGTCTTCCGCATGGTCCAATAGATAGCTGCAAACATAGTCACTGTTGGTGTTTTTCCAGTCAGCAGGGTCATTAGACCATAGTATTGCTATACGTTCAATTTTATTGAGCCGTCTTCCGGTGTAAAAGCCATGTGGCGGTCGAAAAAACAGTACATCGTTTCCCGTTATGTTTTTAATAATGTCTTCTGATTTTTTTAGGTCATGAATAAAATTTTTCGTATTCGTTTCAAAAAGGGACGTATGAGAATAGGTGTGATTACCTATCAAATGTCCGTCATTATATATCCGCTCTATTGTTTCGGGGTGCTTTTCAGCTTGTTTTCCGAGCAGAAAAAATGACGCTTTTGCATTTTCTTTTTTTAATCCGTCGAGCAATTTTTCTGTGTATTCACCCGGTCCGTCATCAAAGGTTAGAGCAATTGCCTTTTGTGCCGATGACAAAGGAGCGGAATATATATATCCGTGGGAAGAGGTCACAAACGGTGTAAGAGTCCATACGGCAGTAAAAAGCACAATGAAGCCGATCAGTTTTTTCTTGCTCATATTTTGCTCAGCCCCTTTCTGCCTCAAATATATTATGTAAATATTAAAATAAAATCGGCATAAAGGAATTATAAAAAATATGTAAAGTTCTTTCGTGTGCTTTGCATGCAAAAAAAATAAAGTCCCGCAAAACGGGACTTTGTCAATATATATTACATTTTTGCTGTAACGCTTGATTTATCAGCCGTTGAGGATAGCGAAGTTTTCCTTGTTGCTCTTATAGAGGTTTTTGAAAACTTTGAAATTTCTGTCGTAAACGGCTTTTGTTTCTTTATTGGGGTGATATATATGTTTGGCAGGGATGAGCGATTTAACATGGCCGAGATCGGGGATAAGTCCGAGCCCGACGGCTATGCATGCTGCCGCGCCCACCGCGCCTACGTTCTGCGGGCTGTCCACAACTTCGATATCTCTTTGCAGGATATCGGAAAGGATCTGGCAGGTAACCGCGCCAAGTGCGCCGCCGCCGCAGAAACGGATGGGGTTTGAGATCTTGACTTCTTTTTTCAGATCCTGTCTTTCAAGCATCCATCTCATATGGAAGCATATGCCTTCAACGACCGCCCGGATCATTTCCGTTTTGCCCGTCTCGATCTTTATGTTAAAGAACATTCCTGCCGCGTTCGGATCTTCAAAGGGGCATCTGTTGCCGTGCAGCCAAGGCGTGAAAATAGTGCCGTTTGAGCCTGCCGGGATCTGATCTATGACATCTTCCATATAGTCATAAAGATTTATATTGAGAGCCTCAACCGAATCGGAGATGTTTTTATCCTGAAGATATACGCCGATATCATCGAGCGCAAGATGATCCTTTACCCATTCAACGCATTTGTTGGAGGTCTCCAGCTCGCCGAAATAATTATAAGTTTTCGGATCAGCGCCGACTATGGCTGCCATCATGGCGCCCGCGTCAACCACCTGTTTGTCAACGATCGTACCTATCCAGCCGGAGGTGCCGCTGTAGATATGTGTGTCTCCAACCTCTGTGCAGCCTGTTCCTACACCGATCAGTGACGCGTCTCCGCCGCCGCCGAAAACGGCAGTGCCGGGAGCAAGACCGAGTTCAGCCGCCGCCTTTTCTGTTACTTCGCCGACTTTTTCGGTGCTGTCCTTGATCTCAGGCAGGTGGTTGATGTTAACGCCAACCATATCGCATATGGGCTTGCACCAGCCCTCGTGGCCTTTTCGTGTGTCGTAAAGCAGGGCGGCGAAAGCGCTGTCCCTTGTCATAACGAATTCACCGCTCGCGCGGCAGATCAGATATTCCTTAACATCCAGCCATTTGTAGACTTTTTTGAAGTTTTCCGGCTCATGTGCTTCAACCCATTTGTATTTCCATATGGGGTCTTTCACCGAAGAGCTTACCGCGCCCGTGTATTTAAGATATTTAAGAAGCTTGGATACTTCCGCACCTGCGACCTTAACGCCGTGGGCGATACCCTTTTTTAGTTCCTCGCGCGCTCTCTGGTCCATATAACTCATGGGGTTGCGCACGCAGTTGCCCTCTTTGTCAACAAGCACAAGACCCTGCATTTGGGAACAGAACGATATTCCTTCGATCTGTTCTTTTTTTATGTAGGGAACTTTTTCAAACACCGTTTTTGTGGTAACGCACATAGCCTCCCACCATTCGTCCGCGTTCTGCTCCGCGCCGCCTTTGACTCCCACTTGATCGTCAACATAAAGCCCGTAACCGAGAGATGAGGAGCCGAGGATCTTCATTTCCCTGTCGATCTCGATCAGGCAAGTTTTGATGCCGGTTGTGCCTATGTCGTAGGTGATAACGTATTTTGCCATAATTTCCTCCTATATTTTCATTCCTTAGAGAATGTGAATGCCGATTCAATGAATTTCAATAACTGTTTAACGATCTCTTCATCATCAAGCTCTTTGATGTCAACGCCCGTGTAAATACACAGCCTTTCCCTGTAATACTCGCAGGTGAATGAAAACTGAAGCATGAGCAGAAGATTATCAAGGAAAAAGGCGAAAAGTCTTGGATCAAGATCCTGCCTCACATCTCCGCTCGCAAGCGCCTGCGCAATGGCGGTGATATATATTCTGCTTGTCTGCCCTTCGATCTCCCTTGCGTATTCCACAGCGCGTTCCCCGTCTTTTTCGGCGGTGATTTCGTTGTAAAGCTTTATATAATTCTTGTATTCTCTTGAAAGTTCGCAGGTTGCCCTTATGACCATTTCCGCTTTCTTAAGGAGTTTGCTGTTGCTTTTCATTATCTTCTCGAGTGTTTCCTGCAAAAGAACCATGCCTCTTGATATGCAGGTCAGGAAAAGGTCTTCCTTTGTTGCAAAATACTTATACATAAGCCCTATGCTTATGCCTGCGTTTCGGGCAATAATATTTATATTTGCGTTTTTATACCCTTTTGAAGAGAATTCTTCTATCGCAACCTCAAGTATTTCATTCTGCCTTTTCGGCGTGATTCTTTCAAAGGCTTCCTTGTGGTGTTTATCAGACATTTTAATTAATTTTGTATGTTTGCACAAATGCTTAAAATCCTTTTTGTGCAACTCACACAAATCCCCCTGCCCATTTTAATATATATTGTTATTATACTAACACGAATTTAACAATCTTGCAATAATTTGAACAGATTTTAACAAAAAAATCCGATTAGAGGTTTGACAAATCGTTCAAAAGTGATATACTTAAAGAGTAATCTTAGTGAGTGATTGCTCACGGCAAAAAACGGTGAGCCGCTGCTCACAGAAACTTAAATCTAAAAGGAGGAATTCATTAATGGATACAAGATTTGCCATCACCGAGTATCCTGATGCAGCCGTTCTCACAGCACAGCTTGACGCGCTCATCAAAAAACCAATTTATTCCATAAACAGAGCTGCTCTTAAGGAATATGAAGACGAATATTTTGCCAAAAAGTGCAAAAAGTCTAAGGAAATGATAGAAGAGGCAAAAACCATCATTCCCGGCGGTGTTCAGCACAACCTTGCTTTCAACTATCCGTTCCCGATTGTTATGGTAAAGGCAAAGGGAAATAAGCTTTATGATATCGACGGAAATGAGTATTTCGATTTTCTTCAGGCAGGCGGCCCCACAATAATCGGCTCAAACGATGACGTTGTAAAGCAGAAAGTTATAGAGCTTCTTGAGGATTGCGGTCCGTCAACAGGTCTTTTCCATCCGTATGAGTATAAGCTTGCGAAGAAGATTTCGGAATGTGTTCCGTCTGTTGAGATGTTCCGTATGCTCGGCTCAGGCACAGAGGCTTGTATGTGCGCGGTTCGTGTTGCGCGTCTTGCAACAGGTCATAAAAACATCATCAAAATGGGCGGCGCTTATCACGGCTGGTCCGATCAGCTCGCATGGGGCATGCGTGTTCCCGGAACACTCAATATGCAGTCTCACGGCGTTCCGCTTTTCGTTTTCAAGCATACGCAGGAATTCTTCCCCAATGATCTCAAGAGCCTTGAAAAGAAGCTCATCATCAATAAATTCCGCGGCGGTACTGCTGCCGTATTCATCGAGCCCTGCGGTCCCGAATCGGCTACTCGCCCGGTTGACAAGGATTTCCCGAAAGGTGTTCAGGCGCTTTGCCGCAAGTACGGCGCTCTGCTTGTTTCGGATGAGGTTGTTACAGGTTTCCGTATCGGTCTTTCCGGCGCTCAGGGTTATTACGGCATTGATCCCGATCTTACCATTTTCGGAAAGATCATCGCAGGCGGATATCCCGGCGCAGGCGGCATAGGCGGTCACAGAGAAGTTATGAAATATCTCGGCGCCGGTCTTGACAAGGCTGAAGGCAAAAAGATCCATAAGGCTATGTGCGGCGGCACAATGGCGGCTACTCCTATTTCATGCTGCGCAGGTTACACCGTTATCTGCGAGATCGAAAAGAGAAATGCTTGCCAGATAGCAGGTCAGATGGCTGACCGCCTTGTTAAAGGCATCAATGAATCCATCAAGAAATACAATCTTCCTTTCGTTTGCTACAATATCGGCTCTATCTGCCATCTTCATACTGTTGCAACGATGCACTTCAAAGTAGACTGGAAGAGACCGTGGACGATTCCGCATGTACTTAAGCAGACCGGTCTGCGCCAGACGGAGATGCAGTATATGGGCGCGGCATATATGGCTGAAGGACTTGTTACGCTTGCAGGCTCACGTCTTTACACTTCCGCGGCTTATACCGAAGAGGATATTGACGAATGTATCCGCCGTTTCGACAAAGTTCTTTCAAAGTGCGAAAAAATTGATTACTAAATAAATCTTATCTTAAGGGTGGCTACGGCTGATTGATATTACCAATAGCCGCCCTTATTTGATTGTTGAATTCTATATAGGTATGGATATGACCTGCGGCAGGCAGGTTGGTCTCCTGTTTGACTTTTTACGCAGTTGCATTGTACCGGCTTTCGTATCAAAAACCGGCGCTTTGTTTCTGTACCTGGATTTTAAGGGGAAAGGAAAATTATGGCATACGAAATTGAAGAAGCAAAAAGGCTGGTTATTGAAGCGGGGAAAAAACTGATAGAAACGGGTCTTATTGCCCGTACCTGGGGTAATGTTTCAGCCCGTATCTCAGATACCCAGTTCGTAATCACTCCTTCCGGCAGAGCGTATGAGACGCTTACGCCGGATGAGCTTGTTGTTGTAAATATTGATGACTGCTCCTATGAAGGCGATATAAAGCCTTCTTCGGAAAAAGGCGTTCATGCCGCCGCATACAGGCATCATCCCACAGTTGACTTTGTTATTCACACCCATCAGAAATATGCAACCATCGTCAGCATAACGGGCATGGAAATCAGAAATGTTTACAGTGATCTGCGGCCTGTTCTCGGTGACAAGGTTCCTGTTGCGGACTATGCAATGTCTACCACCGATTCACTGCGCAAAAAGGTTGAGATGTGCATAATGATGAATCCTGCCGCAAGGGCAATCATGCTTATGCATCACGGCACGATTTGTATGGGCGACTCATATGAGCATGCTTTTGAGCTTGCGGATAAGCTTGAGGTCTGCTGCGAACGCGTTATAAAAGATAACTATATGCGCTACTCATGGGCAGGAAAATATTCCGAGGATGATAAGCTCAATTTCTATCTCAAAAAAGCGGGAGCAGGCGCAATGCCGGAATCCATCTGCGATCTCGGTTCTTCCGTCAGAAACGGAAATATGTTCACGCTTACAGTCGGTGAAGAGACGGTTGATGTTGATCTGGAGACTTGTCTCGGTATTAACGGCATCGCTCCGAAGTGCGCAAAGATCCATAAGGCAATTTACGATACCCTCAGTGTTTCCATGATCAAGCATATCACCAATCCATATGCCGTGGCTTATTCCTGCACGGGAGAAGATATGAAGCCTATGATCGATGATTTTGCTCAGATCGTTGGCATTGATGTGAAAAACTGCGCTTGGATAGACGGTGATACAGATGACTGTGCCGCAAAGATCGGTAAGGCTGCATCAGGCAGAAACGCCGTTCTTATAGACGGCAACGGCGCAATGGTCTTCGGAAATGACTTAGGCGATATGCAGGCGCTTGAAATCATTATGGATAAGGGCTGTGAAGCGGCTGTTGATGTAAATCTCTTCAACCGTGAACACTATGTTCCGAAAATGGAATGTTTCCTTATGCGCACGGTTTATCTTGCTAAATACTCCAAGCAGATCAACAAATAATTTGCCGCAAATGAATTTTTTCAAAGTTTTACAGTTTGCGGATTTTGCAAATTGAATTTTAGCGAAAAATGTGGTATAATACAATCAATATGAGGGAGTAATTCCGCACGTATTTATATTGTGTGCGCTAAATCAACATCTTGCTTTTGTTAAGCTGGTTTAGTTTTAAAGAATGAGACTCGTATATGGTAGAAATACTATATACGGGTCTTTTTTAATAGCTGAACATATTGCTCGTTGCGGATTGCCCGTATTTCGTTTCCCGCTTGGCTGCCGCGGGTGCGAGTCGCTCTATTTTCGGCAGCCGGAAAGGCTTGGGATTTAAAATGAAGGAATATCTCAGAGACAGCGAAGCCGTGCTTGGTGAGTATAAAAGTTCGCAGAGCGGTCTCAGTGAGCAGGAGGCTGCAAATCGGCTTGAAGAAAACGGCAGAAATAAGCTTCAGGAGGGTAAAAAAGAGTCTGTGCTGCACAGGTTTCTGATGGAGTTTACAGACCCGATGACGATTATCCTTATAGTTGCTGCCGTTGTTTCCGCTGTTACTTCCGTATATGAGCGTGAATTTCCCGCAGACGTGATCATTATTCTGCTTGTTGTCATTATTAACGCGGTGCTTGGCGTTTATCAGGAGACCAAGGCTGAAAAAGCGATTGACGCGCTCCAGCAGATTGCCGCGGCAAAAAGCAAGGTTAAACGCGGCGGAAAGCTGCTGACTGTTCCTTCCGAAGAACTTGTTACAGGCGATGTTGTGGTTCTGGAAGCCGGAGACAGTGTGCCGGCGGACTGCCGCATTCTGGAATGCGCTTCCATGAAAATAGAGGAATCGGCACTGACCGGCGAATCCGTTCCTGTTGATAAGCAGTCCGAAACGCTTGCAGGCGAGAACGAGATCCCGCTTGGCGACAGAAAAAATATGTGTTATATGGGCTCAAGCGTAGTATACGGGCGCGGCGAAGCGGTCGTTACCGCCACCGGTATGAATACGGAAATGGGCAAGATAGCAGGCGCTCTCAATGACGCCAAGGAAGGCGAAACGCCTTTGCAGATAAAGCTCAATCAGCTGTCAAAAGTGCTTTCTTATCTCGTGCTCGGTATCTGTGTGTTCATATTCGCGTTTGATATCATTAAAACGATAACCAACGGTCAGGCGCTTACCTTTGATACGATGCTGGATACCTTTATGGTAGCGGTCTCGCTTGCGGTCGCGGCGATCCCGGAAGGTCTTGCAACTGTCGTAACCATCGTGCTTTCCATGGGCGTAACAAAAATGAGCAAGCGCAATGCGGTTATACGCCGGCTGACAGCCGTTGAAACACTCGGCTGCACACAGATCATCTGCTCCGATAAGACAGGAACGCTTACCCAGAATAAGATGACGGTTACCGATTCAAGGGGGGACAGCGAAAAACTGACGGCGCAGGCAATGGCGTTGTGTTCAGACGCTGTGCTTGAGGACGGCGTGGTTAAAGGCGAGCCTACGGAGGCAGCGCTTGTTGACTGGGCAAATCGGCTTGAAATGCCGAAGCATGATCTTGAAGAGGAGTTTCCGCGTGTTGCCGAAGCACCGTTTGATTCCGAGAGAAAAATGATGTCAACCGTTCACGCCTCTCTCAATAAGGGATATATTCAGTATACAAAGGGCGCTCCCGATGTTGTGCTGGGAGTTTGCACGCAGGCGCTTGTGAACGGCAGAAGAGTACCGATGACGGATGAGATAAAGGAACAGATCCTTGCTCAGAACAAGGAAATGGCGGATAAGGCTCTGAGGGTGCTGTGTGTTGCTATGAAAGCGTACAGTTCCCTGCCGGAGGACACTTCCGCTGAATCGCTCGAAAAAGAACTATGCTATATAGGTCTTGCCGGAATGATTGATCCCATCCGCCCCGAGGCGCTTGCCGCCATTAAGGAAGCGCAGGCTGCCGGAATCAGACCCGTAATGATCACCGGCGACCATAAGGACACGGCTGTGGCAATAGCAAAGGAACTCGGAATCGCAACCGATGAATCGCAGGCTGTAACAGGTGTTGAGCTTAACGAGATCTCAGACGAGCAGCTTGAGCGTGATATTGAGAAATACAGCGTTTATGCCCGTGTTCAGCCGGAGCACAAGGTAAGAATAGTCAATGCCTGGCGCAAGAACGGCAAGGTAACGGCGATGACGGGTGACGGCGTTAACGACGCTCCGTCTATTAAAAACGCGGATATAGGCATAGGAATGGGAATCACGGGTACGGATGTAACCAAGAATGTTGCCGATATGGTGCTTGCGGACGATAACTTCGCAACAATTGTTGCCGCTGTTGAGGAAGGACGCAGAATCTACGATAATATCAGAAAATCCATACAGTTTTTGCTCTCCTCGAATCTTTCGGAAGTGCTCACTATCTTTATTGCCACACTTGCAGGTTTTGTTGTGCTTGAGCCTGTTCATCTGCTGTGGATCAATCTGATAACCGATTCATTCCCCGCAATGGCGCTCGGTGTTGAAAAAGGCGAGCCGGACATTATGCGCCGTGCACCCAGAAACAGCAAGGACGGCATTTTTGCCGGCGGAATGGGTATCGACGTTGTTTGGCAGGGTGCAATGGTCTCGGTTGTGACGCTGCTTGCTTACTATGCGGGTATGCATCTTGCGCACGGAACGGAAGAATTCATTCACCAAAACGGTATGACGATGGCGTTTCTGACTCTTTCACTTGCAGAGATCTTCCATTCGTTCAATATGCGATCCAGGCGTGAATCTATTTTCAGACTGAAAACACACAATAAGTTTTTATACGGCGCAATGGCGCTCAGCCTTATTCTTACAACGCTTGTAATCTATGTTCCTTTCCTTGCAAACGCTTTTGATTTCGCGGCTATTTCCGCCCTTGAGTATGCAATCTCGGTTTTGCTTGCTTTCATGGTTATCCCGGTCGTTGAGATCGTAAAACTGATTCAGCGTAAAATAACAGCATCCAAACTGAAATAACGTTTGCTTAACTCCCCCGGTCATTGCGGCCGGGGCGTTTTTGTTCGCTTACCATTCTTATCGCGTATTTCTTTTATTTTTTTCTTTATATTTTAAATTATATATGCTATTATATACAGTGGTGATTTATATTGGCGCTCGGAAAGAACGATGAGATCAAACTGAATATCGATTGTGTAACTCCTCTCGGCAGCGCCTTGGGCAGATATAACGGTATGGCGGTATTTGTCAATAATGCCGTGCCGGGTGATGAAATCATTGCTCATATCATCAAAACAACCAAAAATTACGCAGTGGGCGTCGTGAAAGAAATTCTTTCACCGTCTGCCTTCAGAATCGTGTCTGACTGCCCTGTTTCCGATAAATGCGGCGGCTGTTCGTTCAGGAATATGGATTACAAAGCGGAGCTTGCCGCCAAAAAGGATTTTGTTCAGCAGAATATACGCAGGATAGGGCATCTGGATCTTGCGGTCAGTGAAATCGTAGGCGCCGATGATACCCTGCATTACAGAAACAAGGCGCAATACCCTGTAAGAATAGAAAACGGCGCTTTCACGGCGGGCTTCTATGCTTTTAAAAGTCATCGGGTGATCCCGGCAGATAACTGCCGCATACAGCCGAAGGATTTTGAACGGGGAATCAGGGCGTTTGAAAAGTGGGCGCTTGAAAGCGGTGTGGATTCTTATGATGAAAAGACCGGCAGGGGGTTTTTGCGCCATATCTATTTCCGCAAGGCGTTCGCCACAGGCGAGATCATGGCATGCGCCGTCATAAACGGCGAAACTCTGCCTAAATCGGAATATCTTGTATCCCTTTTAAAAAACGCGCTGCCGAACCTTAAAAGCGCAGCAGTTAATATAAATAAAGACAAAACCAATGTTATCCTCGGCACAAAAACCAAGATCATATGGGGCAGTGATAAAATAACGGATATCCTGCTCGGCAAAAAGTTTGTTATCTCGCCCGAAAGTTTTTACCAGGTCAATCACGACCAGTGTGAAAAGCTGTATTCCTGCGTTGCTGAATTCGCGGAACTGACCGGGTGTGAGACCGTGCTTGATATGTACTGCGGAGCAGGAACTATAGGACTGACGCTTGCCGATAAATGCAAAATGCTGTACGGAGTGGAGATCGTGGAATCCGCTGTGAAGAATGCTCGTGTAAACGCAGAGATAAACGGCATAGAAAACGCCGAGTTCATCTGCGCGGACGCGTTTGAGGGTGCAAAAATACTGACCGATAAAGGCGTAAAACCTGATGTGGTCATAGTCGATCCTCCGCGAAAGGGCTGTCAGAAAGAGCTGTTCGACGTAATTGAATGCTTGGGCGCGGAAAAAATTGTGTATGTTTCCTGCAACAGTGCCACGCTTGCCCGCGATCTGGAGATATTAAACAAAAAGGGCTATCGCCCCGAACGCCTGAAAGCCTTTGACCTCTTTCCCAGAACAGCGCATGTGGAAAGCTGTTGCTTGTTGGTTAAAGAATGAGTATGAAAAAAGTGCTTGATGAAAGGCTGATATATGAGATCTTGTCCGTTGTGGAGGAGATACCTGAGGGTAAGGTGGCTACATACGGTCAGATCGCGCGGCTGATAGGCAGGGATAAAAACGCAAGGCTCGTTGGAAGAGTGATCGGTATGTCCGAGTTTTACGGTGATTACCCTTGCCACCGAGTGGTGAACTTTGCCGGAAGGACCGCCCCCGGATGGGTACAGCAGCGTTTCCTTTTAGAACGCGAGGGCGTGAAATTCAGGGCGGACGGCTGTGTGGATATGAAAAAATACCGTTGGGACTGCTGAACTCCATTTTTGATTCAGATGCTGAAAAAATTTTGTATTTTTTAAAATACAGTATATAATAAAACAATTATTTCCGAAAGGATTGATGAAATGAAACTCAACAGGGATATTATGCTCGGCAATATTGACGGCAGGGATTTTGCCATTGCAACAGGCGAGCTTGCAAAAAGCTTCAACGGGATCATCAATAATAATCCCAGTGCCAATTTTATATTCAATCTGCTTAAAACAGAGCAGACGGAGGACAGCATTGTTGAAGCCATGCTTGAAAAATATGACGCTCCCGAGGCCGTTATCCGAGCCGATGTGCGCGAACTTCTGGATATGATCAGAAAAGCGGGGATACTGGAAGAATAATGAGGATGGATCTGAACAGCAGAGAAACCGAATATCTGTTATGCGTTCTGCGCGCGGCAGTAAAAGGCACCAAAGCCGAAAAACCGCCCGAAAGCATGGACTGGAACGCCTTTTTGAAGCTTTCAAAAAAGCAGGAGGTTTATTCGATCGTTGCGCAGACTGTGGATTTTAAATATCTGCCCGCGGATATCGCAGGCGAACTCAACGATTATTCAAAAAGCGAGCTCGTGCGCCTTATAGCCATGCAGAATGAGCTGAATGCCATAAAGTCCAAACTCGCTGAAAACGGTATAAAATATATGCTGCTCAAAGGCGCGGTTGTAAGAAACTATTATCCCAAACAGAGCATGCGCCAGATGAGCGACATTGATATTCTGTATGATCCCGATAAACGGGAAGCGCTGCTTGCTCTGATGAACGCAAGAGGATACACGCTTATTTCAAACGGCGGTAATTCGGATGATTTTACTAAAAAACCGTATTATACTTTTGAGTTTCACCGTGAACTGTTCAAAGACGCTTACGGCTTCTGCCCGGATTTTTCATTTGTGTGGAGTCATGCGCAGAAGTTATCGGATCATACGTTTGAATATATTATGAGCGCCGAAGATCTGTATCTTCACCATGTTGCTCATATGTATAAGCATTATCTTTTCGGCGGTTTTGGTATACGGTTTATTGTTGATACCTATCTTATCCTGAAAAACGCCGGAGAAGGTATGAGCAGGGATTATATATCCCGGAAGCTTGCCGAAATGAAGCTAACTGATTTTGAAGATGAAGTGCGCGGATTTTCATTTTCACTGTTTGAGAACCGCGCTTTGACTGATAAACAGCGCGCGTTTTTCAATACAGCCCTTGTTTACGGAATCTACGGCTCAAATAAAACAAACGTTGACGAGGCGTATAAAAACTATAAAAACAATAAAGGCGGCAATACTTTCGGATATTTTATAAGCAGGATATTTCCGGCAGCCGCACAAATGAAAAGTATGTATCCAAAGCTTAACAAGCACCCTGTGCTCTTGGGGTTTTATTATTTCAAAAGACTTTTTGAGAAAGCTTTTTCTTCAAAAGATAAGGTCAGAAATGAGATCAAAACGGTAAAACGGCTCGAAAAAGAGCAAAAAAATCATAACAGAGGTAAATAAATTGTCCGCAAATAAGAAGAACATAAGAAACTTTTCAATAATAGCCCATATAGATCATGGCAAGTCCACCCTTGCCGACCGGCTTTTAGAATTGACGCAGTCCGTTGAAAAGCGGGATATGCAGGAGCAGATACTGGATGACATGGATCTTGAGCGAGAGCGCGGAATAACGATCAAGGCGCATGCCGTTAAGCTGGATTATACGGCTCAAAACGGTGAAAAATATGAATTTAACCTGATAGATACGCCGGGACATGTCGATTTTAACTATGAGGTCTCACGTTCCCTTGCCGCCTGCGAGGGGGCGCTGCTTATCGTTGACGCGTCTCAGGGTGTGGAGGCGCAGACTCTTGCAAACACATATCTTGCGCTGGATCATGATCTCGATATCCTGCCGGTGATTAATAAGATCGATCTGCCGGCAGCTCATCCGCAGGAGGTTGCTGAAGAGGTGGAGGACGTTATAGGTATACCATGCCTTGATGCGCCGAGAGTATCCGCTAAAACAGGGGAAAATGTGGAGCAGATCCTTGAATATATCGTCAACGAGATCAGACCGCCTGAGGGCGATGAGAACAAGCCGCTCAAAGCGCTTATCTTTGATTCGGTCTACGATTCATACCGCGGCGTAATTGTTTATGTGAGAATTATGGACGGCAGAATCAAAGCCGGCGATACGATGCGTATGATGGCTACGGGAGCCGAATTTAATGTTGTTGAGGTCGGATATATGCGTGCGACTTCCATGGAGAAAGCAGACGAGCTTTCCGCCGGCGAGGTAGGGTATATTACGGCTTCCATCAAAACCGTGAACGACGCTCGTGTCGGCGATACCGTAACGCTTGCGTCCGATCCCGCCGCAGAGGCGCTACCGGGTTACAGAAAAGTCAATCCAATGGTGTTCTGCGGTGTTTATCCGGCGGACGGCGCTGATTATGAGGCGCTCAGAGACGCGCTAGAAAAGCTGCAGCTCAATGACGCGTCGCTTTCCTTTGAGCCGGAGACATCGGGCGCGCTCGGATTCGGTTTTCGCTGCGGATTTTTAGGACTTTTGCACCTTGAAATCATTCAGGAAAGGCTGGAAAGGGAATATAATCTTGACCTTGTTACGACCGTGCCGAGCGTTGTGTATAAGATTTATATGACGGACGGTTCTATGCTTGAAATAGACAATCCTACCAATTATCCCGATCCGGCGAATATTGACTACTGCGAAGAGCCGTTCTGCAACGCAAGCATTTATGCCCCAAGTGAATTTGTGGGCACGATTATGGATATGTGTCAGGACAGGCGCGGCATATTTAAAAATATGACTTATATCACGCCGGACAGGGTCGATATCAGCTATGAACTGCCGCTCAATGAAATCATTTACGATTTCTTTGACGCGCTTAAATCCCGCACAAGGGGATATGCTTCTTTTGATTATGAGATATCGGAATACCGCCAAAGCAAGCTGGTTAAGGTAGACGTGCTGCTCAACGGTGAGATCATAGACGCGCTGTCTTTCATCATTCACGCGGACAAGGCTTATCCGCGCGCAAGAAAGATAGCCGAGAAGCTCAAGGAGCATATTCCGCGCCACCTTTTTGAAATTCCGATACAGGTTGCCATCGGCGGCAAGGTCATTGCAAGGGAAACCGTTAAGGCGCTGCGCAAGGATGTGCTTGCCAAATGCTACGGCGGTGATGTTACAAGAAAAAAGAAACTGCTTGAAAAGCAGAAAGAGGGCAAAAAGCGAATGCGCCGTTTCGGCTCGGTGGAAGTGCCGCAGGAGGCGTTTATGGCAGTTCTCAAGCTCTCTTCGGATGATGAATAAGGCAGGGTCTTTTATGGAGAACAGTTTAGAAAGGCTTTCCGATGCTATCTATATAGAAGTGAGCCCGGAGCATACTTTCGGCACGGACGCGCTTTTGCTTGCGTATTTCGCAAGACCTAAGAATAACGATACGGCAATGGATATGGGTACGGGCTGCGGGATCATTCCGTTTCTGTGGCTCAGAAATCCCGATCAAAGCACGGTGCACTGCCTGGATATCCAGCAAAACGCCGTTGAGCAGGTTCGGCGCAGTATAGAAAGAAATGCTTTGCAGGGCAGGCTTGTTCCTCATCTCTGCGATCTTCGCGAGATCCGTTCTCAGTTTGCGGCGGAGGGATTTTCGCTTGTAACCATGAATCCGCCGTATAAACCCGTGGGAACGGGGATCGAATCCAAAAATGACAGTGCCAAGATCGCGCGGCACGAGATCTGCTGCAATATAGAGGATGCTGTTAAAGCGGCGGCTTATCTGCTTAAATTCGGCGGCAGGTTCTGTATGTGCCACCGCCCGGAACGGCTTGCGGACGCGGTCTGCATTATGAGAAAATACAGCCTTGAGCCGAAAAGACTGCGTTTTGTGGTTGACAAAAGCGGTGAAGAGCCGTTTTTGTTTCTCATAGAGGGTAAGAAAAACGCAAAGCCGTTTTTAAGGATCGAGCCTCAGCTGCAGATCAAAAAGGATAACGGTAAATTTACAGAAGAAATGCTGTCGGTCTACGGCTCATATGCGGATGGGTATGATAAATGAAAGGTACATTATATGTGGTCGGCACGCCGATCGGAAATCTTTCGGATTTTTCCGAGCGTGCGGCTGAAACGCTTGACTCGGTCGATTTTATCGCGGCGGAGGATACAAGGGTTACTTTAAAGCTCTTAAACCATTTCGGAATCAAAAAAGAGATGGTCAGTTATTATGAACATAATAAGCGCGAACGCGGCGAGATGATCTGTTCGCGTATCCTTGCCGGAGAGGATTGTGCCATCGTTACGGACGCGGGTATGCCTGCCATTTCAGATCCCGGGCAGGAGCTTGTTGCGCAGTGCGCCGAATACGGCATCACCGTTGCCGCCGTGCCCGGTCCGACTGCGTTTGCGACCGCGCTTGCGGTTTCGGGTATGGATACGGGCAGATTCACTTTTGAGGGCTTTTTGAGCGTTTCCAAAAAATCACGGTTTGCGCATTTGGATGAGCTCAAGGAAGAAAAGCGCACCATGGTGTTTTATGAAGCGCCGCACAAGCTTGCCAACACGCTTAAGGATATGTACGCCGCTTTCGGAAACAGAAAACTCGCTATCGTGCGCGAGCTCACAAAAATGCACGAGGAAGTTATACGAACGACCCTTGGGGACGCTGCCGAAAAATACGCGGACGGCAGTCTTAAGGGGGAGATCGTTCTTATCATAGACGGTAAAAAAGACGAGCAGCAGGAGATCACGCTTGCGGACGCGGTGGCGAGAGCAAAAAAACTTGTGGACGGCGGTATGAGCATCAGCCGTGCAGCCAAGGAGATTGCCGCCGAAACGCCGTTTAAAAAGGCGGATATTTACAGGGAACTCATATGATCTGCAATATGTGCCCGCGAAAATGCGGCGTGAACAGAAAGGAAAAGAACGGCTTTTGCGCTTCGCCGCAGAATTTCCGTGTGGCAAGGGCGGCGCTTCATTATTGGGAGGAGCCGTGTATCAGCGGAAAAAAGGGCAGCGGCACGGTGTTTTTCAGCGGCTGCAATCTGAAATGCGTTTTCTGCCAGAACCATGAGATCAGTCTTAAAAACAAAGGTGCGGAAGTAAGCGAAGATAAGCTTATCGGGATCTTTGAAAGACTGATTGCTTCGGGCGCTGAAAACATAAATCTTGTTAATCCAACACATTATGCGCTTCAGCTCAAAGCGCTTTTTTCAAAATGGAAGTGCCCTGTTCCCGTGGTATATAATTGCGGCGGCTATGAAAGTGTGGAAACGCTGAAAGCGCTTGAGGGCATTGTTGATATTTATCTGCCGGATTTTAAATACATAAGAAACGATAAAGCCGCAAAATACAGCCGCGCACAGGATTATCCGCAGACAGCGCAAAGGGCGATAGCGGAAATGCTGCGGCAGCAGCCGAAATGCGTGTTTGAAGGCGGGCTGATGAAAAAAGGCGTGATCATTCGCCACCTTATTCTGCCCGGAAACACAAATTCGGCTTTGGAGATCCTCGATTACTGTAAAAATCACTTTAAAGGCGCGTATCTCAGCCTGATGGCGCAGTATACGCCGTGCGGCGATCTGGAAAAGTTCCCGGAAATAAACAGAAAGCTCACCCGGCGCGAATATGAAAAGGTGGTTTCCTATGCCGTTCAAAGCGGCTTGAACCATGCTTATGTGCAGGAGCTGTCCTCCGCCGATGAAAATTATATACCGCCGTTTGATTTTACCGGTGTGTTGTGATAATATAAATTTGTAAGGCATAATTTTCCTTTCGCCGTTTTCGGCGCGTTTCAAGAGGTGCTTTTATGAAAGTAAAAGATTTTTCTTTCAGGTCGGCTACGGGCATATGCGATATCCACGGATGTGAATTCGTTCCCGAGCAGACGCCGCGGGCCGTTGTTGCAATCCATCACGGTATGGCGGAGCATATGGAGAGATATGCGGATTTCGTTGATTATCTCACTTCAAAGGGAATTGCCGTTTTTATGCACGATATGGCAAATCACGGCAGATCAAATCAGAATCCCGATGATCTCGGCTTTTTCGGTAAAAAGGACGGATGGCTCGGGCTGATCAAGGATTATAAAACGGTCTTTGAGCTTTCCAAAAAAGAGTATCCCGATAAAAAGCATATTGTTTTCGGGCATTCTATGGGCTCTTTCGTTGTTCGCTGTTTTGACGCAAGATATCCTTCCTTGAGCGATTGTTCCGTTTATATGGGCACGGGCGGCACAAACGACGCTGCCGGTATCGGTATCAAAGTATCCGATCTCATTGCCGCAGTCAAAGGCGCTCACCACCGCTCCAAGCTTATGGATCAGCTGGCTTTCGGAAAGTATAACGCAAAATTTGAAAAGCGCACGGCTTATGACTGGCTCACACGCGATAACCGTATCGTTGATCAATATGTTGCAGATCCGCTATGCGGATTTATGTTTACCATTAAAGGAATGAACGATCTTCTTCATCTCAATACCGCTGCGAATTGTGATGAGTGGTATTCAAAAATAAGAAAAGATCTGCCTGTTCTGCTGATCAGCGGAGCGCAAGACCCTGTCGGCGAGTATTCAAAAGGTATCGACGAGGTGTATGATAAACTCATCAAAAGCGGTCATACGGCAGTTGCGGAAAAACTGTATCCCGAATGCCGCCATGAGGTGCTCAACGAGCTTAATAAAGAAGAAGTTTATGATGATATTTATTCATTTATTACCGAAACGGAGGACTGATTTTAATGATTTACAGACCTGATTATGATGAAAACGGCAAAAAGGTGCTCTGCGAAAGGAACGGAGTCAACCCGGAAATGCTGATGGACATCTATGTAAAAAAGCTTAAAAAGGGCGAAGCTCTTGCAATCTGCGAGGAGAAAAACGAGTGCGCCGTTCTGCTGCTTTCCGGCGAGGTCAGTTTTAAAGTAGGAGCTACGATTGACGAGACCTGCAAACGGGCAAATCCGTTTGAGAAAAAGCCGTATGCGGTGCATTTCCCAAAACAGGTAAAAGCAACAGTCACCGCGCTGGAAGCAAGTGAAGTTCTTGTTCAGCAGACGGATAATGACAGAACCTGGGAGCCTGTTTTTTATAATCCCGAAAATTGCCTTTATCAGGAATTCGGTAAAGGTCAGTGGGGCGGCGCGGGTCACAGGATCGTTTCAACTATGTTTGATCTTGATAACGCGCCCTATTCCAATATGGTCATGGGCGAGGTGTTCGGTCAGCCGGGTAAGTGGACCTCCTATCCGCCGCATCATCATCCCCAGCCGGAGCTTTATTATTATTGCTTCGACCGCCCGGAGGGCTTTGGAGCAGGTTTTGAGGGCGATACACCGTATAAAGTTATGAACGGCGACTGCCTTTGCATAAGGGGCGGTAACGCGCATCAGCAGGTCACGGCGCCCGGCTATGAAATGTATTATGTGTGGCTCATAAGGCATCTGGACGGCGATCCGTGGGATAAGACCAGAATTTATGTTAAGGAATACGAGTGGCTTGCAAATGCGGACTAAAGGCGTTATCTTAAAGGATATTTATGAGTTTGAAAAGGTTTCTTCCTGCAGGAAACCTTTTCTTTGCTGCGGAAAATCGTTTGAAAGCACACCTGCTTTTGCATATCTCAGCTCCAACTTTGATCTTACGGTTTGGGATAATATCCGCCCGAATCCGAGATATGAGGATATGCTTTCCGCGGCAGAGCTTTTTAAAAAGGAAAAGTGTGATTTTATCATCGGTGCGGGCGGCGGCTCGCCGCTCGATTCGGCTAAGATGATAAAGCTGCTCGTTACAAATGATGTTAAAACGGCTCTGACACAGCCTATGCAGGATAATGATATCGGCTTTTTTGCCGTTCCCACCACTTCGGGCACAGGCTCGGAAGCCACCAAATATTCCGTGTTTTATGTAAATGAAAATGTCAAGTATTCCGTGTCAAACGATGCTTTTCTGCCCGATTTCATCCTGCTTGATGAAAGTTTTATCAGTACTGTGCCGCCGTATCAGCGCCGCGCTACTTGCCTTGACGCTCTGAGCCATGCCATTGAAAGCTATTGGAGCGTTAAAAGTAATGACGAAAGCAGGGAATATGCCGAAAAGGCAATCCGCCTTTTTGTTGAGAATAAAAAGGGATATATCGCAAACGAACCCCAGGCAAACCGCGGAATGCTGCTCGCCTCCTATTACGGCGGCAAGGCAATTAATATCACGTCCACAACTTCCGCTCACGCCATGTGTTATAATCTTACCATGAACTGCTCCACGGCGCATGGGCATTCCGTTGCAGCCTGCCTTGCTGAAATATGGAAATATATGAATGAGCATAATGAGTGTGTAAACGATAACAGGGGTCGTGCTCATGTTCTTAAAACACTGGATGCGCTCGGCGTTCTGCTCGGCGGTAAAGATTCAAGGGACGGTGCAGAACTGTTTTCCTCCATCATAAAGGAATTCGATCTCAAACCGCCTTCTGCAACGGTGAAACAGGTTAAAGAATTCGTTAAAAGCGTAAATCCTGCAAAGCTGCTTACCAATCCCACGGTGCTTGAGAAAAGCGATGTGGAAGAAATATATAATAGGGTATTCGGAATAAATGAATGATTCAAAGCTTTCAAAGATCTATATAATGACGCCGCTTGCGTTGCTCTGCTGTTTTTTATGGGGCAGCGCTTTCCCGATGGTGAAGATCGGTTATGAAATGTTTTCCATAAGCGAAAGCGATACCGCCTCACAGATCCTGTTTGCCGGAATCAGGTTTGCCCTTGCAGGCGCGCTTGTTATCGTTTTCGGTTCGATTATCGCAAAAAAGCCGCTTTATCCGAAAAGTAAAATGGAGATCGGGCACTGCCTTGTTTTAAGCCTGTTTCAGACGATCCTGCAATACACGGCGTTTTATATAGGCCTTGCGCACACCAGCGGTGTAAAATCAAGCGTGCTCGTTGCGCTCAATGTGTTTCTTTCGCTGATCTTATCCGCTCTGGTGTTCAGAATGGAAAAGTTAACGGCGCCCAAGGTCATCGGCGTGATCATCGGCTTTGCCGGAGTTGTGCTTATTAATTTTGAAGCAGGCGGCTTCAGCGGCTTTTCTCTGAACGGAGAGGGAGCAATCCTTTTTTCGGCGTTCGCCTATTCGGTTTCAAGCGTGCTGATCAAGAAGTATTCGGTAAATGAAGATCCCGTAATGCTTTCCGGCTGGCAGTTTCTGATCGGCGGCATTGTTATGGCGCTCTTTGCTGTGATTGCCGGCGGCAGGATCCATATGCAGGTGGATATAAAAAGCGTGCTTGCGATTCTGTATCTTGCTCTCATCTCAGCTGTGGCGTATACCGTGTGGGGGCTCTTGCTGAAATACAATCCTGTTTCACGCGTGGCGGTAATGGGCTTTATGAATCCAGTTTTCGGCGTTCTGCTTTCAGCGCTGTTTCTCGGTGAAACGGCGGAGGCTTTCAACGTGAAAAATCTGGTTTCGCTCGTTCTGGTCTGTGTCGGCATCTATATCGTGAACGCCAAGTTTTCCGCCGGGAATAAACCTGTTGTTGACAAATCTTAGCGTTTTTGCTACACTTAAATCAATTTAAGGAAAGGATATAACGGCTATGTTTTCAACTCGCTTTGAACGCAACAGAGTTAACCGCCTTATGCAGCTCGTGCTCGTAGGGTCTCTTTGTTGTGTTCATTAACGGGTTCGGATACATATTTATCCATATATAAAACCGCTGATGAGCATATCGTCAGCGGTTGTTTTTGTTTATTGGGTGATCATTGTGAAAGATGAGATTTGTGAAATCGGTATAGATGAATACGGTAAATGCTCTAATATTTGGGATATGGAAAAATGCCCGTTTACAGATGATTTTAAAAAGCAGATAACAGAAGAAAACCGATCAGTTTATATATACAAAAGAAATGGTATGTTTATAGGCGAAGTTGATCTGGTGATTAATATGCCAGAGAAAGGATACACAATATTCGGTGAGAGAATTTATCTTTCAAGACTTATTGTAAAAAAAGAATACAGAAAACAGGGAATCGGAAGTCAGCTTATTCAATTTGCAATCAAAAAGGCGATACTGCTCGGATATTCGGAAGTTTCGCTCGGAGTAGATTGTGATAATGCAGCTGCGTATGGATTATATATCAAAAACGGATTTTCTGTATTTGAAACCGCTCAAGATGAATATGGGAAGTATTATAAAATGCTTAAAAATTTAAAAAGGAGTTGATAAAATGTTAAACCATAAAGGAACGCAGATCATAAAGACCGATAGGCTGCTGCTGAGAGAGATTAGAGAGTGTGATTATGAGGATGTATATGAATATGCACGCAAGCCTGAGGTGGCAAAGTATGTTTCGTGGAACGCGCACACAAATATGAACGAGTCCAAAGCTGTCTGCAAAATGTGGGCGTCGCAGTATGAAAACGATGACAAATATCACTGGGCGATAACGGTTGACGGCAAAATGATAGGAAACATAGAAGTGGTAGAACTCGTTGATGATATCGCTTATCTTGGCTGGACTTTGGACAGCGTATATTGGAATAACGGAATTATGACCGAGGCGGCGGCAGCAGTGCGTGATTATCTGTTCAATGATATAGGCATAACCACGCTTTATGCGTCTTACATAACCGAAAACATTGGCTCGGGCAGGGTAATGCAGAAAATCGGAATGAAGCCGGTCACGCCGGAGGAATATTATAAAAATCTTGAGACGGAGAAGCTCGCAACAGAGATAGACGGCTTGCCGCTTTCGTTTTACGGATTAAAGAAAGAGAGAACAGCATGATCCATGAAAAAATCGACTCCGGCAAAGCGTTTGACTGGGGCAGAGCCTCAGCCGATTACGCAAAATACCGGGATATCTATCCGCCGGAATTTTATGAAAAAATACTTAGCCTCGGCTGCTGTGTAAAGGGGCAGAAAGTGCTTGATATAGGCACCGGAACGGGTGTTTTGCCGCGGAATCTCTATAAGTACGGCGCTGATTTCACAGCTGCGGATATTTCGGAAAATCAGATTGCCTATGCGAAAAAACTCAGTGCCGGTATGGATATTGAATATATTGTTTCGCCTGCCGAAGATCTTAAGTTTTCGGATGACACCTTTGATGTTGTTACCGCCTGCCAGTGCTTTATGTATTTTGACAGAAATATTCTGTTCCCCAAAGCACATGATTTTCTTAAAGAAAAGGGGCATTTTCTTATCCTTCAGATGGAATGGCTGCCGTATGAGGATGAAATAGCCGGTAAAAGCGAAGAACTGATCCTGAAATATAATCCGCTGTGGAGCGGAGGGGGCTATCAAAAGGGAAAAGTTTCCTGCCCGCCGGGCGCGGAAAAATATTTTGAACTGAGCTATGCCGGCGGATTTGATGTAAGCGTTCATTTCACAAGAGAAAGCTGGAACGGCAGGATAAAAGCCTGCCGAGGTATAGATGCGTCTTTACCGAAAGCTCAAATATCAGAGTTTGAAAAAGAGCATTTAAAAATGCTCGGCGGTTATCCGCCGGAATTTGATATTTTGCATCATATAACGATCATAGATTTAATGAAGACATGAGGTATAATTATGAAAAAAGAATGGGATGAAGAAAACTACACGGAAAAATTTCAGTTTGTGTATCAATACGGCGAAAGCCTGCTCAGCCTTGTTACTGCCCGGCCGGGCAGCTTCGTTGTTGATCTCGGCTGCGGAAACGGCGCTCTTACGCAGAAACTTGCCGAAAAATACGAAGTGCTTGGAATTGACGCATCTCCCGATATGCTCGCCAAAGCAAAGGAACTGCATCCGAATATTGATTTTATGCGCGCGGACGCCTGTGATTTTTCACTTGAAAGGAAAGCGGACGCGATCTTTTCAAACGCTGTTTTTCACTGGATCGAAAATCAGGATAAACTGGTGGAAAATATAGCAGCAAATCTTAAAAACGGCGGCGAGCTTGTGTTTGAATTCGGCGGAAAAGGCTGTGCGGACACCGTCCACAAAGCGCTTTTTCAGGCTTTTGATAAATACGGTTATGAATACAGACTTGATTTCAATTTCCGTTCCATAGGAGAGTTTGCGCCGATTCTTGAAAAGCATGGCTTCCGAGTTGAGTTGGCGCGGCTTTATGACCGGCCGACTGCTCAGGCGGGCGAAAACGGGCTTCAAAACTGGATCGAAATGTTCGTAACAACCGCGTTTGACGGAGTGGCGGAAAAAGATAAAGATAATATCATAAAAGACACGGTTGAGATCTGCCGACCGTCGCTTTATAAAGACGGTATCTGGTATGTTGATTATGTGCGTCTGCTTATGAGGGCGGTTAAACTCTAATTTGCCGTAAAAACAAACACACAGCCAATGCTTAAGCAACTGCTGTGTGTTCTTTGTTTTTATTCGTTTTTCAGATTGCCCTTTTCAACATTTTTCATGATCAGCTGGTTAAGCTGGTAATCCCACAGTGCTTGAGAGCCTTTTGGGGTGTATTCGTTTCTTTTTAGCACCTGCGTCAGCCTGATGCCGTTCTTCTTCCACATCACGCCGCCGGAGGCATTGTTCAGCATAGTCGGCTGCAGGCAGTCCATAGCGTGGGCAAAATTGGCTTCGGGTGTTTCGTTTTTCTCAAATTCCTCCCACAGCGCCCGCAGCTTTTTGCCCTGGTCCTTAGGAAGCAGGGAGTAGATGCGGTCGGCAGCCTTAATTTCGCGCTCACGTTGTGTTTTTCCCGATTCATAGTCGTAGCAGTATGTGTCTCCTGCGTCTATCTCAACTATATCATGTATTAATATCATTGTTACGGTTTTGAGCAGGTCGATTTCTTCGTTTGCGTATTCGCTCAGTAAAATTGCCATGAGCGCCATATGCCAGGCGTGCTCGGCGTCATTTTCAAATCGTTTTCCGCTAGAAAGCAGTGTGCGTCGCTCTATTTCTTTTTCCGCATCCGCCTGCAAAATGAAATCAAGCTGCTTTTTTAACCTTTCGGGTACTTCGTATGCCATTTTTGCACTTCTTTTCGTTATTTGATTTCGTATATTTTGTTGAAAACAGCGGTCATTCGGCTGGTGATTTGCATATCCGTGTGAAGAGAGCCGAAATACCAGTGATAGTACTGCACATTTTTGGTGAGGTTCTGCAAATAAGTGTTGAGAGGTGAAAGCTTCGCCGCCTGATTTGTGTGCAGTTTAAGAAAATCCTTTGCGATAGCGGGAGCTTCATAGGAAAGAATATAATTGACCCTGTATTCGTTATCGCGCAGATTATCCTCGGCGTTTTTGATCTCTTCGCCGCTCGGCATTTCCTCCTCCCACCAGGAAACACCTTCTTCGCGCATATCACGGTCTTCGCTTTCGCCGCCGCCCATAACGAAAAAGGTCTTGTTTTCCAGTGTGAATACTTCGCCGCGCATAAGGTGGTAAATATTGTCCGCTATTTTGTGCGCGTTGCCGCCCTTCCATCTGTAAGGCGTGTATGCATTCAGTATATCAAAGTTTTCATGTGCGCCGTCCAGAAAGCAGATCGTGTATTTCTTGCTTTTCAAAGTTTCAAGATTCTTTTTTTCCGCCGCGCTGTTTCTGTCCCACAAAAAGCCGAAATCTCCGCAGACGATCAGTGTGTCTTTTTCGCCGAGCTTTTTCAGCTTCGGATTTTTGAACCAGCTTATGTCTCCGTGGGTATCTCCCGTAATATAAATCATAATTTCACCTAAATTTAATAATTTTGGACTTTTAAACCGCCGCAAAAAATGATAGAATATCAATAAAGCGATTCAGTATCATTAAGCAAGAGAAATAAATCCGAAACCGTTTTTTATGGGCGGATTTTCCCTCATGCTTTGTTAAAATACTCGTTCATCCGAAAGAATGAACTGCGTTTTGTGCCTTGCCTGACGAAAAATCCGCACCATAAAAAATCGCAGACCTAAAATAAAGCTGATTTTGTGCAGATTTTCGTTTTGAGCACGCAGTCAGGCCGGCGCCTTACAAGAGCGAAAATCGGAAAGCTGCCTGAAGCAGACCGTTTTAGGCGATTTCGGATTTATATCTCTTGCTTCAGGATATTTATATAATATAGTTTAATCTAAAAGGTGTCAAGTGTATGAAAAGATTTATCTCTCTCCTTTCGGCAATGCTGATTGCCGTTACCTCTTTAGTTTTCGGCGCGTTTTCGGCAAATGCCGCTGTTTATGAGCCTGATGTGGAACTTTATTCCAAGGCGTATATGCTCATCAATCTTGACGATGATTCCTATCCCGTTGTAGCGCAGAAAAATCAGGATGAAAAAATGTATCCCGCGTCGCTCACAAAGATCGTTACCGCTATGGTAACGCTCAATAATGTTTCCGATCTGCAGGAGCAGGTAACCGTTTCCGAAGCGGCGTTCAACATACTGCTCGGAACGGGCGCACAGGTCGCCGGGCTTAAAATAGGCGACACCCTTACCGTTGAACAGCTTTTGTATCTGAATATCGTGCATTCGGCGTGCGACGCGTCAGAGGTGCTTGCGGAGCATGTCGGCGGCACAAGAGAAAACTTTGTGAAAATGATGAACGATTATGCGGCTTCTTTAGGCTGCACGGGTACGCACTTTGTGAATCCCGACGGTCTGCACGATGAAAATCATTACACAACAGCCTCGGATCTTGCTAAAATTTCTCTGGATGCTCTCAAAAATTCCACCTTTACTAAGATTGCTTATACGGTTGAATACGAGTATAACGGTATGAATTATTACAACACGAACTTAATGCTTCGCCGGGGCTATCTTTCCTATTATTACGAGTATGCCAAGGGAATAAAGACCGGCTCCACCTCGCAGGCGGGGTACTGCGTTATCACAACCGCAAGCAAAGACGGTTATAATTATCTTGCAATCGTTCTCGGAGCTCCCGTCATAGACTATAATCACGACGGATATGACGAAAAATGTTCTTTTATAGACGCTGCCACTCTGTTTGACTGGGCGTTCGGCAGCCTGAAGTATTCCACGATAATAGCCAAAAATGAAGTGCTGGATGAAGTTGCGGTTGAAAACGGAAAGGATGCCGATACCGTAAGACTTGTTGCCAAAGAAGATGTTACGGAGATCGTTCCTAACGGCCTGAATCAATCCAATATCGTTTTTAAAGCAAAGGATAAGCCGGAAAGCATCTCGGCTCCCGTAAAGCAGGGGCAGACGGTCTGCACCGCAGATATTATATATGCAGATGAGGTTATAGCGCAGGTTGAGCTTGTAGCGGCTCAGGACGTGGAGCTTTCAACATTTTTGACTGTGATCAATGCCGTTAAAAACTTTTTTTCACTCACTGCGGTTAAAATCATCCTGATCATGATTGTACTTGCAGTAATAGCTTATGTGGCGGTCTATATCAATAAGATCAATAAAAAGAAAAAACGAAAATCAAACGGCAGCGAAGAATAATGGAAGAAAACTAAAAATCCCGCAATCTAATGCGGGATTTTTTTGACGCCTTTTTAGAGTCAGACCATATGATTCATTCCAACAGGCTGTGTGAATGCGCCGTAGATCGTGGTATCTTGGAAGAGCTTGTAGGCTCTGACTCGTACATAGTACTGATCGGCAGGCTTTTCTGTCTTGATCGTGTAGCTTGTGCTGTTCGTTCCGCTGATGTATGTTCCGTTCACATCTTTTGAGAAATCAGCGCTCGTAGACCACTCCAGACGGTAACCGTGGCTCGTTGTTACATCCCACTTCGCTTCTATTGTGTTCGTGTCTGTTATTTCCGCTTTCAGATTCTGAACGGTTGGGCAAGCTGCGCCGAACGTATAGCCTTCGCTCTCTGCGCTTTCACCGGCAGCGTTGTATGCCACTACCTTAACCTCATATGTCCAGCCGGGCACAAGATCCGTGAATGTGAAATTGGTGTCTGTTGTTTCGCCTTTGAGTCTGTTGATTCCGTTCGTGATCTCGTAGACTTCATATCTCACAGCGCCGTTCACAGCGTTCCAGTCTATTCTGGCTCTCTCTCCGTCTCCGCCTCTGGCTGTGATCGTAACGCCTGTTACGGGCAGAAGCTGACCAGCAAGGCTTACGGGCTTAGAGAACGCGCCGTAAATGGTACTGTCATTGAAGAGCTTGTATGCCCTTACTCTTACATAGTACTGATCGGCAGGCTTTTCTGTCTTGATGGTGTAGCTTGTGCTGTTCGTTCCGCTGATGTATGTTCCGTTCACATCTTTTGAGA
>OIXR01000047.1_pt1 | contig 114913 bp, 102 predicted proteins | sample 1587831 | NCBI WGS metagenome assembly OIXR01 (sample SAMN03283263) | human gut metagenome | biome: human-associated habitat; material: feces | host: Homo sapiens | place: USA | collected 2013
GGCTCGAACCTGTGACCCTCTGCTTGTAAGGCAGATGCTCTCCCAGCTGAGCTATACTCCCGTCTGTTGCGGTGTGCAACGGTGATTATGATACTATATCTTAATATAAAAGTCAACACTTTTTTTAAAATTAATCAAGTTTTTTTATTAATTTTAAAATTTCATCATGTGAAAACTCATATCGCTTGTCGCAGAAGTGGCATTCCACTACAGCCGGTTTGTTTTCCTTTGCCATATCCTTAAGTTCGTTTACTCCTGCCGAAAGCATTGCTGCCTCGGCTTTTTCACGCGAACAGTTGCATTTATAAGTGAATTGAGATTCATCGAGTTTATCAAGCTCAAATCCTGCAAGTGCTTTTTTCGCCATATCGTCCGGTGTTGCGCCGCTGTGAAGCATGTCGGTAACAGACGGCAAAACAGAAATATTTTTTTCGATGACATCGATTACGCTGTCAGGGCATCCCGGCAGAAGCTGTATAAGAAATCCTCCCGAGCAGTTCACGCTGAGATCGGGATTTATAAGAACACCGAGCGCACAGACGCTTGGTGTCTGTTCCGAAACAGCAAAGTAATTGGTTATATCCTCCGCGACCTCTCCGCTGACGATCTGGGTCGTTCCGATAAAGGGCTCTTTTAATCCTATGTCTTTAACAACGTAAAGATAACCTGAATTTCCCAATGCGCCGCTTACATCGAGTTTTCCTTTGCTGTTGAGCGGAAGTTCAACAATGGGATTTTCAATGCTTACACGGCAGTTTCCCCTGTAATCGGATACCGCGATTACCGAACCTGCGGGGCCGTTCCCGTTAAATCTGAGCGTAATGCTGTCGTTTGGATCCTTTAGCATTGCCCCCATAATCGACGTTGCGGTCATGAGTCTGCCCATACCTGCGCAAACGGCGGCGGACGGCTTATGTATCCGCTCCATTTCGCGCGCTGCGTCTGTTGAATCGGCAGCTATTATATAAGCGCTTCCGTCTTTTAATATATATCTTACTATCTTTCCCATAGAATTATATGCTCCTGCAAATGAAATATAAGCGTTCTGACGTCCTTTCGGGCTTTTTAAGGCTCAGGTCGTCATAAATACCTTCTATTTCAAAAAACGGCTTTAAAGCGGCTTTGATCGTTTGCAGCCTGTATGCCGTTTCCGAAAACTCCTCTGAATATCTTTTATACATGTTTCCGTTACGGATAAACAGATCAAGAAAAATATTTATTTTACCGTTGCCCGCATATTCATTGTCCCAAGACAAAAAATAATCTTCTTTATCAAACACAAAAGTGCTGTCTGCAAGAATCTTTTTATGTTTATAAAGCGTGTTCATATCAAAAATAAACAATCCGCCCTTGAAAAGCGAATCGTTTATGCTGCGGAACGTCCGTTTGACATCATCTATATTTTCCAAATGATTTATTGAATCCAGGCAGCAGATACAGGCATCGCATTGCTTTTCAAGGTGAAAACTGCGCATATCCGCTTTTAAAAGCTTTACATTCCCACCGCATTTAGAAGCTGCGACTGTAAGCATATCATCACTGGAGTCAATGCCGGTAACATCATAGCCTTTTTCAGCCAGCAATGCCGAAAAGCTGCCGGTTCCGCAGGCAAGGTCAATTACCGATGAGCCTGCCGCTATGTTATATAATTTGAAAAAACGATGAATATAATCCGTTCGCTTTTTATATTCCACATTGTCTGTCAGCTCATCATATACGGTTGCAAAACGGTTATATGCTCTCATCATGATCCGTTTCTTTTTCCTTGAGCCGGGCAAAAACGCGGTCATAACCGTCGCAGCCGTATTGCAGACTGCGGTTTACCCTGCTTATTGTCGCGGTCGAGGCGCCGGTCTGAGTAACGATATCTGTATAAACACATTTATCAGACAGCATTTTGGCAACTGCAATGCGCTGGCTCAGTGTTTTAAGCTCCTGCACAGTGCATAAATCCTCGAAGAAATCGTAGCATTCGTCTATGTTTTCAAGCTGCAGAATGGATTCAAACAGGAAATTGATGTTTTGATTATCTCTTTTAAGCGGCATAGTATCACCTCAATACAGAATATAATATATTTTAGCACATTAAAGTCTGATAGTAAAGGAAAATATTAAAAAAGAGAGGCTAAGCCCCTCTTTTTAGCCGTTTATAAGATCATTGTAAAAATCAAAACAGTCAAATGTTGCAAAGTAGTCCTTGGGAGTTTCCGCTCTGCGTATAAGCTGAACGTTTCCGTCCGATCTGAGAAGCAGTTCTGCCGATTTCAGCTTGCCGTTATAATTATAGCCCATTGAAAAACCATGTGCACCGGCATCGTGAATGTAAACGATATCGCCTACCGAGATTTCGGGAAGCATTCTGTCAACGGCAAACTTGTCGTTGTTTTCGCAAAGAGAGCCGGTTACGTCATATTTTTTGATACAGGGTTCGTTTTCCTTGCCGAGAACGGTAATGTGGTGATATGCGCCGTACATTGCCGGGCGCATAAGATTGACGGCACAAGCGTCAACGCCTACATAATCTTTATAGATATGCTTTTCGTTGATGACCGTTGTAACAAGCGCGCCGTAAGGCCCCATCATAAATCTGCCGAGTTCTGTATAAATAGCGACATCGCCGAGTCCTGACGGTACGAGCACTTCGTCAAAAACTTTATGAACGCCTTCGCCGATTGCAAAAATATCATTTGGCTGCTGATCGGGAAGATAAGGAATACCGATACCGCCCGAGAGATTGATGAATTTTATATTGACATCAAGTGCTTTCTTCAGGTCTGCAGCAAGCTCAAAAAGAACTTTTGCGAGCATCGGATAATATTCGTTCGTAACGGTGTTTGAGCAAAGGAATGAATGGATTCCGAACTCCTCAACGCCCTTTGCTTTCATGATTTTAAACGCTTCAAAGATCTGTTCCCTGGTCATTCCGTATTTTGCTTCACCCGGGTTATCCATTATGCCGTTGCTGATCTTGAATACGCCGCCGGGATTGTAGCGGCAGCTCATCTTCTTGGGAAGAGAACCGCAAGCCTTTTCCACAACCTCGATATGAGATATATCGTCAAGATTGATTATACCGCCAAGCTCGTTGCAGTATCTGAACTCATCGTAAGGCGTGTCATTAGACGAAAACATAATATCTTCGCCGACCGCTCCGATGGCTTTGGAAAGCATAAGCTCGGTTTTCGACGAGCAGTCGCAGCCGCAGCCGTATTCGCGCAATATATTGATTAAAAAGGGATTCGGTGTTGCTTTTACGGCGAAAAATTCTTTGTATCCCTTATTCCATGAAAAAGCTTTTTTTAAGTTTTCGGCGTTTTTTCTTATTCCGGACTCATCATAAATGTGAAACGGTGTAGGAAATTGTTTGATGATCTCCTGTGCCTTTTCTTTAGTTAAAAACGGTGTTTTTGCCATAATCTCCTCCTATATCAAGCCTGCAAAAATTTAGATATTATATTTCTTATTTCTTCCGTTGTGCTTGCGCTCAAAGCGGAAAACGGAATGACTGCCAGCGCTTCATTGCCGATTTCCTCCGGCGCTGCATCCAGTCGTTTCCTGAATTCGGTCTTATTCAGCTTGTCCGATTTTGTAAGAACAACTATATACGGGATTTTGTTTTCTCTGAAAAAGGAAAGCATCGTGTAATCGTCAGCGGTGGGTTTTCTGCGCATATCGATTAGCTGAACGGCAAGAGCGATATTTCTTCCGCTTGTGAAATACCCCTCCATAAGCTCTGCAAACCTCTGTTTTTCGGCTCTGGAGATTTTTGCGTATCCGTAACCGGGCAGGTCAACAAATCGGTATCCGTCAACACTGTAAAAGTTTATTGTAATTGTTTTACCCGGTACGGAACTCACGCGTGCGAGTCCCTTTCTGCCGAAAATTCTGTTCAGAAGCGAGCTTTTACCGACGTTTGATCGTCCTGCAAACACGATTTCCGCTCTGTCGGATTCCGGCAGCTGAGCCGAAATCCCGAAAGCTCTTTCAAATTCTGCGTTGTTAAAATTCATATTTACTGCGTTACGGTTTCTCCGTTTTGCTCCGTTTCACTTAGTATTGTGTTGTTTCCTATATTTCCGCTCGGTGACGGCATATATTTTAACGCCAGTGCCATGACCTCACTGAAAGATGTTACAGGTTCAAATGTAACAGAATGCTTTACCTCTTCGGAGATTTCGCTGAGATCTTTTAAATTATCCTGAGGTATGATGACTGTCGAACAGCCTGCTTTGAATGCCGCCATGCTTTTTTCTTTCAGACCGCCGATGGGCAGTGCCTTGCCTTTGAGACTGATTTCACCTGTCATGGCAATATCTCGCCTTATCGGTATGCCTGTAAGCTCTGACACAAGCGCCGTTGTTATTGCGAGACCTGCGGAAGGTCCGTCTTTTGGTATGGCGGCTTCCGGCGCGTGAATATGGACGTCCTTCGTTTTATAAAATTTTCCGTCCACACCTATTTTGTCCGCAATCGAGCGCACGTAAGAGATTGCTGTTTTGGCACTTTCCTGCATAACATCTCCGAGATTTCCCGTAATCACCGTTTTGCCTGTGCCGTCAAGCACGGAAACTTCTATGGGAAGCAAAGTGCCGCCTACACTGGTCCACGCAAGTCCGTTAACAGTTCCAACAAGATCCTCTTCGGGGATTCTCTCCTGAGTGAACTTTTTCGGACCGAGAACACTTTCTATATTTTTCGGGGTGACTCTGAATGATTTTGCACCGCTCTCAAGCTCGACTGCGGCTTTTCGGCATATTGCGGCGATACGCTTTTCAAGATTTCTTACACCGGCTTCACTTGTGTAACAGTCGATCAGCATATATATGGCTTCGTCCGTTATCCTGAATTCACGTGCATTCAGTTTATGCCGTTTCATTTCTTTTTTTATCAGATGTTCTTTAGCGATATGGAATTTTTCAAGCGCCGTATAGGAATTCAGTTCAATAACTTCCATACGGTCAAGCAAAGGCGCGGGAATCGTGGAAGTGTCATTTGCCGTGGTAATGAACAAAACTTTGCTTAGATCCAGCGGGAAATCAACATAGTGATCGGTAAAGCTGAAATTCTGCTCCGGGTCGAGCGCCTCGAGCAGCGCAGAAGCAGGATCACCTTTATAATCATTGCCGACTTTGTCGATCTCGTCAAGCAGTATCACGGGGTTCATCACTCCGCTTTTGATAACCGCTTCCGCTATTCTGCCCGGCATTGCGCCGATATATGTACGTCTGTGTCCTCTGATCTCTGCTTCGTCATGGATTCCGCCTAAAGCAATACGAACATATTTTCGGTTCATGCTTTTCGCAAGGCTTTTTACAATTGATGTCTTGCCGACTCCCGGAGGACCTGCAAGACAGAGAATCTGCCCCGAGAACTCGGGATTACGCTTGTAGACAGCAAGAGATTCAATGATTCTTTCCTTAACTTTGTCCAGCGAATAATGCTCTTTGTTCAGCAGTTTTCTGCTTGATTCAAGATTTATTGAATCTTTGGTAAATTTTCCGAACGGAATCTCAAGGCACTTATCAAGATAATTTCTGACTACAGTTCCCTCATGCGAGCCCTGCGGCATTTTCATAAGCTTGCTGCATTCGGAAAGCAGTTTGTTTTTGATCTCTTCAGTGCAGGCAAGCTTCTCCACTCTGCTTTTATAATCATCAGCTTCTTCAACAGGGTTGTCTGTGTCGCCCAGCGCCTCCCCTATTACCTTCATTTCTTCACGCAGGTAATATTCGCGCTGATTTCTGTCTATGTTTTCCTGAACCTTTTCGTGAATCTCACTTTCGATTTCAAGTGTGGAATTCTCTTTGTTTAGGAGCAAAAACAGCTTCATGAGTCTTTCCGAAATCGGTATGGTTTCCAGAATGGTCTGTTTTTCGGTGTAGTCAAAAAAGCAGTTGGTGCATATGTAATCACAAAGCTTACCGCTGTTGTTGATAGATAAGATCTTGACTTTAACGTCATTAGAGATTTTAGGTATAAATGACGCATAGCGCTCGAATTCCTTTTTCAGCGCTCTACAGTAAGCTCTTTCCTCATTGTCTTCTGCTGGCGTTTCTTCCTCGATAGGAAACACAGAACCCATAATATACGGTCTGATCTGCGTAAAAGCAAACAGATGTGCTCTTTGCTCGCCTTCAACCACAACCCTGAGGTTGTCGGAATTCGGGATTCTTATCATCTGCTTGATATTGCAGATAACGCCGGTCTCATACAGGTCGTCGATTGCCGGTTCGTCCACGGCAGGGTCTTTTTGTGAAACCAGAAAGATTTTTTGTGCATTTTTCATCGCTTCCCTGATAGCGGCAACGCTTTTCTTTCTGCCGACATCGAAATGGAGCACCATCTCCGGGAAAACAACGAGTCCTCTTAGAGGGACTACGGGAAGATCTATGTAATTGTCGTTTAAAATTTCATTATTCATATTCATCACCTGAAAGATGTAAGTATTATATAATATAAATAAATAAAAGGCAAGTATTTTACCTGCCTTTATCTTATTAAGCATTTTTCAGATCGGAATCTTTCCTTGATTCGGAAGATTTATTCGCTTTTCTCATAATAATGGGATCCGCGGAGTTTCTGACTGCATCCTCAGTGATTATAACTTTTTCAACAGAAGAATCACTGGGAATGCTGAACATCAGCTCCTTAAGCACATTTTCAAGAACGCTTCTAAGACCTCTTGCACCGGTCTTTCTTTCAAGGGTGATGTCCGCAATGGCTGTAAGTGCTTCTTTTTTGAATTCCAGCGATACGCCGTCCATTGAGAACAGTTTTGTATACTGCTTTACAATGGAGTTCTTAGGCTCTGTCATAATTTTTACAAGGGCATCCCTGTCAAGATTATCCAAAACGGTGATCACGGGAATTCTTCCGATCAGCTCAGGGATGAGACCGTACTTCACAAGATCATGCTGAACAACTTTGTGCATAATTTTATCACTGTCATAAGCTTCATGCTCGATATCCGCACCAAAGCCCATAACTTTAGAGCCTATACGCTTTTCAATTATCTTTTCTATACCGTCAAACGCACCGCCGCAGATAAACAGAATGTTGGTGGTATCAATTTGTATGAATTCCTGCTGCGGGTGCTTTCTGCCGCCTCCGGGCGGTACATTGGAAACAGTGCCCTCAAGTATCTTCAGCAGTGCCTGCTGAACGCCTTCGCCGCTTACATCCCTTGTTATTGAGCGGTTTTCTGATTTTCTGGAGATCTTATCGATCTCGTCAACATATATGATTCCACGCTGGGCTTTTTCAATATCAAAATCAGCAGCCTGAATCAGTCTCAGAAGTATATTTTCAACGTCCTCGCCGACGTAACCGGCTTCGGTAAGTGTGGTTGCGTCCGCGATCGCAAAAGGCACATTCAGTGTTTTTGCAAGAGTTTGGGCAAGCATGGTCTTTCCTACGCCTGTGGGTCCTAAAAGCAAAATATTGCTTTTCTGAAGCTCCACATCGCCATCCTTATTGCTTTCGTCTCTGCCGGAATAAATTCTCTTATAATGATTGTAAACGGCAACAGAAAGTGTTTTTTTGGCTTCATCCTGGCCTACAACATATTCATCAAGCTTATCTTTGATCTGCTGGGGAGTCGGCAGCGGTGTATCACTGCTGCGGCTTTTATGCAGGTTATATGACGCATCGGCAGACTGTTCAATCAGATTATTACACAGTTCGATGCATTCATCGCAGATATAAACTCCCGGACCCTCGATAAGTCTGTGCACCATTGCTTCGGATTTTCCGCAAAAGGAGCATCGTGCCATACGTTTTATTATATTATCGTCATTTGGCATAAGAATTCACATAGCCTTTCAAAAATGGATATCACGATTGCCCCCAGTGCAGCCGGACAAGGCGTGATGAATAATTCAGCCGCATTAAAATTTGCGGCTGAAAAACTTTATTTTATATTATGAATGATTATTTCTGATACATTTTTTAATTATCTTTTATCGAAAACTTTATCTACAAGACCGTATTCGAGAGCTTCCTGCGCAGACAGCCAGTTGTCTCTTTCTGTATCCCTTGTGACTTCTTCAACTGATTTTCCGCAGTTTGCCGCAAGGATGGTGTTCAGTTTTTTCTTGGTTCTTAATATGTGATTGGCGGTGATCTCAATTTCCGTAGCCTGTCCCTGAGCCTGACCGAGCGGCTGATGTATCATAACTTCAGCGTTGGGAAGACAGATCCTTTTACCTTTTGCACCGCTGGAAAGGAGGAAAGCTCCCATGGAAGCAGCCATGCCGATGCAGATTGTTGAAACATCGCATTTTATATACTGCATAGTGTCATAGATCGCCATACCGTCTGTTACTGAGCCGCCGGGTGAATTGATATAAAGATTTATATCTTTTTCGTTATCCTGGCCTTCAAGAAAAAGCAACTGCGCGACAACAAGTGATGCGGTCTGGGAATTTACCTCGTCTGAAAGAACGATAATCCTGTCGTTCAAAAGACGGGAAAAAATATCCATGGAACGCTCACCGTTGCCGGTCTGTTCAATTACATAAGGTACTAATGCCATCGATAATCACTTTCCTTTTAAATAATTATATTATGTATTTTGGTTTTTATTCAACAACCGCGGAATCAATAATGATATCAACCGCTTTGTTTCTTTTTACATCCTCTGAAAGCTGCTCCGCAGGAAGTATCTTTTTGACCTGCTCGGCATCCATTCCGTACTGTGTGCCGATTTTTTCTGCTTCAGCATTGATATCGTCATCAGAAGCCTCGATTTTTTCAGCTTCAATGATCGCTCGGAGAGCGATGGATATTTTCACCTGTTTTTCAGCGCCGTCCTTGAAAGTTTCCTTAAAGGATTCCTTATCCTGTCCGATATACTGAAGGTAGGTATCAAGATTCAGACCCTGGGACTGAAGCCTGTATTCATAATCCTTAAGCATCTCATCCTGTCTTTGAGTGAACATGCATTCCGGAATCTCGACTTCCATATTATTGCAGATCTGCTCCAGAAGATCGTTCTCCATTTTCGTTTTGGCATCCGCTTCTTTTTTATCGGAGATCTGTTTTTTGAGGTCGTTTTTGTATTCTTCAAGCGTATCAAATTCGGAAACTTCCTGTGCGAAATCATCATTGAGTTCGGGAAGTTCTTTTGCCTTAATTTCATGGATCTTGCACTTGAAAACGGCGTCCTTACCTGCAAGCTGCTCGGCATATTCTTCAGGGAAAGTAACATTTACGTCAAATTCTTCGTCAACTTTATGACCGGCAACCTGATCCTCGAAACCGGGTATGAATGAACCGGAGCCAAGCTCAAGCGGATAGTTCTCACCCTTGCCGCCTTCAAATGCTTCACCGTCTACAAAACCTTCAAAATCAAGTGAAACCGTGTCGCCGTTCTGAGCAGCGCGGTCATCGGCAACGATGAGACGTGAATTTCTTTCCTGAACATTTTTAAGCTCGTTTTCAATATCCTCGTCTGTTGCTTCAGTGTTTTCTTTTTCAACCTTGAGTCCTTTATATTCTCCGAGCTTCACTTCGGGATAGGTTGTGACTTTCATTTTCATTTCAACGCCGCTGTCTTTACCGATAACGGGAATCTCAAGATCATAAGGCGCCGCAACAACCTCCAGACCTGCTTCTGTAAACGCTTGTGAAACAGCGGTGGGATAAACGATATCCAGCGCTTCTTCATAAAAGGTGCCCTCGCCGTACATTTTCTCAATCATAGCCTGCGGCGCTTTGCCCTTGCGGAAGCCCGGAAGCTGAATGTTTTTTCTGCCTTTAAGATAAGCCTGCGTGCAGGCTTTTTTGAAAGTTTCACTGTCTACCGTGACTTCAAGCTCATAGGTATTGGTATCGATCTTATTTGATGATTTAAGTGCCATCGCTTAACTCTCCTAACATTTTTCATATAATATTATTTATATTTATTTATCATCGAATAGGCATTATAGCATATTAATGTTCTATTTTCAAGAAAAATCAGTATTTTAAAATTAAATAAGGTGTGAATTTTAGTCTGTCGCAGGAAATAAGCTTAAAATCAATGCCGTTTTCTTTCCCCTCAAAGGCGTATTTTGCTGCGTCTCCGTGAAGATGCCCGAAATAACATTTTTTTATACCGTATTTTTCAAGTAAATCAATGATCTGTGTGCATTTGGAATTCTGTGTTACGGGAGGATAGTGCAGAAAAACGATCTTGTTGTCCTTTTCTGCGCTTTGCAGGCTGCGCTCTATTCTTCCCAGTTCCCTCAGAAGCACCCTTTCGTCCTTTTCATTCTCAATGTCAAAATACCAGCCTCGCGAGCCGCAGACAGAATAGCTGCCGCAGACAAACGAGTTATTATAGAGAAATCTGATGGTCTTATAATTATTTTCAGTTAAAAATTTGTTGAGCTTTGACATTGTGTTCCACCAGAAATCATGATTGCCTTTCAAGATGATTTTATTTCCGTTGAGAGATTCTATGAAATCAAAATCCGCTTTCAGTTCATTGAAATCCATAGCCCAGCTTATATCTCCGGCTATCACAACATCATCGTTTTCACAAATCAATTTATTCCAGTTTTTTTGCAGTCTCTGTGTGTAATTCTGCCATCCCTCAAAAGAATCCATAGGCTTATTTGTTCCGAAGGACAAATGTGTGTCTGCAATAGCAAATAAAGACATATTTATTACCTTTCAAAAAATTAAAATGAATAACTGCTCAAAAGCGGTTAAAAATATAGTTGAAGGGAGTGAAAGCAATGGACGAGATCAAAGGCATCTGCTGTGAGGTTAAAAACTGCGTTCATCATAACAAGGACAACAGTTGCACTGCAGGTCATATAACAGTGGGAAGCAGCATGGCTACAACCACAACTGAAACGAAGTGTGAAACATTTCAGTGCTGCGACGGATGCAACACAAAATAAATAATCAAATAAAAAACGGCTCTGAAAACAGGGCCGTTAATTTTTTAGATGCCAAGAAGTTTGAAAACCATTTCAGCCATATCTGTTTTTTCGCAGGTTTCGGCAAACCTTATTTTCTTATCCTTGAGTGATGCAAGCGGAGCAGGAACGGGAACATTTGTTTTTTTATAAAGTTCACTGACCATTTCAAATTCATCTGCGTCGGGAAGATTACCGTTTTCAATCGCGCTGAGAACGCTTTTTGAAAACTTGTATGGAGAAGCGGTGGAATCGATCACAGCCGGTATATCATCGCCCGTTATTTTTACATATTCATCGTATACGTTAAGCGCAACAGCAGTATGCGTATCGCAGAGATATCCGTAATTCTCAAAATGCGATTTTATCGTTGCGTTAACTTCTTCTTCTGTTGCAAAACCGGCGCTGAAGCATGTTTGAATTTCTTCTAAAAGCTGATCCGAAACACTGTAAACCCCGTCTGATGTAAGCTTGTTCATAAGCGTATTGATAACAGCATCATCATTTCCGCTCATATGATAAAGCAGCCTTTCAAGATTTGAGGATATAAGAATATCCATGCTGGGAGATGTTGTGGTATAAAACTCCCTGTTCTTATCATAAGTGCCTGTCTTTATAAAGTCTGTGAGAACGTTGTTTGAATTCGACGCGCAAATCAGTGTTTTGATCGGCAGACCCATTTTTTTTGCGTAATATCCAGCAAGTATATTACCGAAGTTACCCGTAGGTACAACAATATTCATTTGATCGCCGGCACTGATAGAGCCTGCGTTTATCAGATCGCAATATGCAGAAAAATAATAAACAATCTGCGGAACAAGTCTGCCCCAGTTTATTGAATTGGCAGACGAGAACATCATGTTCTTTTGCGCAAGCTGTTCTTTGACATCGTTATCGGTGAAAATGGATTTAACAGCACTCTGTGCATCGTCAAAATTGCCTTTGACGGCACATACGGCAACATTTTCTCCTTCCTGTGTTACCATCTGAAGCTTTTGCATAGGCGAAACACCGCTTTCGGGGTAAAAAACAAGGATCTTTGTTTTCTCAACATCCTTGAAGCCTTCAAGAGCGGCTTTGCCCGTGTCGCCGGATGTGGCAACAAGAATAACAATCGTTTTGCCCTGAGCCGTTTTTTTGGCGGAAACGGTCATAAGATAAGGAAGAAGCTGCAGAGCCATGTCCTTGAAAGCGCAGGTCGGACCATGCCACAGTTCAAGGATATTTTTGTTGCCTTTGATATGAACTGTGGGCGCAACTGCTTCGGAAGAAAACTTACCGCTTGCATATGCACCGTTGATGCAGTAATCAAGTTCTTCCTCAGAAAAATCATCCAGAAATTCCCTGAGTACGGTTTTTGCCCTGCCGGTATACGGCATAGATGCCATTTCTTTTATCTTATCTATTGAAAAGTGCGGAAACTCGCAGGGTACAAACAGACCGCCTTCCTCGCTTATTCCCTGTGAAATAGCCTGAGCCGCGCTGACTTTGACCGAATTGTTGCGTGTGGACGTGTAAAGCATATTAGTCCTCCTAAAAAAATCTTTAAAATATTCTAATATAATTGAAACGCATTTTCAAGGTGTTTAATAGATTTAATTACATTATTTTCACAAAATACTTCAACCACGTCAAACCTCGGCTGAAGTTTTGTTTTGTGAGACGCAAGGTAAAGCTCTGCGCAAGCGGCGATCTTCTTCTGTTTTGCTTTGTCCACAAATTCCATAGGAGACGCAATACTTTTTTCATTTCGCATCTTAACCTCAACAAAGCATATGTATTTTTTGTTTTTCATAATTAGATCGATCTCACCGAAGCGGCAGGAATAGTTGAAGTCTACAAGCGAATACTTTTTCTTTTGCAGATATTCGCATGCTTTCATTTCAGCGAGTTTTCCGTTTGCATTCATTTTCCGAGCACCTTTTTTAAGAATGACTTTCTGTGAATCTCACATATCCCGTATTTTTCTATCATTTCGTAGTGAAGCTTTGTGCCGTATCCTTTATGCTTTTCAAACTGATATTCAGGATATTTGGCAGCCATTTCTTTCATATATCGGTCTCTTGAGACCTTTGCGATGATTGACGCTGCGGCAATGGATTCGGATTTCGCGTCGCCCTTGATCACTGTTTTGACTGCGCAGTCAAGCGGCGGAATCTGATTGCCGTCAACAAGCGCTATATCAGGTTTTATGCTCAAGCCGTCAACGGCTCTTTTCATCGCAAGGAACGTAGCTTGAAGAATATTTATTTCGTCTATTTCTCTTTCGCTTGCCGTTCCGACTGAAAACGCAGAACATTCGGAAACGATCTTGTCAAAAAGCTCTTCTCTTTTCTTTTCCGAAAGTTTTTTTGAATCGTTTACGCCTTCAATCGTCTGCCCTTTTTTGAGAACAACTGCGGCAGCGTATACAGGACCGGCAAGCGGACCCCTGCCTGCTTCGTCAACACCGCAAACGATATCATATCCGCTTGCAAGCGCCTCATTTTCATATAACAGCCAATCCATAATCACGGCAGCTCAAGGCTTATTTTGCCAAGCTTTCCTCCTCTGAATTCATCACATATAACCGCTGCGGCGCGAAGCGTGTCTATTTCACCGCCTTTGATTAAAAAGCCCCGTTTTTTACCGATCATCTCAAGAACTTCCCAGCTTTGAAGATCGGAAAAATCATTGATTTTATATCTTGCTTCGATTAGTTCGGGATGGGTTTTTGTCAGCACCTCCAAAAGACGACAGGCGATTAATTCCGTATCGGTCACTTCGTCTTTCACGGAACCGATAAAGGCAAGTTTATCGCCCACTTCCCTGTCCTCGAATTTTGGCCAGAGAACTCCGGGGGTGTCGAGCAGTTCTATGCCTTTTCCCGCAGAAAACCACTGATTGCTTTTGGTAACTCCTGCGCGGTCCGCAACAACTGCTTTGTTCTTACCGGCCATTCTGTTTATAAAAGAGGATTTGCCGGTGTTTGGTATGCCGACAACCATAAAGCGCAGGGCTTTTCCGCTCATTCCCTTTTCTCTGTTGCTTTTGATAACATCGGACAGCGCTTTTGAGCAGGCAGCAGAGAATCTGTTCAGCCCTTTGCCGGTTTTGCAGTCAACCGCAATTGCCGTAATCCCTTTTTTGGAATAATGGCTTATCCACATATCGGTTACAGACGGATCTGCCATATCGCATTTGTTCAAAAGAACGATGCGCGGCTTTTTCTGAATGATCTTTCCAAGCTCGGGATTTGAGCTTGAGCGCGGAATTCTGGCGTCTACGATCTCCACAACCCCGTCTACAAGTTTCAGGCTTTCTTTAATAAGCCGCCTTGTTTTAGCCATGTGACCCGGAAACCACTGGACATTTTGTTTCTGAAAATCAGGCACACTCTCACCTCTTTACGAATTACAAAACGCAAACATTAAAGATTAAAAACAAAACCGCCTGCTTGAGGCGGTTTAAGACGTCAGATATCTTCCTTAACTTTTGCAGCCTTACCAACTCTGTCACGAAGATAATAGAGTTTTGCTCTGCGGACTTTACCTTTACGTACAACAGCTACGGAATCCACATTTGCAGAATGAAGCGGGAATACACGCTCAACACCTACGCCGTAGGATACGCGGCGAACAGTGAAGGTCTTTGAAATGCCCGAGCCTTTGATGGCGATAACTGTGCCCTCAAACATCTGAATTCTTTCTGTTTTACCCTCGCGGATACGAACACCCACTCTTACAGTGTCACCGATTGAAAATGAGGGAAGCTCTTTTTTCATGCTGCCTTCGGCAATAATTTTAAGTGCGTCCATTAAAATTTCCTCCTTTTTATTTTCGGATGTTCATAACGGAAAACGAAAGAGGACCATCCGCTTAAATGCTTAAAATACCGAGCATTTAACGCGTTGCGGGACAGCAACGGAACAAATGCTTAAATAATATATCATAAACTGATGGAAAATGCAAGTGTTTTTTACCTGAATTTGTTATAATTTGCGTCAAGCAGGGCCAATCTGGATATATTTTTCCATTCAAATTCAAGATCTGCGCTGTCAAGAAGCGCCTGAGAAAACAGTTCGGGGCTCAAATTTCTGCTCTGCCCTGCGGCAAGACGGACATTAAGCACAATATTTGTGTCTCTTACAGAAATGTTGTATTTATCTATAAGAGGTTTTATATCGATATCTTTGATTACCTTTCGTTTTCCCTGCTTTCCCTTTTTCTTTGCAGTGATAACATCGCTTTCAAGAACCGTCTTCAATTTAATAAGAGCAGTGTCATTATCAGCAAATTCATATTTCATAACATAATCGGAATAAGCGATTTCGTTGCAGTTTCTGAAATCCTCGTAAACATCGAGAATCTGAATTCCATCAGGCAGCGTTCCATTGAGCCTTACTTTGATTTCCTCGTCGGAAATATCGCCCGTAATACGTATATCAAGGCTCTCGCACATACTCTCAACTCCCAGCGGCAGCGGAAGTGAGAAACACATATACGGATGCGGATTGAATCCCTCGGTATACCAAAGCGGGATATGCGCTCTGGTTATCGCGCGTGAAAAGCATCTGTTGATATCAAGATGGCTTATGTATTTGCATCTGCCCGTTTTGGAAAAAAGCAGTCTAACCTCTCGCATCACAGTGCCCTCCGTTCAGCATATTCGCACCGCAGCCTGCGCATTTCATACGGCAGTGCGGAGTGGTTTTGTTTTCGTGTGCCTTTTTGTTTTCCTTTTCAAGGAATTTTTTGGATACGCCGAAATCAAGATGATCCCAAGGCAGAAGTTCACTGAACCCTCTTTTTCTTTGGGTATAAAAATACGGGTCTATGCCGTTCATTTCAAAAGCTTTCATCCAAGCGTCAAAACGAAATCGGTCGTCCCAAGAATCGAATTTGCAGCCGAGTCTGTAAGCGTCCAAAAGAACACGGCACAATCTTCTGTCGCCCCTGGCGAGCACACCCTCCAAAAGCGATGTCGGAGTTTCATGATACGATACTTTTACTTTTCGGCTTGGAATAGATTCAAGAAGATGCTTTTGCTTTGCTTTCAAACTTTCCATCGAATCCTCCGCTTCCCATTGAAAAGGAGTGAACGGCTTCGGTATGAATGAAGCACAGCTTACGGAGACCTGAACGCCGGTTCCCTTTTGTCTGGCAGGATTTTTATAAAAGGTGTGCACCACTTGCATGGCAAGGTCGGCTATGCCTTCTATATCTTCCATCGTTTCGGTCGGCAGTCCCATCATAAAATAAAGTTTTACCGAGGTCCAGCCGTTATCGAACGCTTTTTTGCAGGTAGAAAGCACTTCTTCTTCCGTGACATTTTTGTTGATAACGTCTCTCAACCGCTGCGTGCCAGCCTCAGGCGCGAAAGTCAGACCGCTTTTTCTGACTCTGTTTAATTTCTCAACAAGCTCGTCCGAAAAGTTGTCAACGCGCAGAGACGGCAAAGACAGATTGATTTTATCCTTTTCGGTCCAGTCTATCAGCGAACTGAGCATTTCGTTTACACAGCTGTGATCCGATGTGGAGAGTGAACAGAGCGACAGCTCGTCATACCCTGTTGAATCTATGAGTGCTTTTGCCTGTCTGTTAATGGTTTCAACGCTTTTTTCGCGTATCGGTCTGTAAGTGAATCCCGCCTGGCAGAAGCGGCATCCCCTGATACATCCGCGGAATATCTCTTCCACAGCTCTGTCATGAACAATACTGATGAAAGGAACAACGAATTTATCGGGGTAAAAGCACTTGTCCATATCGGAAACAACAGCTTTCTTTACTTTTTCAGGCGCGCCGTAAAGCGGTTTCAATTCTTTTAAAGTGCCGTCTTCATTATAACTGTCCTCATAAAAAGACGGCACATAAACGCCCTGAATCTCTTTCGCTTTCTTCAGAAAATCCGTTTTGCTTTCTCCGTTTTTCTTGCATGCGTTGAGCAGGTCGAGCACCTGAAGCGTGGATTCCTCCCCGTCTCCGAGAAAAACAAGGTCCACGAAATCAGCAATCGGTTCGGGATTGCAGGCGCAGGGGCCGCCGCAGCAGATAATGGGAGTCAGAGCCTGTCTGTCTGCCGATTTCAGAGGTATTCCGGCAAGGTCAAGCATATTCAGCACATTGGTGTATGAAAGCTCATACATAAGCGTAAAACCGACAATATCAAAGCTCTTGATCGGATCTTCGCTTTCAAGCGCGAATAATTCAATATTGTTTTTTCGCATCTGCTCTTCCATATCGGAATCGGGTGCAAATACACGTTCACACCAATACTCTTCCCTGCTGTTTACAAGGGAATACAGTATCTTCATTCCGAGATGGCTCATTCCGATCTCATAAAGATCCGGAAAGCAGAATGCGTAACGCAGGCTTACCCTTTCAGGGTCTTTGATTACGCTGTTAAGCTCTCCGCCCGAATATCTTGCGGGCTTTTGTACATATTGAAGTATTTTTTCTATTTCTTTTCTCATAGTGACCTCATATTGAATATAAACAGATACACGCAGATCATGAGCAGCGTGAATATACCGTGATTGATTAAAAGATATAAGGCGAATACAGTGATGATCGCCAATATCCCGAAACTGACATATACATACGCTCTCGGGGCGAGGAGTTTTAGTAATCTTCCACCGTCAAGCGGAAATACGGGAATAAGGTTCAGCAAGGCAAGAAATAAGTTCATCTCGTCCGCTGCAGCAAAAAAAAGCAAAAGATTTACGGCAGGACCTGAAAAAATGACGAAAGCCTCCGAAGCTTTGGAAAGCGGTGAATCATATTTCAACCCGATGCCTAAGGCAGAAAACACGAGTGTTCCCGGTTTTCCTCCGGCGATAAGCAAAGCGGCCAGATGCCCTGTTTCATGAAGAACACAGTATGATACAAAGCGGAAAACACTGTCATAGCCGAAAACGATTGCAACACATAAAATGAAAACAAATGTGTAATCTATCTTAACTGCAAGATCTTTTATTCTAAATTCCAAAACATCACCGTAAAATCTTACGGCATGTATTTATCATTTATGCTTGTCAAGGTAGGATTGCAGGATGATAACTGCGGAAACAGCGTCTACCTTTTCTTTCCTCTTTTTACCTTTAACATGGTTTGCGCTTAAAAAATCATGCGCAATAACCGTTGTCAAACGTTCGTCCTGAAAATCAACCGGCAAGCCTGACAGTTCATTGAGCATCGAACCTAAATTACGGCATTCATCACAGCGGTAACCGCGGCTGCCGTCCATATTTACAGGAAGACCTACAACGATCTTTTCCGCCTGTTTTTCCGCTGCTATAGCACAGAGCTTCTGCGCAAGCTTAGGCGCGTATTTTTCAGTTATAACGGTATACGGGGAAGCCAGTGTTTCGCTTTTATCGCAGAAAGCAACACCTGTTCTGACATCACCGTAGTCTACTGACATAATGACCATATTTAACCTCGTTCATAAAACGATAACGGCATCACGGAAAGGACGCCGTTATTGTTAAAAACGTATTTATTCTGCGCTTTCGCTCGTTTCTTCATTAGAAGATGCCGCGGTTGTTTCACCGCTCTCGTCTGAACTGCTGTCGGATTCATCAGAACTGTCCGATGAACGGCTGTAGGTTCTTGAAGAATACGAAGGAAGATTATTCTTGTCATACCAGCCGGAGGAACCGCTTGAATAATTTGCAAGAAGTCCGTTTGAGCTGTCATATGAGCGGTTTACGATTCCGTCATATTCCGGAAACTCGGTAACATTCTTTCCTTTTGCATCATAAATATTATTCATAACCGTTTCCCAGATCGTGCCTGACGGGTTTGAGGAAAGTCTGTATACGATCTCTTTAGGCATATCGTATCCGTACCAGACTGCCGCAACATACTCGGGCGTGCCGCCGACAAACCATCTGTCTTTTGAATCTGTAGTCGTACCTGTTTTGCCGAAACACTCAACGCCGCTGATTTTGTAATTGCGTCCCGTTCCGGAAGTCATAACGGTTTGGAGTATCTTGTTCATCAGCCACCCGGTGCTTTCCGATAATACCTGTTCCTTGTTTTTGGAGGCATCGGTTTCTATCAGCACATTGCCCTGACTGTCTTCTATCTTATAGTAGCAATATGGTTGATAATATACTCCGCCGTTACCCATTGCGGCATATGCGGCAGTCATATCGAGCACGGTTACACCTTCGGTAAACGAACCGGTTGCCATTGGCGCGAAATCACAGTCTGCTGCGCTCAAGGACGAGATGTGAAAACGGTTCTGCAGAAAATCATAAGCGTAGTCCACACCGATCATATCGAGTGTTCGTGCAGCAACCGTGTTAAGAGAGTTGGCTATACCGTACTGAATGGTTACACGCCTGCCTGAATATCCGCCGCCCTCGTTTGTGGGCCACATTCTGCCGTCAACTTCCATTAAAGGACGATCCTCAATCAATGTGGACCAGTAAATATCAACGCTGTCGTCATTCAGGCTCTTTTCAAATGCCGGAGCATATATGGAAAGCGGTTTGATCGATGAACCCGGCTGCCTGCGCGACTGGAATGCTCTGTTAAGCTCAAGAGAACCTGAATATTCGCCTGTTCCGCCGACAAGTCCAAGTACCCTGCCCTCATAATTCATGACGACCATTGCGCCCTGAACGGTTTCATCCGGCATGCGGCGGTAGTTTTCATAAACGTCCTCCATTGCTTCCTGAACCTCAAAATCAACGGCTGTATAGATTTTCAGACCGCCGCCGTACAGCAGTGAACGTGCTTTTCTTTCCGTATAACCCATTTTCTGAAGATCGTCAAGAACAGCTTTTATCACATAGTCGACATAGTATGAATCTATTCTGTTTTCATTCGAGCCGCTTTCGGAATCCGATATCTGGCTTCCCTGATAGTTCTCACTGTTTGTGAATACCATTTCGTAAGCAACGGCGTCATCGTATTCTTCCTGTGTTATGAAGCCCTGAGAGAGCATCTCTTTCAGTATCCACATCTGGCGGGTCCTGTTTTTATCGGGATTCCTGAGGGGATCATAACGGCTCGGATACTGCGTAATAGCTGCCAAAGAGGCGCACTCGGCAATATTCAGATCCGCAACATCCTTTCCGAAATAAGTTTCAGCGGCAGTTTTAACGCCGTAGCATCCTTCGGAAAGATAGATTGTGTTCATATATGCTTCAATGATCTCATCTTTACTGTAATTTCGCTCCAGATTCAGAGCGGAAAGTATCTCATTGAATTTTCTGACAATCGTAACGTCGTTCTCATCGGTAAGATTTTTTATAAGCTGCTGAGTGATGGTGGAGCCGCCTTGACCGTAGTTGTCCGGCACAACGATAACGCCGATCGTTCTGATCCAGTCCACACCATGGTGGCTTTCAAAACGCTGATCTTCCGTAGCGATAAAAGCCTTTCTTAAATAAGGGCTCATGTTGTCAAGATCCACCCAGATTCTGTTTTCCTCACCGTGAAGTCTTGTCAGCTCTACCTCGTTTCCGTCGCTGTCATATCCGTAAATAAAAGAGGTTTGATTCTGCGAATATTTTTCTTCCGTAAGATTAAAAACGGGATCGCCGTGAACGTAGCTGTAGCCGTATATTGCAATCACGGAAAAGCAAACAACACACACTACTGCAATTACAAGCAGTATCCCAAGCAGTATGCGCAGCACAAGCGAAGCAGGCGCCTTGCTTTTATTCCCGTTGCTCTTTTTCGGCGAACGAGTTTTTTTTATGTTTTTTTTACTTCTTGTTCTCTGAACATGCTGTTTTGAAGTATTCTCGCTTTCGATGTATGCGGCAGGTTTGCTGCTTGATTCTGATTTAAGATTCTTTTTATCCTCGTCATAAACCTTTGCGGAATTATTCATGAAGGATTCAAGCAGATCATCGTAATCACTTGCCATAACCATACCTCCTTACAAGTAAATAGATAAACAGCGAAATTATTATACTATATTTTTACAATTAAATAAAGAAATATTTTGTTAAAAATTTTTTGCCTTATGTTTACTCATTTCAATCACCCTTTTTGAAACCGAAATTCCGTCATAAAGCATTTTTACCCTTGAAAAGCACCAGCACTTTTTTCCGCAGCTCTTGCAGGAATAAGCTGCCTTGAAAGAACTGTTGACTGTCTGCACATCACTCAGTCTTCTCATAGATGATCCGCAGGACGGGCATTCGAATTTTTCTGAGTAAAAATTATAGTGCTCCGTAACAGGCTCTTTTATAATAAACGGTTTAAAAGCCAGTCTGCCGAAAAAATCATCGGAACAGGCTTTTATCATATCGCCGACACGTGCTCTGTCATATACCTTTTTGAAACAGGCGGCAGCTACATAGCAGTCTTCAAGCGCACGGTGCAGGTTTTCTTCTTTAATATTGATTTCAAGTTTTTCCGCACAGTGCGCAAGACTTATCTGATCATTTGTTTTTTCAAAAAAAGACTGGCAGTATTTTTGCGCGTCCATATACTTTTTCATAAAAGAAACATTTGTCTGCCCGAAAAACCTTTTATAATTTGAAACAAGCACGTAAAGATCGCTGTTTGACCAGCTCATAAACAGAACATCTCTGCCTGACGACCAGCGGGAAAAATCGCGTATCGCCTGCTCAAAAGGTATGCCCTGCAGGGAAATCTCTTCCTTTGTTATGCTTGTAAGATCAACGAAACGCTTGGAAAGCTTTTTCGAAAGCTTTGGCTTGATCAACTGTTTATAAGTGTCTGTGATCTCCAGATTTCTGTTGAGCCTTACAGCCCCTATTTCAATAATTTCATTGAGTCCTTTTTTTAACTTGTAATCGTATGCATTGTTCCATTCAAGGTCAAAAATAACATAATCCATTTGTTCACCAAAAAAAATAACCCTGCATAACGCAAGGTTACTTCAAAAATAAATCATCAGCCTATAAACAGGAAAATCAAAAACGCAGCAAGAACAAGAACAAAAAATGCAACAATAAGCCATTTTGTTATTTTTTCAAGTTTTGCTTCGATCGTGCGACCTTTTGATTTACCGAGGAAAGTATCCGCACCGCCGGCAATGGCGCCCGAAAGGTTCTGCGAACGACCCTCCTGCAACAAAACAACTGCAATAATGATGATGGAAACAATTATAAGAATTACTCCGAATACATAATGATACCAAAGCATTTGAAAATCCTCCGTACATATTTAATACTAAAGGATTATAGCACATAGTTCTTTTTATTGCAAGTGTTTTTTGGCATGAATTGACTTGAATTTTTTTTGCGTTATATACAATAATAGTTTTGACGGTAATAATTAAGCGTTTGCATTACCGTCTGCCGCTTGTAAAAGCGGTATTTACATATATATCATTATTCAAAGGAAAGCTGTTCGCCGACATCAGCCGCCCCGAGCATTGCGCCTGCGGCAGGAATATTTTTAGGTCTGAACCGCCATTCCTTTTCAAATTCTCCCTCGCGGTAAAGATGAACGGAAATCACTTTATCGCTTTTCTTTTTGAGTGTCATCGCCTGTACGCCCTGCGTATTTTTTGTGCTTTTCGGCAGCACCACTGCTGTATTAATTAAAAGATGTCTGCCGCTTTGCGAGCATAAAACAATGTCTTTATCTTCTTCAAGGTAAATCGCTGCGGCAAGAGGCGCTTTATCGGAAAAAGCGTTTATAAGCTTTTTTCTGTTTGTTTTTGTTTCGTATGCCGATATATCGACTTTCGCAAGCTTTCCGTTTTCAAAAACAAAGATCATATAGCCCTTATATTCTTTTAAAACGGCTGTGTATACGGGCGTTTCACCGTCCTCCATCATAAGTTTGGACGGCAGATAATCACCGAGAACAGAAGCTTTGGTATCCGGAAAGTCGTCGAGCTTGGCTTTATAGACCTGATGCGAAGAAGTGAAAACAAGCAGTTCATCTCTGTTGGAGCATTCAACGTTTCTTTCGATTACGTCGCCTTCTTTCACTTTCTGTTCACCGCTCATACGAAGATTAGCGGTCTTGATCTTTTTAACATAGCCTTCTTTTGAAATAAATACCGTTACCGGGTAATCCGCAGCTTCGTATTCCGCTTTCTCTTCTTCCTGCGGAATTTCATAAAGTATCTCAGACTTTCTGCCTGTGTCGTATTTTTTTATGACATCCTGAAGCTCGGATATAATGATTTTTTTCTTTCGCTTATCGCTTGAAAGAATTTCTTCAAGTTCTGCTATATCGTTTTCAAGATTTTCTATATCCTGAATGCGCTTTAAAATATATTCGCGGTTAAGATGGCGCAGCTTGATCTCGGCTACGTATTCCGCCTGTGTTTCGTCTATTCCGAAACCTATCATAAGATTGGGAACAACGTCTGATTCGTTTTCAGTCTCACGAACGATCTTTATGGCTCTGTCAATATCAAGCAGAATCTTGGAAAGACCTTTGAGCAGATGAAGCTGCTTTCTTTTTTTATTAAGGCTGAAGTTTAATCTTCTTGTAATGCAGTTAAGCCTGAATTTCACCCATTCGTTCAGAAGCTCGCGAACTCCTCTGACGCCCGGTCTGCCGTCTATGAGAACATTGAAGTTGCAGGAAAATGAATCCTCAAGCGGAGTGAGCTTATAAAGCCTTTGCATAAGCTTGTCCGGGTCTGTTCCCCTTTTCAGGTCTATGGTAATCTTAAGCCCTTTCAGATCGGTTTCATCTCTTATATCCGAGATCTCCTTAACTTTATTCCCTTTTGCAAGTTCAACGATCTTGTCTATAATCGCTTCCGAAGTTGTGGTGGGCGGTATTTCGGTGATATCTATACAGTTGTAGGATTTATCGTAGCTGTATTTTGCGCGGACCTTAACGGAGCCTTTTCCTGTTTCGTATATCTTTTCAAGCTCATCTCTGTCATAAATAACATATCCGCCGCCTACAAAATCAGGGGCGACCAGTGTGTCGGAGATCACATGGGCTTTGTTTTTCATTAAAGCGATCGTAGTCTCGCAGATCTCTCTGATATTGAATGAAGCTATGGAGCTTGCCATTCCGACGGCAATTCCGGTCGTTACATTACAGAGCACCGTTGGAAATGTCACGGGCAGAAGACGCGGCTCCTGCATCGTGTTATCATAATTGGGCACGAAATCCACGGTATCTTTGTCAATATCGCTGAACAGCTCGTTGCAGATCGGCGCCAATTTGGCTTCGGTATATCGGGACGCTGCGTACATCATGTTTTTTGAATAAGCTTTTCCGAAATTTCCCTTTGATTCAATGTAAGGATACAACAGCGATTCATTGCCTCGCGAAAGGCGCACCATGGTTTCATAAATGGAGGCGTCACCATGCGGATTAAGCTGCATGGTTCTGCCAACTATGTTCGCGCTTTTGATTGTTTGCCCTTTTAAAAGCCCCATATTGTACATCGTATACAGAAGCTTTCTGTGAGACGGCTTGAGACCGTCAATTTCAGGTATTGCGCGCGATAATATAACGCTCATGGCATACGGCATATAATTTGTTTTCAGAGTTTGAGTGATGACCTCGCTCTTGACCGTGCCGGCGTTTTCTATATGGACATTTTCGTTAAGCCCTGATGTACTTTCTTTTTCACTGTCTTTTTTTCTTCTTGGCATAATTTCACCTAATCATTCTTTTTTATCAGCTTACGTCAGCCGCGTCAAGATACTGATAACCGTAATCCGTAATATACTGCTTTCTGCCGTCCAGATTATCCCCCAGCAGAAGATCGAATATCTGAGAAGTCTTTTCCGCCTCATCCGGTGTAACGAGAATAAGACGTCTTGTGGCAGGATTCATGGTTGTCAGCGACATCATATCTGCTTCGTTTTCGCCGAGACCTTTTGAACGCTGAACGGTATATTTCTGATTGCCGAGCTCTTCTCTTATCTTTGCCATTTCTATCTCATTGTAGGCAAAATAAGTCTGATCCTTACAGGTGACTTCATACAGCGGGGATTCGTCGATATAGACCTTGCCCTGCTCAATGAGCTGCGGCATCAGGCGGTATATCATCGTTAAAACCAGTGTGCGGATCTGAAAGCCGTCCACATCCGCATCCGTGCATATGAGCACCTTGCTCCATCTGAGGTTGTTGATATCAAAAGCGGACAGGTCCTTTGCCGCTTTTGAGCTCATCTCAACGCCGCACCCGAGCACTTTTATGAGGTCGGTTATGATTTCATTTTTAAATATTTTGCTGTATTCGCTCTTCAGGCAGTTGAGTATTTTCCCTCGTATGGGCATGATTGCCTGGAAATTCGCGTCTCTCGCCTGTTTACAGGCGCCGAGAGCCGAATCTCCCTCAACGATGAAAAGCTCTCGCTCCTCGACATTTTTGGAGCGGCAGTCAACGAATTTCTGGACGCGGTTGGTCATATCGATTTTGGTCTGCAAAGTATTTTTCAGCGTTTTACGCGTATTCTCCGCCTTGACTCTGCTTCGCATATTGATAAGCACCTGATCGGCTATCTTATCGGCGTCCATTTTATTTTCTATGAAATAGACCTCAAGCTGTTTGCGGAAAAAGTCCGTCATAGCTTCCTGAATAAACTTGTTGGTTATGGCTTTTTTCGTCTGATTTTCATATGAGGTCTGTGTGGAAAATGAAGAAACTACAAATATAAGTATATCCTCAATATCCTGAATATTTATCTGGCTGTCCGATTTGGTGTATTTGCCGTTTGCTTTTAAATACGCATTGATCTGATTTAAAAATGCGCTTCTGAAAGCCTTGTCCGGAGAGCCGCCATGCTCAAGAAAGCTTGAATTGTGATAGTATTCCTTGCACTGTTTCTTTAAAGAGAAGCACAGAGCTGCCTTTATCTTCAGCTTATATTCGCTCAGATCGGCTCTGTCTTTTCCCACTCTTTCACATTCCCAGTACTGCGGAGTGGTGATCGCTGTATTATCGGCAAGCTCCTCGACATAGTCTTTGATACCGTTTTTGTAACAGTATTCAAAGGTCTCAAACCCGGAAGAAGTTTGGTTTTTGAGTATAAAAGTAATGCCGTCGTTTACGATTGCCTGCCGTTTAAGCGTATCCTGATAATATTCGAGCGGAACGTTTATATCGGTAAATACTTTGAGATCCGGCTTCCACCTGATTCTTGAACCCGTATCTTTCTTTGAATACGGCTCTCTTTTCAATCCGCCGATATTTTCTCCATGCTCAAAATGAAGCGTGTAGCAAAATCCGTCTCTGTGTATTTCCGCATCCATATATTCGGAAGCATACTGTGTTGCGCAGAGCCCGAGCCCGTTCAGACCGAGTGAGAACTCATAGTTGTCAGCACCGTTATTATATTTTCCGCCTGCGTACAATTCACAGAAAAGAAGTTTCCAGTTTTCTTCATTTTCAGCCTTGTTAAAATCAACGGGAATTCCGGCGCCGAAATCCTGTACCTCAACGGAACAGTCCGCAAATCTTGTAACTATGATTTTATTTCCGCGGCCCTCGCGCGCCTCGTCAATAGAATTGCTCATTATTTCAAAAACGGAATGCTGGCAGCCCTCAATACCGTCCGAACCGAAAATAACCGCAGGGCGTTTTCTTACACGGTCAGCACCCTTCAGAGAGCGTATACTTTCATTGGTATATTCTTTCTTTTTTGCCATAATTACCTCCGCTCATATTTTTACTCATATATTATACAAGATATTGTGCATTTGTCAAGATTTTGTAAATCTTATAACAATATGATGAAAAGTTACGTCTTAAAATTACAAAATACTTTTAATTATTTCATTTATTTATAATTGTTCAACAAAAAAATAAGATGTGAATACTCACACCTTATTTTTTTGCGTAATCTCTTTGATATTATTCATCAACAGTGTCATCACTGCCGTTTTCGATCTGCTCGCCGGCACTTTCCTCGGAAAGATTCTGCGTTATATCTTCTGAAACGGCTGTATCGTCCGTTTCGGCTTCCGTTTGATCCGCCGCCTCGGCTGCAAGGACGGTCTCTTCTGGGAGACTGCCCGTTTTCATGAGAGAGTCAAATTCTTCTGCGTTGATCTTTTCACGTGACAGAAGCGTTTGCGCGATCAGCTCCAGCTTATCATAATTCTCTTTAAGAATATTCAGCGTTCTCTCGTAAGCTTTGCGCATCATCTTTTCAATTTCTTCATCAATGCGCGCCGAAGTTTCCTCGCTGTAATTATTTACATGACCGTAATCCTTGCCAAGGAATACTTCATTGTTTTCATCACTGTAAACAACGGGACCGATCTCATCACTCATGCCGTATTTAGCAACCATGTCACGGCATATCTGAGTTGCGCGCTGCAGGTCGTTTGACGCTCCCGTGGAAATATCGTCAAGCGCAAGGGCTTCCGCAACACGTCCGCCCATCATAGAAACAAGCGAATCCAGCATCTCATTTTTGGAGGTATAATTCTCTTCCTGAGGCTGATACATGGTATAACCGCCGGCGCCGAGACCGCGGGGAATAATAGAGATCTCCTTAACAGGATCGTGATTTTCCAGAAAATACGAAGCTACCGCGTGACCGGCTTCATGATATGCAGTCAGCTTTTTAGCCTTATCACTGTACTTATGCGATTTCTTTTCGGTGCCCATTTCAACGCGTGTTATTGCATCCTGTATCTCTTCGTCCGTAATCGCTTTCTTATGTCTTCTAGCGGCAAGAAGAGCCGCTTCATTAAGAAGATTTTCAAGATCCGCGCCCGTAAAGCCAATGGTAAGCTGCGCAATATCTTTAAGATTAACGTCAGGACCGAGCGGTTTATTCTTGGAATGCACCTTCAGTATATCTTCTCTGCCCTGCGTATCCGGCCTGTTGACGGTTATCTGCCTGTCAAATCTGCCCGGTCTTAAAAGAGCCGGGTCAAGGACGTCCGGTCTGTTCGTTGCGGCTATAACGATAACGCCGCTGTTCGTGCCGAAGCCATCCATTTCAACAAGCAGCTGGTTCAGGGTCTGTTCACGCTCGTCGTTTCCGCCGCCGGTGCCTGCGCCTCTGTGTCTGCCAACAGCGTCTATCTCATCTATGAAGACGATCGCGGGAGCTTTTTTAATCGCCTGTGAAAACAGGTCTCTGACTCGGCTGGCACCTACGCCGACATACATCTCAACGAAATCAGAGCCGGAGATGGAAAGAAAGGGTGCGTCCGCTTCGCCGGCAACCGCCTTGGCAAGAAGCGTTTTACCCGTTCCTGGAGGGCCTACAAGAAGCACGCCCTTTGGAATTCTTGCGCCGAGATCCGTAAATTTCTGAGGATCTTTAAGAAATTCAACAAGCTCTTCAAGCTCTGCTTTTTCTTCATCGCACCCCGCCACATCGGCAAAGGTCTTTTTGTTTTTATCTTCAACCGTTTTTGCTTTCACTCTGCCGAAGCCGAGAGTACGGTTGGTCTCATTGTTCATGGTGTCTCCCATTTTTTTCATCATGAACCACACGAGAAGCGATCCGACAACGATGATCAGCAGATATGGAATAAGGTTTACGAACCAGTTTCTGGAATTACTCTGCTTATAGTTATATTCGATCTGTGCGTCGGGATGCGCCTCGTTATACGCGTTAACACTGTCTCTTATATCGTCAAGAAAATAAGTTACGCTCGGCACGCGGTAATCCTGCGTTTCGTCAGGTTTGCTGAACAGCTCATATGAAAGAGTGCCCGATGTGAGATCTAATTCAAATTCGGAAACCTGATTCGTTTTAAAAAGATTTACAACCTCACTGTATTTTAAATCAGCTTTATTCTGATTGTTCGCGAAGGTGAATGCAAGCACCACAAGCACAATCGGAATGAGAATGTAAAATATTGCTGATTTCCAGTTTTTGGACATATTGTTCATTAAAGTTTATCCTCCGTACGGATGTATAGTGTAAGAACATTGGATGTGTTGCTGTCAACAGCAACTCTTTCTGCGGCCGCATATCCCCCAATACCGATTATGCCGCAGTTATCGGTTATAACGGGAATACGCCGGCGTTCTTCGGGTGGTATGTGAAGTTCGTTAAAAAGCTTTTTCAGACTCTTTGAACAGTTTCGTCCGGCAAGGGTGATTCTATCCCCTTCCTGTCTGCTTCTCACAACCACATTGCCAACTATTTTATCACAGTCACAGTAAAAATCAAACTTTTTGTTATTAAATTCACATTTATTTAAAAATTCTTTTACAGAAATCGTTTTTTTTACAACTTTAAATGCAAAATCATTTGTTTTTTTGCCAAGATCCGCTAAGCGTATCGTACCGGCAGCCGACACTGCATAGACATCTCCGTTCAGTTTAAAGCGGGAATTCCTTTCGATCAAGCCGCAAATGCCTGTTATATTGACCTGATTGACCGGAAATGAATTTTCTGAAAGCCATTTTGCGCATATACGTCTCTTTTCGCTTTCGGACAGTTTTGAAAGCCGATCTACATCAAGTCTGTTATTTCTACATACAGACAAATATATGCTGTCAATATGTGACTCCAGAAATGCTTCATCCAATGTGACAGATTCAATAAGCTTTGCAGCATTTGCCTGAAATTCGGGATTCAGTTTACCGAAACGCGGTATCAACACATTTCTTATGAAATTTCTGGAATATGCGTTATCGCTGTTGGTGCTGTCAACGCAGTAATCGATCGAGTTCGAATCAAGATACTCTCTGATTTCCGCTGAAGTCACTTCTATCAAGGGTCTGATTATGTTTTCCCTTTTGGGAGAAATCGAGCATAGACCTTTAAGAGATGTGCCCCTTGCGATGCGAAACAGCATGGTCTCTACATTATCTGAAAGGTTGTGCGCGGTTGCGATTTTGTCACAGCCGAAAGTCTCAAAAAATTCATATCTTTTCTTTCTGCTGTATTCTTCAACGCCCATTCCGGCTTCTTCAGCTTCTTTCGGCGCGTTGATGTGAAGAATTTTAAGCTCTATGCCGTTTTTCATACAGAGCTCTCTGCAGAATTCGCAGTCACGCATACTTTCATTGCCTCTGATGCCATGCTCCACATGCGCGGCTTTTAATTTTAAACCGAATTCATCACGTATCGCAAGCAGAAACCGAGTCAGCAGAACGGAATCAGCCCCGCCGGAAAGTGCGATGAGCACGGATTCTCCGTATGAAAGCAGATTATATTTTTTTACCGTCTTAAGAATTTTATTCTTCATACTTCTTTTCAACGCATCTGAATCTTGTGAATTCCTTATCAAACGTCATTTCGAGGGTACCTGTGGCACCATGCCTGTTTTTGGCAACGATAAGCTCGGTTGACGCTTCGTCTATCTCATCCTGCTTGTCCTCGTCCTGCTCGTTTCTGTAATAATCAGGGCGGTAAAGAAACATAACGATATCAGCGTCCTGTTCGATGGATCCGGATTCTCTCAGATCGGAAAGCTGAGGTTTATGGCTCTTTCCCCTGCCCTCGGTACCTCTGGAAAGCTGGGCGCAGCAGATTACGGGAATATTCAGATCCTTTGCCATCATTTTAAGATTTCGCGTGATCTCGGAGACTTCCTGAACACGGTTTTCCTTTCTGACGGCAGATTGGATAAGACCGAGATAGTCAATAATGATTATATCTACATTTTTCATCCGTCTCACCTTTGACTTGATCTCGGGCACGGTCGTGTTTGAGGCGTCGTCAAGATAAAGCTCAACCTGTTCATATTCGCCGGCTGCGTTTCCGAGCCGAACCCATTCATCATCGGTAAGCTCACCGGTGCGTAGCTTCTGGCTGGGAATACCTGCTCTTGCTGACAAAAGCCTTTCGGCAAGCTGTTCCTTAGTCATTTCAAGACTGAAAAACACGCATTTCTTTTTAGCGTACATGGTAACATTCTGAGCCAGATTAAGCGCAAAGGACGTTTTACCCATCGCAGGACGCGCGCCGATCAGAATCAGATCAGATTTGTTGAGACCTGTAATATACCTGTCAAGCGTTCCGAACCCGGAGGGGATTGCTTTGAATTTTTCCTTATCCTCGCCGGTAAGCTTATGTAAGCGGTCATAAACATCGTTAACGATAACATCGGATATTTTTTTGGGATCGCTGTCCTTAGTCCCCTGGCGGATATCATATATTCGCTGTTCCGCGGAATCAAGCAGTGTTGAGGCATTGGCTTCTCCTGAGGTAGCCGACTCGATGATATCCTGCGAAACAGTGATCAGAGTTCTGAGATAATACTGTTCCTCAACGATCTTAGCGTAAGTGCCTACATTTTTTGTAGACGGCACACTGTCTCTCAGTGTTATAAGATATTCACGTCCGCCGGCAAGGTCATAATGCCCCTCCTTGGCAAGAACATCGGCAATTACAACAGGGTCGATCCTTGCCTTTGCCCCCGTAAACATCGTCATCATTGAAGTAAATATCGCTCTGTGCTGCGGCAGAAAGAAATATTCCTGCTTAACAATTGAAACAACTTCCTCCATACAGTCGGGATCGATAAGAATGGAACCGAGTACAGCCTGTTCCGCCTCCAGACTGTAAGGAAGCGCTGTGCTGCCTGAATTTGTTTGAGGCATTTTAAATCATCCGTTTCTTTTTCAGACTTCTGAGACCTGAATGTAAATTTTCGCGCTGATACCCTGATATATTTTTATCTCGGCTTCATATGTGCCGAACTGTTTGATATCTTCAACAGTTATTTTTCGTTTGTCAATATCAAGATTCAGATCGCTTTTTATCTTTGCTGAAATATCCTTGGCTGTAACTGAGCCGAAAAGCTTGCCGTTTGAACCGGCTTTTGCAGTCAGTTTAAAGGTCTTTCCTTCCAGCTTTGCCGCATCTGCCTCGGCAGCCTTGATTTCCTCTTGTTTATGGAATTTTTTGGCGTTTTCCTTATTGTTGAAATCATTCATCGCGGAGGCGTTCGCTTCGGTGGCAAGTCCGCGCGGGAAAAGGAAGTTTCTTGCGTATCCGTCAGAAGCATTTACAAGCTCGCCTTTTTTTCCGAGATTTTTAACGTCCTGCTTAAGTATAACTTTCATTTATATCCCTCCGAATTCAGTATGTAGGCTAGGCGGATCAGCCGCCATGCCGGTCATATCTCCATGATAATGGGAAGTATCATGGGGTTTCTTTTGGTTTTTTCGTACATCATATGAGATATCTCATCCCTAAGACTGGTTTTAACACTGTTCCAGTCATGATACCTGCTGTTGTAGGTTTCCGAGATCACACGGCAGGCAAGGTCTCTTGCGGAATTTATGAGTTCTTCGCTCTCACGCACATAAACAAAGCCTCTGCTCACAATGTCAGGTCCGCAAAGAACTTCACCGGTTTCGGAATCGATTGTGGCAACAATGATTATAATACCGTCTGCCGAGAGGTGCTTTCTGTCATTCAAAACGATGTTCCCGACGTCGCCTACGCCGATGCCGTCCACATAAACATCTCCGCTCGGAACATCTTCAAGCTGTTTGATGCCTTTTTCAGAGATTTCAATGTGGTTGCCTATATCGCCCACAAATATGTTTTTCCGGCTTATTCCCATCGCCTCGGCGAGACCTGCATGTTTTCTCAGATGTTTCTGTTCGCCATGTACGGGAATGAAATATTTGGGTTTCACGATCCCCATCATAAGCTTAAGTTCTTCCTGACAGGCGTGACCCGAAACGTGAACCTCATACATATTCTCATATATGACTTCAATATCGCGCTTCATAAGCTCGTTGACAACGTTTCCGACCATTTTTTCATTTCCGGGAATCGGTGTTGCCGAAATGATAACGTAATCATTTGGGGACGCGGTGACCTTGCGGTGCTCTCCGTTTGCGATCTTCGTAAGCGCGCTCATGGGTTCGCCCTGTGAGCCTGTTGTGATGATAACAAGTTTATCGTCGCTGTAATTCCTTATCTCGTCAATGCTGATCAGAATATTCTCGGGAACATTCAGATAACCGAGTTCTTCGCCCACCTGAACAAGATTTTCCAGGCTTCTGCCCACAACGGCAACGCGGCGTTTAAGGTGCTTTGCTACATCGATTATCTGCTGAACACGGTGGATATTTGACGCAAAGGTTGCAACGACGATCCTGCGTTTTCCGGCTTTCCTGAAAAGATTCAGAAAGGATTCGCCCACCTTTTTTTCACTCATCGTATAACCGGGTCTTTCTGCGTTTGTGGAATCCTGCAAAAGCGCAAGTACGCCTTTGCTTCCGTATTCGGCAAATCTCGGCAGATTTATCATATCACCGTCTACGGGCGTGGTGTCTATCTTAAAATCTCCCGTATGGATAACCGTTCCTCCGGCGCAGGATATCGCGAGCCCCACGGCATCGGGTATCGAGTGGTTTACATGAATAAATTCAACCGTAAATTTACCGAGTTTTACCTTATCTGAAGGGTTAATCTCATGCAGTTTCGCCTTGTTGAGAAGCCCATGCTCTGCCAGTTTACCTTTTATCAGACCGATCGTAAGTCTTGTGGAATAAATCGGAATATTAAATTTCTTCAGAAGATACGGTATACCTCCTATATGGTCTTCGTGCCCATGGGTTACGATAAGACCTTTGACCTTGTCTGCGTTTGCTTCCACATAAGAAAAATCAGGTATTACCGAATCTACTCCGAGAAGCTCGGTCCCGGGGAAAGCCAGACCGCAGTCAACAATGAACATATCCCCTGCGTATTCGTAAACGGTCATGTTTTTACCGATTTCGTTCATACCGCCCAAAAACGCAACCCTGATATGTTCTGCTGCCCTGCCTCTTGTTTTTCTCGCGGCAGCTTCAGGTGTTTTTTTAGTGACTTTGCGGTAAGTATACATGCGCTTCTGGGAATTCCGTTTTCCCGCAGCGCTCTTATCCGCAGCCGTATTTTGTTTTGACATAAATATCTCCTTATATTTTTAGATTTTTTCCGAACAAAACATGTTGGGTATATAATATAGTAATATTTGGAACTTGTCAAGCGATGGGTGTATGGAATATCAATTATTTTAATATGTTTTCAATATTGATTATTACCAAAAACAATGATAAAATATTCCAATATTGATCAAATATTTAATAGGAAAGTGCAGTTGAAGTTTATGAAAAAAGTTCGCATATATACGGACGGCGCTTGCAGCGGAAATCCGGGCTGCGGAGGATGGGGAGCCGTTCTTGTCTACGGAGAGAAGGAAAAAGAACTCAGCGGCGCCGAAGCTGAAACGACCAATAACCGTATGGAGCTGACGGCAGTTATAATGGCGCTCAAGGCGCTGAAAGAGCCTTGTGATGTTGAACTGACTACGGATTCAAAATATGTTTGCGACGCTGTAAATAAGGGTTGGGTCTATTCGTGGCGCAAAAACGGCTGGAGAAAGGCAGATAAAAAGCCAGCGCTGAATGTTGATTTATGGGAGCAGCTTTTGAAACTGCTTGAAGCGCACAGCGTTTCATTTGTTTGGGTAAAGGGGCACAACGGTCATCCGTATAATGAAAGATGCGACCGGCTCGCTGTTGCTCAATACAAAGCGCTTCAGAATTAAAAGATGTTTTTATATTGTTTTTGTTGCAGACGAAATAACCGTCTGCTTTTTTATTGTTGCAATTCCGATCCCGAATCTTTTGCCGCTGAGTCTGTAGGCTTTTGCGCTTTTCTGAAGACTTGTTCTTTCATCCAGTTTTTTTATCTGCGATCTGAACAGAGGAACTTTTTTCAAGCCGAAAAGCCTGTCATAGGTCTGGTTTTCATAATGGATAGAATAATTTATGTTAAACAGACTGTCAAACTTAAGAATGTTACTGTTCGCATTCATAAATTCATTATTTTTCCCGTACACAAGCCAGCTTTCACACAGAAAATAATCCCAGTGAAATTCGGGAAAAAATCTTTCAAAGAATAAAACAGCCTCATAAAAGGCTTGTTTGCATTCCCCGTAATCGAGTTTTCCGCAGGCGGGGATATGAACATTGATCACATGATCGCCATATGAAAAAGGAAGCTTGGCATATTTCATTGTCGGGTTTTTGCAGGGATAAAGCTGAAACTGTAATCTGCCGATCTTGAACAGCTCAAAGGCAACGTGATTTCTGATCCACTGATAATTGTGCAGACCTTTGAAACCGTTTTCGCGGCACCATATTCCGATATCCTGCAGCGTATCAAAGAATATTTTATCGGGTATGCCTTTGTTTCTATATTTTTGATAGGTGAATTCAGAGGCTTTTAAGGCAGCCGCAAGGCGTTTTATATCACTGAAGTGTCTGAGCGCCGCAGTCTTACCGTTGGAATAATCCTCGCAAATGCGCAAAAAAGCGACCTCGTCCTTTAAGGCAAGGTCACTTAGCTGTTTTTTTAATTGCTCCGGCAGACCGGTGTCATTGATAAATTTGAATTCCATAAGTTCCTTATTGTTCCGTGTCAGCTGCACTGTTCTGCGCGTTGGTTTCGTATTTGCTTGTCAGACCGCTTGACACAACATATCTTACCTCTGTGACGTCAATACCGTAATCGGATAATAACGGAAGCACTTCTTCGTTTAAGAATGTATCGTCTGCGTCATCATCCTGAACGACAAACTGCGTACCGGCATCAAGATAGCGGATCTCCCTTGTGAGACCGTCTATCCCGTCAACTTCTTCTCCTTCAAAGAAAATATAAGTGCCTTTGACTGTAATGATTCCATCATAGGGATTAGCCGGAATCGTATAATTCTCACTTTCAGGCTGCGTTGTGGTTTCGCCTTTTGTGAAGCCACCAATCGTTCCGCTGAAATAGAGATAGCAGAACACGGCAATGACCACAACAAGAAATGTGATGATCACAGGCCATTTGCTGCTCTTTTTTTCTTTTTTAAAACGATGCCGTTCAAGAGTGGCTGTCTCTTCTTCAATGTGGGTTATATTGACGTCAACCATATTCTCCGTTTCGCGGTAGGACGCGTCCGTAACCTTGTGCACAACCAGGGGGCTGTCCAGATGTTCCTCGTTATATTCGTTAGGCATATTAAAATTCCTTTATTAACAAAATCAACATATTGTATATAATAAATAATATCATAAAACATGTTTTTTTTCAATAAAATATTGAAATTAAAAAAAGCGGCTGTTATAATTCAAATATAGATATTTGACGGAGGGCTCCTATGAGGATTCTTGCTTTTGACATCGGCGGAACGAATATCAAATACGCCATATGCAATGAAAACTATACGCTTACCGAGATCCAATCCGTTCCCACGGAGGCGTCTAAAGGCGGTCAGTATATCATAAATAAAGTGCTTGAGATTATCGATGGCTTTGATAATATCGACCGTATTGCCATAAGCACGGCGGGTCAGGTGGATTCCGAAAACGGGATCGTCGTTTACGCAACGGATAATATCCCCTATTATACAGGAATGATGGTCAAAAAAATGGTGGAAAGCAAAACAGGCATTCCTACATTTGTTGAAAATGATGTAAATGCCGCTGCTGTCGGTGAAGCAACTTTCGGCGCGGCAAAAGGCTGCGGTGATTTTATCTGTCTCACATTCGGAACCGGGATTGGCGGAGCGATTTATATAAACAACGAGCTGTATAAAGGCTCAAATTCTTCTGCCGGCGAATTCGGGCATTTCATAACGCATGCGGGTGGCAGACCCTGTACCTGTGGCGGAGAGGGCTGTTATGAGCAGTACGCGTCCGCTAAAGCGCTGACTCAGGCGGTTGAAAAAGTAACGGGAAAAAGCCTTAATGGATTTCAGATCTTTCAGAAAGAAAATATAGAGGATCCTGAGATCAGACATGTTGTAGATATCTGGATCGATGAAATCATTATCGGGCTCAAGAGCCTTATTTGTATATTTAATCCGTCACTTATCGTTCTCAGCGGAGGCATCATGAGTGAAGAATATATTATTGAGCTGATAGACAGAAAAATATACAAAGAACTTATGGATAATTTCAGAAATGTAAAGATAGTCAACACCGAACTCGGCAACAATGCGGGACTTCTCGGTGCGGCATACAGAGCTTCAAAATTATAATCAGTTTAAGATCCGGCAAGCAATCGCCGGATCTTTTTTGATTTATTTACATTTCATAGTGAGCATACCGTCATCCGTAAAATCGATTGCATTTTCACTAACAGCATATTGCTGTTGGTTTAATAGACCATATTGCTGTTTCGCATAATGATCTGTGTGATTTCATCATGATGATTCACTCAAAAACCTCCTTTCACTTCTAATACTTTTTGAAATACAAAAATTTAACACAAATCAAAAAAATTATAGAAAAAGGCTGTTTCGATGGATGAAACAGCCGAAATTTATGTAAAATATTTAATCAGATTCTCAACAGAAAGTATACCGTCGTTTCGCAGAAGTTTATTATATCTTGCCATATTAACATCACTGTGTTCCGTTTCCTTGCTCCAGAGATGGATCGTCCACGAATCATTTCCGAAAAAAGCCGGTATAAGCACGCCGACAGCCGCTGCTTTGATTTTAGATAAAACATCTTTGTCATAAACAGCCTGCATAAAGTAACGAAACAGAAAATATACAGCGATATTTTCACAGCTTTTAGAATGGATTACAGACCGATCAAATTTTCCGTTTCTGACCTTTTGGGTCCATTCCGGGTTGATTACCTCTGCGTTATGAAAGATCTCTTTAAAAGAAACGCAGGGCAAACCTTCATCATATCCGTAAATATCCTTCTGAATTTCCAGACCGAATTCTAAAAGAAGAATGATTCTCTCATTTAGCGGCAGTTGTTTGTTTTTGACGATCTCATACGCCCTTTTTCTGGCTTTTAGCAAATAAAAATAGAGTTCCGCGTCAATATCGTTTAGGACAGGCGGAGCGGAATTTACTGTTTCTTCAAACTCAAAATCTTCCTCAAGATTCCACATCATCTCGCTTGCCACAGGGCAGGAGAACGAAATTCCCATCTCACGCGTTGCACCGAAATCGTTTATAAACCGCGGAAAATTCCGGCAGGTATACGGAGTGTGCTCTCCACCTATAGCAATGTGCATATCGCAAAGGTTATCACTATTTAAAAACGGGCATCTTTTGTTTTTTGTTAGCCTGAAAACCGTGTTTCCGTATTCGTCTTTATCAAGCACACTGTCTATTTTTTGCCTGAGGGGTCCGCTTAGTGTTTTGTAGTAGCTCAGTGACTCATGATCCGCGTCCACTTCCCATCCCTGGCAGCAGGAATCCGGGCAATCCCCGGCTATACATTTAAAATCCTTATAAAATGACGGAGTTATTATCTTCAAGCAGCTCTCCCCTTATCCATAAACCGAAATCCATCTAATGAATCCGGCAGCGGTCTGACGAAATAAAAAAAGGAAACGCCACAAATGTGGAATTTCCTTTTTTGGTGCGAGAGACGGGACTTGAACCCGTACGAGTCGCCCCACACGCCCCTCAAACGTGCGCGTCTGCCGATTCCGCCACTCTCGCTCGCAACGATTGAGATTATAACAGATTAATCATATATTGTCAATATCTATTTTTAAAATTTTTAAAATATCTTCGGGAGAATTTATGATAACATCGGCGCCGGCGCTGACGAGGTTTTCCATCGGTCTGAAACCCCATGTAACGCCTATACTGCGGCAGCCGAGATTAGAGGCGGTCTCGATATCGACACTGCTGTCACCTATCCACAGGCATTTGTCCGGCGATATGCCGAGCGAATCTATAATTTCGCGCGCAACGGTAGGATCGGGCTTCTTCGGCTTGCTGTCCAGCGCGCCCTGAACGATGTCAAAGCTGTTTTCGGGAAACAGCGCGCTGATCATACCTTTTGCCGCCGTATCCGGCTTGTTCGTGCATACAACAAGAATATAGCCATGGGATTTCAGTTTGCGTATCACACCGTTCATCTTAGGATAAATATGCGCATGCTCCAGCTTTATCTCATTATATTTGATTTTAAATTCTTCGTAAATGCTGTCCAAATCACGCTTACTCAGTTTATTGTCAAACGCGCGCTGAACAAGCAGACGGGCGCCGTTGCCGACAAAATTTTTGTAATCGGCAACAGTCCACTTAGGCTCAATACCATGTTTTTTGAGAAGAAAATCACAAGCGAGCCCCAGATCGTCGATCGTGTTTATAAGCGTACCGTCCAAATCAAAAATGATGCATTTGGGGGTTCCGACAATTCCCGAAGCCAAATTAGCATCTTCACTATTTGATACTGTCAATATCCTGCCCATAGACCTCACTTAAATCTTCAAATTTTTTCTTTTTAGAATCGTATATAAGCTTTGCCGCAACGCCCAGCAATGCCAGACCTACTACAGCGCCAAAAGCGATGTAAATGTTACGTTCTTCCTGCTCGCTGTTTGCGGAAAGTCTTCCGCTTTTCACTTTTGTCCACAGGTCAGCCTGTATCTCAAGAATATTCTGCGGCAGATTTGAAAAATACTGACCTTCCGGCATGACGGAAGGATATACCGCTTCGTTTTCAAAGAGCGAATGCTCCTCATTATTTTTGACCGTTGTGTTGGGAGACGCATAATAGATGTATTCCGCGTTTTCAAGCGCGACCTGCGGCTCCTGCATAAAGTTTATGAAAGCCTCTGCACCCTTTTTATTCTGTGTGCAGGTCGGAATGCAGAAAGCGTCATAAAATATATTTACCCCTTCTTCGGGAAAAGCGTATGCAAGATCGGGATTGTTTTCGTTCATCAGAACATAATCGCCGGCATAATAGGTTGCAAACGCATATTCGCCGCTTTCCATAAGGTTAAATACCTCGTCCATGACATAGACGGGATTGACCTTATCTCTCTGTTCGGCAAGCAGTTCTGCGGCTTCAGTCCAGTCGCTCTCGTTCGTGGAATTGAAATCCTGACCGAGCAGCGCCTGCGCTATGGCAAACGCGTCCCTTGAATTGTTGAACATAAGGATTTTGTCTTTATATTGCTCATCCCACAAAACGCTCCAGCTTGTCGGCTCTTCGGAAACCAGTTTTGTATTATAAATCAGAGCAGTGGTGCCTACATTATAGCAAAGCGAATATTTCTGTTCGGGGTCAAAAAACAGATTTTGATACTGATCTTCTATCAGTTCCCTGTTAGGTACATTATTCCAGTCTATTTCAAGCAGCAGACCTTCGTCGATCAGGCGCTCAATCATATAGTCACTGGGAACTATGACATCATAGGATACACCACCGCCGGCAAGCCTTGAGTACATATTTTCGTTTGACTCATAGTTTGTGTAATTGACGGTCGCTCCCGTAAGGCGTTCAAATTCAGAAACAACATCCATTGAGCCTTCCAATCCGTCAGAAATATACTCGCCCCAGTTATACACATTTACAGTAGTTCCGGCAAGTCCGAGACCTGCATAGTATTCGATCTGCTCCGGCGTGAACACTTCTTCCTCATCCGCTGCAAAAGCAGTAACGGAGAGCGGAGTACAGATCAAAACGAGACACAGTAAAAGAATCGTTGCTTTTCTCATTTTCTTTCACTCTTACCCTTTTCCGATCTCGCCTGCGCGATATTGAGCAGAATAAGCAAAACAAGTATCACTGCAAACATCAGCATGGAAAGCGCGTACATATCCGGCTTTACACGCTTTTTGGTAAGCGAGAAAATATAGATAGGCAGTGTTTGGAAGCTCGGTCCGTTCGTAAAATAGGAAATGATAAAATCATCAAGAGAGAGTGTAAAACTCATTACAAGACCCGTTATTATGCCGCTCATTATATTCGGAAGCACAACCTTGAAAAATGCTTTTACCGGCTTGCAGCCTAAATCAACAGCCGCCTCGTATATATTTATATCAAACTGCCTCAGTTTCGGAAGAACATTGAGAACAACATACGGCAGGCAGAAAGTTACGTGCGCTATAAGCAGTGACCAAAAATTGAGAGAATCCGAACGTCCTATAAGCGTGCCTGCGAAAACAAAAAGAAGCATCATGGAAATGCCGGTAACGATCTCAGGATTCATCATAGGGACATTGGTTACCGTCATTACAACGCTTTTCAATCTTTTATTTCTATAATTATATATTCCTACGGCAGCCATTGTACCGATTATTGTGGAGATGATGCATGAACACACTGCGAGTATAAGCGTGTTTTTCAGCGCGTCCATAGCAGCGGCATTTGAAAACATTTCACTCCACCATTTAAGAGAAAATGAGGTAAACTGATACGTGCTGGCGCTTTCATTGAAAGAAAACACGGCCATGACCGCCATTGGGGCATAAAGAAATATGAACACAAGCACCATATAAAATTTTGCGGCGCCGGAAAGCTTCGCTTTTTTCATATAACTACTCCCCCTTCTGTTTCACTGTCTGCACCGAGATAATTCATAACACCGAGGCAGATGAGTATAAGCACCATCAGCACGAGTGACAAACTTGCGCCGAGATTATAATTGTTGGCGGACTGAAACTGCGTTTCGATTATATCGCCTATCAAGACAACCTGACCACCGCCGAGCTTTTGCGTTATATAAAATGTTGAAACACACGGAACAAACACCATGGTTATTCCGCTTAACACCCCGGGCAGAGACAAAGGCATTATGACTTTTTTTATGATCTGAAATCTGTTTGACCCGAGATCCTGCGCCGCCTCGATAAGCGAGTTATCCATTTTGGAAAGAACGGAATAGATAGGCAGTATCATGTACGGCAGAAAGTTATAGACCATACCCAGAATGACTGCTGCGCCGGTGTTGATAAGCTGAACGCTTCCCAGACCGATTGCGTTGAGAAACGTATTTATTATTCCCGTATCACCGAGTATAGTCATCCAAGAATATGTTCTTATCAGGAAATTCATCCACATCGGCAGCATAACGAGCAGCACCATCATGCTTTGCGTGCGGAATTTCAGCTTGGATAAAAAATACGCAAACGGATACGCGATAACAAGGCATATAACAGTTGCCGCTATACCGTAAAGCACGGACAGCAGGATTGTCGAGGTATATTCAGGAATAGCCTTTATGTTGTTGAGCGTAAATGCGCCGGTAGAATCTGTAAGCGCATAATATACTACCATAAGAAGCGGCGCGATAATGAACAGCACCGACCAAATGATATAGGGCTTGTCCACAAGCCTGCGTGTCAGACTATTTTTCATCAGAGTCCTCCCACTCGTAATCAGCGTCATTGATATGGTCAAACTCATCCGAGAAGAAGGAATAATCGCCGAATTCGCCGCTGTATTCACTGCGTTTCATAACGTGAATGGAATCCGCGTCAATATACATGCCGATGGTTTCGCCCACTTTGTGGTATTCGGTGGTCTGCACAAGCCAGATAAAACCGCCTACGTCAACAAAGGTCTCAAAAAACGTGCCCTTAAAAACAACATCGGTAACAACACCGGGAAGCGTATCCTTTTCCCCGATTTTTTTAATAGCGATATCCTCGGGTCTGATTACAGCCTCAACACGCTCATTCGGCTCAAAGCCTTTATCAAGGCAGTCAAACGTAACATCGGATATCTTAACATAATAGTCTTTTATCATAATAGCGTCAACGATATTGGATTCGCCGATGAAATCGGCTACAAAGGCGTTGACAGGTTCGTTATATATATCCTGAGGAGTGCCGATCTGCTGTATTTTGCCCTTATCCATAACTACGACACGGTCACTCATTGAGAGCGCTTCTTCCTGATCATGCGTTACATAGATAAAAGTGATCCCGAGCCTTTTCTGAATAGATTTAAGCTCCTTTTGCATATCCTTTCTGAGCTTCAGATCAAGCGCTCCGAGCGGCTCATCCAGCAGAAGCACATGCGGTTTGTTCGCAAGTGCCCTGGCAATGGCAACACGCTGCTGCTGACCGCCCGAAAGGCTGTCTATGGATCGCTTTTCAAAGCCTTTAAGATTAACAAGCTCTAACATTTCGGCAACGGTTTTGCGTATCTCAGGCTTGCTCATCTTCTGGATTTCAGGACCGAAAGCCACATTTTCAAACACATTTAAATGCGAAAAAAGAGCATAACGCTGAAAAATCGTGTTCACCTTTCTTTTGTGGGGAGGAATATTGTTTATTACCTTGCCCTCAAAAACGATTTCACCCTCATTCGGCTCAACAAAGCCCGCAATGCAGCGAAGCGTTGTTGTTTTTCCGCAGCCGGAGGGACCGAGCAGCGTTATGAACTCTTTTTTGTTAATTGACAGATTCAATTTGTCAAGAATCACGTTTTCGCCGTATCTAACGGTAACATCTTTAAGATCAATGATTTTTTCCAATTATGCACTTCCTCTTTGTAGCCCGATTCAACAATAGTTTTGCTGTAAGATTAAATATATCAAATTATGAGGAAATGTCAAGAATTTCAGAATATTTTTTTCAAAATTTCTTCACCGTTTGCAACCTTGTTTACCGTATCTGTTACAAGTGAAAAATCACATACCATGGATTTTGTTTTGTGAATGCAATCATCCATACCGAACGGGATGAAATAATAATTTTTATAATTCATTAAATTACCTATATTCTTTGCAGCCGCACCGAGAGCGTCATTTGTAGACACGCCGATGATAACGGGACGGGAATTTCTCAAATGACTTTTTGCAGCCATTGTGACGGCTGTGTCTGCAATTCCGTTTGCAAGTTTCGCAAGGGTGTTTCCCGTGCAGGGAACTATGCAAAGGATATCAAACAGTTTTTTCGGTCCTATCGGCTCTGCCTGTTCGATTTTGTGAATAATATCATGCCCTGTAATGCTTTTTATTTCCTTCTGAAAATATTCGGCGTCACCGAAACGTGTGTCGGTATTGTAAGCCGTTTCGCTCATAACGGGGTATACATCATACCCGGCCGCAACAAGGTCTCTGAGTGCGTCCAGAGATTTTGAAAACGTGCAGAACGAACCGGTCAGCGCGTATCCGATCTTCAAAGCTGTTCCTCCTCAATTATGTTTATAACCGCTTCGCCAATAAGTTCTCCCGCGGTTTTCTGAGTATATCTGCTCGGCATTCCCCTGCCGTTTATCAATTTGATCCCGAGACTTCCGGCAACGAGTGTATCCACACCTCCGGGGAATGAAGCTAAATCCAGTATAATCGCATTTTTTTTAAGCGCCTTAAGTTCGGTTTTTGTCAGAACAGTGTGGGGTACGGTGTTTATAATGATATCAGCGTCATTCGGCTTTTTGAGTTCCTCAAAGCTTATATGCCGCGCGCCGTTAAAAACTGCCTGTGCCATTGAACTGCTGCTTCTGGAACAAACCGTGACAACGGCTCCCAGAGCCGTCAGGAGCTTATGCATAGCTTTGGCTATCCTGCCGTATCCTAAAATGGTTATGTTTTTGCCTGTAAGCGTTTCAGGAGTGTTTTCCTCCAGGCAGACGAGCGCCCCTTCGGCAGTTAAGAACGCGTTTTTTAAAACATATGTTTCATTTTTCATATAATCAAAACCGTTTTCGTAGTCTCCCTTGCCGTAAAAGGCCAGTTTTCCGTTTATGGCGCTAAACATCTCTTTTTTCGCAGGAACGGGAAGCAAAACAAAATCGGCTTCTTCTGTTTTTTCTTTATAAATAAATCCGTGGCCCACAAGATATTCTTTTGCAAAAAGCATTCTATCATCATCTTTATACGGCACGGCAAAGCTTTTAATATTCATAAAACCACTCCTATCACACCATAATATGCTTAAAATATTTTGATGTTCATGAAGTTTAACTGTTTATTTTTTGATATAATAGTTGTATAATATTAGAAATTAATTCTATGGAGGAACTTCCTTTGAAAAATATAGACGAACTTCTGAAAGAAGTAAAGAAAGTGCATTTTATCGGTATAGGCGGCGCGGGAATGTGTCCCCTTGCAGAAATACTTATCTCGCTCGGGTATGAAGTAACCGGCTCTGATAATAATGATACGGAGACCTTTCGCAGAGTTGAAAAAGAGGGAGCGAAAGTATTTCTCGGTCAAAAAAAGGAAAATATAAGCGCCGATACACAGCTTGTTATTTATACCAACGCCATCCTTGCAGGCAATGAGGAGCTTGAATACGCAAAGGAAAATTTCCCCTGCTTTGAACGGGCAGAGCTTCTCGGCGCAGTCAGCCGAGTGTTCAAGAACTGCATAGGCGTTTGCGGAACACACGGAAAAACCACAACGACCTGTATGATAACGCAGGGGCTTATCGGAGCGGAGCTTGACCCGAGCGCCGTTATCGGCGGAAAATTGCCGCTTATAGACGCATACGGCAGAGTTGGCAAAAGTCAGAATTTCGTTTGCGAATCCTGCGAATTCAACAACACGTTTCTGCATATGAATCCCGATATGGCGGTTGTTCTTAACGTTGATGAGGATCATCTTGATTTCTTTAAGAACCTTGACAATATAAAAAAATCCTTCCGCAAATTCTGCGAAAGCGCAACGCATACCGTTATATATAACGGAGATGATGAAAATACGGTGGATATGCTTAAAGGCATTGAAGGTAAAAAGCTGATCTCTTACGGTATAAACGAAAGCAACGATTATTACGCAAAAAATATTGATGTTCCGGGCGGTTTCCACATTGAATATGATGTATTCAGCAAAGGTGAATTTGTTGAACATATTGTGCTTTCCGTTCCCGGTGAGCATAATGTTTTAAATTCTCTTGCTGCGTTTATAGCCTGCATCGAAAGCGGAGCCGACAAAGAAAAGGTAAAAGCGGCGTTCAAGGATTTTCGCGGCGCAGGCAGACGCTTTGAACTGAGAGGCACATTTAAGGGGATCACGGTTGCGGATGACTATGCGCATCACCCCAAAGAAATAGAGGTTACGCTCAAAGCCGCTATGAAAATGGGATATAAGCGTGTATGGGCGGTACACCAGCCGTTCACGTACACAAGAACATCCGAATTTCTTGACGAATTCGCAAGCGTGCTTACGATAGCTGACAAATGCGTGATTTCTGAAATTATGGGCAGCCGAGAAGTGAATACGATCGGGATCAAGGCGACCGATCTTTCATCAAAGATTCCGGGCGCCGTGCAGATCGACAGTCTTGAGGATATTGCGGACTACCTTGCGGAAAACTGCGAAAACGGAGACCTTGTTATAACGCTCGGCTGCGGAGATGTTTATAAGGTCTCTCGCTACCTTGAAAAGAAACTTTCATAGATATATATATAAGTTGAGATATAAAAATCGGGCGGCTGCTTTTTTAGCCGCCCTTTTCTCATCAGCAGATATCTTCCTTGAGCGTTTCAACGATTGAATCGTTTTTAAGCTTGGAGACAGCATAGAACATGGATGCGCCGACAATTACGAATACCACCGCTATGACAATTAAGTAAAGAGGGATGTTAATTGTGAATGGTATGTTGTTTGACGACAGTATAAGATACATCGCATAGGAGATTAGTATGCTGATGGGAATGCCGAATACGATTGCCTTAAGCCCGTAAAACAAACTTTCAAGGCAGATCATTTTTGTAAATCCGTGCGGCGTTGTACCAACGGATTTGAACATGGCGAATTCCTTTCGCCTGAGATCAATGCCGGTTGAAACGGTATTGATGATATTTGCAACGGAAATAAGCGTAATAAGAGCAACAAAGCCGTAAACAAATATCTGAAGAACGGAAATGATCGCGTTCATAGTCTGCATAGAATCCACTAAATCCATAATCGTAACGCCGGTCAGTGAATTTTGGTCAACGAGTTTTTCAAGCTGCTCAACGGTTTCTGTGTGACTGTCCGTGACGATGCCGAGCTGCATAACGGGCTCTGTACCCGGGTCCTGCGTCTCGATTGCTTTTATATACATGCTTACCGGAGCATACAGACTGATCTGCGTTACCGAATTCAGATTACACAGATCATTATCCGGGTCATATTCGATGAAATCTTTTGCCGTTGTTTTAATACCCGTATTGTCCTTGGTAAGATTCCCTTCTTCATCATATGAATCATAGTAAAAGCTCTGACCGAGAATCTTTTCATTGAACACTTCCGGTCCCGACCTGTCATGTGAGATGTTATTCATAAGCAGTGCGTTCAGTTCAAGCGGATTTTCGCTGTTCGTTTGGTAGTATTGCTTATAGTCTATACCGTTTTCCTCACATAAAGCATTGAAATCGTCGTCATCAACAAAATTCACGATTGCAACAGCGTCTTCAAACAGTTTTTTATACGAAGAGGTCAGATACTCTTCTTTCGCAACATCCTGATTGGTGTTCATCTTGTTTTCTCCGTAAACAAAATTCAAGCCGGATGTGCTGAATGCGTCCTTAACGCCGGAAAGCGTTGATATTTCTTCGCTGAGAAGATTAAAGTCCTCATCGGAACTTACATTCACATAGACCTGATACGGCATATCATTGGAAAGGTCATTTGCCGTTACGAACATATCGCAAAACGAATTCACGCTCAAAAACAGTATAATAGACAACGCTATGGATGCGGTGATTACTCTTGATTTTCTTCCGTTGCGCTTAAGATTTTTATTCGCAAGCTCGCCTTCATAGCCGAAGATAGCTCTGACAAGCTTTGATGATTTGAGTTTTTTCGCTTTAACTTTGATCTCGTTTGTCTGTTTTAACGCGTCGATAGGCGTTATGGAAGATGCTTTTTTTGCCGGGATCATTGCGGAAATAAAAATTGTAAGCGCACTCACAAGAATGATGCCTATGATTACCCAAAGCGGAACAATTACGTTCATTTCAAGATTTTCAGCGCCGTTGAGAAATAGCTGCATTTTCGGCTCTATCGCCTTAAGCGTGATATATATTCCGAGCACTCCGGCGCCTATTCCGATCGGAATACCGATAAGTCCGAGTAAAAATCCCTCAAAATATACGGACGAGCTCTTTTGTTGCTTTGTTGCGCCGACAGAGGCGAGCATTCCGAGATAACGGGTTCTCTCGGAGAGCGACATACCAAATGCGTTATAGATCAGCGCAACACTTGCAATGATAATAACAGCAAGTATGACTGCGGTCATGGGAATGATGGATGTGGCGTAATTGCTGTCCGCCGCGAATGAGAAGTTTGCTCCGAGATAGTCGGTATTGATCTCATAACGGTCGCTGTCTATGTTGCAGGAAACCAATGTTTCTTTAATATCGGCATAGGATGTGAAATCAATTTTTTTCATCTCTACCAGAGCAGTAGCGCCGTTCAATTCATCAGAAGATGCAAGACGGATAATCTGATAGTTCCTTGTGGGCATATTGCTGTCAATAATTCCGCTGACTGTGAATTCTTCAATATTGCTGAGTTCAAAGGTTTCGCCCGATACATAGGAACCGTTCACCGGGGTAATTGTTCCGTCAACATCTGCGAGCCTTGTGCCGACAGGGATCGTAACCGTATCCCCTACCTGCCAGTCAAGCTCGTTGCTTTCAATGAAATCTATTTCAACCAGTATCTCGTTTTCGCTTGCCGGCAGTTTGCCGTCAATATCACAGGTAACAATCTGTGAAAGCCAGTTTGCGTCCCCGGCACAGATATTGCCTGTTGAGGTCCTCGGCGATACTCCGTAATCGATCATAAAGCCGGATTTGCTGTCATCAAGGTTGGCTCTCAGCCCTACTCTCGATACGTTTTCCCGGGCTTTAAGCTCATCAATTTCATTATCGGCCGCTTCAAACACCTGAGCATGCCAATGCCCGCCGGTATATAGAGTTTCTTCCGCAAAAAAATTCATAAATGAGGCGATGCAGACAAATACCGCGGTTATCATTGCGACCGAAACGCAGATTCCGAGAATCGTTACTACCGTTCTGCCCTTGTTCTTTTTAAGATGAGCAAGGGTGAGTTTCTGAATAATGCTCAACCCATCCTCACCTCGTCTCTTGTAATCTTGCCGTCCTCAATCGCTATGATTCTGTCCGCTGAAAGCGCGATTCTTTCATCATGGGTGATCATGATAACAGTCTGATTGAACTCCTTATTAAAATGGCGAAGCAGAGCGATGATCTCGCGGCTGTTCTCACTGTCAAGATTGCCGGTCGGTTCGTCTGCAAGCATGAGCGCAGGATTGTTTATCAGCGCCCTTCCGATAGCCACCCTTTGCTGCTGACCGCCGGAAAGCTGATTCGGAAGATGGTGGAGCCTTTCGCTCAGACCGAGCTTTTTTATGATATCATTGACTACGGCTTTATCCGGCTTTCTGCCGTCCAGAAGAAGAGGAAGTGTGAGATTTTCTTCAACCGTAAGAATGGGTATAAGATTGTAGAACTGATAGATAAGACCGATCTGTCTGCGCCTGAATATAGCGAGCGCTGTTTCATCAAGAGTGGAAATATCCGTTTTATCAATAATTACAGTTCCCGATGTAGCCGTATCAACTCCGCCGAGAATATGAAGCAGAGTAGACTTGCCGGAGCCTGACGGCCCGACGATAGCCACAAACTCGCCCTTATCAACTGAAAAGGACACATTGTCAAGTGCTTTTACCATTGTGTCGCCCTTACCGTAAGTTTTGGATAAGTTTTGAATTTCAAGAATTTTCATATCATTATCTCCTTTCGACAGGAATCATTCTATCAGCACTGCCTTACAATAAGGTGACTTTTAAATAACAATATCGTCACATTTCCATTTTTCAAACCACGAATTTATAAAAGCGGATTGTAAACTCGGTGCCTATCCCCTCTTCGCTTTTGACTTCGATATTTGCGTCCTGCTTCAGCAGAACAGCTTTTGAAAGCGCAAGTCCTATGCCCACGCTTTCGGAGGAAGCATTCTTTCCGTGATAGAACCGCTCAAAAATATGGGGCAGATCTTCTTTCGCGATTCCGCAGCCGTTATCGCTTATTGTAATCTCATTAAATATTGTTGTTGATCTTGCGGAAATGCTCAGCGTACCGCCCTCAGACGTATGCTCAAGACAGTTTTTAATGATATTTTCCAATGCTTCAACGCTCCAGTTTTCATCACCGATAAACTGAAAGTCATCTATGTTTTTGTTCAGCGTGATGGAACGAATATCTATCTGAAGTAAAAACGGCTTAAGACTCTCCTCTATTATCTGAGAACAACTGAGCGGTTTCATATTGAAATCCGCTGTGCCGGCATCAATTTTAGAAAGCTTAAGCAGTGTGGTTATCAGCCATTTCATTCTTTCCAGCTGTTCTTCTATTATTTTAATGAAACCGGCTCTTTTTTCTTTGTCCTCTTCTTCGCGCAGCACTTCCGTTATGATCATCATGGAAGTGAGCGGCGTTTTAAGCTGGTGAGAGATATCCGCAAGCGAATCGGAAAGAAACAGCTTGTCTTTTTTGGCGTCCTCACTTGCTGTTCTAAGCAGGATCATAACCTTATATAAATTGTTTTTAAGTATGGAAAGCTCTCCCTCTGAATTATCATCTACGGCAAGTTCATAGTGCCCTGCGCAGACCATGGATAGATAATTGTTCAGTTCCTGAAGCTTTGTGTAACGCTGCTTGGTGTAAGCATAGAAAACACAGCACAGCGCTGCCCCTGCCGCAAGGCAGATGAACGCGCAGGGAACGCTGATAAAAAGGCAAATTGCAAATGCTGCTGCCGTTACGGCAGCGGATGATATCATCATAAGTCTGAATTCTTTATTAATCATTTTTCCAGAATATACCCAAGCCCTCTGACGGTCTTTATGATCGCAGGGTCAGCGGGATCCTCCTCGATTTTATCTCTCAGTCTTTTAATATAGACCGTTAAGGTATTGTCGTTCACGAAATCGCCGGCAACATCCCATATATCTTCCAGAAGTTTTTGTCTGGTTAGTATAACTCCCCTGTTGTTAACAAAGGTAAGCAGCAGGCGATATTCCATGGCTGTAAGAATGATTTCTCTGCCGTTGTTATATACTTTCGCCTCGTTTGTATTAATTTTTATGCTGCCGATATCAATAATTCCGTCAGCAGTGTCTTTATTATATCTTCTCAGAACTGTTTTGATTCTCGCAAGCAGCTCTTTCACTCTGAAAGGTTTTGAAATATAATCGTCTGCGCCGAGCTCCAGTCCCATAATTACATTGACTTCGTCATCATAGGCTGTCAGAAATATCACGGGATAATCGCCCTGTTTTTTTATTGCGCTGCAAACATCGTAACCGCTGCCGTCGGGCAGTGTGAGATCAAGAATATACAGCGAAAATTTTTTCTCTGCTATTATGCGCATTCCCTCTTTGACCGTTTTGGCAAGCGTCACACCGTAACCTTCATTTTTCAGTGAATAGGAAAGACCTATGCCGATGGCACTGTCATCCTCCAAAAGAAATATATCCATATCTTTGCCTCCCCGTTCATTTTATCATAATATCTGCAGTAACTCCATTACAAAATTGTAATATTGCAAATAAAAAGAGCGTATTATTACGCTCTTAATGTTTTCACATATTCCTTTATTTCTTTATCGACTCTGAAACTGTCTCGTATCTTGCCGATTGCCATATTCTGAATATCCTTTGTAAGGCATTTGCTTTCCAGTATCGGCATCGTTTTGCTCTGATACTTTACAAAGGCAACGGAAAGCGCCCACGCAGCAGCCATATTCACATAATAATAACTGCTTTTTATTGCGCTTAAAAATTCGAGAACAGAATCGATATATTCATCCGTAATATAATAATCCATAAGAATTACAACAGCGAAACGCAGTTCATATTCTTTTTCCGACCCCATATACTTTTGAAGATAATCAAGAAAATCTTTTCTGCTTTTCTCAATGAATTTGAGTGAGGAGGATACGCAGTCGCACACCGCCCAGTTATCTATATGAGGAATAAATTTATCCAGCATTTTCATACGTTCCTGATACGGCATTTTTTTGTATCCGATATAGAAACCATGCAGCATGATCTCCTCATAATACTCCCACTCAAAATCGTTGCTTTCAAGCCTTTTCGCAATCTTTCTGAGCTGGGGCAGCCGCACGCCGATTATCTTATCCTCGTCAACGGTGGGAACGAGTTTCTTGTGAAAGTCTTTATACTTCAGATCCTGCGCGGCATACAATTCTTCTCTTACATTCATAATATCACCGAAAGCATTATATCATTTTTTTCGTTCAGACACAACCCTTGCCAGATAATACGCCACCGCGCAGAAAAGAGCCGAGACTGCCAGCAGATAAATGACATTTTCGGAATGATAGAATATTTCAAATACGGACGGACTGACCACAAACGCTCCGCCTATATCCAGCATATTCGCGGCAAAGAAAGAAAAGAAATTCGCGAGCAGCAAAAGAAAATAGGAAACAGGCGATGTGAAAAGCAGAAGAATCAAAACAGGCGTTGTGTTTCCGCTTATGAACATAAAGGCAATGATAAGCAGATGCGCGCGCAGATTATCTTTTTTAGCGAGCAGTATTCCGCTGAACGCGAAAAGCGATAAGATCCTGCCGGAAAGATAAGGAACAAGCGAGGAATCCGGGTCCGTCTTTACGATCTCTGAAACGCCGCATACAAGCTGATTGCCGATCAGCCTTGCTCCGCCGTATGAGGTTGTATAAACCAAAGTCTGAAAATCATAAATTCCGGCAGTGTTGAACAGCGAATCAAAAAAACCGAAAGTTACCGCGTTTGAAGAGAATTTCTGTGCTGCAAGCGCAAAAAGAGAGTTGCCCAGCACAAAATATACGGAAATATAGCCTACGCAAAGCAAAACCAATATTATTTTAAATGCCCTATTATTTATTCCGGCTGTTAAAAAGAAGCACAAAACTGCCGCTGTTCCCACAAAAAACACTGCGTCAGCCGTATCACGGCTGAAAAGGCGTATCACATAAGCAGCAACGGAAAGACAGCTTATGATCAGCACGGGAATATACATAAAGGTCATATCGTATTTTTTTAATCTGAGTTTTCTCATGCTTTAAATATTGGCAGTTTTACCGAAAAATAAACATGCGCCTGAAAATTCAGACGCATTTCATTAGATTATATTTTATCCCATTTTCTGTTTGAGTAATCGGGGCAGGCGTTGTTTTTCAACGCCGCGCGTATCTCAACATAGCAGCCGCACTTCAGACACATGCCGGAAATAAGTTCATCACATTTCTTGCATTTTTCAAGACGGCTTGTATAAGTTTCCCCATCAGCTTTAATATCCTCATCAAGCGTTTCAAGATAATCCTTTACAGACTGAAAAGACGCTTTTTCACCTGCCTCAAGCAAGAGACACTTTTTGCAGATATGTTCCATTATTTGATCACGAATTTAACAATACTGCATGGCGGCAGCTTGGCTGTGAAGCCCGTGTCGTTTGCTTTGAAATCGTTAAATTCTTTTTCAGTGACTGCATATTTATTTTCAAAGCAGTTGCCGTCGGTAATCTTTCCCGTTATAATCGTTGCTTTCACGGATTGAACATCTGTGTGTGCGATTTCACAGTCGATTTCAGCGCTGTGAACCGGGCAGGTATTGACAATTGTGGAATAAATCACGCCGTTTTCATCCACAGAAGCGGATTCAATAAGCTGAGGTGCGGTCTCGCTGTTTACAGTTCTTTCGGGTGTTGTGATATAAGAGCCGAGAAGCGTGTTGTTCTGATGCTCCTTAAACATCTTAAACACATAATAAGTCGGCGTAAGCACCATATCTTCTCCATCCGTGAGCGCAACAGACTGAAGCACGTTAACAGTCTGCGCAATGTTTGCCATTTTTACTCTGTCCGCATGTTTATTGAAAATATTAAGCGTGAGAGCGGCAACAACAGCGTCGCGCATCGTGCTGAGCTGGTAAAGAAATCCGGGATTGGTGCCCGGCTCAACGTCATACCACGTACCCCATTCGTCAACGATAAGCCCCACTCTGTGTGCAGGATCGTGACGGCTCATGATCTCGCAATGCCTTGTTATGATGCTTTCCATTTTATAGGCTTTGGCTATCGTGCTGAAATACTCGTTCTCGTCAAAATCAGTGGACGAGCCTTTCTTCTGCCAGTTTCCTGTGGGAACGGTATAGTAATGCAGCGATATTCCGTTTGCCTTATTTTTCACTTTCTGCATAAGCTTATCCGTCCAGCCGTAATCCTCGGCGTTCGGACCGCAGGCAACTCGATAGATCTTTTTATCAGGATCGTAATCACGCACATATGTGTTATATCTTTTAAACAGATCGGCATAATATTCAGCGTCCATATTTCCGCCGCAGCCCCAGCTTTCATTGCCGACGCCGAAATATTTTACTTCCCATGGCTCTTTTCTGCCGTTTTCGGTACGCAGACGAGCCATAGGCGAATCGCCGTCAAAGGTCATATACTCGACCCACTCGTTCATTTCCTGAACTGTGCCCGAGCCGACATTTCCGTTTATATAAGCGTCGCAACCAAGCTGGCGGCAAAGTTCAAAAAACTCATGAGTTCCGAAAGAATTATCTTCAACGACACCGCCCCAATGTGTGTTGACCATTTTTTTACGCTTATTTTTATCGCCGATACCGTCTTTCCAGTGATATTCATCCGCAAAGCATCCGCCCGGCCAGCGTAAAACGGGAATGCCCATGTCCTTAAGAGCGTGAACAACGTCAGCACGCATTCCGTTTACATTGGGAATCTTGGAGTTTTCACCTACATAAAGACCTTCATAAATACATCTGCCGAGATGTTCCGAAAAATGGCCGTAGATGTCTTTGCTGATTCTGCTGATTTTATGATTGGGATTGATAAGATATTTTTCCATATACATGACCTCATTTAAAATTATAGAATAAAACTACCATAAAGCATATATTATTGTCAACAACAAATTGACTTCATCTCGATTTTATTTTACAATATTTACGGTGATATAAATGAGAAAAGAAAAAGCTGTTGAATTAATAAATAATCTTAACGCCGACGCTCTGTTGCTGCTCAATGAAAGTAACATGCACTATTTCTGCGGCTTTTCACCGAGCGAAGGCGTTGTTTTCATTTTAAAAGACGGCGAAGGATTTCACATTGTTGACTCAAGATATACTGAAGCAGCGCAGAATCACGCGAAAGAAACGGGGCTTAAAGTTATTGAAATTGAACTTTCTTTTAAGGATACCGTTTCAGATATTTGCAGAAAAACAAATGTTAGAACGATCGCCTTTGAGGATGAGACTATAACTTTAAAGCAATACAATTCATTCCGCGATGCCACAGGATGCGACTTTATCGGTATAGGCGATTCGCTTATGCGGATCAGGAACGTGAAAGAGCCTGTTGAGATAGAATATATGATAGAAGCAAACAGAATTGCTGAAAAAAGCCTTGCTGAACTGCTCAACCACATAAGGCCGGGAAAGACTGAAAAGGAACTTCAGGCATATTTCGATTACATAATGATGCGAAACGGCTCTGACGGTGTTTCCTTTGATACGATCCTGCTGACCGGAGCACACACCTCCCTGCCCCATGGTGTACCGAGCAGCAGAAAAGTCAAACGAGGCGACTTTGTGCTGATAGACTTCGGCGCAACATATAAAGGCTATCATTCGGATATGACAAGAACCTTTGCCGTAGGCGAAGCCGACAGTGAAATGAAAGAAATGTATGAGTTAGTGCTGAACGCTCAGCTTGCCGGAATAAACGCGCTCAAGCCCGGCATAAAATGCGCTGAAGTGTATAAAGCCGCATACGATGTGCTTGAGAAAAAGAAAATGGGCAGATTTTTCAGACATTCACTGGGTCACGGCGTGGGTCTGGATATACACGAAGGATTCAACGCTTCGCCGAGAAGCAAGGATGCTTTTGAACCCGGCAACACAACTTCCATTGAACCTGGAATCTATATCCCGGATCAATTCGGAATAAGAATAGAAGATGTCTGCCTTGTAACCGAGAACGGAAATAAAGATATATCAACGTTTGATAAGGCATTAAACATTATTTGATAAATTCATTGCAAACAGAAAAACGGCGCGGATAAAATCCGCGCCGCAATTTTTTATTATCTAACAGTTTTTATATATTTATATCCTGCACCCTCAACAGCAGCCCTGATTGCCTCATCTTCAGCGTCTCCGCTTTCGATATAGGCCTTTTTCGCGTTATGGTCGGCTTTAACCTTAACCCCGATTTTATTAAGCGCCTCTGTCACGTGAGCCTCGCAGTGTTCGCACATCATGCCGTCGATTTCAATGTAAGGCTTCTTTTCTTTTTTGAAAATACTCATATCGATTTCTCCTTTTTTTGATTTTTTATATATCGGCTTATCTATATTTACAAGATTAAGCCTTAACGCATTCATTACCACACAAAAGCTTGAAAGACTCATTGCCGCAGCAGCAATCATTGGATTCAGTGTTATTCCGAAAGCCGGATAAAGTATTCCGGCGGCAATCGGTATGCCGATAATATTGTATATGAACGCCCAAAAAAGATTTTCCTTAATATTAAGAATAACCCGCCTTGACAGTGAGATTGCTTTCGGAATATCGTGCGGATCGCTTTTCATAAGAACAACATCCGCAGCATCTATCGCCACATCGGTGCCTGCCCCGATCGCTATTCCCGTATCTGCTCTTGTAAGCGCAGGCGCGTCATTGATTCCGTCTCCTACCATAGCAACATTACCGAAATCCGAAAGCATACGGACTTTTTCTTCCTTGCCGTCCGGCAGGACTTTCGCGATTACATTTTTGATTCCGACTTCGCCGGCGATGGCATTGGCGGTCTCTTCATTATCGCCTGTGATCATAACGGGAGTGATGCCCATTTTTTTAAGGTCCGAAACAGCCTTTTTACTTGTTTCTTTGACCGTGTCCGCAACGGCAATCAGACCCAGAAATGTGCCATCGACAGAAAAATAAAGCGGTGTTTTTCCTTTGGAAGAAAGCTGCTTTGCTTGATCGAGATAATCATTTGGAATATTGCAGTTTTCAGAAATATATTTATCGTTTCCGGCATAGACTTTCAAACCGCAGACCGTTCCGAACAGTCCGTTTCCGGCGACGGTTTTTGCGTTTTCACATTTCTCAAGCTTTATATTTTCGGCTGCGCAATACTGGATCACAGCCTTTGAAAGAGGATGCTCGCTTTTGCTCTCAAGCGCGTATGCATACTTCAACAGCCTCTCTCTATCATCGGAAACGATATCGGTAACCGACGGATTTCCCTCCGTTACCGTACCTGTTTTATCAAGGCAGACAACATCTGTTTTGCCGCAGACTTCAAGACTTTCCGCAGTTTTAAACAAGATCCCGTTTTTAGCGCCTTTGCCGCTGCCCACCATGATTGCTACCGGCGTTGCCAGACCAAGCGCGCAAGGGCAGCTTATAACAAGCACCGAAATACCGCGTGCAAGTACAAATCCGGCGCTCTGACCTGCAAGGATCCAGCCGATCATCGTTATCACGCTTATTGCGATAACTAAGGGAACGAATATTCCTGAAACTTTGTCCGCGATCTTGGCTATCGGCGCTTTTGTGGCGGAAGCATCGGATACCATCTGTATTATTTTGGAAAGCGCAGTGTCCTCCCCCACTGAAGTTGCGCGGCACTCAATAAATCCCGAACGGTTTATTGTTGCGGCAGAGACCTTGTCGCCCGCTGTTCGGTCAACGGGAATGCTTTCCCCTGTTAAAGCGGATTCGTCAATTGCGCTCTCGCCTTTTAAAATAACACCGTCAACAGGGATGCTTTCCCCTGCTCTGACAACGAAAATATCTCCAACATTGACATCCTCGGCAGGTATTTTGACCTCCTTGCCGTCTCTTATCACAACGGCAGTATCGGGCGCGAGCTTCATCAGGCTTTTAAGAGCGTCGGTCGTTCTGCCTTTTGAATAGGCTTCCAATGTTTTGCCTACTGTTATCAGCGTTAAAATCATTGCAGAAGATTCAAAATAGAAATTGCTGTGCATATGATCGTGAGCAGCATCCATATTTCCGTTTGATATCTCAATCGTCATGATAAACATAACTACAAGGCTGTAAACAAGCGCGGCGCCTGATCCGAGAGCCACAAGTGTGTCCATATTGGGTGCGCGGTGTATAAGTCCTTTAAAGCCGCTGATAAAGAATTTTTGATTTATAACCATGACTGCGGCAGTCAGCACAAGCTGAAACAGCGCGATTCCCATGGCGTTTCCGTCAAGAAAGGACGGAACAGGCCATCCCCACATCATGTGTCCCATAGACACATACATAAGCGGAATCAAAAGCACAACAGAAGCAACAAGACGTTTTACCATTTTAGGCGTTTCATTATCTTTGAGCTCGTCTGCCCTGTTGTTCTTTTTTTCAGTCTTTGAACCTTGCAGCGACGCGCCGTACCCGGCATTTTCAACGGCTTTTATGATCTCTTCACTGGTAGCTTCACCGTCAACAATCATTGAATTTGTAAGCAGGTTGACCGAACATGAGCTGACATCATCCAGTGATGAAACAGCTTTTTCCACTCGTGCGGAGCACGCGGCACAGGTCATCCCGGTAACATCATATTTTGCCATACGGATTTCCTTTCGTTATTTCATTTCAGCAGTTTCTGAAGCGTTGCTATCAGATCATCAACCGTTTCATATTTTCCCTCTTTAATATCTTGCTCAACACAGGTCTTAATATGATTTGAAAGCAGTTCACGGTTGAATGCGTTAAGAGCACTGGACGCCGCTGCCGCCTGAGTGATTATATCGGTACAGTATGCGTTGCTTTCAACCATTCTTTTGATTCCTCTGATCTGACCCTCTATTCTGTTTAAACGATTAATAAGCGATCGGTATTCACTTTCGCTACGCTCTTTCGTTTTGTGTGAACAATTACACTCCTGCATTTCATTTTCCCCTTTGCCATTATACCCCCATTGGGTATTTATATTATATACCCCTTTAGGGTATTTGTCAAGATAAAAAAACAGCTCCTTTTAAAGGAGCTGAATGATTCTTTCTATATTTATTTTTCCGGCACTGTGACCTTGCTGTTGAATTTATCAAGCACAAGTGCGATCACAACACCGGCAGCTATACAAACAATATTTATAACTGCTTCCTTAATACCTGAAGCAAAGCTTTTAAAAGGAATGATAACAATCGTTGCGGCAATAACGATTCCGATTATGCCGTGGAAAGCAACCGAGTAATGCCTATTCATAAGCGTGTCAATCGCTTTTGCGAGAAGTATAACGGTTATCAAACCGCCTATTCCGGCAGGAATAAGCACGCTGAAATCAAGATTGCCGATACCTTCAACAAGCGGTGTATAAAGACCGAGCGGCATAAGCAGTGTGGAAAAGCTCATTCCGGGAGCTATAACACTGAGTGCAATACAGAAACCGCAGAAAATATACCATCCGAAATTCGGTTCTATCTTCACATTGACTGCATTCAGACCAAGCAGCAGAGCCAGCACAACAACGAAACAGATCCCGAGAGATATGAAAGAGCCTTTGCTTCTGCCTTTTTGACCTGCTTCACGGAAAAGCGACGGAAGCATTCCCGCTATCAGACCCACAAACAGACAGACCGACGGATCCGGGTATTTATTCAGAAGAAATCCGAGCAGCTTTGATATGGCTAGAAAGCCCACACCTATGCCGATCACAACGGGAATCAGGAGCTTGGCGTGCTTTTTGATTGCTTTAAACGGATGGGAAAGCAGTTCCATAATAGGTCTGTAAACTCCGAAAACAACACAGAGAACGCCTCCCGAGATTCCCGGAAGAACCGCTCCGAGACCTATAAACGCTCCATGAATGAGTCTCATGATGATTTCGCCGATGCCGGATCTCTTTTCAACACCGGCATTATTATCTGTAATCTCTTTATGATTATCACTGTTCATAATCTTCACTCCTAAATCGATTTTACAAGCTGATATGCGCTTTCGGTCGCATTATATATTCTTCCTGTCTTATCACAGTCACCTATTGCGTACACATTTTTATACTTCACTTTCAGCTCGTTATACAAGGCGTTATCGGGACGGACTCCCATAGAAAGTACGATCAGATCGCAGTCAATATTGTATTTTCTATTATTCTTCAGATCCTCGACCGATATCCCTCCCGGAAGTATGTCGGAGAGCTTCGTTGATGTATAAAACTTTGTTCCGGCAGCTTTCAGCTTTGGCAACGCATCATCAAGCTGCTGAAACCAAGCACCGGGAGCTATTTTATCTGCCATTTCAATAATCGAAACACTGTTTTTGAGTTCACAAAGCAGCTCCGATGTTTCCAGGCCTGTCATTCCCGAACCTATCACGCAGATCTTTTTGCCCTGCGGCTTAACCGAACCATTTAGGATCTCGGTTACAGTTACAACATTCTCTTTGCTGAAAGCGGCAGGCTTAACAGCATTGCCGCCTGTTGCAACAATAATATATTCGGGATGATAAGACTCTATGACATCCGCATCGGCAGTCACGCCGTATTTGATTTTTGCGCCGTTAGCGATTGCATTTGCTTCAAGGTCTTCGGCACACCAATGAAGCTTTTCTTTATGCGGCGGTTTATCGGCAAGGTTTATCTGACCGCCGGCACACTCGTCTTTTTCGAGCACCTTAACATCAAACCCGCGTTTAGCAAGCAGTTCCGCGGCGGTTAAACCCGCAACACCCGCACCGATGATAACCACTTTTCTGCCGTTTCCGTTATCAGGCAGTTTTTCGTTTTCCCTGCCGACAAACGGATTTACCGAACAATGTCCGTGCGTGCCTGTATACGCACCGTTCATCATGCTTTCAAAGCAATAGAGACAACAGATGCACCTTTTGATCTCATTTTCTTTACCGTCCTGAACCTTTCGGCACCAATACGGATCCGCTATATGCGGTCTGCCAAGCGAAACGAAATCCTGAATTCCGCTCTCAAGCTGTTTTTCTGCCTGTTCGGGAGAACGGATTAAATTAGCAGCGATAACAGGAATATCAACAGATTTCTTCACTTCTTCAGCAAGATTGCTTCGCCATCCGCACTCAAAAGTGGTCGGTTCAAGCCAATAGTTAAAGGTGTCATACGCGCCGGAGGAAACATCAATCGCGTCAATGCCTTTTTTCTCAAGCATTTGCGCCATCTTAACACCCTCGTCAAGTGTATAGCCCCTGCCCTTCTGCCCTATTCTTTCATACATTTCATCAACGGTCAGACGAACGATAAGCGGAAAATCAGATCCGCATTTCGCGCGGACATTATCGATGATCTCATTCAGAAATCTCATTCTGTTCTGAAGAGAACCTCCGTATTCATCTGTTCTGTGATTCGTTGCAGGGGATAAAAACTGCTGAATCAAATAACCGTGGCTCGCATGAAGCTCAACACCGTCACAGCCGGCTTTCTTCACTCTCAAAGCGGCGTCTCCGAACTGTGAAATGATCTTTTTGATCTGCTTTACAGTCAAGGCTTTATTGGAACTTTCGGCAAATTTACTTTTATCCGTTTTGCTCGGCGCAACGGTCTTAAAAAACAGATTCTTTTCAACCAATTTTTTACCGAGCGGAACGATTTTGCCGTACAGAAGCTTTGAATATGAATCTCCGGGCATTATCTTATCCATTGCAACCGATATCGGAACGGTATTGATCATTAGATTGACATTCTGCCGTCCCGGGTGATGAAGCTCAACAAAAAGCTTTGCACCATGTTTGTGAATACGGTCTGCAAGACGTTTTATTGAAGGAATATTTCTGTCCGCTGAAGCCGAAAGCTGACCGAAAGAGGATGCGCCGGTCAGATCGTTCACCCTGGTTATTTCCGTAATGATGAGACCAGTACCGCCCTTTGCGCGCTCCTCGTAATAATTTATCATCTGCTCGGTGGCATCACCGTTAAAGGTGCCGAAGCCCATAAGCATCGGCGCCATAACAACTCGGTTTTTGATCTCACAGTTTCCTATTTTCATAGGACTGAAAAGCATGTCGTAAGAAATAGCTATCACCGCACTTTCAATCAATATATAGAGTATAACATTTAAACTTAAGTAAATCAATAAAAAAGCACCGATTTAACGGTGCTTTTATCATAACTTAATCATTCTTTACAATGATCAATTTTTCTTTTTACGTTTCGCTTCGTCTTTTGCCTTTTTTTCGGCAACTTTTCGTTTTGCCTCTTCAACAATACGTTTCTGCTCTTCAGCGTGCGCTTTGGCAGCCTCTTCGCGCTCCTGTGCTTTTCTGAGTTCTTCTTCATGCTCCTTGGCAGCCTTTGCCGCAGCTTTTGCGAGACGCTCCTCTTCGAGCGTTTCGTCAGACTTAGCCGGAGCAACAACAACGGCTATATTGATGCCGAGCGCCACAAGGAACAGCACAAGGGCAATGATATATCCCCAGAAAAAGCCGCCGTAAACATCATAAGCACCGAACTCGCCGACAGCAAACGCTCCGGCATCCGCTCCCACTGAAGATGACAGCGAGAAAAGCACAACGGAAATAACTGAAAATATTATAGTGATTATATCAAATGTAATAGCAGATTTTGTTTTAGGTTTCTTACATTTTATAATGTTCATGAAAAATGCAATTACGATAAACAGAGCGGAAAGAAAATAAAATATCGTGCCAACAACAAGAAAAGTTGTGGGTCCGAAAAAATTCTCAAAATTCAGATTATCAAGAATCAGTGAAAAATTACTGAAAATCTGCAAAAATATGTCAAGAGCGGAACGCGCGCCCGTAAACGAAAAAAGCGTAAGCTGAAAGCTTGACCCGGCGCTGTTCACCGAAGCCCAAGGGATTATAAAAGCTACAGCAGGCAGAAAGGTCAGCACGAATCTGACTATGCGCAGCTTTGTACCAAACAGAGAATAACGAACTCGGTTCATCGTTCTGTAAAAAACGGTAAAAGCAGCTTCGGCATTTTTATTATCTTCCTCAAGCCTCTCTACCCAGTTGAAATTTGGGATCGAAACTCCGCATTTTTTGCATTCGGCTTTTATATTCCAAAAAGGAATTTTACTGCCGCAGTTGGGGCAAGTTGCCATCAGGACACCTCTTATCAATGAATACTAAATAATATTTTATATTGTTTATATTAAAAAGTCAACATCAAATATGGCGCTTCATCTCAGTTCCCTGTTTTTATGGTGTTTTACGGTATCCCGTGCCAAAACGCCCGAAAGAGCTATAAGCGAAATCAGGTTTGGTATCGCCATAAGTCCGTTTGCAATATCGCTGAATGACCATGCGATATCGAGAGCAACTACCGAGCCCAAGAATACAATTACGGCAAACACGACTCTGTATATGTAGCAAACAGTCCTGTTTTTAAACAGATACTCAAGCGCTTTTTCGCCTTGGTACTCCCAGCCGAGAATGGTTGACCAGGCAAACAGCAGGATGCCTATTGAAACTACTATTGCGCCCGGTTTTCCAAGCACGCTCTGAAAAGCCGCTATGGTTAGATCGGAGCCGTCAAGCAGTTTGCCCGTTGCATCGGTTAAACCGAGCACGCCGGATGAAGCAATCGCAAGACCTGTAATTGAGCAAACAATAATTGTGTCTATAAACGTGCCGCACATATTTATATAGCCTTGATTTACATGGCTGTCCGTTGTGACGGATGACGCAGTGATCGCGGCTGAGCCGAGACCGGCCTCGTTAGAAAATACGCCTCTGGAAACACCATACCGTATACTGTCCATGACGGAAACGGTGATCGTGCCCGCGATACCTCCCGCAATCGCTTTGCCGCCGAATGCCATCGACCAGATCGTGCCGAGACCGGCAGGGATATTTTTATAATTTACAAAAATAACGATCAGTCCGGAAACTATGTAAAATATTGCCATTACGGGAACGAGTACGGAGGAGACCTTTGAAATGGATTTGATTCCGCCGAAGATGATGATTCCTGTGAGAATCGCAAGAACAATTCCCGTTATCCAGTTGGGAATATTAAAAGTCTGTGTCAGCGAAGAAGAGATGGAGTTAGCCTGAGACATATTTCCGATTCCAAACGAAGCAAGAACCGTAAAGACTGCGAAAGCTCCTGCAAGAAAGAGCGCGATCTTTTTATTTTTAAAGGCATTTTTGATCGTATACATCGGTCCGCCGCACATCTCGCCCTTTTCATTTGTTTCTCTGTATTTGATTGCGAGAGCACATTCGGCATATTTTGTGGAGATACCGAACGCCGCGGCAATCCACATCCAAACAAGCGCTCCGGGCCCCCCTGTAACCATTGCGGTTGCAACCCCGACAATATTACCCGTTCCGATTGTTCCGGCAAGTGCGGTCATGAGAGCCGAAAACGGCGAAATATCGCCCTCGCCCTTATCTGTTTTCCGGGATTCCGGGCTGAATGCCATTTTTAATGCTTTGGGAAGATATCGCCAAGGCAAAAACCTGAGTTTGATTGTTAAAAAAATACCGGTACCGACCAACAGAATAAGCATAACGGGTCCCCAGACAACACCGTCAACCGTTTCGAGTATTTTTGATAATTTTTCCATACGTTCTCCTTTCAGGCATTTTCGTTGTGCTTAAATTCGGCAAACTGACTGTTATACAGATTATAATAAAATCCTTTCTTTTTCAACAGTTCACCGTGTGTTCCCTGCTCTATAACACTGCCGTTATTCATAACAAGTATCAGATCGGCATTTTTAATCGTTGAAAGTCTGTGCGCAACGATAAAGGTCGTTTTGCCCTTCATCAAAAGTTCAAAAGCCTTCTGGATTTTGATTTCTGTCCTTGTATCTATGCTCGATGTCGCCTCATCCAGAATAAGCATGGGCGGATTGACCAGCATCAGCCTTGTTATGCACAAGAGTTGCTTCTGACCCTGCGAAAGATTGCCTCCGTCTGCACCGATAAAAGTGTTATATCCGTCCGGCAGGCGTTTTATAAATGAATGCGCATGCGATTTCTTCGCTGCCTCAACAGCTTCGTCAAGCGTTGCATCAGGTTTTCCCATCACTATATTTTCATAAACAGTGCCTGTCTTGAGCCATGTATCCTGAAGCACCATTCCGAATGCATTCCTGAGAGATTTAACATTGATATCAGAATACGAGATATGATCGGCGCAAATCTCACCGCAGTCAACATCGTAAAACTTCATAAGCAGATTTATGATCGTGGTTTTTCCGCAGCCTGTGGGGCCTACGATTGCCACGCGCATTCCCGGTTCAACATTCAGATTGAGGTCTTGAATAAGCTTTTTATCTTTGCTATAGCTGAAATCTACGTTTTTGATCTCAATTTTTCCCCTGACATTTTCAAGCGTTTTCTTTTCAGGAGTATCTGGCTCGATTTCTTTTTCCTCAATAAGATTGATGAGCCTGCCGGCGCAGGCAATCGCATTCTGCAATTCAGTCACCACGCCGCTGATTTCATTAAAAGGTTTTGTATACTGGATAGCATACGCAAGGAAACTCGAAAGTATGCCGACCGAAATATACCCTCTGACAGACAGAATTGCCCCGAAGAGCGTAACTGCGGCATAAACGATATTATTTACAAACCTTGTGCCCGGATTCGCGAAAGAGGAATAGAAGGTAGCCTTAAAATAATAAAGGGAAAGGCGTTTATTTATTTTTTCGAAGTTTTCTTCGTTTTCTTTTTTATGACCGTATGCTTCCGTTACCTTCTGATTATTAATCATTTCATCGACAAAGGCGGTCTGTTCTCCCCTCGCTTCGCTTTGCTTTCTGAACATTTTGTATGTTCTTTTTGCAATAAAGTTAGCAAAAAGGAAAGACATCGGCGTTAAAACAACTACCAAAAGCGCAATCCAGAAATTTATATAAATCATAAAAGCGAGTGTGCCGATGATCGTTACAACACCTGTAAAAAGCTGCGTAAAGCCCATTAAAAGGCCGTCTGCAAACTGATCCGCGTCCGAGATCACACGGCTGACAGTTTCGCCGTTCTGATGGCTGTCAAGATAGTTAAAAGGCAAAACCTGTAATTTTTTGAACGCAAGATTTCGCATATCTCGAACAACATTGAAGGTTATCCTGTTATTCAGCACATTCATAAGCCATTGAAGCACGGCAGTTACGGCAACGATTACGGCTATTTTTAAAGCAACGGCTGTTATCGCGTTAAAATCAACATTTTCGGGACCGATAATATAGTCGATCGCCTGCCCGACTAAAATAGGCACATAAAGCGTCAGCAGCGCCGAAGCGGCCGCGCAGATCATGGACAGCACAACAACGATCTTATATCTTCCGATATATTTAAAAACTTTTTTAAGAATACTTTTAGTCATTTTCGGCTGCCTCCTTTGAAAACTGCGATTCATAGATTTCCCTGTAAACCTCGCAGTTTTTAAGAAGTTCGTCATGCGTTCCGAGTCCGACGCATATACCGTCGTCCAAAACGATTATGCAGTCGGCAAACATAACGGATGAAGCTCTTTGACTTACGATGAACACCGTCGGTTTGTAACTGAGATTTAATACAGCTTTTCTCATTGCCGCCTCAGTTGCGAAATCAAGCGCTGAAGAACTGTCGTCCAGGATGAGTATCTCAGGTTTTCTGACAAGCGCTCTGGCAACCGAAAGGCGCTGCTTTTGTCCGCCCGATAGATTTGCTCCCCCCTGCCGTATCTCAGCGTCTAGTCCGCCTTTTTCGTTCATCGTTTTAAGCACTTGGGCATTTTTGAGCGCTTCGATCATCTCTTCGTCAGATGCGTTTTTATTCCCCCATTTTAGGTTCTCACGTACTGTGCCTTTAAATAATACCGCTTTTTGAAGAACAAACCCTATTTTACTTCTGAGTGTCTGCGCATCCTGCGCCTTCACATCCGTTCCGTTTACGTAAACCGTACCGTCCGTTGCGTCATAAAAATGTGGGATGAGCGAAACAAGGCTTGATTTTCCGCTGCCCGTTCCGCCGATTATACCTATGATCTCACCTTTATTTGCCGTAAAAGAAATATTTTTTAACGATTCTTCGGCTGAGCCTTTATATTTAAGCGATACGTTTTCAAAAGCAACTGAATATTCGTTCTTCTTTGCTGAATTATTGTTGCTTTCGAGTGTATTTTCAAGTTTGAAAATATTTTCTATTCTTGATGCGCAGGCAAAGCTCCTGGTGACCGTTACGATCAGATTGGCAAGCTTTATCAGTTCAACAAGGATCTGGCTCATATAGTTATAAAGCGCAACGACCTGACCCTGTGACAGATCGCCGATATTTACTCTTATGCCGCCCTCATAGATCAAAACAATGATTGCAACGTTTATAATCACGTATGTCAGCGGATTCATAAGGGCGGAAACTCTTCCGACTGCTTTCTGAAGTCGCGAAAGAATTCGATTCTGTTCATAAAACTTTTCCGTTTCTTCAGCTTCACTCGTAAAAGCTCTTATTACTCGCGCGCCGGCAAGGTTTTCTCTTGTCTTTAACGTCAGATTGTCAAGTTCAAACTGGATGGATCTGTAACGAGGCATTGTGTATTTCATGATCAAAACAATGACCGCTGTCAAAACGGGTATCGTTACTAGAAACACAAGAGCGCATTTGACATCTATCGTAAACGCCATTACAAGAGCGCCGAAAACGATAAAAGGACTGCGAAGAAACAGACGAAGCACCATATTTACTCCGTTTTGCACCTGTGCCGTATCATTGGTCATAACCGTAACAAGGGTTGAGGTACCGGCACTGTCCAGCTCGGAAAATGAAAGAGACTGTATCTTTCTGAAAAGATCAAATCTAAGCTCCCTGCCAAAGCCTGCAGCCGCTTTTGCCGCAAAATACTGCGCCGTAACAGAAACGGCCATGCCCACAACGGCAAGCGCTGCCATGATTCCGACATCCGAAAGGATTCTTGAATAATTGTTTTTTAAAATGCCGTTATCAATAACAGAGGAAACGACAAGCGGAACGATAAGCTCGAAGATCGCTTCCAGCATTTTGAAGAGCGGAGCAAAAACAGATTCTTTTTTATAATTTTTCAGATAGATTAAAAGACTTTTCATAAATAACACCGAATATTAAAATATGCTATATATTATAATATTAAACAATTACTGTCAATAAATTTATAAAAAATCTGTAAATTCAAACAAAATATTTTATTTACAAAAAATCAGTATTGTAGAATTTCTGCATGAAAATGAACAAGCAGAAAAAATAGGAATAGGATATAAAAACGGAAAGGTTGATTATCCCATGCAAATATATAATTTTAGCGAAAATATATATAAATGCAGTGAAAGACATAAGAAATGTGCGAACGAATCACGGGTTTGCTGCGTGCAGGGAGCTACGGGAAATACCGGGCCCACAGGAGCAACGGGACCTGCCGGTCCGTCTGGTGCAACAGGTGCTACCGGCGCGACCGGTCCTGCCGGAGAAAACGGAGTGACAGGAGCCACAGGTCCGACTGGCAATACGGGAGCAACAGGCGTCACTGGACCGACAGGCCCGACCGGTGCCACCGGGGAAAACGGAATGACAGGAGCTACGGGCCCGATAGGTCCGACCGGCAATACGGGAGCAACAGGCGTTACCGGACCGACAGGAACCGTGCCTGATGACGCTTTTGCTTCATTTTTTGCATTTCAGCTTCCACTTACATCGGGAATGCAAATCCCGCTTTTTGAAGCTGTGTCCGATATAACTGGGAATATATCTCAGAGTTCACAGGAACAGATAACTCTACAGCCGGGTTTTTATCTTGTTTCCTATAAAGTATCGGCTATTTTTGCAACTGCAAATTATATGCAGATCACTCCAAGCTACAACGGAGCGTCACATATAGAAAACGGCATTTATTTCGCCACGAGCATAAACGGCTCGAGTGCTGCCGGCTCTGCCTTCTTCATTATTAACGCTGCAAGTGAAACTACTTTTTCGCTTACTTTTTCAAGTTCAGGCAGCGCTACAGGCGGAGACGTTAATCTGACATTTTTAAAACTCAGAAGATCTTAAACGATTGAATGTATGATAAAGATATCAAAATAGTCGTCTTTTGACGGATTCAGCGTGTAGAAAAAGTTATAAACTTAGAAAAGTATGTATCCCTACACGCTGAACAGGGTTCGAGAAATCGAGCTGAATTTCGTATTTGTCGGCTTGTAGGCGTACATGGGTACGGTAAAGTCGACAAAGACGGAAAGCGCAACCCCGCTCAAGTTCTCTACTTGAGCGGGGTTATTACTTCGTAAGATTTAAAACGGAGAGATGTGGATATCACTCCCTTCAATTCACCATTTTTCAAACAAATTTATCCTTTGCGCGGTTCAGCCGACTTTATCGACAGTCTGGAGCCGTCATTTGACGGCTTTTACTTTATCTTTTTTTACAGTTCAAAAAATTGTTCTCAGCCTCTTCCCAGTTTATAATTTTAAACCAGTTATCAATATAATCAGAACGCATATTATAGTACTTAAGATAGTACGCATGCTCCCACACATCGAGCGCTATCAAAGGACGGAAACCCTGTTCCACCGGGCTGTTCTGATTTGCCGTTGTCATAATGCGCAGTCCGCACCGACCGTATACCAGCCAAGCGTAGCCAGAACCGAATACGGAAAGTGCGGCCTTTTTAAATATATCGCAGAAATTTTCAAGGCTGTCAAAACAACAAGATATCTCTTGGATAAGTTCCGGTGCGCATGCCGCATCAGAAGACGGAGTAAGCCCCTGAAAAAAGAATCTGTGGCTGTATACCCCTCCGGCATTGTTTGCAACGGCAGTCTGTATTCTTTTTGGAAATTTGCCGGCATTTCTTATAAGCTGTTCCAGGCTCATCTTCTGAAGTGCAGGTTCATTTTTCAGTACTGTATTCAGATTGTCTATATAAGTTTGCAAATGCCTGTCATGATGAAGATGCATGGTTTGCTCATCAATATACGGCTCAAGCGCATCGTATTCATAGCGCAAAGGTAAATTAACAAACGGATAACAACTGTTTTCCATATATGCTCTCCTTGATCATTTTTTACCATATTATGTTCAAGAGATCATATTGTGATAACGATTTAAGAGATTGTAATATGCAGTTCTTTTTTATTTAAAAAACAAAATATACAGCTTTTTTGCCGTCTGTTGTGAATACCGATCAGACATCCATAGACCGTTCGGTTTTAAAATACACATTATTTAAAATATCGTGATTTTGTAGCTGCTGAACAGAATCTGCAAGTTTGGTCTTAAAATGCGATATGGACATTGTTTCTTAAATCCGCATAATGAAGAAAGAAGCTTCTAAACCGAATGAAAGGATTACTTATTTGATGAATACATTTGCAAATAATTTAAAAAAATTCAGGCTGCAAAAAGAATACACACAAGAACAGGTAGCAGATATTTTAGGAGTAAGTTCACATACGGTTTCCCGGTGGGAATGCAACACAACTTTACCCGATGTTACCATTCTGCCCGAAATCGCTAAACTTTATTGTGTTTCAATCGATGATCTGTATAAAGAATCATCGGTTGCGTACGAAAACTATGCGCAGAGATTGGCGTCGGTTTTTGAACAGACGCATGCACCCGAGGATTTTATCCGCGCAGATTTGGAATTTAAAAAACTTTTAAAAAGCGATAAATTAACGGCATATGATATGTGGAACTATGGATTGATTCATCAGTTCATGATGGACTATTGTATCGAAAAAGCATTTTTTTGGTTTAACAAAGTGTTGGAACAGGGACCAACATCAAATGAATTTGCGTATTGGAAAACCCGTATTCAGAAAATGAAGCTTTGCTCTCAGCTTGGAATGGATGAAGAAAATATCAGGAAACAGCTTGATATAATCGAAAAAGATTCTTCTGATGCAAACGAATGGTGTTTGCTCCTTGCGGCTTATATATTTGCCGGTCGGTATAAAGAAGCATACAAAAAATTCAGATACGCCTTATCTCTATTCCCGGATAATTGGGAACTGTACATTCACGGCGGCGATATTTGTAAAAAGCTGAAAAAATATGATGAGGCTTTTGAATGCTGGGATAAAGCAGAAAAAATCGGAACGAAATTTATGGACGGAAAATATGCAAAGGCATTCTGTTATGAAGATTTAGAGCAATATGAAAACGCATATAAAATCTGGAGTGAAATTGCCGGCGAATTAAGATCAAAGGGGTATGATATCGAGGCAGAAATGCCTGAAAGACGGGCAAAATTATGTTTAGCACAATTAAATGAACAATAAAAATCAGAAGGCTAAATCTATACCATAAATTTTAGAAGCACACAAAAAAACGGCACGTTCATCGTGCCGTTTCTGTTCAGTATTAATCTAAAAAATATAAGATGAAACGGGGAATTTTACAGTTTAATATAAGCATAACAGATTTTAACATCGCCCCAGTTATGACTCAAGCAAGAATATCATCTGAATCATCATAATACACATATATATCTTTTTTCCTGCTATTGCTATAGCTGTCAGATATAAAGTTTAATGCCATTGAAACATCCTGACGATTTTTCTTATAATAGTTCTTCAAAAGATATCTTGCAAAGTCTGCTTCAGGACGTATTTCCAAATATTTAATAAGCATAGATTTTATAGCCGGATGCTTTCGGTACGAAGGCAACGCGTATTCAAATGCAGCCTCGAATGCTGCGGCAACCGTGCTTTTACTTATACTATCTTCTTCAGACAGTTCTAAAAGCCCAACATTCATGCATTTGAGCATATGTTCTATCATAATTTCCTGCACCTAAATATCCGATCAGGCGCCTCCCCCTGTTGTTATGGGCTCGATAACCGAAGCGAAAATACTGGTGAGTTTCGCCATGCCTTCTGCCGGCGGCTGCTGAGCGGCCCTTGCGTAAATATCATATTTTGCCGATTTGTCGGTTTGACGGGTATTTTCGCGGCTGGTTGTAACATTGCCCGAAACAGAGGCAGTAAATCCCCATGCTCCAAAGCCCGATTGGAAGCCGGTCTCTGAGCTGTCGGTCGTTTTACTTGCCGATACATCCTTTACTTCCATTGTAAATTTCACGGTAGCTTCGTCCATGGTAAACGCCGGAATGGGTACAAGGGAAAGCAGCGGTGCTTCCACTTCAACGGGAACAATCTTTGTGGCTCCCGAATTCGAATCCACAACAGTCCTGTTCAGCTTGAATTTTACAACTCTTGCCTCTGCCGCTTCGTCCTTACTCGTATCAGGCATGCTCTTAAATGCGAGTCTGAAAAGCTGATCAAGGTAAACATTGCATAACTCTGCCTGACCTTTTGCTACCTCGATTATTGGCTGAGAAACCAATAATCCCAAAGGTACTCCGATAAAATCATTTGTAATTGCCATATAATAGCTCCTTTCTTATATCATGCCGTTGAGATGGGTCCTTACTCTTGCAATTCCCTCCGACTCGTCGGCAGCTTTAAACACGATTTGAAGATTACCTGCATGCTTTGTTTCATTGCTGTTTTGAACAAGAGCATTCACGTCTTCCATATCTTCCGATATTTCTATATCAAGATTTATCTTAACTTCGTTGAGCACAAGATTATTATAGGATACCAGCGCTGCTGTCGGAGCGCATATTATTTTTTCATGTCCATCGCTCCCCTTGCCGTTTGGTATAGCTATCTCTATCGTCTTTGGTGCGTATGCAGGGCTTTCGGAATGATCGGTATTACGTTCGAAATGTGTTTCAAAAAACTCTTTCATTGAATTTTCAGCAGTAGCTCTGTGCGCCTGACTCACGGCATTGCTCAGCGCGCTTATTAATTCCTCGATTTTCATATGTAACCTCCCGATTCAAGCAAGAATACAAACTCTGTCCTGCGGAATGTTGTATTTCTCCTTAAGCGTTTCAAGATCATCGCTGATTTCAACGATCTGATGACTTTTTCCTCCCGGTAACGGAGCCCAAGCAGCGTATCTACCGAGCACAATTTTTTCTTTATTCTTATTTTCTAGCACCTGATCTTCTCCAAGGTCGGAAATAAAGCATTTGCCTAAAAACGTTTCTTCCCATTTCATAATAGACATCCTTTCTGTGTGTTAGATACTAAATAGAACTTGTCTTATAAAATATTCCCAGGATACTAACATATTGATATTCTTTTGATCTCAAAATAATCAATATATTACATATGATATTGAATATAATAACGAAAAAACGAGTACTAATGTTATTTAGTACTCGTTTTTTGGTGCAGAAGAAGGGACTTGAACCCTCATGAAATTGCTTTCACTAGAACCTGAATCTAGCGCGTCTGCCAATTCCGCCACTTCTGCATATTCAATTTTGTCCTCTACATTTTACACGGCGAGGACGACCGAGGTGGAGCGTTTGCTTAATTCACATAATATAATAACAGCAAATGCTGAAATTATCAGTTGTTATGCATTAATAGGCAGACGAGCTCCGCGTGACTCTTGCGGTGCCCAAAATTTGCTTTCGCTCCCGCTGCAAATTTTGACCGCTGCGCCTTTTCAGCTTTCGCTTTTTCTGCCACCGGCAGCGCTCGGCTGAAAACTGCCGATTCCGCCACTTCCGCATATTCAATTCTGTCCCCTACATTTTACACGGCGAGGACGACCGAGGTGGAGCGTTTGCTTAATCCACATTTTTTCCTCTACATTTTACACGGTGAGGACAACCGAGACGGAGCTTACTTTCAGTTAAAACGTACTTTTCAGCTTGACCCGCGTGTTGAAAAAGCGGTTATGCACTTTTCACAACAGTGGTATCTTACCACAACTGGCTTGAAATGTCAATCTCAATATAATATAATTGTTTTACAATTTTAAACTTTTGAGGAAAATATGAAAAAATTTCTACTTAATGTGCTTTCATTGATCACCGTTGCTTATACCATTTATTATATGAGTCTCAACGAGCTTACCACAAATGAGGGTGCGCTTTCAAAAACAGGGCTGAAGCATCCGATATTATTTGCAGTTTGGGGTATTCTTACATATATCTCGCTCTATTTCGGGATTTTTGCGGTCTCAAACAGGTTCAAAGTAACGAAAAATATTCATTATGTGCTTGCGTTGGCCGCATTAGCCGGAATGGCAATGACACTTATTTTCAAATTTGATTACAGTTTGCGCGTCCAGTATCTTCTCCACTGCGCAGGTTCGCTTATTTTTTCCGTATGCACGGGTATATGTGTTTTTATAACATATTTATATAATTTCAAAAAAAGTTTGTTTTTCTCGGTATTTACTGTCTTGATCGGGCTTATTCTCGTCACTGATCTGATTTTTCTGCTCATATTTAAACAAAATGCTTTGATTGAGGCTTTGCCGGTAATTTTCGCGCTCGTATTGATTCCGATAACACTTTATATTCCCGTAAAGAAAGAAAAGGAGTATGCCGATGCTGCACGATGAACTCAAAAAACTAAATAAATACCCTTTTCATATGCCCGGACACAAACGGAACCAACTTTTTTCAATAGCAGGATCTGAAATAGACATAACAGAGATCAAGGGATACGACGATCTGCACAATCCAGCCGGAATAATACTTGAGACAGAAGAAAAGTTTGGCAAACTTTACAATAGTGAAAAATCTTTCCTTCTGGTCAACGGTTCAACTGTAGGTATTCTGGCAGCGATCTTTTGCCTTACTGAATACGGCGATAAGATCATCATTGCACGAAACTGCCATAAAAGTGTTTACAACGCCTGCCTTTTAAGAAAACTGAAGGTAGTATTTGCTCAGCCGGAATATGACTGTGAAAATGGCTATTACACGAGGATTTCACAGGAAGAAATAGACTGCCTTCTATCCGAAAACCGAGACGCGAAAGCTGTCGTAATAACCTCACCTACATATGAGGGATATGTAAGTGAAATAAAGTGCAAAATTCCGTTGCTGATTGACGCCGCTCACGGAGCGCATTTTCCTTTTGGCGAATTCCCACGGTATCCGAAAGGTGATATCGTAATATCAAGTCTGCACAAAACCCTGCCCGCTCTTACGCAGACAGCGATAGCTAATGTTTATGATAAGCAATATACGGACAAACTGCGCTTTTATCTTGAAATGTTTGAAACAAGCTCTCCGAGCTACATCCTTATGAATTCAGCGTCGATCTGTGCTTCTTATCTTGAAAACAGCATTGCAGATTTTAAAAATTATACTGACGCTCTTAATGGATTTTATAAAAATATAAAATTAAAAAAACTCAAACTGATTAAAACAGATGACCCCGGAAAACTCATTGTATCAACAGCACAAGCGAACATGGATGGTGCGTCCATTGCCGACATATTAAGAACAAGATACGATATGGAGCCGGAGTCCGCCGGTATGCGGCACATTCTTCTTATGACATCCGTTGCCGATGATCTGAAGATGTATGATAAGCTCAGAATCGCGCTTGAAGAAATCGACAGGAGCCTTGAAGTTAAAAAGCAGCCGCCGCTTCCCTGCCCCGACGCCAAAAAAAAGGCTTATTCATTTTGTGTTGACGGCGAGAGTGAACAATCCGATATAGACAGCTGCGAAGGGAAAATATGCGCAGAATTCATATATGCTTATCCTCCGGGAATTCCGATCCTATTTCCGAACGAACCCGTAACAAAAAATGCGCTTGACTTGCTGAAACGATTGGAAAAACACGGCGTTAATCTCGTAAGCACAAGTAAATTACTTCCGCGGTATATATTGACAAAGCGAAGCTGATAATATAAAATATAATAAATTCATTTTAAGCGAGGTTTTACATATGAAAAGAATAAACACTTTAAGTTCACGCAATCTTTGTGAATCTGCAAAAAAAGGCGGCTGCGGTGAATGCCAGACCTCTTGCCAGTCTGCAAGCAAAACTTCTTGCTCGGTCGCAAATCAGAAATGCGAGCAGCTTAAGAAATAAGATCGTATAAATTATATCGCGGCGGTAAAAATACCGCCGCTTTTCTTTGAGGAGAGCCACATGATACACGCATATAAGATGAACGGCTACAACATAATCATTGACCAGAACAGCGGCTGTGTGCATTCTGTTGATGATGTTGCATTTGACATAATTACGAAATACGAAACCGAAAGCAGGGATGAAATCAAAAGCTTTATCCTTGATAAATATAAAGACCGGGATGATGTTACACCCGAAGATATCGAGCTTTGCTTTACCGATATTGAAAATCTGAAAAAAGACGGCAGACTTTTCGCCGAAGATACTTTTGAAGCAACCGCACGCGAATTTAAAAAAAGGCAGGGTGTCTTAAAGGCAATATGCCTGCATGTTGCCCACGACTGCAATCTTGCCTGCAAATACTGCTTTGCCGGAAAGGGCGAGTACGACGGTCCGAAAGGCCTTATGAGCTTTGAAACAGGAAAAAGGGCTCTTGATTTTCTGATAGAAAAAAGCGGCAGCAGGCGTAATCTTGAGGTAGACTTTTTCGGCGGGGAACCTCTTTTGAACTGGGATGTTTGCAAGCGGCTCGTTGAATACGGCAGGAGCCGTGAAAAAGAATGCAACAAAAATTTCCGTTTTACCGTTACTACGAACGGTCTGCTGTTGAATGATGAGATAATAGATTTCTGTAATAAGGAAATGGGAAATGTCGTTCTTTCATTAGACGGCAGGAAAGAAACGCATGACAGACTCAGAATATCACGCAAAAATACGGGTTCATACGATTTGATCGTTGATAAATTCAAAAAATTCGCGGACGCACGCAATCAGAAAGACTATTATATGCGCGGCACATATACGCATTTTAACACCGATTTTTCAAAAGATGTTCTGCATATGGCAGACCTTGGATTCAAAGAGCTTTCCATTGAGCCTGTGGTATGCGACCCTTCTGAACCATACGCACTTCGGAATGAAGATCTTCCCGTGCTTAAAGAACAGTATGAGCTTCTTGCGAATGAGATGCTGAGGCGATACAGAAAGGGAAACGGATTTACATTTTATCACTATATGATTGACCTTGATGCAGGTCCCTGCATTGTAAAAAGAGTTTCAGGCTGCGGAGTAGGCACCGAGTATATGGCGGTAACTCCCGACGGGGATCTTTACCCATGTCATCAGTTTGTCGGCGATGAAAACTTTCTGCTCGGCAACATATGGCAGGGTGTAACGAACGAAAAAGTGCTTGAACAGTTTAACGAATGCAATGTTTATTCCCATAAAGAGTGTAAGGACTGCTTTGCAAAGCTTTATTGCAGCGGCGGATGCGCGGCAAACGCATACCACGCAACAGGCAGCGTTGCCGGCGTTTACGAGTTCGGATGCGAATTGCACAGAAAAAGGATAGAATGCGCGATCATGCTTAAAGTTGCAGAGGCGGAAGAAAAATTAAATGTTGAATACTGATTTCAAAATATTTGATTTGGCTGTTGCAAGAATGTTTAAATTCATATAGAATATATATAATAATTTTCAGGAGGATAATTATGACGAACAGTGAGATATATAAAAGCAAACTGATCACCGCGGATGAAGCGGCCGCGTTAATCAAAGACGGAGACAGAGTGGTTACTGCATTCGGCTGCTGCGAGCCGGTCGGTATTGAACGCGCGATTGAAAAGAATTATAAGAACTATAAAGATGTTCAAATAAGCAACATGCTCATTCTTGTGGACACGCCTTGGGTGCGCGAAGAAATGAAAGGCCATATAACCTACAACAGCTTTTTCGCCTCGGCAAGCAACAGAAAAGCGATCTCAAGCGGTGTTGCCGATTTTACAACCTGCTATTTTTATGAGATCCCAAAGGTGCTTAAAGAGGTCATCAAACCTAGAGTCGGTATCTATTCTGTTTGCCCGCCCGATGAAAACGGCTATGTATCCTTGGGCACAAATGTGGATTATATTGAGCCGACGCTTGAGCACTGCGAAGTAAAGATCGCACAGGTAAATAAATATGTTCCCAGAACATTCGGCAAAGCCATGAAGCACATAAGCGAATTTGATTATTTTGTTGAGATTGACGAGCCTCTGCCCGAAGTGCCGTCCGTTCCGCTTACGGACGTTGAAAGAGCAATCGGCAAAAACTGTGCGTCTCTTATCAACGACGGCGACTGCCTGCAGCTCGGCATCGGCGGAATTCCGAACGCAATATGCGAGGAACTGAAAAATAAAAAAGATCTCGGTCTGCACTCTGAAATGGTCGGTGACGGTGTCGTTGACCTGCTAAAAAGCGGCGTTATCAACAACTCAAGGAAGCAGACGCACAGAGGCAAAACGGTTTTGGGCTTCGCATTCGGAACCACAAAACTGTTTGATTATATGAACAACAACCCGGATGTTGAAATGTATCCGATAGACTACGTTAACTATCCCCCGAATATAGCGCTTAACGACAATGTGGTTTCTGTCAACTCCTGTATTCAGGTAGACTTAATGGGTCAGGTGGTTTCAGATACGATTGGTCTGACTCAGTTTTCCGGCGTAGGCGGACAGGTGGACTTTGTGCGCGGCGCAACCATGAGCAAGGGAGGCAGATCCATAATCGCTATGCCGTCCACAACGAAACACAACACGGTTTCGAAAATCGTGCCCACCATTACGGAAAATTCAGCGGTCACTACAACAAGAAATGACGTGAACTGCGTGGTTACGGAGTACGGAATTGCTTTTCTGAAAGGAAGAACTCTGAAAGAAAGAGCAAGAGCGCTGATCAAGATCGCGCATCCCGATTTCAGAAACTGGCTTTGCGAGGAATTTGAAAAACGTTTTAATGAGAAAGCCTTTTAAATATTAAAAAAATATAAATTTATTTAACAAAAGAATAACTTTGTAAAAAATAATTGCCATGAATAGATTATAATGATATAATAGCTCCGTTGTTTTATACAATAATAAAGGTTAGGAGTAAAACAGATGGCAATTTACAAAACAGAACATTTCGGAATCGCAAGAAAGATCGTTTCCAATATGACTTCTCAAAGCTGGGAGGAGATCCCCCACGCAACAATGAGTTACGACGCTGATGTTACCGAGCTTCTGAAAGAAATAAAAAAGCTGAATGCCGGAGTGACCGACAAAAGCAAAAAAATCAGCATCAACACCGTTGTTCTCAAGATTATTTGTGAAGGTCTTAAAGCGGCACCGAAAATGAACTGCACACTTGATTTTGACAGAAAGCTTGTCCGCGGCACGCTCTATTATCATGACAATATCGATATCTCCATGCCGATGATACTTCATACAGGTGAAATGATGACTGTGAATATGCACAATATGCAAAACAAGTCACTTTCCGAAATGACGGCTGCAATCAACGACACGGTAAGAAGAGCGAATAATACCGATATGAATGAGGTCATGTTTGAAGTCTCTCTTGACAACACCCTTAAAGGACTGAAGCAGGGAAAAATGCTTCAGACAATCCGCAGGCTTTACGGCTCCAAAATGCCGGGCAAGCATAAGGTACATACCTTAAGCGGAAGCAAAAAGAAAGAGTATTATTCAATATCAAAAAAAGACAGACTCACAAAATATGACATTGAACAAGGAACAACAACAATTTCAAATATAGGCTCAATAGGCAGAAATCACCGAGGAACCTGCTATCTTCTTGAGATCATTCCGCCGCAGACAACGGCATTCTGCATCGGCGCTGTGCAGAGACGTCCATGGGTGGTAACCGATAAAAACGGAAATGAATCGATTGAGATACGTTCCATACTTCCTCTTACCTGCGCTATCGACCACCGCTCACTTGACTACGGCGACTGCGTACCGATGATCAACAGGCTCAATGAGATATTTGAAAATCCGTCTGTAATTCAGAGCTGGAAATAATAAGAGGCTTTAACAAAACCGCACGCATTATTGAATGCGTGCGGTTTTTAAGTTATTCACTTTTTCTTGATCTTATTCAGCATTGCATTGATCTTCAAAATATCCTCTTTAGTGAATTTTCCGCCCATCATCATAAGCGCGCGTTTAAGAGTAAATCCTTTCGCGATACCTATCATCGTTTTGTTGATTTTAAATCCCGCTATATTTGCGCCGCCTTGTTTCTTATCTGAGCCGGATGCGGAAAAAGCTTTTGCGATCATAGAAAGCAGTTTAACGGCAAATAGTTTGCCCTTGAAGGTCGAAATAATATCACCAATTGTGTCATTTACCGAATACCTGCCGGGAGGAGTGGATATCTCAAACCAGTTGATAACCGCTCCTTCCTCTTTCATTCTGTACTTTTCGTTGAATGTATCAACTTTTCTGATCAAGCTTTCATCACTGTAATCGCCGCTTTTTGCGCTGAGCTGTGTTTCTCCGGCATTTTTGACATTGAATTTGAAGAACGGATACTCCCCTTTTTCCTGCCTTTCAACCAGAACGCCATTGGCATAGAGTTCAACATACGGCAGGTTTGAATAAACGGTTACCTGCGTTTTATCTTCAACTCTTTCAACGTAACGTTTGGAACAGATGTGAACGAACGGGTCATCTGATAGCCATGCCTTATAAGCGTAGAAAGAGTCTTTTTTATACTTCCTGTCAAAAGTGACTAGTCCCTTATGATTCATACCGTTCTCGCCGCCCTCGGCTCGCGCGTCAGCGGCAAAATCAAACATGTTCCACACATGCGTTGCCCACAGATACGGTCTTTTTGAGATCTGTTTAATAAGCTCCTCATGATAATATGACTGATATTCCTCTGTGTAATCCCCCTGTTCCGGCTCAGAGGTATGCCAGTCAAGCGCCTCGCATCCGTATTCGCTGATACCGATAACCCGTTTCGGGAACTTTTTATGATACTCGTCAAACCACGGACCGTACATGTCAACATTTCCGCCGTACCATCCGAAATAGTGATTATAGGAGAGAATATCCGATATTTTTGTGATCTCTTCATCAGGTGAACACATAGTCACAACTGCCATCGTTGTCGGTCTTGTCTTATCAAGGCTGTGCACAAGATCATTCAAAACACGATGATTATCTATAAGATCCTTATCTGCCGCTCCGCCCATCGTTATTTCATTAGAAAGGCCCCATGTAACGATACACGGATGATTGTAATTCTGATAGATAAGTTCTTTCATTTGAGAGATCGTGTTCTCACGTCCGTTTGGCATGTGACGTGAAATATATGGGATCTCAGCCCAAACGATAAGCCCGTACGCATCACACAGATCATAAAAATCCTGCGAGTGCTGATAATGCGCAAGACGAACTGTGTTTGCGCCCATTTCACATATAAGCTCAATATCTTCTTTATGATGCTCATAGTTAAGCGCGTTTCCTATACCGGGTCTGTCCTGATGACGTGAAACGCCGCGCAGCGGATATTCCCTGCCGTTTAGGAAGAAGCCTTTGTCCGCGTCAAAAGAAAAGGAACGGCAGCCGAATTTGCAGGACACTTCATCAAGTACAGTATCCTTTTCAATGATCTGCGCTCTTGCCGTGTATAAATACGGGTCTTTGACTCCATCCCACAGATGCGCATTCTCTAAAACAAATCTCGCTTGTGCAGATGTTCCGAATGCCGTATCGGAGCATACCGAATTGCCGTCTGCATCAAGAATCTCAAATTTCACCTTTGCCTCTTGACTAAGACATGCGTTCACGGTTATATCCGCCTTGCCTGCGCTCACGGTCGGCGTTACGCTGATACCGGGTGCACCGAAATAATCAAGATCAAAATGCGTGGCCGGTACCCCGATAAGTTTAACACCGCGGTAAATTCCGCCGTAAAAAGTGAAATCCGCCTGCTGAGGGTAAACAAAATCATTCGGACTGTTATCTGCGGCGACTACAAGCAGATTTTCAGTCTGAATATGATCAAGCTTCACTCTGAACGCGGAATAACCGCCGTGATGCGTACATAGCTTTTCGCCGTTGAAAAAAATTTCGGCGCTTGAATTTACAGCGTCAAATTGGATGTAGTATTCTTCACCGGCAGGAAAATCTTCGCTTTTGAGTTCTTTAGCGTAATAGCATTTTCCGCGGTAATAATCATTTCCGCCGTCCTGACCGTCCGTTCCGTTCCATGTGTGCGGCAGATCTACTTTTTCCCAATCTTTATTTAGATTTGCCGGCACACTTTTTGCCTCTTTAGAAAACAACCAGCCGCTGTTAATATTGATCGTATTTCTCATAAGCTCTCCTTTCATTTGCTGAAAACATAGGTGGAAACAGAATTAGCTGCGCTCTCATAGCTCTCTTTAACTTCACCGCTGTAAACCTCTTCACATCTTCTCTCTGCATCAGTGGTGTAAACAGAGACATTTGAGTATCCTTCAGGTTTGATCTTGACTTTTCTCGTATTGCCCTCATTTACGACTACAACAACGATATCACCGTCAGGGGTGAGATATGCCGTCTCATTCACAAGTTCCCTGAAATGTATGCCCTCATCATCTTGATATGCAGCAACGGTAAATACTCCGTCTGAACAGTCAAGCACCTTTGATCCGACAGGAATGAATCGGCTGTACTGCATATATCCGTAATAACGGTAAGAGATATAGTAATCCGACGGATCATTCGGGTCGGCAACCAGCAGACCGTCGGAATAATCAAGACCGTCGTCAGGATTGATTCCTTTTTCATTCACGGCGACCCAGTTGCTCCAGCCGTTAACATTCAGGCATCCGATGTCATTTGAAATGACTCTTGCCATTATCATAGCGGTAGCGGGATCCGACGCGTCATGCTGCGACGGCAGTTCGCACCATTCGCTCATATCGCTTCTGACCGAAACATTTTCGCTCAGCCATTTTCCGAAACGGTCTTTTTTAATTTTATCGTTATCATTAAAATAGGAATGGAAGCTGTAAACGCCGAGCACCTTGCTTATATCTTCGTCAGCAGCCATAGCTTCATAGTATGACTTGGCTGTGTCGCCGAAATTGCCGCTTTCAAGAGCGTAAAGCTTGACATCAAGATCTCTTTCTATGATTTCCTGAGCAAATAGCTTCAGAAGTGCAATTGCTTCCTCCTGCTCATAGTGGCAGCCTTCCTGCGCGGGAGCTTCGCCGCCCCATCCCCACTGCGGCTCATTTATGGGAGATATGAACTTAACAGGCACGCCCTCATCAATAAAATGCTCGGTTATCGTAAGAAAATAATCTACATAGTCCTGATAACGGCTCGGATCGATATTGGTCTCGTTTCCGCTGTCCGATCCGCTTGAACGCCCGTTTTTACACATGGAATAATGCGGTGAGTTCGCAAACAGAATGACCGTGTCTACTCCCCTGTCCAGCGCGGCTCTGAGCATAGCCTGAGAATTTGCGTCACGACTCCAGTCATATTCGTATTCTCCCGTTGCTTCATTATAAACATAAAAACTTTCACCAAGACGCCATTCATTTGCTACGACATTATTTTCCGGGTCGTAACCTCCGTAAAGGCAGTAACGATATGTATCCAGATCAAGTCCGTCCTCGGAAAAAAGCAGATTAGCGATCTCATTTCTCGTTTGTTCATCGCTGATATCATCAGCCCACCAGCAGTCTGAAGTGCCCCAGCCGCTGATTTCCTGAAGCTGCTTATCCTCACGAACCTGAACGGAAAGCGTGCAGTTTTTTGAAGCGGCATAATAAATGCCCGCGCCTGCGCAGATCAGAATAACAACCACAAGCAAGACGACAACTGCTTTTAAGAAGATTTTTGTTGATTTTTTCATAAAATACTCCTTTTCTATATTGATTTCATTAAGAAATAATGATAAAATAAGTAAAAATGCGGGTATGGTGGAATTGGCAGACACGCAAGATTTAGGATCTTGTGGGCGACCGTGCAGGTTCAAGTCCTGTTACCCGCACCAGAATATATGCGGCTGTAGTTCATCGGTAGAATGCGAGCTTCCCAAGCTCGACAGGTGGGTTCGACTCCCATCAGCCGCTCCAGCAAAACGGTGGTTTTGATAAACCGCCGTTTTATTTTTGTTTTATAACAGATTGTTTCTTATATATTTAGGCAGTTTATTGATTACGGTATTGTAGGAACTGTCCGCCATTTCAAACATAACTTCATCGGGAAGTTTATCCACCGGCAGTGTATAGGCGTATTTCCGCTGCGCATCCGGGCAGTGCCATGCAGGCATAATAATATCGGGATACCGTTCACGGTAAAACTGCCCTGTTAGCACATCACAGCTGAATGTAACAACATCCGTTCCTTTCAGATTAAAAAGCTGAGCAAAGATCCTGCCTTTTTTATCTTCCGTCTCACCAACTCTTATCGCCGCGAGCTGCGGACCAAAGGGATAATCCAAATATGCGCCTTTCTTTTTGAGACAGTAATCCATCAGTGTATGCGTGGTCATAAACTCCCTCCTTGCTCTATTTCACAATCGCAAAAACAGCGCAGTAAACCTCTTTCGCGCCGTATGCTTTAAGCGTTAGTGCGGCGGAGGAAAGCGTAGCGCCTGTTGTTTTAACATCATCAATCAAAAGTATTTTCTTGCCGCTGACATCAACGTTTTTCTTTAGGTCAAAAGCGTTATACATATTGACAAATCGGTTTTGCGCATTCTGACGTTTCTGCATTTTTGTTTTATGTTTCTTTATAAGCAGATTCTCAAGCGGAATGTCACAAATCTCGGAAACTGCTTTTGCCAGAAGCTCAGACTGGTTGAAACCTCTAACTTTTTCAGGGTAAAAACTCATAGGAATATATGTAATGCAGTCAAAATCAATAAGTTCATACAGCCGTTTTACCGTTTTGGCTATTTCCGCGCCCTGTCCTTCAGCAAGCCGAGGCATATCATTCATTTTAAGATCCAGCACGCCCCTTGAGATAGAGCCTGAATAATAAAAAGGCGCAACAACCGATTTATATTCCGGCTTCTTCGATGCTCTTTTACAGACACAATCTTCTTTCGAACAACCGCATTTTAAACACACGGGAAGTTTGATGCGCTCTGCCTGCGCACACTCTTCACAGATATGTGCATCAAACGCAATGACTTTTCCGCAAAGAGCGCATCTTTTTGGAAAAAGCATAAGCTTTATCACGCCGAATAAGTCTTTTAATACGCTCATACCGTCAGATACGGGGCAATGGCGTTGAATGTGGCTTCCCCTATTCCGCTGATATTCTTTATTTCTTCAACGCTTGTGTAACCTCCGATTTGCTCCCTATAAGAAATGATCGCTGCCGCGCGTGCTTCGCCGATACCGTCAACAGACATTAATTCCTGCGCCGTGCAGGTATTCAGATTTATAGGATATGTAACTGACAGCTCACTGCTCCGCTCTGTGTTTATTCCGCTCGCTTCCGAAACAGAATCGGTTACGGCGTTTTCATCCGCAATGGTCTCATCGGAAAAAGACGGAGAATAAAGCTGAGTCTCGGACTCACTGACAACATAATGATTGCTGACCTTCGGCTGGGAAAGCGCAATATAAGCAAAAACGGCAGAAAGCAGTAGAAGCGCTACTCCGATAAGAATATCGCTCTGCTTTTTGCCGTTGTTTTTGTTATTGGCTGCACGCATACACAAACACCGCCAAATTAAAAATCATCATCCGTACCGCCCTGATTATCGATGATATCATCTCCGAAATCAGAGACAGCATTATCTCTTTCCATAGTGTCATCAATAGACATTTGAACCGTGTTTTCAGCCGTAAACTGTTTTCCGCTGTCATACGCGCGTTTTTCAAGCCACATCTGCTTATTCATAAGCACCTGACGCGGCTTGCTGCCCTCTGACGGCCCGATAACGCCGTATTCCTGAAGCTGATCGATTATTTTTGCGCCCCTTGCGTAACCTACGGAAAGTTTTCGCTGCAGGAATGAAGTGGATGCTGTGCCTGTTTCCATCACGATCTCCGCAGCCTTTTCAAACAGAGGATCGTAATTCTCTTCTTCCTCTTCGCCCTCAAACGGACTTTTCTTATCCTGCACAGCCTTTGCTTCGATCTCTTTCTGGATATCTTCGTCATACTCTGACTCGCCCTGGTTCTTTACAAAATCACAAAGGGATTCAACCTCCTCATCGGTTATGAAACAGCCCTGAACACGTATAGGCTTGCTCGCTCCGATGGGATTATAAAGCATATCGCCTTTTCCAAGAAGCTTTTCCGCTCCGCTGGCGTCAAGTATGGTTCTGGAATCGACCTGCGAAGAAACAGTAAGAGCGATTCTTGAGGAGATATTTGCCTTAATAAGGCCCGTAATAACGTCAACAGACGGTCTCTGCGTTGCAATAACAAGATGCATGCCCGCCGCACGCGCCATCTGAGCAAGACGGCATATGGAATCCTCAACTTCCTTTGGCGCAGCCATCATAAGGTCGGCAAGCTCATCTATAAAGATGCAGATCTTCGGCATCGGCTCCATATCTTCATGCTTTGAAACATATTTATTATAACCGTCAATATCGCGAACGCCGGTTTCTGAAAACTTATTGTATCTCTGCAGCATTTCGGAAACCGCCCATCCCAGTGCGCCGGACGCCTTTCGCGCGTCCGTAACAACAGGAACAAGAAGATGCGGAATTCCTGCATATTTTGAGAACTCAACCTGTTTCGGGTCTATCATAAGGAACTTGACCTCATCCGGTCTCGCCCTGTAAAGGATAGAAACGATGATCGAATTCATACAAACGGATTTACCTGAACCGGTGGTGCCGGCAATCAGCAGATGCGGCATTTTGGAAATATCACAGTAAACACAGTTTCCGGCAATATCCTTTCCGAGACCGGCGGAAAGCTTGGAACGCTGCTGAGAAAACTCCGGAGTATCGATCAGCTCACGCATAGAAACCATATTCTTTACAGCATTCGGCACCTCGATACCGACTGCTGCTTTGCCGGGTATAGGCGCTTCTATCCTGACATGAGTAGCTGCCAGATTCAGCGCAATATCATCAGCAAGATTTGTGATCTTAGAGATTCGTATACCTGCCGCCGGCTTCAATTCATACCTTGTTACCGTTGGACCGCGGCTTATATCAGTGATCGTTGCGTCAACATTAAAGGAATGGAGCGTTTCAATCAGCCTTTGCGCATTGCTTTTCAGCTCTCCGCTTATATCCTTCGTGGAGGCATGCTTTGCCGTGTTGAGAAGCGAAACAGGAGGAATCGTATAATCTTCCACCGAAGCCTTCATCTGCTCCTTCGTTACCTCAAACTTTTCATCTGTTTGCGTTTTTTCTTTTTCGGCAGAAGCATTTTCAACGATTTCATCAATGGATTTTTCCTTGCCCTTTTCTCTTTCCGCTTTATTCTTAGCGCTCGCGGCATTTATTTCATCTATGATCTGCTGCGTGGCGGCAACAGCAGGATCTTCCGGTTTTTCTTCCTTACCGGATTTTTTCTTTTTACTCTGCTTTTTACCGTTTTCATCAAGAGGAGATACTTCGTCCAAAGGAACATCGATAGACGCTTTCGCGCGCCGTCTCTGCTCTATCTTTTCCTCAATGGCGGGCTGAACCTTATCATAGGTTGCTTTTGCAGGCTTTGCCGCTCCACGAAGAAATTGTATGATCGTGATGCCGCTGAGGAACATAAACACAACAAAAATTAAAATCACATTCACGATTATGGCAGGAGCTTTTCCGAGAGTGAGCAGGAGCCAGCCTATTACCGCGCCGAAAAGACCGCCGTTAAAAGTATCGGAAGCAGTATTGTAAGACTGCATAACCGCTTCGGAAAAGACATCGCCCGGCTGATTCTGAACAATATGTATGAAGGTTGAGATCAAAAGCACCATAACTGCGCTTTCGGCACCTTTTATAAGGAGCTGCTTCGGTTCCTGATCCTTAAGTGAATAAAGAACGGTGATCACCATTGTCAGTATAGGAAAGACCCAAGAAGCAAACATTCCGAACAGTCCTACATAAACATTGTGAACAAAGAGCCAAGCCCCCTGCCCTTTGATAACCGCTATAAAAAAGAACAGCAGTGAAAGTGCAAACAAAAGCACGCCGGAGATCCTGTTGACTTCGGCATTTGAAATACTTTTATCCTGTTTTCCTTTTTTTACGCTTCTTGATTTTGCAGGTGAAGCACCTTTTTTATTTGCCATAATTACCTCTGACCTTTATCTGCTGTGAACAGCGATCTCGATTATACCTATAACTAAAGACAGTCCGCCGACAGTAAAACCGTAATATGAAAAATAATTCAGATAATTATTTTTTACTACGAAAAGCAGCAGCTTAGATGCAAAATACGCCATCGCACCGGCAACCGCTACTCCGATGATTCCCGTAATGATATTGACATACGTTACACAGCACGCGATCTCGATAATACCGCGCACAATAAGAACAGGAACACTTAAGCTTATGAAGTAACGGAAAGCGATCTTTCTGTTGACCCCGAACAGCGCAAGAACAGAAATAACGAGAGCGCACATCGAAAGACCTGAAACAGGCAGTGAAAAGAAAACAAGCACGGATGTAATTAGAACAGCCGGAGCGGAAAGCTGACCGCCCTTTTCATTTTTAGACAGCTTGATAAACGCAATCATCATAAGAACAGCATTTATCAGAAACGATACACCCTCTGAAATGAGATTGCCATCGTACGAATAGGAATGCAGAAGCTGAAAAATATTTCTGCCCCCGCCCACGGGAATAACGTAAACCAGCATAAATATGTAAGGTATGAATGTGTAGTACATAAACTTTCTTGAATTTGAAGTCTTTTTCAAATCCAGCTTTTTAGTAAACACATCGCGCCCGGTGGATACAAATTCAAATATAAGCTTTAAAAACACTTTATAAAACGCAGCGGCAATCCCCACCGCCATACCGATATGTATTAGCCCTGTTAATTCAGAGCAGTTATTTGTATATCTTCCGGCGAAGTCATGAAAAATTGAAGAATGGCCGCTTTCAGATAAGGGAAAAATATAAGTTAACACCTGGCCTATTGCCTGGAATATCGCTGTTATAATCGACAATGTCTTTACCTCCGAACATTGAAGCTTTATCTATAGTATATCCGCGCCTGACATAATCAAAGGGATTGCTTGAGCGCGGGCAGCAGACGCTGCCCGCGGGAGAAGCGTTTTCGGCGCTGTAAAAAATATCGCTGTCAGCTATAACGGACCAAATCATTTTGAACCCTCCTTCTCAATTGTGTCATTGAGATAAGAAAGAGCGTCTGAAAGTCCGCCCAGCTCGTCCACAAGACCGCATTCAACTGCGCCCTCACCGTCCAGCACTGTGCCTACATCCATAACGAGCTCGCCTGTTTTCATCATGAGCGCGCGAAAATCCTGAGCCGAGATTTTTGAGTTGCTCTCCACGAAATTCACGATTCTATCCTGCATCTTCTCAAAATAAGACAGGGTCTGCGGCACCCCTAACACAAGTCCGTTCATTCTTACGGGATGGACCGTCATAGTTGCGCTGGGCACAATAAAACTTTTCTGACATGAAACAGCAAGAGGAACGCCGATTGAATGACCTCCGCCGAGAACAAGAGACGCCGTCGGCGTTTTCATAGTTGAAAGCAATTCGGCAATCGCAAGACCGGCTTCCACATCGCCGCCCACTGTGTTCAATATAATGAGCAAGCCTTCTATCTCGGCACTTTCCTCTATTGCAACAAGCTGCGGAATAACGTGCTCGTATTTTGTTGTCTTATTCTGGCTGGGCAGAATATAATGCCCTTCTATCTGACCTATTATGGTGAGGCAGTGAATAAAATGACCGTTCTTTTTTACGGTTATGGAGCCGGTTTCAAAATCAGACTGAGAAGAGCTGTTTTCCTGTGTATTTTCGTTTTGTTCTTCGGGCATAAAAACACATCCTTTTTTGTTAGTATGCCCTTATTTATCGATTTATTTTATCATAAATTTTAAAATAATTCAACATTATAAATAATTTGCGAAGCTTAAAATTTTTATTGTATTATTTATGAATATTCCTTAAAAATGATTGACACAAGTTAAACAATATTATAAAATAGATTGACAAAAAAATTAATAACTAAGATTATGGGAGGGTGCTTATATGGGACTTACATTAGCACAAAAACTTATCAAAGCCCATCTTGTTGAGGGCGAAATGATTCCCGGCAAGGAGATCGGTTTAAAGATCGACCAGACTCTGACTCAGGACGCAACGGGAACCATGGCTTATCTTGAGTTTGAGGCCATGGGCGTTGACCGGGTAAAAACGGAGAAAAGCGTTGCATATATTGACCACAACACGCTTCAGACTGGTTTTGAAAACGCGGACGACCACAGATACATACAGTCTGTTACTAAAAAACATGGCATTTACTTTTCACGGCCCGGCAACGGAATCTGCCATCAGGTGCACCTTGAGCGTTTCGGCATCCCCGGGAAAACGCTTATCGGTTCAGACAGCCACACTCCTACAGGCGGCGGTATCTGTATGCTTGCAATGGGCGCGGGCGGTCTTGACGTTGCTGTTGCAATGGGCGGCGGAACCTATTATATTCCGATGCCGAAGATGACAAGAATCAACCTTCACGGCTATCTTAAACCCTGGGTTTCAGCCAAAGACGTTATCCTTGAAGTGCTCAGGATTATGAGCGTCAAAGGCGGCGTCAGCAAGATTATTGAATACGGCGGAGACGGTGTCAAGACCTTAACTGTTCCCGAACGCGCAACTATAACCAACATGGGTGCGGAGCTTGGTGCAACAACATCTATCTTCCCTTCAGATGAGATCACGCTTGCTTTTCTTAAAGCGCAGGGCAGAGAAAATGACTGGACGGAAATACTTCCCGACGCTGACGCGGAATACGATGAAGTAATAGACATTGATCTTTGCTCGCTTGAGCCTATGGCGGCATGCCCGCATATGCCCGACAATGTAAAGACCACCGAGGAAATCGGAAAAATCAAGGTTGATCAGGTAGCGATAGGCTCCTGCACCAACTCCTCATACACTGATATGATGAAAGTTGCCGCGATCTTAAAAGGCAAAACGGTTTGTCCGAGCGTTTCACTCTGCATAGCGCCCGGCTCAAAACAGGTTCTCAACATGCTCGCTCTTAACGGCGCGCTTTCTGACATGATAAACGCAGGAGCAAGAATTCTTGAATCAGCCTGCGGTCCCTGCATCGGTATGGGTCAAAGCCCGAATTCCGCCGGTGTTTCGCTGCGCACATTCAACAGAAACTTTGAAGGCAGAAGCGGCACAAAAGACGCGGGAATCTATCTTGTTTCACCTGAGGTTGCCGCTGCTTCGGCGCTTACCGGCTATCTCACCGATCCCAGAGAGCTTGGAGACGCTCCCGTTGTTGAAATGCCCGAACACTTTATCGTTAATGACAATATGATCGAGCCTCCGGCGAGTGAAGAGGAAGCGAAAGATATTGAAGTGCTCCGCGGACCGAATATCAAGCCATTCCCGAAAACGGAGCCGCTGCCGCAGGAGATCACAGCCAAAGCGATACTCAAAGTGGGCGACAATATCACTACGGATCACATCATGCCTGCCGGAGCGAAAATACTCCCCTACCGTTCAAATATTCCGCATCTTTCACAGTACTGCTTTGCGGTCTGCGATGAAACCTTCCCCGAAAGAATTAAAAAGGAAGGCAAAGGAATCATCATTGGCGGCACCAATTACGGTCAGGGCTCAAGCCGTGAGCATGCAGCGCTCGTTCCGCTTTATCTCGGCGTTAAGGCAGTTATCACAAAAAGCTTTGCAAGGATCCATGTTGCGAATCTTGTTAATGCCGGAATACTGCCGTTTACATTCAAGGATGAGAACGACTACAACAGAATTGACCAGCTCGACGAGCTTGCTTTGCCGGATGTAAGAGAAAAACTTGAGAAGAAGGAAACAATCATCCTCAAGAATATAACCAAGGGCGAAGAATATGAACTTGACTCCTCTCATCTTTCCGACCGTCAGAGAGCGATGCTGCTGTGCGGCGGACTGCTTGACTATACGAGAGAGATGAATAAATAATATCAGATAAAGGAGAATGAAAATGGATAACGAGAAGCTTGCGATCGACCAAGCGGTTGAACAGTTCAGAAAGCTGATGGAGGGTCAGCTTGAAAGAGCGAAAAGAATAAAGGAAGATAAGGATTTTATCGATTATCAGAATCTTGATACAATTGTAATCGGAATATGCGGCGGCGATGGTATCGGTCCGATCATCACCAAGGAAAGTGAGAGAGTGCTTGCGTTCCTCTTAAAAGACGAAGTAGCAAGCGGCAAGGTAAAGTTTAAGGAGATAGACGGTCTCACCATTGAAAACCGCGCGAAATGCCTGAAAGCGATTCCCGATGATGTGCTTGAGGAACTCAAGTGCTGCCATGTTATACTCAAAGGACCGACAACAACTCCGCGCCAGGGAGACGGCTGGCCGAATGTTGAGTCTGCAAATGTAGCAATGAGAAAGGAGCTCGATCTGTTTGCGAACATGCGACCGGTGAGAGTTCCTGAAGAAGGAATAGACTGGACATTCTTCCGTGAAAATACAGAGGGCGGATATGCCGTCGGCTCTTACGGTGTAAATATTACGGATGATCTGGCAGTTGATTTCACCGTTGCCACGCAGGAGGGCTGCGAAAGAATCGCGCGCCTTGCATATGAGTACGCAAAGAAAAACAACAAAGGCAAGGTCTCTATTATAACGAAGGCAAATATCATCAAAACCACTGACGGAAAATTCCTGAACACGGCAAAGAAGATCGGCGAGGAATATCCTGATATCGTTACGGACGACTGGTATGTTGATATCACTACAGCTAAGCTGATTGATCCGATGAGAAGAAAAGATTTCAAGGTATTTGTTCTGCCGAATCTTTACGGCGATATCATCACCGATGAGGCGGCTGAATTTCAGGGCGGCGTAGGAACAGCAGGCTCGGCGAACATCGGCAAAAAATACGCTATGTTTGAAGCGATACACGGTTCCGCTCCGAGAATGATAACAGAGGGCAGAGGCAAATATGCCGACCCGTGCAGCATGCTCAGAGCCTCGGTTATGCTGCTTTCACACATAGGTTATCAGGATAAAGCCGATGCGCTTGAAAAGGCGCTTGACAAGTGTATGTTTGAGGAGAAGAAGCTCAGCATCACAGGAAGAAACACAGGCTGCACTTGTGAAGAATTCGGCAACTATGTTATGGACACCATAACAGAAATGACCAAATAAGCTGAAGAGAGAGGAATAGGATATGGACAGAAGAGACGATATTTCAATATCCGTAATCAAAAGACTTCCGAGATATTACCGTTTTCTTCAGAGTCTCAAAGAAAACGGCATTGTCAGAATAAGCTCAAAGGAGCTTGCGAATCGTATGGGGCTTACAGCTTCGCAGATCAGGCATGACTTTAACTGCTTCGGCGGTTTCGGTCAGCAGGGCTACGGTTACAATGTTCCTGAGCTCCATACCAAGATCGGTGAGATTCTTGGTGTGGAGAAAGAGAGAAAAACCATACTTATAGGCGCTGGAAATCTCGGAAAAGCAGTATGCAACAAGATATTCAGCGTAAACAGCGGATTTAAACTGATCGGGATATTCGATAAAAATGAAGCGATATGCGGAAATATGATCAAAGGCATACCTGTAAGAAACATAGATTACCTTGAGAATTTCTGCATAGACAATAAACCGATCTGCGCAGTCATATGCATACCGTCCAACGATATGCGGGAACTGACCGATCTGCTGATCAGTCTTGGAATAAGAAGCTTCTGGAATTTCAGCAACTATGATATTTCCATGGCTCACCCTGAGGTCCTTGTTGAAAATGTGCATCTTACGGACAGCCTGATGACGCTCGGATATCTTACGTCAACGGAGGACTGAAATTGGTCAGAATAAGTACAAAGGAAATTGTTGACATTCTGAGATATGATGATACGAAGGCTGTCATTGTTGAAAAAAGGCCGATATTGAACACCACGCAGTTTAAAGCACGTTACAGCGTTGTGGATTTTGAGAAGAAAACAAAAGAGGTCTTAACAAAAAACGCCTATCTGCTTAAAAAGTTCGGTTCATCCTACCGGCAGATAAGCGAAGTTATTCCGAATTTTGTGCAGTGTGCAGCGGCTATCCTTTATGACAGGCGTGTTCTGGTTATCTATCCCAACGGCGAAGCGGGTATTTTTGACAGAGACGGCGAGCTTTCATGGAACGGTTTTTTCAAATATCACGATCAGATCGTCAATTCTCTTTCGCTTGACGGCAAATATTTTTGGTGTATATGCCCTGCAGAGAGCTGCGCGATCCGATATTCCTGCCAAACGATGCAGGTCGATCTCAGAATAGGCGGAAAAGACGCTTCTACTTTTGTGAATCCGACACATATTTCCGCAGGAGGCGGCGATATTTATGTCTGTTCCTCAGGAAACAAGGTCAGAAAAATAGACGGCAATGATTTCACCGTCTCCGATTACCTTACTTTTGAGGAAAATGTTAAGCAGTTTTATAAATACGGAAAATATGCTGTTGCCGTGCTGGCAAGCGGTACATATCTGTTGGAAAACAATCAATAACACAGTAAACCTCCGATCAAAAAATTTTGTTCGGAGGTCTTTTAATATATTATCCAAATGATTATACAAAAATAACGGCACGGTCTACAGAAAGACCGCGCCGTTATTTATGAGCCTATTTCATCAAGCATTTCGCGAATAATGCCCGCCGACTCTGAAAATTTCTTCTTTTCCTCTCCGTCCAGCGGAATCTCAAGAATCCGTCTTACTCCGTCCCTGTTGATCAAAGCCGGCACGCCGATATAAATATCTTTTTCACCGTATTCGCCATTCAGATATGCCGATATTGTAAAAATAGAGTTTTCATCGTTCAGAATAGCTCTTGTCAGTCGCGCAAGCACCATTCCAATTCCGTAATAAGTGGCCTTTTTCGCTTTGATGATCTTATATGCCGATTCTCTTACATTGACAGCGATATCGTCAAGATCTTTCATCATCTGCTCATTATAGGAACTAAGTTCTTTTAAAGGAAGCACCGAAAGCATCGCGCTGCTCCATGCAACGAACTCGGAGTCTCCATGCTCTCCCATTACATATGCATGAACGTTTCTCGGATTAATCTTGAAGTAATCGCTCATCATATATCTGAGCCTTGCCGTATCCAGCGAAGTGCCGGAACCGAGCACCCTTTCCGGCGGAAAACCTGAAAGATCAAGCACCGCTTTTGTCATAACGTCTACAGGATTACTTGCCACAAGAAAGACTCCGCTGAAACCGTTTTCAACAATCGGCTTTACAATCGTTTTGAACACCTTATAATTTTTCTGCAGAAGATCTCTGCGCGTTTCGCCTTCAAGCTGAGGCACGCCGGCACAAATCACGATAAGATCCATATCGGTGCAGTCGGTATAGTCGCCCGAATATATCTTCATACTGCTCGGCGCGAAAGGCAGACCATGTGAAAGATCAGCAGCCTCCCCTTCGGCTCTCTCTTTATTGATATCAATAAGGCAGAGCTCGTCGCAAATATTCTGGTTCAGCATGGCGTAGGCATAACTCATTCCCACCATGCCTACGCCCACTATTGCAACTTTTTTGCTGTCGTCACAAATCTTTTTGTTGGTTAGATCCTTCAATTAAATCACCTTCAAAAATAGTATGACCGCAAGAAAGTTAAAAATACGCTGAGTTTATATGATATATATGTCTAAAACTTATTTTATTTAAAAAATAAGGGCAGTGTTTCAAGAAAGATGATATCATCTCTGTTTGCTGCGTCCCCTTCAGCAAGCGGCGCACAGCAGGCAGTGACCTGCGCGCCGAAAGCGTCGGCAACTTTTTTACATGCAGCAAGTGACTCTCCTGTTGAGATAACATCGTCAACAATCAACACTCTTTTGCCCTTTAGCTGATCGCCGTCCTCATGACCCAAGTAAAGGCTTTGTCTGCCCTTTGTGGTAATGGAACTTTCACTAATCTCAATCGGCTGATCCATATACACCTTTACACTTTTTCGGATAACGATATACTTTTTTCCGCTCAGTCTGCTCATTTCGTATGCAAGCGGAATACTTTTTGCTTCCGGAGTCAGTATATAATCGAAATCCGGCGTAAGCTTAAGCAGCTCTTGAGCACACCTCTCAGTAAGCTCAACATCACCGAACATAATAAAAGCCGCAATATCAAGCTTATCATTTACCGAGAATTTTTTGAGTTTTCTTTCAAGTCCGGCTATATGCAGCGTGTAATAATCATCGTTCATATAATTTTCTCTCCGAGCTCAGTGCCGCCGATAATATGAAAATGCAGGTGCATAACAGTCTGCCCGGCGTCCTTTCCGCAGTTACTGATAATGCGATAACTGTCTATACCCTGTGATTTTGCTATTTCAGGAATCTTCTCAAAAATATGAGCAACAGATTCACTGTTATTCTCATTAATGGAATTTATGCTGTCAATATGCTCCTTAGGAACGACAAGCACATGAACAGGCGCAACAGGATTGATATCCTTAAAAGCGTAGATCATTTCGTCCTCATAAACCTTATCTGAGGGGATATTGCCGTTGATTATTTCACAAAACAAACACATATAAATTCACACTGCCTTTCCATAAGCAATTTTTACGCTGATCAACTTATTTAACAAATCCTGCAACGATATCGGCTACCGCTTCAAGCGCGTCATCAAGCTTAGAAATGTCTTTTGCCCCTGCCATAGCGGAATCCGGGCGACCGCCGCCGCCTCCTCCGGCAAGCTTTGCCACTTCACGCACAACATCTCCGGCTTTTACGCCTTTTGCCACAGCCGTGCTTCCGCAAACGGCAACAATGGACGCCTTTTCACCAAGTGCGCTGGCAATAACGCCGACTGTATTTTCACCTTTATGCTTCAGCTCATCACCCATTGAACGAAGCGAATCCGGGGTCGTTCCGTCCACACGTGCCACATAGAGCTGAAGCCCACCGATCTCAACAGGCTTTGCAAACATATCGGCGCTTTTGAGTTTTGATATTTCCAGATTGAGCTTCTGTATGGTCTTATCTTTTTCATGCAGCTCGTTAACGACCGATGTAACGCGTTCCTTTATCTCGTTGTCGCCAGTTTTAAGTACGGACGAAACAAACTTTACAAGCGCCTCATTCGTATCCAGATACTTTAAGGTGCCAAAGCCGGTAACAGCCTGAATTCTTCTTACACCGGCAGCAACAGATGATTCTGAAACGATCTTGAACAAGCCGATCTGACCGCTGTTTGAAACATGGGTTCCTCCGCAGAATTCAAGTGAAAAATCCCCTGCTTTCACCACTCTGACGGTGTCACCGTATTTTTCGCCGAAAAGCATCATGGCGCCTGTTTTCTTTGCCTCTTCAATCGGCATTTCTTTCATTTCAACAGGCTGTGCGCTCATGATAAATTCATTCACCAAATATTCTACCTGCTTGATCTCTTCAGGAGTCATAGGATTAAAATGCGTGAAATCAAAACGCACTTCATGCTCGTTTACAAGCTGCCCTGCCTGCTCAACATGCGTTCCGAGAACCTCACGCAAAGCCGCCTGAAGCAGATGGGCAGCAGTATGATTTTTCATAATAGCCTCTCTGCGTTTTTGGTTCAGAGAAGCTTTAACTTTATCCCCGGCACTGATTATTCCCTTGGAAACACTGCCGCTGTGGAGATAAACACCGTCCCCGTTTTTAGCAGTATCAGCAACAATAAATACATTTGAATCGTTCGATGAAATAACTCCGCTGTCGCCCACCTGACCGCCGGACAGCGCATAAAAAGGAGTTCTGTCGAGCACAACGGTACCGTTATCACCTGCGCCGAGCCTATCGCAGAGCTCACCCTTATCGTTTATAAGAGCAACTACGTTGGCATCACATTCAAAATCAGTGTAACCCGTAAATTCAGTTTTTTCACAATCGAGCTTTACGGACTCGTTTTTCCATGCATCTGCGCCGGCATCCTTGCGTGCGGCACGGGCAGTAGATTTCTGATTGGCAAGAAGAGCATTGAACTTATCCTCATCAACTGTGATCCCGCGCTCCTCAAGGATATCCTTTGTCAGATCAAGCGGAAAACCATAAGTATCATTCAGCTTAAAAGCGTCTTCGCCGGAAAAAACATTGCCCTCCATATTTTCAATATAATCCTCAAGCAGTGCGAGTCCGGCGTCGATAGTCTTACCGAAAGAGTTCTCTTCAGCCTGCATTACGCTCCTGATGATCTCCCTCTTTGAATCGAGGTAATCATAAGCGCTCCTATTTTCATCAATTACGGTGTCCACAACCTTGTAAAGGAATGGTTCATTGACTCCGAGCAGTCTGCCATGGCGGCAAGCCCTTCTGATCAGTCTTCTTAAAACATAGCCTCTTCCCGAATTGGAGGGAATAACTCCGTCTCCAATCATAAACACTGAGGAGCGGATATGGTCGGTAATAACTCTGAGAGAAATATCCTTTTTCTCATCCTCGTGATATCGGACATCAGCGATCTCGGAGATCTTTTTCATAATATTTTGAACAGTGTCAACCTCAAACAGATTGTCAACGCCCTGAAGTATGCAGGCAAGACGCTCAAGCCCCATGCCCGTATCTATGTTCTTTTGTTTCAGCTCGGTATAATTTCCGTTGCCGTCATTGTTGAACTGGCTGAAAACATTGTTCCAGAATTCCGTATATCTGTCGCAGTCACAACCGGGCGCGCAGTCCGGCTTGCCGCAGCCGTACTTTTCACCGCGGTCAAAATAGATCTCACTGCACGGACCGCAGGGACCCTGACCATGCTCCCAGAAATTATCCTCTTTGCCGAGTCTGACGATTCTGGAGGGATCAACGCCGACTTCTTTCGTCCATATATCATATGCCTCATCATCATTTTCGTAGATGGTGACCCAAAGCTTGTCCACCGGCATTTCGAGCACCTTTGTGCAGAATTCCCACGCCCATGCCGTAGCCTCATGCTTAAAATAATCCCCGAAACTGAAATTGCCGAGCATTTCAAAATAGGTGCCGTGGCGCGCAGTTTTGCCCACTCTCTCAATATCCGGGGTCCTTATGCATTTCTGGCATGTGGTAACCCTTTTAGACGGAGGAGTGACCTCGCCTGTAAAATACTTTTTCATCGGCGCCATTCCGGAATTGATGAGCAAAAGGCTCTTATCATTTTCAGGCACAAGAGAAAAGCTCGGCAGACGAAGATGACCTTTACTCTCAAAGAAAGACAGATATTTTTCTCTTAAATCATTTAACGATGTCCATTCCATTTTCTTATACTTCCTCTATATAAAATAAAATATCGCGAAAGATATTAATCATGCTAAACAAAATTTCAAGGGCAACCTATAAGATTAAGCTGCCCTTAAAATAACCAGATCAAAGCTTATCAACAAGTTTTTTAAGCTCAATGATCTCTTCTTTGGTAAAGGTTAAACCCTTGCTCATTTTCGAATGGTCCGGCGACCAGTCCCTAACATCGATCTTGGGATCGCGGCCATTCCAAGAAATCATATTGACCTCTCTCGTCCAGCCTCTGGCTGTTTCGGAAATTACCCCGATGTGTTCGGTAATTTCATATTTGATTTCCGGCATCAAAGACTCCTCCTTTGCAATTTTTATTTTAAATTTTCAACGATTTCTTTTGTATCTCTTGCAATCATAAGCTCTTCATTGGTTGCAAGCACAAATACTCTTACTTTATCGCTGGGCATTGTCAGTTCCGCTTCAGCACCCTTAACAGCCTTCTGATTGATTGACTGATTGATATTGACACCAAGAAAACCGAGATATGAGCATACTTTTGCACGAAGCCAGAAGCCGTTTTCACCGATGCCGCCGGTGAATACAATCGCATCAACTCCGTTCATCGCAGCAACATATGAACCTATATATTTAGCGATCTGATAAGCCTGCATCTCATGAGCGAGGATGGCTCTTTCATCGCCCTCATTCTGCTTTGCGACGATATCGCGGTCATCCGAATAACCGCCGGAGATCGCGCTTACGCCGGACTGCTTATTCAGGATCTCTTCTACCTGCTTCGGAGTAAGGCTGAGCTTCTGCTGAAGAAATGTAACAACAGAAGGATCAATTCCGCCTGAGCGTGTACCCATCATAAAGCCGTCAAGAGGAGTAAATCCCATTGAAGTGTCAAAAACCTTGCCGAATTTGATTGCGGCGATAGACGAACCGTTTCCCAGATGGCAGGTGATCATTTTTATCTTTTCAATGCTTACGCCCATTCTTTCGGCACAGCGCTCACTTACATATTTATGTGAAGTGCCATGGAAACCGTAACGGCGAATCCCGTACTTCTCAAAATACTCATACGGCAAAGCATACATGTACGCCATAGGAGGCATCGTGCTGTGAAACGCCGTGTCAAAAACCGCTACCTGCGGAACATTGGGGCCGAGAAGCGAAAGGCAGGCTTCATAACCCTGAAGGTTAGCGGGATTGTGAAGCGGTGCGAGCGGTATCATTTTCTGAACGTCCTCAACGACGGTTTCATCAAATAAAACGCTTTTGGTATATTTTTCACCGCCCTGAACGACACGGTGACCCACCGCATCGATCTCATCCAGTGACTCAAGCACCTTAAGATCGCTCTGCGTCATAAGTTCCATAACCGTATTAAACGCGTCAATATGCGACGGCACTTCACGGTCAAAAACCAAACTCTCTTCACCTACGTGATAGAGTATATTCTTCTCACCGCCCTGAATCGGAAGCCCGATCCTTTCGATCGTGCCTTTACATATAACGGACTCATCATCCATATTGATCAGCTGGAATTTCAGCGAAGAGCTGCCGCAGTTGATAACAAGAATTTTCATAATTGTATCCTCCGCATCTTGAATTCATATTCTTTAATATATATAATAATATATATATTAATACAATGTCAAGTAATATATTTATTTTTCTTAATTTATAAAGAGGTATTTATGAATACAGGTATAATATGCGAATTCAACCCGTTTCATGCAGGTCACAGATATTTGATCGAACAGGCAAAAAAGAACGGCGGCAGCGTTGTATGTATAATGAGCGGAAACTTTGTTCAGCGCGGTGATGTTGCCGTATATGACAAATTCAAACGCACCCGTGCCGCGCTTGAGGGCGGAGCAGATCTGGTTATTGAGCTTCCTGCAGAGCAGGCGCTGCTGTCCGCAGAGGGCTTTGCGCGAAGCGCAGTCAGGCTTGCCGAAAGCCTTGGTGTAATCGACAGGCTGGCGTTCGGCGCTGAGAACGATGACGCACAGGAATTAAAAAAAACTGCCTTTCTGCTGAAAAACAGAGAAACACAGGAACAGATAAAAACCGAGATGAAAAACGGCCTCTCCTACCCCGCAGCGCGCAGCAAAGTCCTGAAATCAGATATACTGGATTATCCTAACAATATTCTTGCCTGTGAATATATAAAAGAAACCAACCTGCCGTTTACAGCGATAAAAAGGATCGGCAAGGGGCACGATACCGATGATCTTCAGTACAGCGCGACCGCCATAAGGGAAACGCTTTCCGCTGATGAGACAGCAAGTCTCAGCAATTGTGAAACGGCTGTTCTTTATAAGCTGAGAACGATGAAAAAGGAAGATTTTCTGAAGATCGCCGATGTAAATGAGGGGCTGGAAAACAGACTTTACGACGCTGCCGGAAAAGCACGGAGCCTTAATGAATTTCTGCTTTCGGTAAAATCGAAAAGATACACGCTTTCGCGGATCAGGCGGATTACCTTAAGGGCGTTTCTCGGCATGGAGGGAAGCTCCTGCGAAGTGCCTGTAATCCGCGTATTGGGGTTCAATGCAAGAGGAAGAACCCTTTTAAGTGAAATAAAAGCCAACTGCAAAAAGCCGATCATAACAAAGCTTTCAGACTGTGATGATGATGTGCTGCCGTATTTCGTCAAGCAATGTGAATATACAGATATATATACTTTGGCATATAAAGAACCTCTGCCCCGCGGAACGGAACAGAGGAGTCAGATCGTTGTGATATAGTTTTCGAATTCTTCCTTGCTCATGGAAGAATTCAGATAGCTTAAAAGTGAATTGGTTGAAAGAAACTCCGGCAGGTCAAGCGCCTTGAGGAGTTTTTTTCTTTTTTCCGCGGCATTTTCCCTCCCGGATAACCCGGCGGCAAACAGATCGTAATTCGTTATCCTGTTGTCAGCAGATACTCTTTTAGTTTTTATCTGCAAGTCTCGGAAAAGCTTTTCCAGTATTTCATCGGAGATACCCTCTACGCCGAGCTTTCCCTCTTTGGACGACTCTTTTTTTCTTTTTTCTTTTCCGTAAATATCAGGTATATAAATATGTTTTATTCTTTCTTTCGGGATGCCCGCCGAAATATAATTACGTATCTGAAAACCGGCGCGGTCGGAATCGGTTATAAGAATAAGACCGCGCTCATCGGCAAGCTTGCGAATAAAAGCAAGACGTGCTTTATCCTTATATATTCCAAACCCGTTTGTTTCGATTATCAGGGCGTCCAAAATATTCGAAAGCTTGATCTTATCATATCTGCCTTCTACTATCACAGCCTCATCTATCTTAATCATATTTGACCTCTTTTGAAATCAGAAGCAGCTTTACAAGCATTTCTTCCAGAATAAGTCTGGAAGCAGCAGCGGTGCTCTTCAAGCTGTTATCGGCGGTCATAATAACGTCAAGCGATCTTCTGAGCTGTGAAAAAGTGAGCGCAGCGCAGTCCCGGGCAGCATTTTTCAGGGCGAATTCTCTGCCCTTATAATTGTAGTGCCTGCCGACATCCTCATAATCGCACCCCGCCGACTTCGCGCACTTAACTCTATACATATCAACAAAACAGCCGGAAATAGCGGAAAGCACCTTGACGGGGTCCTCCTTAGCGGCAAACAAAGAGTCCAGCACAGAATACGCCCTGTCATAATTTCCGCGGACAACGGCATTGGAAAGATCATATATACGCGCCTGCAGACTGCGAACAGCAAGGCGGTCTATAATCTCCTTTGTAATATCTCCGCCGTTAACATAGGCGCTCAGTTTCTGAACTTCATTCAAAAGCGTTTTGATATCGCTGCCCGAAACAGAGATAAGATATCTTGCATTATCCGATGAAAGCGCGGCTTTTCTCTTTTTGCACCCGGAAACAAGCAGCTTCACCAGTTCACCCTCACTTCGTCTGCGAAGCTCAACAGAAGAACCGAATTTCGCGAAAGCCGCCTCAACGCCCTTCCATCTAGAACTCTTTTTTGTATCCGGCGAAAGAGAATTATACCAGAAAACAAGGAAAGTGGTTTCGGGCACATCGGTCAGATACTCTTTTATTTCTTTACAGTTTTTTTCACTCTTGTCAAAGGGATAGTCGCACACGAGTATAAAATTATTACCGCCCATCATGGGCAGCAGATCGGCGTCTTTCAGAATATCGTCAAGAGAAGCGCTTTTGCCGTCAAAGCGGTGAAGATTAAAGTCCTCAAAAGGTCCGCCGGCAAGCTTTTTCACAAGTGTGTTTACATAAAACTCTTTAAGATAATCCTCCTCGCCGAAAATAAAATAAGCATTCGAGAATTCGCCGGATTTTATCTGCGATTTCAAAGCCTGCTCGTCTATTCTGCCCATTCGTTCACCCCTTTCATTGAATATCCGTTTTCATCAACTGTGTAAATTATATCATATTTTTCGGCATTGGCAAGCGTATATGACGAAAAATCAAACTCTGTTTCATATATCACGGCTTTGATGTTCCGACCGTCATCGGTTGTTTTGTAATCGACTGTAAAGGCGCTCCAAAGCTTTGAAGCAAAGCTGTCGTTCGCTGAAATATTATATTCGTAGATCTCTTCGTCAGCGTAGCCATCTGCATCTGAAGTGATATAATTCATACAGTCCGTTTTTTCGGCAAGCTTCAAAGAATATTCTTTATCACCCTCGATAATCATGACCACTTCAAGATTATTTGACAGAATTATGTTTTCCGCCCTGTAATAATGCGCGTATTCGGACGGACAGATAACGGCAGCATAGCTGCCATCATATATGATAACGGAATTCGATCGTTCGCCATGAAGTATTCGGACATAAACATCGCCTCTGGAAAGTGCATGCGTCACGGCAAGAATCAACACACAAACGGCACAGGACAGCACCGTACAGAGTTTAAAAATCTTTTTGGAATCCTCTTTTCTGAGCATAAAGCCCACGCCGAAAATGAAAAGCACACAAAATATTATAAGACCGAATCTATAATCGCTTATATTTACAGTTGCAAATGAAAGGCGAGCGCATACGCGCGTTATCGTTATAAGTGCGGCAGATATATAAAAATTTATGTTTGCAAAGATCAGCATCACGGGTGACAAAAACATAAAAAGAACAAAAAACAAAGAGGATAAAAGCAGAATCTCCGTAAGCGGAATGAGGATTATATTAAGGAATATTCCCAGAATGCTCGTTGAACCGAAAATAAAATACATAACCGGGAAAGTCGTTATAAAAACGCTGACTGAGGCTGTAAAAGTGTCCGCAATCGAACGCAGAAGTCTGTGCTTTCTGTCAATATTTAACGAAAGATTCGGATTTACGGCCGTAAGTCCGAGCACTGCCGTGAATGTGAGAAGCGCGCCCGCGTCTGCGACGGCAAACGGGTCAAGACAGACCAAAAAAGCGGCGAAACCAAGAGAATTCAGAGCGTCGCTGCGTTCCTTTATCAGCTTGGATAACAAAAACACGAGCATCATAACGGCTGAACGCACCATTGACTTTGAAAACCCGGATAGCATCACATAGAACAAAACACTCGCGCTGCAAACAATTACGGCAGGAGCACGCGGAACAAGCAGCCTGCGCAGTATTTTATACAGCGCGCCTGATATCACGGCAAGATTAAAGCCGGAAACTGCCATAAGATGTGTTGCGCCGCAGGCTTTGAAATTACTGTATATCTCCTCGCTGAGGTTGCTTGTATCCCCTGTCAGTACAGCGAGAGACAGAGCGCCTTCATCGCCTGAAATGATATTGTCAAAACGGTCATTCAGCTTTTCGCGCAGTTCAAGAATATACTTATTAAGATTGACTACTTTTTCCTCAGTTGCCGAATAATGATTAAGATAACCGCGCAGGAATATTCCGTTTCCGAATGCTCCGTTTGAATCATAAGCATTATCCCCTGCTGAAAACAAACTGATATCGGCATTTATAACATCGTAAGATTCAGCATATATCGGCTCATCGGAATAAATCATAAGCTTGATATTCTGCGGCGCTTCGGGCATATCAATGCTTTTTGTTTTAACTGTGTAAGCATATCCGCCGGATGAGGTTCTGCTTTCAAGATCTACCTTGTAGATCACAGCGGAAACAGTTTCTCCATCCAGCTTTTGCTGCGGCAAAACGGAATTGTAATGATTCACAATAAAAACAAGACTTGCAAGAACCACGCTTATCAAGCAAACGGGAACGGCAGCCGCCTGCCTTGTTTTTCGGCAAAATATTGAAAATATCAAAAGGACGCCTGCGGCAGCCAAAACCGCAAGCGCCCATTCGACACCCATGAAATTCAGTATGATCAAACTTAAAGCAAATGAAAATCCTATATGAGCAAAAATTCTTTTCATATAACCGCTTTTTACTTTCTGGGGTTAACAGGTTCCATAACAAAGCTGTAGCTTTGCTTTACGCCCTTTTTCATTATATAAGGTTCTCTGACAAACGCCTGACCGGGCATATCTCCGCCGACGCCGCACTGCATATGGTCTATATTCAGCGCAGTTATATCATTATTATAAGGGATAGTATGAACGTGCGTTGCTTTTTCAAGCTGCTCAATCGTATAATGATGGGCGCTGAAATCCATGAAATTATCAAAATACGATGTAAATTTAAAGCCATAACCATTTCTGTCTGTAATGGTAAGATAACGCACATCGGTACGGTTGGCATTTTCCTGAGGGCGCATATATCTGTGCTCAAGAGCGGTCACCGTGGACTTATGGCAAGTAATCTTCGCTCCTGTCTTTCTGTCGCAGTAAGTTGCATGAGGTCCTCTGCCGTACCAGTTCACATATTCCATTTTGCCGTCAAGAGTAAGGCGTGTGCCGAATTTTATCATATTCGCCGCAGGCACAGCGCTGTGGTATACATATATTCTTCTGTCAGGATATATCTTATATGTTGACACAGCATTTTTAAGCAGCGGTGTATGCCATGCAATATGTACCTCAACGCAGTTATCCGAGCCTGCCGAAGCAACCGTTCTAACAGCTTTTGCTTTATGGCTGGCTGTTCTCCATCTGTAATAAGGATGGAGCGGAATAAGTGCCGGAACAAAATTGAGCGAGTCAATATCATTGTCTGTTAAGGCACGGAAATAGTAAGGCTCCATAGGCGCTTTAAGCTTTTCCCTGCCGTCGAGCGAGATGCTCGTTATTCTGCCGTTATCGATTTTTACGGCAAACGCGTCTCCGCTAATATCAACAGTGTTTCCTTTTTTTGTGAAGCTCAGATCGCCCTCAGCTTTCGGAGCAACAGGCTGCGGCATCGGGTTAAGTATGAACTGATCCCAGGCAACCTCATAATTGGTTTTTCTGCCGGGAGTTTTCTTTCTTGTAAAGAATGACACGGTCAGAACCACTTCTTTATCATCGGGAAAAGTGGTAATATCATAAGGAATCGTAATATAGGTTTCCGAAAGCGGCTCACACTCAAATTTTTCAAGCTCTCCCGAATCCAGGATATCGCCCTCAGCCTCAACGCTCCAGCGGCAGGTGAAAGCGGAGATATCAGTAAACAGGAACTTATTTTTTACTCTGTAAGTGCCCTTGTTTATATCGAAAGCTTCCGTCTTGATCTCGGCATACACCTTTTTGACCTCATGGATCTGGGGATGAACAGTTCTGTCGGCGGCAATGATACCGTTCGCACAGAAATAAGTGTTAGAACCTGCAAGAGCCGTTGTATTCGGTATATCTATCGCGCTTCTCGGCTCATCTTTCGCGAAATCATCACCGTAAAGCCACATATCTTTGCCGTCTTCGCTTACTCTGTGGATCGTTTGGTCAACGAAATCCCAGATAAAGCCGCCGCACATATTGTCGTACTTTTCAAAGTCGTCCATATATTCCTGGAAATTTCCGAGTGAGTTTTCCATAGAATGCGCATATTCGCACAAAATGACCGGCTTGCCCTCATACATTTCGGGTTTAATGGGCTTGCTGTCTGCGGCAAGCTGATTGGCAATATTGTCATAGAGCGTAATTTTTATTTCTTCTTTGTTGCCGAGCTTTTTCATGATGTCGGCAGTCGGATACATTCTTGAGATGACGTCACTCTTCGTCAGGTCAAAATCGCCCTCATAATGGAACTGCCTTGTGTTATCAAGCTTCAGAGCCGCCTCTTTCATTTTGGCAAAATTGCTTCCGTCTCCGGCTTCATTTCCGAGACTCCACATAAACACACAAGGGTTATTCCTGTCTCGGAGCACCATTCTCTCCATTCTGTCAACAACCGCGTCGGTCCACATCGGATTGCTGCCCGGCACACCCTTGCGCCTTACGCCATGGGTTTCGACTTCACATTCGTCCATAACGTAAAAGCCGTATTCGTTGCACATCTCATAAAAATACGGATCGTCGGGATAATGCGAGGTGCGGATCGAGTTTATATTATTCTGTTTCATTATGTCAAGATCCTGAGAGTATCTTTCACGCGGAACAGCCCAACCGTTGTCGGGATCAAAATCGTGGCGGTTAACGCCCCTTATCATAAGCGGCATACCGTTGAAATAGATTTTTTCGCCCTTGATCTCAACCTGTTTGAAACCTACTTTGTAAGTTTTAACAGCATATGTTTTTTTGCCCACGGAAACACTGACAACAAGCGTGTAAAGATCAGGATGCTCGGCGGACCATTTTTTCGGATTCTTGATCTCGGCCTTCATAGAAAACTTCGTCTTTGCACGTTCCAGCTTAAGCGATTCTTCGCCGAGTTCAATTTCCCTGCCGGTATTGGACAGCAGATATGCCTTACAGCTCACTTTACCGTTCAGCGCGCCGTAATTCATGATTTCAACATCAAGCGAAGCTACTGCGTCTTTATAAAACGTGTCAAATTCCGTTCTGAAGAAAAAGTCCCTTATCGCAACAGGGCTTTCGGCAAAAATATATACCTCACGATAAATGCCGCAAAGCCACCACATATCCTGATCCTCAAGATAAGTGCCGTCCGAATATCTGTAAACCTTGGCGCAAACAATATTCTCTTCTCCAGGCCTTACAAATTTGGTTATATTAAATTCATGAGGAGTCATAGAACCCTGACTGTATCCGACATAACTGCCGTTTACATACACCTCGAGCGCAGCTTTGGCAGCGCCGAAATGAATAAAAATCTCTCTTCCGTCAAAATCAGCAGGCAGCTCAAAAGCTTTTCTGTAAAAACCGATCTCCTGCATCTTATGGTTGATCTTCGGGATACTATGCTTACTGCGGCTGATCGCTTTAGGAAAAGTGCTCGCATAGTAATACGGCACGGAATAACCCTGTGTCTGCCAGACCGACGGAACTTTGATCTCGTTCCATTCCCTATCGTTAAAATCCGTTTTTTCAAAATCAGAAGGCTGATTTTCAAGACCTCTCTGCCAGTAAAACTTCCACATCCCGTTGAGAGAAAGCTTATATTTGCTCTCTTCCCCAGAGAGTGCGGACTCGACATCATCGAACGGCATAGCGATAACATGACCGTCCTCTTTATTTACTTTGATGATTTTGGGATCTTCCCATATGTATTTTTCCATAACACAGTCTCCGATCTCATTTTTAATATATAAATTAATGTAACAGAATTCAAAATAAAAGTCAACAAAACGGGCAATATATGTAGACAAAATAAATTGAAATATGATATAATTTAAAAAATACTTTTGGTGATTATTACAAAAGAAATGATATGACAGACAATTAAATCACAAATGGATTAACGGAGGATAAAGGCCGATATGATCGAACGGGTTAATGAAAACAATCTTGAAGAATATGAAAATTTTATCAAAGCACATCCGAAAGGGCTATTTCAGCACTCCTCCAAATGGGCAAAGGTTAAATCAGCCTGGAAATGGGAAGCCATTATGCTTAAGGACGATAACGGCACCATTAAAGGTTCTGCGGCTGTGCTGATCAGATTTGTGCCTGTAATCAAAAACGCCCTTTTCTATGTATGCCGCGGCTTCGTTGCGGATGAACATGATTTTGAAACATTTGACAAACTGTTTGACGGACTCCTTGAACTCGCAAAAGAGTATAAAGCTTACTGCATTAAAATAGACCCGGAGATCGTCGTTGAAAATACTGCGTATAAAAAACATCTTATCGAAAAAGGTTTTACGGAGCTGAACCCGGGATGCCTTGACTTTGAAAATGTGCAGCCGCGTTTTGTTTATTGCTTTGATTATAACGGAATGACAGAGGACGAGCTCTTGCTCACATTTAAAGCCGATTACAGAAACAGGATACGCAAGGCGCCTAAAAAAGGTGTTGAAGTTAAAATCATGGGCACCGAAGCGCTCGATGATTTCGTAAGGATCATGAAAGAGACCGGCGAGAGAGACGGATTTTCCACAAGACCAAAGTGGTATTTTGAAAAGATACTGAATTGTATGGGCGAGGACGCACGTCTTTATATGGCATATTACGAAGGAAAAGCCATTGCCGGAACCATTGCGATCAAATGGGGCAAGAATGTGATGAAATATCAGTACGGCGCTTCATCAAACGCGCACAGAAATGTATATCCCAATTACGCGCTGCAGTGGGCAATGATGCAATGGGGTCTTGAATGCGGCTGCGCGGTTTATGACTTCGGCGGAATAAGCGGCGACTGCCAGAATCCAAACAACCCACATTACGGGCTTTGGAGATTTAAGCATGGCTTCGGCGGTTATATGAAAGAATTTATCGGTGAATTTGACTATGTCATAAACAAACCTGTATACAGTCTTTATAATATTGCTATGGATTTAAAGAAGAAATTATCTTGAACCTTTATGCAGGTAAAGACTGTGACACCCCCAAAATTTTTCCGCGGCGCAAATTTGAATAAATACAGTTCTCATCACGCCGTATCGGCTGCATCAAGGAAGAACGTGATTGTATTCAGTATTTGTAGCCGGAAAGGCTGTGTGGAGCAATATGAGCAGATACGTTATAGATAAAACCAAACTGATTGAAAATATAGAATTTATAAAAAAGAAAGCAGGCGTGCCTGTAATAGGCGTTGTAAAAGGCAACGGTTACGGATTCGGGATAAAAGAATTCACAACGGTTTTAAAAGAATGCGGCATAAATTTTTTCGCAGTGACTGAAGTTACCGATATCCCTGTTCTTAAAGAGATATTAAATGATGATGACGAGATCCTGATTATGCGCTCCACCTGTATAGCTGACGAGGCAAAGCTTATCGCCGAAAGCGGATGCATAGCAACGATCGGCTCCGAAGAAGCGTGCAAAGTCATGGAAAAGGTTGCCGGCGAACTTGATATAACAGTAAAATGCCATCTCAAGATCGATACAGGTATGGGACGGTACGGTTTTATGCCAAGTGAAATCACAAAGGCAATTGAATGTTATAAGCAGCCGCATCTGGAATTTACGGGAATATACACGCATTTTTCGAGCGCGTTCAGAAATGCCGAGCTTACAAAAGCGCAGCTCACTGTTTTTAAAGACTGCATATCGCAGATCGAAAAAGCCGGCTTCAAACCCGGTATTGCGCACTGCGCCAACTCACCTGCTCTTTTAAATGTTGAGGGCGTGTCCATGGACGCTGTCAGAATAGGTTCAGCGTTTACAGGCAGAGTGATAACAAGGGCAAAAACGCCCCTGCACAGACTCGGCAGTCTTGAAGCAGAGGTCGTTGATATCAAAACCGTTCCTGCCGGATATTCAATAGGCTACAACGGATTATTCAAGACGCAGCGAGAAACAAAGATCGCAATCGTTCCCATAGGACATTACGACGGCTTCGGGCTTCAGAAAGAACGGGAGACCGCCGATCTCAGATACGTTCTCTCCGCAGCAAAGCAATATGTCAAAAAAAAGCAGATGTATATGCGTATAAACGGAAGAATGTACCATGTTATCGGTGAGATCGGACTTTCCCATACTGCGGTAGATATTACCGGCTCCGATGTAAAAGCGGGTGACACCGCCAGCGTTGACATCTCCCCGCTTATGGTAAATCCGAGACTTCAAAGAATATATAAATGATTAAAGCGGCTGTGAAAAACACAGCCGCTTTATATTTGCCAAAACACGTAGTAGTGTAAACCGATAGAATCCCACTCCACACAGCGAAATCCTAATTTATATAAAATTTAGAAATCGGCGTTTTGATTTTCTTGCGAGCGCAGAGTCCTGATTCTCAAAATATTTATCGGTATGATCTACGGAGACATCATCACTTTTCAGCCTGCTGCCGTGAACATCTACCGCAACAATATGATAGATATATCTGTTATCAAAATGAACTCCGTTATCCCTAAAAGAAGTAACATAATCATCTGGGGTTTTTGCAATCAAATTGCCGTCACGATATATCTCATAGTGGCTTACGGGAACAGAGCCATGAACAGGGGTCCAAAACAGATCGATTCTGTTTTTCTCACGAGGAAAAGCGTACAGCACAGGCTTTTCAAAAATCTCAGAATCATGAAGCGTACCCTTTTGAGGAGTTACACTTTCCGAAAATTCGCTTTTCCTGCCTGCACCCACACTGCGCACACAATACTTATAGCTTTCACATATCTCTTTTGTGACCTGACAGTCAAACAGTGCATTATGCTTTGTGGAGCCGACAAAAAACATTCTGCCGTCTTTAACGCGGTACACCTCATAAAGCACCGCGTTTTTCGCGTGCTTCCATGAAACGATGACGCCCTGACGCTCCGTTCGGTTATCAGTCAGTTCCTTCACGCGGTCTTTCTGATAGTGCCCGCATCTCGGAAGCCGTATGTCAATGCATACAGCGCCGACATCTTCCGCCTTTGAAACATCTTTCTTTGTTTTAATACGGAACGTTTTGATCTCATACGGCTTTAGAGAAAAAGTGATTTCGTTATTTTCCGTTTCTTTTCCGATATCGTTTTCAATGATATCTGTCTCAATATAAGACTCGATATCTTCACAAAAACGCACTTTTATATTTTGTGTTTCCTCCCCTGCCGTTTCATTAAAGCGAACGATCATACCGTCGCCGTTTGACTCGGCGGGTTTCATTGTTGAAAGAAGCACATTGGGTCTGTTGATAGATATGTAAGACTTTTCACTGACCCTTCCATCCATATTAGCTGCTGCTTTCTTTATTAATACAGCTTGCAAAGGCGCGCATCGCTCCCATGACACGCGGTTTATCCAGCTGACTGATTTTCCTTTTCCCGTAAACAGAGAATATGAAAAATCGGCCGCTCCGGGCTGATCGCCCTGAAAATTTGTCTGCCACATATTGTTCATAATGTAGCTGAATATATATGGCTTTTCTGATTTATAATCAAATGACCATTTACCCGTTCTGCGCTCGCCGAACTGCAGGAGTGAGGTATTGACAAGTGACAGCGTCATGCTGTAATCATCGCTTTTATCATAAACATTGACCCACTTATTCGCAGTATACCAATCTCTTGAGGTGCCGTATATCTGCTCTCCCTCCGCAACATTGCCGATAGGAAGGTCATAACGTATCTCATAGCCTTTTTCGGCATTGAAAGGAAAAGTATAAAACGCTTCTTCCTTGCAGACGAGCTGCGGCAGCGCGGATTTCAGCACCTTATTCTCAATATCATCGTAAAGTTTTATCGTCTGGCGAATACTTCCCGAACGGAAAGTGCCTGTATCCACAACAATTTCAGCTCCTAGAGCAGTCGTTTTCAATCGGATCTTGGTGTTTTCTTTTAACGGCTGATACAAATTCCATTTCCATGAGGAGAATTTAGAGCCCATATTTTGGAAAGGAATAGCAAAATCATCGTAATACTGATACTGGTTCCATTTGACATCTGCCGAACCGTCCACTACTTTCCTGTTTCCGTTTCGCTTATCAATAATACTTGCAACCGTGCCGTCATCGCACATAAGCAGTTTATAGAATGGTGTTTCAACACAGTTACCATAAATTTTTGCTTCGGAAATAAAATCAGGTGTTTTATCAACGGGAACAACTGAATAAAGCTTGTATCCCAGCGCGGGAACATTTTTTGCAATAAACGAAAGCTCGTTTCCGCTCAGTTCATACGGAAGGCTTTCGCCGTCACTGATGATCTCAAACTTTTCCGGCAGAATATCATCTTCCGGCCGAACGGTTACAACATCCGTTCTGTTCCAGCTTAACGGGTTATAAACATAAATGCTACTGCCGTTTTGAGCGGCATTCTTGGCCAAGATTTTCAACGTATTATGGATTGTTTTTCGGGCAAGAGCATGGGCTCCCAATGCATTCGAGCGTTTCCACTCGTTTTGCTGGTAATACGCGTCGCATTTTTTATAGGCAAAATATCCCCAAGTGTGCTCATTATAAACCGAAGCGCGGTCTGAAGCGTCGCATAAGTCATCTGTCGGATAAGATGCTCCGCAGCATAAAGACGCCACAGACGCCATGGTTTCAGCCACGGGAACCAGTGTTCCGTTTTTCTTATTTATTCCCGACTCGTATGCCGTAGTACCCCAGCCATCGTTCCACCAGTTTTCCTCTGTGCCTGTTTCAATAGGTATAAGATGGGAATATTCCCTTTCAATATCCTCAAAAAACTTTTCCGGGAAAGCGGATATTATTTTGGGATATGCATAGCCTTGCGAATGCCACTTTTCATTCAAATCGTTCACGATTCTTATTTGCTTTTCCAAAGGCGGTTTATTGTCACCAAACGGAATCAGCGGCATTGGAAATTTGTCATACGGGTATGCGCGTCTTCCCGTTCTTTGCTCCAATGTTCTGATCAGTTTCAAGATCTCCCGTTCAGCAAGCTCTGTGCTTCCTTTGCCGTTCGGATAGGTTCCGCCAAAGCCGTAATTATCGCCATAAGTCTTTCCGTTAAAAACCAAGATCTTATTATCTCTGTTAAAGCCCGTCATATAAAACAGATCATATTGGCGCACCTTGTGATAAGGCGATCGGTCGGGGTTCATAGAATGAATGGCATATTTAATTCCCGCCGAATTCAGTATATCCACATAACTTTTCGTGATAGCGGGATTATCAAACATTCTGATCGTATGATCTTCCGGCAAATCGTATCGGTCTTTCAAATACCTGTTTGTGAGATATGGAGATCTCGCAAGCTCCTCAGTGCCACAGTTCTCCGTAGCGTTGTTAAAACGTCCGGCGGCAACCGCAAGATCACCTTTTTTCACAAAGTCTGCAAAATCTTCGATCTCATCGGCTCTTTTTTCTTTTGCATAACCCTCTCTGAAGCCCCACGAGGATTCTATCGCATATTTATATTTCTCTTTATCTTCTATTCTATTATACGAATCCGCGATATACTTTTTTACGGAATCAACATAGCTTGTATAAAGCGGACGAAGCGTCTCGGGGTAATCCGTATATCCGAGATCGGTATGCATCGTCTGCGACCAGTAAAATTCCCAGTGACGGCTTCTCTTCCAGCTTTTGTTTTCATAAACACAAAGGCATTTTCCCGAACAATACTGATTCTTATACAGCTCTATCTTAAGGCTGCAGGTCTCTCCCGGCCGCAATAATTTATTTGTATCCGGCACGGAAATCGTTTTTTTGGAATACCCAAGTGCTATCCTGCCGATATAAACAGTATACGGCTTTTCTTTTTCTAAAGTAATCCTGCCCCACAAATCCATTCCGCGGCGGACGCTTTTCAAGCTGATAATAACCTTCTGATAACCGTTTTCAGTAATATAAGGCGTCTGCTGCGCGTCCGTTATTTGCACAAACTGATGCATAATAAAACCCTCTCCTAAAGAAGTATTATAAATAACTAACTTAATGTGATTTTATCATTTCATGAAGACCTATTCAAGAAAAATACAAATATTACTGTTGATAATGATGAATTTAATAACATAGTTTACTTTATGTTATATACCTGCACAATATAAGAAAAGACGGCACAGTTAAAACTGACCGTCTTTTTAAATAAAACCAGCGTTCAGACTTAGTTTTTACAGCCTAACGCAATTATATCTCCGCTTTCCAAAGACCATGAAGATTGCAGTAAGCATAAGCTGCTATCGGTTTTTCATCATTAAGAGTAAAAATCGCAGCAGGGGCATCTCCGGGAGCAAGCGACTTTCTGTAGCTCCCCTTATCTGTTTGCAGATAGATCCACTGAATATAGTGCTCTTCAAGCATAGGATGCTTTACAGATCCTACCTGGATCTCAACATGATTTCCGTTTACTTTAACTTCAGGAATATGTTTCTCTGCACTTGCTTCTACCGTTCCCGGCTCAAGCAACGTCATTTTCTGACCGCAGCACATAAGCGGAACTCCGGCATTATTGATCATTTCAACAAGGTTTCCGCAGTGCTCACAAATGTAAAATCTTGAATCAGCCAATTTAAGACCGCCTTTCTTTTTAAAATTAAAATCTTTTATCATCAGTGCCGAGCGCTATGATACAATGTTCTCCGAAGCGGTCAAAATCTTTGATTTTGGTA